>Ga0315277_10000750_pt1 | contig 50041 bp, 48 predicted proteins | sample YL17G05_15_MG_FD_203695 | JGI IMG/M metagenome (GOLD analysis project Ga0315277, IMG submission 203695) | Sediment microbial communities from Yellowstone Lake, YNP, Wyoming, USA - YL17G05_15 | ecosystem: Environmental > Aquatic > Freshwater > Lake > Sediment | place: USA: Wyoming | collected... | reverse complement strand
AGGCCGGTGGCGAGGAGGCACGCGGTGGCATCGGGCGCGTTTATCGCCACCCTGTAGCCTCTCCACGCGAGAAAGAAGAAGAGCGCGATGATGGCTGTGCAGCCGATGAAGCCCAGTTCCTCACCTCTTATGGCGAAGATGAAGTCGGTGTGTGCTTCGGGGAGGTAGAGGAACTTCTGCCTGCCCCGTCCAAGCCCGACGCCGAAAAGCCCTCCCGAGCCGAGCGCGTAGAGCGCCTGTATGATGTGGTAACCTGCCCCACCCGGATCGGCCCACGGATCGATGAACGCAAGAAAACGCCTGCGCCGGTACTCCTCATTGAAGATGAAGTATATGAGCGCAGGGACGCCTGCGGCGGCAATCAGCAGTATCTGGCTTGTTCGCGCCCCTGCCGCGATGATCATCAGCCCGAGGGTTCCCGCAAGCGACACGGCGGTACCGAGGTCCGGCTGTAGCATTATGAGAAAGCACGCTGCCCCCAGGAGGGCGAGGTAAGGGCCAAGGCCTGTGACGAGCTTCTGGACCTTATCCTTCCTGCGGGCCAGGTCTACTGCGAAGAAGATGACGAGAGCCAGCTTGGCAAATTCGGATGGGTTGAATCCCACGGTCCCGAACCCGATGGACCGGCGGGCGCCGTGCGAGAGTCTCCCGACGCCGGGCAGGACGACCAGCACCAGGAGCACAAAACACACTGCCAGCCCCAGCGGAGCGAGCTTCCTGTAGTGCCAGTAGTCGAATTTCGATGCAGCCAGCATCGCCACAAGGCCGATGAGCGCCCAGATGACTTGCCTCTTGAGGAAGTAGTAGCTGTCGTTGTAATTCTCGAGACACCGGATGGCAGAAGAGCTGTAGACCATCACAATCCCGATGCTCAGCAGCGCCATAACGCAGAAAAGGATCAACAAGTCAGGCTGGCGTTTTCGCGCCGTCGACATCCTGCTACCTCCCCAGTCCTCTCAACCCCAAAAGCCCGAGGACTCCAAATCCAACCGAGACCAGCCAGAAGCGGAAGACGACATCTTCCTCCCGCATCCCGCCGAGCTCGAAGTGATGGTGTATGGGTGCCATCTTGAACACGCGGCGCCCTGTGAGTTTGAACGAGGTCACCTGGATGATATCAGACAGAGCTTCCACAACGTAAAGCCCACCCAGCACAGGTAGGAGGAGTTCCGTCTTTGTGAGCACGGCAAGAGCCGCAAGCAACGACCCCAGTGCGAGCGAGCCCGTATCCCCCATCCACACTCTCGCCGGGTGATGGTTATGCACCAGGAAGCCGAGGCACGAGCCGGCCACGGAAGCAGCCAGGATGGCCATCCCCGGACTCTCGACCGCAAGCCCAACCAGCGCCATGGCGGCGAACGTAGCTATTGAAGCTCCCGCGGCCAGACCGTCGAGCCCATCGGTCAGGTTCATGGCGTTCGACGTCGCCACGACCATGATGAGCACCAGCACATGGTACAGCGGCCCGAGATCGAACGATATCCCTATGAAGGGCAGCGTCACCGCCGTGCTGAGCCCGAGCACAGTCGTAGCGCCAAACGATAGGAACAGCGCCACCAGGACCTGAGCCATGAGCTTATGCCGTGCCCGCAGACCGAGAGGCCTTTTGAGCGCCACTTTCAAGTAGTCGTCCAGAAATCCCAGCGCACCGTGCACGAGCGCCACAGCCAGGGCCATGACCAGCGGGAGGGCGCCGCCGGGCACGCCCGTGGGCGACCCTCTGAGCAGAAGTCCCATCAGGGCAAGCGAGGATATCCCAAAGCCGGCGATGATCATCAGGCCGCCCATGGTGGGCGTGCCGGACTTCTTCAGGTGGGTTCTCGGCCCATCGTCGCGCACCGTCTGGCCCATTCTCAACCTTCGGAGGACCGGAATGACGAGCGGCCCGAGGCATGCGACTATCAGTGCGGAAAGACCGAAAGCCGCAAGCGATGCCTTAATGGGTGTCATGCCTTTCTCCCCCGGCTCCGAAATGGGACCTGACCGCCCACACGACTTCCTCCATCTGCATACCTCGGGAGCCCTTGACCAGCACTGTGTCGCCCGGCCTGACGATCTCCAGCAGCACCCGCGCGGCCTCGGTGTGATCAGACGTCTCGAAAACCGCCTTCACCCCGTGCGCCTTCGCCGCTCCCGCCAGGTGCCGCGCCAGCTCGCCCATCGTTATGAGCACATCTATACCCTGCTTGGCAACATTCTCGCCCACTTCAACGTGGCCGAGCCTCGAATATGTCCCCAGTTCAAGCATATCCCCGAGCACCGCGATCGTCCGGCCGCGCGATGCGAGATCCTTGAGCACCGCGAGTGCTGCACGCGAGGATGCAGGGCTTGAGTTATAGGTATCGTTGATGAGTTTGAAGCCTGCAATCTCCAGCACTTCCGACCGGGAGCCGCTCGATTCCATCGTGTCGAGCCCAGTCTTCACGTCATCCGGTGTAAGGCCGAAGAAGCCTATCGCCACAGCCGCAGCCGCCAGCGCGTTGGACACATTGTGATACCCAGGGAGGCCTTCGCGCACGCGCGCTATCCCCCTGGGCGTGACAAGCGTGAACTCCATTCCCCGGTCGGCCAGGCTTTCAATGTCAGTGGCCACATAGTCTGCGGGCTGGTGCACGCTGTACCAGACCTTATCGCCCCTGTACTTGTCTCCCATACGGACGACCCACGGGCTGTCCCTGTTCAGCACCGCCAGACCGCCCGGGGGCAACACATCCAGCAGCTCGGCCTTGGTTCTAGCGACGTTCTCCACCGACCCAAGGGTTTCAAGGTGGGTTTCCCCGATGTTCGTGAGCACGCCGACGACGGGTTGCGCGAGCGACGCCAGGTACTTGATCTGGCCGGGCCCTCGCATGGCCATTTCGATCACCGCAACTTCGTGCTCCCGCCGGAGCTGGAAAAGCGTCAGCGGAACCCCAACCTCAGTATTGAGGTTGCCCCGGTTGCGGAGCGTGCGGAAACGGGTGTTGAGGACCGAAGCCACCATATCCTTGGTCGTAGTCTTCCCGACGCTCCCCGTTATCCCGACGACCCTGATCTCAAACTTCTCCCTGTACCAGCGGGCAAGAGCGCCCATGGCGAGCACCGGGTCGGCTGTGATAATGATGGCGGGGCCAGAGTGTCTCTGGTGCCCTGTGTCGCCTGCCCCGCGAGCCTGCGCAACCTGTTGCTGCGCTGCCGTCATGTCCGGTGTGACATGCGAGACAAGCGCGGCCGTGGCGCCCTTCGAGAAAGCGACCGGCACGAAAGAGTGCCCATCAACGCGTTCGCCCTTGATGGCGACGAAAAGGTCCCCCTGTGCCACCTGGCGAGAGTCGCTGGTGACACTGGAGATCTCCGCATCCTGGGATCCACCCTGCAGAGATCCACCTGTGATGTGAAGTATGTCTCTTACCGAAAACAGCGCCGCCATTTCATCGCTCCCTGGGCGCAAAGAGTCCGGGCGCTTCCCCGCTCCTCTCGCGGAGCAGCGCGGATGCCACTTCCCTGTCGTCGAAGTGTATGGTTTTGTCGCGGAATATCTGGTAGTTCTCGTGCCCCTTGCCGGCGATCAGCACTGCGTCGCCCTCCTGGGCGCTCCAGATAGCGTTTCGTATCGCCTGAGCCCGGTCCGGCTCCCGGACGTATCCGAGCCGCGGGCTGGCTTCCTTTATGCCCGCCTCAATCTCATCAATGATGGCCTCGGGATCCTCACTGCGCGGGTTGTCGGATGTCACTATCGCCAGGTCCGAGTTCTCACCCGCGATCCTTCCCATTATAGGCCGCTTGGTCCTGTCCCTGTCCCCGCCGCAGCCGAACACCACTATGACGTTCCCCCGCGCGAGGTCGCGGGACACTTTCAGCACGTTGAGCAGGCCGTCCGGGCTGTGTGCGTAGTCAACGATCACAGCGAACTTCTGCCCTTCGTCCACTCTGTCGAACCGCCCCGGGATCGGGGCAATGGCTTCAAGCGCTCGCTTTTGCTGCTCGAGCGGTATACCTTCCACCACTGCGCACGCGATCGCGGCGAGCGAGTTGTAGACGTTGATCCTGCCCGCGAGCTTCAGGTGCAGAGAAACCGTCCCGGCAGGAGTGTGCGCCGTAAAGAGACACCGGCCGGACTCGTAGGTGACCCGGCGGGCACGGATATCCGCGTCGCTATCTATCCCGTACGTCAAGACCCGTACGGGGCACGCCGCAACCATGTACTCGGCGGACGGGTCATCGGCATTTATGATGCCGGTCTTTGGCCCGGTCTTGGGATTACCATGATAGGACTGGCCGAGTTCTCGGAACAGATCGGCCTTGGCGTCGCGGTAGTTCTCCATCGTGACATGGTAGTCAAGGTGATCCTGGGTGAGGTTCGTGAAGACGGCCATATCGAATTCGCAAGAATCCACACGGTGGAGCGCAAGCGCGTGTGAGGAGACCTCCATCACCCCATAGGCCGAACCGCAATCCACCATCTCGGAGAAAAGCGCCTGGAGTTCGATGGCGTCCGGGGTCGTGAGATGCGCGGGCCTCGACTGGTCGCACACGATGGTGCTTATGGTGCCGAGGAGCCCGGCGCGGTGCCCGGCCTCCATCAGTATCTTCCTGATGAGGTTCGTGGTGGTCGTCTTGCCGTTCGTGCCTGTGACTCCTATCAGGCGCAGTCTCTTCGTTGGGTGGCCGAAGAACGCGGAAGCTACCAGTGGCAGCGCTGCCCGCGAGTCCGGAACCCGCACGGCCGTGGCCCCCCGGACTCCGGAGTCATCCTCGCAGAGTACTGCCACAGCACCCTTTGAAATGGCCTCGGGGATGAACTTGTGAGCGTCAAGCTGTACGCCCCGCACTGCGATGAAAAGGTCGCCGGGCGCCACCTGGCGCGAGTCGTTCTTCACGCCCGTCACTTCGACGTCGCCCGGTCCCCGCAGGGTCTTATCCGGCAAGATCGACACAAGATCGGAAAGATGCAACACGCTTCGCCTCTCAGTAGTTGTCATGGACCCGTAGGGCTGAACTTGACCGTCACGACTGACCCGGCGTGGCAGTACGTCCCTGCTGCAGGTTGCTGTATAGTGGCCAGGCCGCTGCCCGTCGGGGCGATTCTCAGGTCGAATGTGGCAAGAGCGTCTGCCGCTTCCCGCATGGTCAGACCGGCCAGCTTAGGCACCAGCACCAGCTTGCCGTCCTGTCCCGTGACTTCCGCCGCGCTCATTTCGACGACCACCATCGAGCCTTTGGGAGCGAGCGAGCCGGGCAGCGGCACCTGCTTTGCCACCACGCGCCCCTGGGTCTGTATCTTGAACGTGAGCCCTTCGGACTCGACTTTCTTTCGCGCCTGCTCCGGCGTCATGTTGATGACGTCCGGGACAGCCACTGCGACCGGCGCCGGAGCTGCTTTCGACGCGACTGTCTGCCTGGGCACCTCAAGGTAGCGCAGCACGTCGCCCATCACGGCCGCGAAGACCGGTGCAGCTATGACGCCGCCATAGTACGCCCCCGACGGCTCATCGATGAACACCAGTGTCACCACACGCGGGCTCTCCGAAGGGCCGAACCCGACGAATGAGGCGATGTACTTGCCTTCGGCGATCCGCCCGCCGACGACTTTCTGGGCGGTACCCGTCTTGCCCGCCAGGTTGTACCCCTCAACCTTCGCGCCTGCGCCGGTGCCTTCTTCGATCACTTTCTCAAGCGCGTCGCGCATTTCCGCGGCGCTCTGTTTCGAGATCACCTGCCTCAGAGGTTCTGGCGATATCTCACGAACCAGTGTTCCCTCCGCCGAGCGTATTTCACGGACTACTCTGGGCTTCATCATGAGGCCATCGTTAGCGATGGTCGATATGGCGGAAGCCAGCTGTATGGGTGTCACGGTCAGGGTCTGACCAAAGGACATTACGGCCAGGTCCACTGGTTTTATCTTGTCCGGCGCCATCATTATACCCTTGGCTTCACCGGGCAAATCCACACCGGTCTCCTGGGTGAGGCCGAAGTTTGAAACATACTTGTAGAACTTGTCCTTGCCCAGGCGGGCGCCGATCTGCATGAAGCCCACGTTGCACGAGTTCTGGACGACCTCGACGAACGTCTGGCTCCCGTGCCCTGACGCCCTGTGGCAGTGGATGATGCGATCACTCACCTTGAGGCTCCCGCCGCAGTAGAAGCGGTCATATATCCGGACCACTCCTTCGTCAAGAGCGGCAGCCGCGGTCACAGGCTTGAAGGTGGAGCCGGGCGGGAACGCGTCGCTGATGGCAAGATTCCTGCGGTTCTTGAGCGGGTAGTCTCCGTAGGTGTTCGGGTCGAAGTCCGGCCTGTTGGCCAGCGCCAGTATATCGCCCGTCTTCGGGTCCATTATGATGATGGCGCCGGCTTTGGCCTGTGTCCTCACCATGAGCTTCTCCAGCTCACGCTCGGCGATGAACTGCACGACCTCATCTATCGTCAGGAACACGCTGTTGCCCTCGACCGGCGGGATATACTGGTGCATCGCCTGCGGGAGCTCACGACCTCGCGCATCGAACTCCACGATAATACGGCCCGGCACTCCTTTGAGGTCCTTGTCATACTGGAGTTCCACACCCTCGAGGCCCTGGCTGTCGATGCCGGCTATGCCCAGTATGTGTGATGCAAGGTTCTCCTTCGGGTAGAACCGCTTTGACTCCTGAGTGAACTCGATCCCGGAGAGTTTGAGCTGTTTGAGGCGTCTGGCCTGGTCTTCTTCGATCTTGCGCTGTATCCAGACGAATGAGGACGGCTTTGTGAGTTTCTGAAGTGTCTCCTGGTAGTCGAGGCCAAGGATGGTAGAGACGGAACGCGCGGTCTTCTCCGGTTCCTCTATCTGGGAGGGAAATGCGAACACCGATTCCACGTTTACGCTGACGGCCAGCTCGTGCCCAAGCCGGTCGTAGATGACACCCCTCTTTGCCTCCACCGGGATATCGCGCATGCGGGCATCCAGCGCCTGGCCCCGGAGTTGTTCACCACGCACAAACTGTATAAAAGCAAGACGGCCTGCCAGTCCGATGTAGGCCAGCAGGACGACGTAGAAGAGGAAAGCCACACGCTTTCGTATGGTTATGCCCGGTGGTGCAAGCAAGACTTTGACCCCTCTCGCCCTGGCTTTGCCTTCTACTTGACCGGTTGGGCCTGCACCCTCATGATCCCGGACGCAAGTTTGGCGAGCGCGGAGGCAGCCTGCATGAGCCACTGCCTGGGCCCGCTAGCGGCTACTGTGACGGCCGCCTCTGGTAACTGGGGCTCCTCGCTATAGACAAGCCTGGCGTTGTCAGGCTTCTTCATCCCGAGCTTCTTAGCCTCAAGCTCGATCCTCTCTAGAGACTGCAACCGTGCTACCTGGCCTTCCAGCCTCTGGCTCTGGGCTTCCAGCTCGGCCAGCTCCTTACGAAGGTTCACGATTTCGTAGCCAACCTTCGCCACTGCGGCCTGCCTTGCGGCCACGGTCAGGGCAAAACACATGGTGCCGGCGACCAGCGCCACCACCACAAGCCCGACCTCATACCCGTGGGCTTTTCGCCTGGCGGCAGTGTTGGGTCGCAGCCTAAAACTCCTGCTTCGACTGCGAATCTGCCCGGCTACTACCACCTCTATTCTACCTCCCCTGCCTTTAGAACCTTGCGGACCGCGCGCAGTTTTGCGCTGCGTGCCCGCGGGTTTTCCTCTATCTCACCTGGCTCTGGGACTATGGGCTTTCTGGTCAGCGGGCTGAAGCCTCCCGTCCCGGCCATATCGCGAAATGCCTGCTTAACAATCCTGTCCTCCAGCGAGTGAAACGAGATTGCGATGGCGACCCCGCCCTCTGTAAGTACATCCGGTACCTGCTGGAGGGCTTCCGCGATCGCCGCAAGCTCGTCGTTCACCACAATTCTCAGGGCCTGGAACGTCCGCTTGGCCGGATGAGGCCCGGTCCTCCTGGCACCTGCCGGTATCGCCGCCTTGATGACCTCAACCAGCTGCACGGTAGTGGTGATGGGGCGGAGCTTGCGTCTTGCGACAATGAACCTGGCGATCCTCTCCGCCCATCTCTCCTCGCCGAACCGGCGTATCGCCCGCCCAAGTTCGGCTTCGGACCAGGAGTTTACAATCTCGGATGCCGTGACGCTCTGAGAGGGATCCATCCTCATGTCGAGCGGGGCGTCATGAAGATAGCTGAAGCCGCGTTCGGGAGAGTCCAACTGTGGTGATGATGCGCCAAAATCGAATATGATACCGTCTGCTCCCGAAATCCCCTGCTCGTGGACTATCTCTCTCAGATACCGGAAATCGTTGTTGACGTAGGTCACCTGGGTCTGGAACTCACTCAGTCTTGCCTTCGACCTGTCAATCGCCTGTGGGTCTTTGTCTATGCCGAGAATCCTCGCCCGGCCCTGGGCAGCGGCCAGTATCCCCGCACTGTGCCCGCCGGACCCCAGCGTGCAGTCGATATACAGTTTGCCGGGAGACGGGTTCAGGATCTCCAGCACTTGACGCGACATGACCGGGACGTGCGACATCAGGCCTCATTCCCGACATCCACAATCTTCTCTGCAAGCGCTTCGTAGCTCTGGTAGTGCTTCTTCTGGTACTGTTCCCATTCTGCTTTGGCCCAGATCTCTATCCTGCTTGAGACACCTATGGCGACGACGTCCCTGTCGATCCCGGCGTAGTCCCTCAAGCCCTGCGGGATGAGAAATCGTCCCTGCTTGTCGAACTCACAGTCCTCGGCGCCCGAGAAGAACAGCCGGGTGAAAGCCCTGTAATCGCCTTTCGTGAACGGGAGCTGCTTCAGGTTCGTCTCGAGTGCGTTCCATTCGCTCACCGGGAAGACGAAAAGGCACCGGTCAAGCCCTTTGGTCGCGACGAACTGGTCGCCGAGATTCTGACGGAACTTGGAAGGCATTATGAGCCGGCCCTTAGAATCCAGCGTATGAAAGTGTTCGCCTTTGAACACCGGCTCTGGTCCCTCCACTTCCCTCCACTATTCACCACTGGAGGCATATTCAGGGTACCCATGGCCAATTCCTTCTTCCTTTTGCCCGGCCAAAAGATTTTTTTGCATGAACAGCAAAAAACGGCCCGGGGCACATGCCCTGGGTCGTCTACCTGCTTTCTACCGCTATGCTTTTCCCAGCCCTGCGCCGGCTTCGACCTTCATCTCAAGAACCAGCGTACTGCCGCATCTCGGACACGTCGCGACTCCCGACTCACCAGAGGACTTCAGGCCTTGCGAACCGCACGAAAAGCACAAGTAGCGGACTACCTCGCCCGCCTCTGCCAATAGCTCGCCCTCCTCCTAGGCGTTTTTGTCTTGCTATTCTATAATATTCTGTGCCCGGAGGCCTGATCCTACCGGTCCCGGACCAGCTCAGAGCGTTTTTTCTTCACGGTCGAAAACTGGTCTAGGCCTGCGCAAAGTCCCGCATGACTTGGACGGCCATCTTGATCCCGAGGACATAGTCCTCGATCCTCACATTTTCGTTCGGTCCGTGGTTTCTATTGTCCCAGTAGCCGACGCCCGCGGCAGCCATGGGAATACCGAGGTCTTTTACGAACACCGACATGGGACCCGAGCCTGCTTGCCACGGAGAGACGGAAGGCCTGGCTTTGTATACCGTTTCTGCCGACTTCAGCACGGTCTGGACGATCGCGTCGTCGAGGGGCGTGTAACACGGCACACTGTGTGTGAACGACTTCACCGATATGTCGCCGAACCCATGGTCGATAAGATGACGCCGTATCTTGCGCTCTATGTCATCCGGGTCCTGGTCCGGCACAAGCCTGAAATCGACCTTGGCCATGGCCTTGGAGGGCAGCACAGTCTTCTGGCCTTCGCCCACATAGCCTGTCAGGAAACCTGCGATGGTGCATGTCGGCGAGTACAACGTCCTGATCACCACGTCCATGCCTCGAAGGCCCAGCAAGTGCTGCTTAAGGCCGAGACGTTTGAGGTGGGTCTCCTGTTCGGCAGGATCCGGCCGCTCGAGAAGAGCAACATCCTTTTCCCCCGGCGCCACAGCATCATCGTAGAAGCCTTTGACCAGGATCTCTTCCTTCTGGTTCTTGAGGCTTGCAAGGGCCCAGCAGAGGCGCCACGCTGGGTTCGGGATTGTCGTAGCGGCGGCAGAGTGCAGGTCCGTGTTCGCGCCGTGGGCCTCGAGCTCGAGATAAACGTCGCCCTTCACTCCGGCATAGACTCCGAGGCGTCCGTCCTGGTGACGGTACCCGGACTCCCAGATGCCGCCATCTGCGCGCAACATGTCACGGTTCTCAAGGCAAAACGGGCGCAGGTTCGGGCTTCCGATTTCCTCTTCGCCTTCGATGAGGAACTTTACGGTGACGGGTAGCTCGCCTTCGCTTTCAAGCAGCGACTTGACGGCGAAAACGCGAGAGAGCGCATTACCCTTGTTGTCTGAAGCACCCCTGGCGAAGATCTTGCCGTCACGAATGCCGGCGCTGAACGGTGGCGCCACCCACTCGTCTAGCGGGTCAGGTGGCTGCACATCGTAATGGTTGTAGAACAGCAGCGTCCGAGGCGATTTGCCCTTGACATGCCCGACGACGACCGGGTGGCCGGCCGTGGGCAGGACGCGCACCTCTATCCCTGCTTGACGCATCACAGAAGCTAAGAGGTCCGCCATCTCGCGCATCCCGGCGTTCTGGGCCGCTATGCTGGGCTGGCGGCATGCCTTCTGCAGTTCGCGGACGAAGTCATCCGCATGGGAATCTATGTACTGGTCGGATGTCACCTTCAACACCTCCACGAAGGTCAGTATTCCACCGGCGAAGGCGGGGCCGGCCGGATGACCCTTGTCTCTGTGACGACCATATCGACGGTCGAGTCAAATGGATCGCGAGGCAGCCGGCAGAGCACCTGCAGGTCGAAAGCAAGCCCGCATGTCGCCGCCCGGAACCCTGGATCCCTGAGCAGCCGGTCATAGTACCCGCCTCCGTAGCCCAGCCTCGACCCGTCGAGTCCAAAGGCGACGCCGGGGAGGCAGACCAGCTGGAGGTGGCGCACATTCACTTCTTCCGACCCCCGAGGAGGCTCCGGTATGCCGTATTCGCCGCGCACAAGCGTCTGCCCGGGCTCGAACACGACGGGCACAATCCTGCGTTCTGCCCGGAGTGTGCGCGGCAGCAGCACAACCTTTCCCATCGCCCACGCGAGCTCGGCGATGCTCCGCGTGTCCACCTCGCCTCTGACCGGCGAGTAGAGCATCACGTTTTTCGCCTCAAGGAATGCATCAAGGCAGCCAAGAAGCCGCCTGATCGCATCGCTCTTGCTTGCGATTTCGTCCGGCGGAAGCGCGCGCCGCTCTTTCAGGAGACGAGCGCGGATGGCTGCCTTTTCGATACTCAGGCTTTCTTGCAGAGCTCGACCAGGACTCCCTTCGTGGTCTTGGGGTGGAGAAACGCGATCATATTGTGATGCGCCCCCGGCCGAGGCGCCTGGTCTATTAGCCTCATGCCGGCGCGCTCGCATTCCGCGAGCGCTCCCTCAAGGTCTTCCACTGCGAACGCTATGTGCTGGACACCTTCTCCCCGGCTTTCGATGAACTTCGCCACGGCACTATCTTCTGATGTGGGTTCCAGCAGTTCAAGCCTTGTGTCGCCGACGGGGATGAAAGTGACGCGGACCTTCTGGCTTGCAACCTCTTCCGTTGACTCCACAGAGAGCCCGAACTCCTTATAGACAGCCGCGGCTTCCTGGGCATTGCGCACAGCTATGCCGATATGATCAAGCCTGATGACTTTCATGCCCTGACCTCCTGCTTTATGAACTCGACCACTTCGGATGTGGGCGTGCCGGGAGTGAACACCTTCTTGACGCCTGCTTTGAGTAGAGCGGGAACATCTTCCGGCGGCACGATGCCGCCGCCGATGACCACCACGTCACCGAGGCCCAATTCCCGCAGCTTCTCAATAACCTTAGGGAACAGGTGCATGTGAGCCCCGGAGAGGCTTGAAAGCCCGACCACGTCGACGTCTTCCTGGAGCGCGGCCTCCGCAATCTGCTCGGGCGACTGTCTCAGGCCGGTGTAGATCACTTCCATGCCAGCATCTCTCAGGGCATGCGCGATCACTTTTGCGCCTCGGTCGTGCCCATCGAGTCCGGGTTTAGCAATGAGTACACGAATAGGTCTTTCTGCCATGGCAGCACACCTCGCCTAGAGCGCGCCCGACGGGGAGTATTCCCCGAATACTTCCCTGAGCGCACCGCATATTTCGCCCAAAGTCGAGTAAGCCTTCACAGCCCGCATTATGTGGGGCATCAGGTTATCCTGAGTCTCCGCAGCACCGCGGATGGCGTCGAGTGCAGCGGCGATAGCGCCGCTGTCGCGTCGCTTCTTGAGCTCCACAAGTTTTCTCGTCTGCCGTTCGCCCACTGCCGGGTCGACCCTGAGGAGCCCTTTCGGAGGCGCTTCCTGCACCGTGAACGCGTTGACGCCCACTATCGTCCGGGCTTTCGATTCCACCTCGCGCTGGAACCTGTACGCGCTGTCGTGAATCTCCTGCTGGATATAGCCCTTCTCTATGGCGGCAGGAGCTCCGCCCATGTCGTCTATCTTCTTGATGTAGTTTGCGGCCTCAGATTCGACCCTGTTTGTGAGGCTTTCGATCATGTAGCTTCCCGCAAGCGGGTCAACAGAAGAGGCGACGCCGCTCTCATAGCCTATTACTTGCTGCGTCCTCAGGGCGATGCGGACCGAGTCCTCGGACGGTAGAGCCAGCGCCTCATCCCTTGAGTTTGTGTGGAGCGACTGGGTCCCCCCGAGCACTGCCGCCAGTGCCTGCAGCGTGACGCGGATGATGTTGTTGTCCGGCTGCTGGGCCGTGAGCGTGCACCCGGCTGTCTGAGTGTGGAACCGCAGCATCCACGATCTAGGGTTCTTGGCGCCGAACCGCTCTTTCATTATGCGCGCCCAGAGCCTCCGGGCGGCCCGGAACTTCGCAACCTCTTCGAAGAAATCCATGTGCGAGTTGAAGAAGAACGAAAGCCTCGGGCCAATCGTGTCCACGTCAAGCCCTTTATCCACCGCAGCCTGGACATACGCGATGGCGTTGGCGAACGTGAAGGCGACCTCCTGCACTGCGGTCGAGCCTGCCTCGCGGATGTGATAACCGCTGATGCTTATGGTGTTCCACTCGGGCATCTCGGTCGAGCACCACTCGAAGACATCAGTGATAAGCCTCATGGAGGGTTTGGGAGGAAAAATGTATGTACCTCTCGCGACATATTCTTTCAGGATATCGTTCTGGATGGTGCCGTTGAGGGCCTTTGGGCTGCATCCCTGCTTCTCGCCCACCGCCGCGTACATGGCAAGCAGCACGGGCGCAGGCGCGTTGATGGTCATGGAAGTGCTCACCTTGTCTAGCGGGATCTGGTCGAACAGCACTTCCACGTCCTCAAGCGAGTCGATGGCGACACCAACCTTGCCAACTTCTCCTTCGGAAAGCGGGTCGTCGGAGTCGTACCCTATCTGCGTCGGCAGGTCGAACGCCACACTCAGGCCTGTCTGGCCCTGCTTGAGAAGGTAGCGGAACCGCTCGTTGGTCTCCTCCGCTGTGCCGAACCCGGCGTACTGGCGCATTGTCCAGAGCCTGCCCCGGTACATCGTGGGCTGCACGCCACGAGTGAACGGGTAATCACCCGGGAAGCCGAGGTCTTCGAGATAGTCCAGTCCGCCCACGTCGGCCGGGGTATAAGCCCGCTCCAATTCGATGCCCGAGGACGTCTCGAACCCGGGCTTCGATTCTGGGTACCGGGCGATGACCTTTGCCACCATCGACTGGTGCCACTTCTGCTTGGCCTCTGCGATCTTTCGCAGTTCGTCCTCCGAATACAAACCTATCCCCCCTCATGGCACCCCCCAGAGGAGCGCCCTTGTGACTCACGCGGCCCTCCACGCCCGTATAGCGACGGAAGCCCACTCGCCAGAGGGCAAGCGGGCTTCCTCCATCACATTACTCGCTGCTCACGAAGGCCTCGAGGCTAGTCAAGCCACCCTCTGACCTTCATCGCCTCATAGACGCGCTTGACCGCGACCATGTAGGCTGCCTGCCTCATAGCAACGTTCTTGGCAACATGCATGTCGTATATTGCATTGAACGACTTCACCATATCGGCCTCGAGCCTGGTGTTTACCTCTTCCTCGGACCAGTAGTAGCCGTAGTTGTTCTGGACCCACTCGTAGTACGACACTGTAACGCCGCCTGCGCTGGCCAGGATGTCCGGCAGCACCAGGATCCCGTTCTTGTACAGGATGGCGTCGGCCTCCGGCGTGGTCGGGCCGTTCGCGGCCTCACCGATGATCTTCGCCTTGACCCTGGAGGCGTTTGCGAGAGTGATCTGGTTCTCGAACGCCGCCGGGATCAGGATGTCCACGTCGAGGGTCAAGAGCTCGTCGCTCGTGATGTTCTTCGAGCCGGGATACCCGACTACGCTCTTTGTCTTTGCCTTATATGCACTGACCGCGACCGGATCGAGACCGTCCGGGTTGTACGCCCCGCCCTTCGTATCGTTGCATGCGACGAACTTCGCACCTAGCTTGGTGATGAGCTCCGCCGCAAAGGAGCCGGCGTTGCCGAATCCCTGGACCGCAACCGTCGCCTTCGTCAGGTCGATCCCGAGTCTCTTCGCAGCCTCGCGGATCGTGAAGACGCAGCCACGCGCGGTCGCGGTATTGCGACCGAGCGACCCACCGATGATGATGGGCTTGCCGGTCATGAGGCCGAACGCATTGTATTGCCTGATCTTGGCGAACTCGTCCGTCATCCACGCCATGATCTGGGCGTTCGTATAGACGTCGGGCGCCGGGATATCCTTCTCCGGCCCGATGATCTGCGCCATCTCACGAATCCAACCACGGCTCAGTCTCTCAAGCTCGCCCTTGGAAAGCTGCCTCGGGTCGACCTTGATGGCACCCTTGCCGCCACCATAGGGAAGACCGATGCAGGCGCACTTGAAGGTCATCCACATCGAGAGGGCCTTGACCTCATCCGCGTAAACATCGGGGTGGAACCTGAGGCCACCCTTCGTGGGCCCGATCGCATCGTTGTGCTGCGATCTGAACCCCGGGAATACCCTCACGGAGCCGTTGTCCATCGTGACCGGAATCGCCACTTCCATGAAGCGCTGCGGTTGTTTCAGGATTTCATATGCTGCTGGTTCCAGGCCCAGGGCATCGCACGCTTCCTTTATCTGTCCCTGGACGATCTCGAACACGTTCAACGTCTTCTCTGCCATTTCCCCATTTCCCCCTTAGAGCTTATCTGTGTAACATTAGACAACTTGAGTTGTCGTACCACACAAACTGCTTGCTGGACCTCGAGACTCCCCCCTTCACCGGGCACAGCCTGAGTTTTTCACCAACCTGTTATACATTCTCTCGTGCAAGGGCAAAACCTGCTTCGAGCGCTTTTGCGTTTAACTGCTCTGTGCCCTTTGGCACTCGAGCGAGGACTGCCTTCGTTAAGCCTTCTTGCGATACAACGCCGGTTAGGCCGCAAACGACTCCCAGTGCAACGATGTTAGCGACGATCTCGCGTCCCATCTTGTCCCGGGCCACCTCCGTGATCGGAAACCTCAGAGTCCTGGCGCCGGTGGCCGGGAGGCGAGACACCATGGTGGAATCGACAACCAGGACCGCTTCAGGTTTCAGGTCTCCGGCATACTTGTCGGCCGCTTCCTGGCTCATCACAAGGACTATGTCGGGCGATTGCGCCTTCGGGTAATCTATCTCGACATCTGAGATGATGACTTCGGCCTTGGAGGCACCGCCCCTGGATTCCGGACCGTACGACTGGGTCTGGACAGCGTTCTTGCCATCATATACCGCTGCGGCCTCGGCCAGGATGACCGAGCCGAGTATCAAGCCCTGTCCCCCTTCACCCGCAAGACGAACCTCAACATGCGTCACCCGGCCGCACCTCCCCCGGCAAGCCTATCAATGATCTTCTGGTACTCCTGCGTGTACTCCGGTTCATCGGCGGCATAGAGGTCGCCGATCACGAATTTCTCCCCCCGCTCCTCGGGTGCAATCTTGGTGTACGCCTGCGCCGTCAGGGCATTGTCCCTGTACCACTCCATCATCGCCGCTCCAGCCCCGAGACGGTTCCTGCGCCCATAATAGGTCGGGCATTGCGAGAGAGCTTCTATGAACGAGAACCCTTGCCGCTTGAGGCCTTTGGTTACCTGGTTTATGAGCATCGTCGTGTGATAAGTGGTCGACCTCGCCACGTACGTGGCGCCCGATGCCTTTGCCAGCTCGCACAGGTCGAAGGCTCTGTCTATGTTGCCGTAGGGGGCGGTCGAAGCCAGCTTCTGCTTAGGTGTCATCGGCGAGTACTGCCCGCTCGTCATGCCGTAGATGCTGTTGTTGAAACAGACTGTAGTTATCCCGATGTTCCTGCGGCACGCATGGATGAAGTGGTTGCCCCCGATGGCCGCCAGGTCTCCGTCACCCGTGATCACGACAACATTCAGCTCAGGCCTGGCAAGCTTTATGCCCGTTGCGAACGCAAGCGCCCTCCCGTGCGTCGTGTGGAGCGTGTTGAAATCCAGGTATCCAGGGGCGCGGGAAGAACAGCCGATTCCGGACACGACGACGGTCTTGTCCTGGTCGAGGCCAGCCCTGTCGATCGCTCGTATGACCGCTCCCATGACGATGCCGTGGCCGCAGCCCGCGCACCAGATATGAGGTAGGTTCTCTTTTCTTATGTATTTCCAGATGTCCGGCATCGCCTAAGCCCCCTTGATCGCTTCGAGGATTTCGGAAGGGGTGTGGAGCTCGCCGCCGACCTTGGGAAGCCTGAGCACAGGCGTGCCGGGCCCGACCGCGCGCTCTACTTCCAGGGCCATCTGTCCCATGTTCATCTCAGGACAGATGATGGCACGCGCGTTCCTCGCAGCCCTGCGGACTTCCTCCGCCGGGAACGGCCAGATGGTGGCGGGACGAATCATCCCGGCTCGGAGCCCCTGTTCCCTGGCGTCACGGACCGCGCGCAGGGACGGCCGTGCCATGCTGCCGTAGGAAAACACGACTATCTCTGCATCCTCCACGTGATGGTAGTCAACGAAAGTGATCTGCTTCCTAACACGAAGAACCTTTTCCATCAGGCGGAACATTATCCTGGTGGCCACTTTCGCGTCTTGTGTCGGGAACCCGCGTTCATTGTGTGTCAATCCGGTCACGTGATACCTGTAGCCATCGCCGAACGACGCCATAGGCGGCACCAGGTCGGCCTCTCCGGCAAATGGTATGTACTTGTCCGGCGGGACAGTGGGTTTCTTCCGGTCCACCACCTTCACGGAGCCGGGCTCCGGCAGCGTCACGCTCTCCCTCATGTGCCCGACGACTTCATCGAGCAAAAACACCACAGGCGTCCGGAGCTGCTCGGATACGTTGAAACTCATGACCGCGAGGTCGAACGTCTCCCCAACCGACGAAGGCATGAATGAGACTGCCGGCCTATCGCCGTGGCTGCCCCACCTCGCCTGCTGCATGTCCGCCGATGCAGGAGAGGTTGGCATGCCGGTGCTCGGGCCCACTCGCTGGACGTTCACCACCACACAGGGGATTTCACAATAGGCGGCGTACCCGAGGTTCTCCTGCTTCAGCGAGAATCCTGGCCCGCTCGTCGCCGTCATGGCCTTCAGGCCGGCGAGCGACGCGCCGATGACCGCACCCATGCTCGCTATCTCGTCTTCCATCTGGATAAACTTGCCGCCGATCCGGGGGAGCCTTTCCGACAAGAGTTCGGCGATTTCAGTTGACGGGGTGATAGGGTAGCCCGCGAAGAACCTCAAACCTGCTGCGAGAGCTCCTTCGACACACGCTTCATTGCCTTGAAGGAGGCGGACTCTACCCTGGCTCATCTCTCCTTCGCCTCCTCAAGATCGATTGCGAAGTCAGGGCACCGCAGGATACACAGTTCGCACGCGTTGCAGTCTTCCGGACGCGCGACGGCAGGGGCGCTCGAGGTCCTGGCGTCCAGGACTTTCTTGGGGCAGAAGGTGACACAGATGTTGCACTTCTTGCAGAGTCTCTCGTCGATCACTGGATGCTTCTTGGGTTTCGACAAACGCATCACTCCCCGGCTGCCGGCTTGCGCCGCTGTTCCATGATGACGGACTTGAGCAGATTCACCGAACCAGCGTCCGGCTTGTAGATGAACTCGGTCACCTCGGTGTCGCGCTTCATCACACTCTCGACTTCCCGGCGCCGCCCCGGTGAGACGATCAGCGTGTCGTACGACCTGACGAATCTTTCGAGCTCACCCGCGTCGCGCGTGATGGTCGACTCAAGCCTCAGTGAGATACCCGCGTTCTCCACGGATTTCCGTATCCGGTCCGCGAACTCCTCAGAGATGCAGACCATGCCAACCCTCTTACCCCTTGGGAGGCGGGCGATGCGCACAATGCTTTCTAGAGACGGGTCGAGCGCTATTCCAAGTATCTCCTTCCCCGTCCCGTCGAAAATCCGCCTGACCTCGTCAAGGTGGAAGAACGTCGTGACGATGATGTCTGCCTCAACGGAGAGGGTCCCGGCAGCTTCCCGGTCCTGATCAATATCCTGGAGCATGACAGGCAGGATGGTCACGCCGGCACCGAGTTCCAGCTCCCTTGCGAAGTAGTCGAGCTGCTCCCGGTTACACTCCACGAAAGCGACGCGGATGCGCCCGAGCAGGTCTTTCTTCTCGCGGACACGTCCCTGGGCCAGGGTGAGGAACTCGTCGAGGGTGAAGCCGAGGGTCATGGTGTCTTCGATGCACATGTCAATCATCCGAAGAAGCCGTTCTTTGCTGCCCTCGCGCTGTAGAAGATGCTCTGCCTGCGCGATGAAGGTCCCCTTCCCCTGCCTTGAAAAGAGGATGCCCTCGGCCTCGAGCTCCCGGTAGGCCATGCTGATCGTGTTCCGGCTCACTCTCAGGATGCGGGCGAGATCACGTTCGGTGGGCAACCGCCTGCCCTTTTCCCATAGGCCCGTCCTGACGAATGTCTCAACCTGGCGCTTTACCTGGAGGTACAGTGGCGTACCGTTTTGCCGGTCGATCCGGATCCCGATGTTAGTGGACAATCGCACTCTCCCCAGACCGGGCGCCTCCGGGCGGAGGCTCTAGTCCAATGATTGGCTCTATGGACCAGCCAATCGCGTGATTGGCTCTTTCCAGGGGAGATCCTATTCGCGATCGCGCCCGTCATTCCTTCTGTAAATCGAGCGCCTTTGCGGAGTTTTGTTCCGGCCAAACAAACCGGGCCAGATCCGGACCCGGAAAGCGTGTAGGTCCAAATTGGCCCAGTTCACTGGTCGCACGCGCCCTTTCGGCCCAGGCGCTGTTACGATTCTTTCTTCCAACCGATCCCTGTCTTCATCACTTCGACCTCGATGCGATCGGCGATCTTGAGCGTCACCGATACGTCCCTGACCTGTGTGATGTCACCGACCAGGCCGCCCATAGTCACGATCCTGTCGCCGACTTTCAGCGAGGCGAGCATGGTGTTACGCTTTCGCTGCTGCACTTGCTGGGGCCTTATCACGAAGAAATACATCAAGGCGGCAAACATCACAAGCCAGATGATACTCCCGAGAGCCTGGTTACCTGCGGGCATGGTCACCCTCCTCAGTGGTTACGCGTTCAAGGCCGGACTTCGACGAACGCCTCGTCATTCCTCCCGGCCCGTCCGGTGCCGGTAAGTTCCCTTGAATCCGGCGGCGAAATCCGCATACTCGTCGTCTCTGACAGCCCGGCGTAACCTCGCCATGAAATCCGCCATGAAGCGCAGGTTGTGGATCGTGGCGAGCGTGAGCGCCAGCGGCTCCTCCGCCTTAAAGAGATGCCTTATGTAGCCTCTGGAGAAATGCCGGCAAGTATAACAGTCGCAGTCTTCTTCGATGGGCGCATCATCGTCGCCGAACTCCGCGTTTTTCAAAAGGATTCTGCCGCGCTGCGTCAGAGCCGCACCGTGCCTGGCTATCCGCGTCGGCAGCACGCAGTCGAACATGTCGACTCCCCGTGCCACGGCCTCGATGATGTCCTCGGGCGTGCCCACACCCATCAGGTACCTCGGTTTATTCTCCGGAAGCATCTCCAACGACCACTCGAGCGCCGAGAACATCATCTGCTTCGGCTCGCCGACGCTCAGGCCGCCGATGGCCGAGCCCTCGAAGTCCATCGTCGCTATCTCGCTCGCGCTGGCCTTGCGTTCCTCCTCGTACACCGATCCCTGGACGATGCCGAACAGCGCCTGCTGCGGGCCGCAGGCTGCTGCCTGGTCGCCGTAGTCATGCGCCCCGCGACTCCTGTGGTACTCAAGGCACCTCTCCGCCCAGCGGGTGCTTCTCGCGCGGGAAGTGCGCGCTTCTGCGGCCGGCACGGGATACGGGGGGCATTCATCGAAGCACATGATGATGTCCGCACCAAGGGCGTGCTGAATCTCGATGGACTTTTCCGGCGAGATGAAGTGTGTCGACCCGTCTATATGTGACCGGAAAGTCACTCCCTGCTCGTCTATGTTCCGGAGGGCAGACAGGCTGAACACCTGGAAGCCGCCACTATCGGTGAGAACAGGCCCGTTCCAGTTCATGAACTTGTGAAGGCCGCCGAGGCTTTTCACCACCTCGTGGCCCGGTTTCAGGTAGAGGTGGTACGTGTTCGCCAGTATGAGGCGAGCTCCCGCCTCCCAAGCCTGGTCGGGTGAGACCGCCTTTATGGTCGCCTGCGTGCCCACAGGCATGAAGACAGGGGTGTCGACATCACCATGTGGTGTATGTATCACGCCGAGCCGTGGGGCCTGGCCTGAGCCTTTGATGAGGTCGAAACAGATGCCTCTGGACTGCAATCAGTTCACCACCAGCATGGCGTCACCGAAGCTATAGAACCTGTAACGCTGCTCAATAGCTTCACGGTAGGCCCGCATTACGTTTTCCCTACCCGCGAAAGCGCTCACCATCATTATGAGCGTCGACCTGGGAAGGTGGAAATTCGTGAGCATTGCATCGATTACGCGGAACCTGTATCCAGGGTAGATAAAGAGCGAAGTCCAGCCGTCCCCGGCCCTGACCCCGGCTTCCCCGCCGGCGGCCGATTCGAGGGTACGGACGACGGTGGTCCCTACCGCGATGACGCGCCCCTGGCAGGCCTTTGCTTCGGCAATAGCCGTAGAAACCGCAGCGCTTATGTGGTAGTGCTCCTCATGCATCACGTGGCGCTCGACTTCCTCGACACGGACTGGTCTGAACGTGCCCAGCCCGACATGAAGCGTCACATACGAAAGCCTGGCCCCGGCACGTTCCAGGGCAAGGAGCATCTCCGGTGAGAAGTGCAGGCCAGCGGTCGGGGCGGCTACCGACCCCGGCTCCGAGGCGTATACCGTCTGGTAGCGGTCAGGGCTAGACAGGCGCTTCTTGATATAGGGCGGTAGCGGCACCGCTCCCCAGCGCTCGATCGCCTCCGAGACGGGCACACAGGATTCAAGACGGACGTGCCTTCCGCCCGTAGTAGTCCTATCCAGCACCGTCGCCGCAAAACCATCGCCGAACGAGACGACCGTCCCCGGAGGCGCCTTACGTCCCGGCTTGACCAGCGCTTCCCATGTGTTATTGTCCAGAGGCCTGAGTAGGAAGACCTCGATGGAGCCGCCTGTCTGCTTGCGCCCGCGGAGCCTTGCGCGTATCACTTTGCTGTCGTTGAAAACCAGGCTATCGCCCTGCCCGGCGTATGACGGAAGGTCTTTGAACAGCCTGTGCTCTATCGTGCCTGTCTCTCTGTGAAGCACAAGCAGCCGGGATGCATCCCGGCGCAAGAGAGGTTCCTGTGCTATCAGTTCGCGAGGCAGGTCATAGTCGAAATCAGCGACTCTCAACAGACTCACCCGCAGCAGAGATCCTGTACCGACGCCTGTCCTTCGATTCATTATACCCTAGTGCGAAAAACCATCCACCGGCAGCTGCGTACGCGGCCAAATGAAGAGGGCGCCACGGCGCCCTCAGAGATGCTTATGTCTTTTCTCCTGTGCCAGGCAAGGTCACGGCCCGGTCTTGCCGGGCTCGCTCTTCGGCCCGGGCACTTTCTTCTGGCCGGCAGACTTCGAGGCGGGGTTGTTCCTCCCAAGCCGGCTCGCGTACCATTGGACTGCCTTGTTTGCTCGCTTCACGACAGCTTTGCCCGCGTTGGGCGGTCGAGCAACCGTACCTGACGGTGGTGTAGCCTCCGCAGCCTCATCGCTTATCCTCGGTTTCCCGGTCTCCCCGGTCTCTCCCTTCCCGCTCGAAGATGCGGCGGATTGGCCGGTGTTGCCTTTCCCGGAGCCCGGCTCCAGAGACTGGCCTTTCTTGCCTTTGGGCTTGCTGGTCTCTTCGTTGTACTTCTCAAGCAGCTTCGACCAGTTCTTACGCTGTTCGGCCTTCTTGAGGATCTCAGGGAGTTGCCCGCCTGCGCGGGGAATAGCTTTCGATATCCTCTCCTCCCGGATTTCGTCGGCCGTGATCTCTACGCCGTTTTCTCTGGCCTCCAGCACCACTGCCATCTTGCCCGGCGAGACTTTGAGATTCTCTGCGACCTTCTTCAGGTCACTGTCACCCCGCAGCACCGTTACGGGTGCCTGGACGGAGCCGGCGGCAAGTTTGGCTTCGACCGCAGTCTGAAGCCCCAGGATCTTCTTCTCGAGCCCGGGAGGAATCGTCTTGCCTTCCGCGGGTATGACCGTGAGCAGCACGTGCAGGTCGGCATCTTTCTGGACAATGCCTTTGTCGGTCGCGAGCTTCAGAAGCTCCGCGACAAGGTCCTCAACCTGCTTGCCCCGCCACTCGATGCCCTGCAGCATAGATTGGCCTTCGTCGCCGATCCCCCGAGCCTCAACAACCGTGCCACGGGCGTCTATTCCCAGTTCCACAGTCGGGTTGATGTCTATGCACACAGAAGCCAGCGCCGGCCCGGGAGCCAGGAACTCGAGATAGCCGAACGGCATCAGGACTGCGATGAGCATCAGGGCCACGAGCACTGCAAGTCTCGGGCGCGAGAACACGGGCCAGAACGTACGGGCCTCTCGATGCCGGACTTCAATCTCCTGTCCCACATACAGCTGGCGGCCGTCCAGGCGGATCTGCCTGAACTCGCCGCCGGAGACCAGCACGACGGCTCGTTTGCCCTCTATTTCAAGCACTACGCCCCTGTCCAAGCGTGACACCCTCTTTTACTTCTCCACGTACTGCCTCAGGTAATCGAAGTCACCGGCGAATATAAGCGCGACCGAGATAATGTATTTCCTTTGCCTTTCAAGTGTCTTGCGGCTGATGCTCACTCGCTTCTCCAGCGCTCTCAACGGCAGTTCGTGCCGGTCGAGCAGGTGGCGCAGGAACTCGGGCTCGCTCGCGACAACCCTCGCCGCGTGAATCGCGTTAACCCGAGCATCTTCGTGCTTTGGCGAGATCGCGATCAGATCCTGAAACCTTATGCCGAATTCCTCGAGCCGCCTCGCATAGAGCAGAATCTCTTCTGCCCTCTCCTCGTCTTCCACTCGCATAGAGTATTCGAGGGCTCCAGCGCGGTTCTGAGTGTCGCCCAGTTCAGCGGCTGCTGGTTCCTCGGTTTCCGGAACCAGTGCCGATAACGGGATCTCCCTCGAGTGTGAGCTGCGCTTGCGAAGGTGGTCTATCAGGCGTCTCTTGATGACGGTCTGCGAGAAAGCGAGGAACCCGGCCCCACGCTCGCGGTCAAATGCGTCGATGGCTTCGTTGAAGGCGACAAGCGCGACGCTTGCCTCGTCATCGACGCCGAGTTCTACATAGCGGCCGACCAGCCTGGAAACCGTGCTCAGGATGAAAGGCGTGTATTTTCTTATACATTCTTCGCGGCTTTTTGCGTCACCGGCCTGTGCAGCTCTAACCAGGTCGTCGAGACTATGGTCGCGGTCGGGCGGCATGCTCCCACATCCGTCCTCGGTCGGAGTGTCGAGTGTCAAAGATCAACGCCGTGATATCACCCAGAGCAGCGCGCTCAGGATGATGCTGATGAGGATCGAACTCACTATGGGGAAGTAGAAAGTGAAATTCCCTCGCCTGTAAACGATATCTCCGGGGAGCCTACCTATACCTGTTTTCGGGACAAGGACCATCAGGGCTCCGACAAGGGCTATGAGCAGGCCCGCTCCTATCAGGAACTTCCCAGTGTCACGGAACACTCCTGCCCTCACCCTTTCTTCTGGCGTTTTTCGTACCTCTCGCGCTCGCTGAAGATGCACCCGCAATAGGGTTGAGTGTAGAGGCCCAGCGTCTTCGCCTCTGCCATCCCGGCCCGGAATTCCGGCCGGAAATCCTGGTACAGAAAGGGCACGCCATACTGCGAAGACAGGGCTCCGGCCTCTTGGCGGATCGCATCGTGCTGCTGGTACGGGCTCACCAGGAGTGTTGACGAAAAGGCCCCGGCGTGCGTTTCCGAAGCGAGTCTGGCGGCCTTTTCAAGCCGCATACGGTAGCAGCGGCGGCACCTTTCAGCCGTTCTCGCGTACGGCAGCGTCCTCTCCAGGAATCCTTCCAGGTCGTAGTCCCGCTCGAATACCACATCAAGGTTTTTCTTCCTCGCGAGCGTTTCCAGCGTATCTGCGCGGAGCTTCCACTCGCGATACGGCTGTATATTCGGGTTATAGAAGAGTCCCGTAAGCTCGTGCCCTTGCTCCCTCAAGCGTTCGACCGGGATTATCGAGCACGGTCCGCAGCAAATGTGCAACAGCACTTTCAAACCAGTCTCACCTGCTCCGCCGGGCCGCGTACCCCGAGGTGGCTGTAAGCAGCCTGGGTGACCATTCTGCCTCTCGAGGTCCTCTGCAAGAAGCCTACCTGCATCAAGTACGGTTCATACACGTCCTCGATTGTCTCAGGCTCCTCACCCACCGCGGCGCTCAACGTCTCGACTCCCACAGGACCGCCGCCGTAGTTCTTGATTATGACCTCTAGCATGCGCCTGTCCATCAGGTCCAGGCCCCGCGCATCAATGTCAAGCATGTCAAGCCCGTTTTTCGCCACCTGGAGGTCGATGACGCCGGACGCTTTCACCTGAGCGTAGTCTCTCAGGCGCTTAAGAAGCCGGTTTGCGACGCGGGGCGTGCCTCTTGCGCGCAGGGAGATCTCTCTCGCCCCTTCTTCGTCTATCTCGATTCCCAGGATGCCTGCCGAGCGCTTCACGACCTGGTAAAGCTCGCCCGGTGAGTAGAAATCCAGCCTGATGGATATGCCGAACCTGTCCCTGAGGGGCGAGGGCAAGAGCCCAGCGCGCGTCGTGGCGCCGATGAGGGTGAACCTGGGTAGCCTTATCCTGTACGTCCTGGCGCTCGGGCCCTTCCCGGCGACCCAGTCGTAAAGGAAGTCCTCCATCGCCGGGTACAGCGCCTCTTCTGCCGACCTGTTCAACCTGTGGATCTCGTCGATGAACAACACCGACCGGTCGTCCATGTTCGTCAGGATGGCCACCATGTCGCCCGGTCGTTCGATCGCAGGGCCGGATGTAGTCCGTATGCTGGCGCCAAGCTCGTTGGATATGACGTGCGCAAGGCAGGTCTTCCCGAGGCCGGGCGGGCCGGATATCAGCACGTGGTCGAGCGGCTCACCCCTCTCGGCCGCCGCCCTTATGTATATCTCGAGCCGCTCCTTGATCGCAGTCTGCCCGACATACTCTTCGAGGCTCCGCGGTCTGAGACTCCGGTCGAGCGCTATGTCGTCTTCGGTCACCGCTTTGGGTGATATGGCTCGTTCTTGCAGGTGGATACCCCCCAGCGCCTCATGGTGCGGCGCCTCTAGACCTTCGCCATGGACCTCAACGCGCGGGTTATTATCTCCTCAACGGTGGCGCCCGTCGCCCCGGCCTGGCCTGCGCCGGTTGCTTCGTTCACCGCCGCTTCAGCTTCAGCCCTCACGTAACCAAGGGCCATCAAAGCATAAACCGCTTCTTCCGTTACGGTTGACGGCGTTCTCTGGACGCCTGCCTTCTGCCGCCCGCCCTTCTTCCTGCCCACACCGATGCGGTCCCTGAGTTCGAGGATGATCCGCTGGGCCGTCTTCTGGCCGACTCCCGGGACTTGCACAAGAGCATCCACGTCCTCGTTCAGCACATAGGAATAGAAGACCGGCGGGCTGTACTGCGAGAGCACAGCAAGGGCGTTCTTCGGCCCGATGCCCGACACGCTCGTCAGGCGCAGAAACATCAACATCTCGTCCTGGGTAGAAAAGCCGTAGAGGACAAGGCTGTCCTGCCGCACCGCCAGGTGCGTGTGAAGGAGGACTTCTTCGCCGGGGCTGGGGAGCCTGGATGCCGTCGAGCCCGGAACAGCGACCGCATACCCGACTCCGCCCACATCCACGACGATGCGGTCGCCGGCCTTGCTCGCAAGCGTGCCTTTCAGGTGAGCGATCATGCGTTCTTCCCCCCGGCTTCGGCCAGGCGAGGATTCGTGTGATGGGCCGAGCAGATAGCTATCGCAAGCGCGTCGGCCGCGTCGTCCGGCCTTGGAGCTTCATCGAGGTCCAGGAGGGCCTTGACCATGGCCTGCACCTGCTGCTTGGTGGCACGCCCGTAGCCGGTGACAGCCTGTTTGACCTGGAGCGGTGTGAACTCGGACACTGGCAGGCCACGCATGGCGCAGGCCAGCAAGATGACCCCCCTGGCCTGTCCGACGGAGATCGCCGTGGTGACGTTGCGGTTGAAGAAGAGGAGCTCGACCGAGACGGAATCCGGGTGGTGCGCGTCCATGATCTTCCCGAGCGAAAAGAAGATGTCGAGCAGTCGTTCCTGGGGGCTGGACGAGGAGTTTGTCCTCACGCAGCCGTGGTCGAGCCTCTTGAGGCCGGACCCGGTTTGCTCAATTATCCCATAGCCTGTGCTTGCCGTGCCGGGATCTATTCCCATTATGACCAAGTAGTTCCACCCCCGCCTACCTGCTTTCGACACCTTTTGGGGGATTCCCTCTGCACGGAAAAAGCGGGCCAGGCGGGGATATCGCGGTGCAGGACCGGTTACTCGGCTATGCCCTCCAGCCAGTCAAGTACCTCTTGGTCTGAAGAGACGACAACTCCGGCTTCCAGCCTTTCCCTGTCCTGCGGGCTGAGCTTCCTGGCATCGACGGCGGTCTCGAGCATCAGGGGGGAGTCCGGCTTCTTGCCCGTACCGTAGAACACCACCACCCTGCCGTTCCTGATGGTGATGAGCCTGTTTGCCCCATCATTGGGACAGAGCGACTCGACGCGCCGCTTCAGCACGACTCTCTGGGCGGTGAACGATTCGACCTGCCAGTCGGGAAACAGCCGCGTGAAGTCCTCCAAGGTGAGCCCGACCATCACTCGCGTGGGTACCGGAGCGACATCGGTTTCCAGGTGCCCGCACTTGCCGTAAGTCACGCGGTACTCGACTTCCGTGCCCTCCGTCATCCGGACGGGCCCGGCTTTCTCCACGGTGGCCTGGGGCCTTTGGCCGTTGCTCGCCGGGAAAATGGCTGCGTCGCCGGCAAGCAGGTGAGTCATCACAAAGCCACCGAGGAATGAGGAAAGTATGAAAAGCGCCCAGCGTACCCGCCACCGGTTTCTATCCTGAGACAACGCAACACGGGCCTCCTTCTGCATTCTGGCCCGTGTAGACTACCCAGTTTTTTCCTGTCTATGCACAGGACGCCGTGCCGACCTGCCCCCCGGCCGGTCTCTCATCTATGCGTGCTTTGCCAGTTCCTCATCGCTGATGTCGAAATTCGAAAAGACTTTCTGGACGTCGTCGTGGTCCTCCAGCGTCTCCATCAGCCGCAGCGTTAACTCGGCATCGCGGCCTGTGACCTGGACCGTCGTCTGCGGCGCCCTCGCGAGTTCGGACGATACTACTGTCGCCCCATGCGAGCGCAGGTACTGCTCGACATCGTTGAGACTGTCTGGCGCAGTGGTCACCTCGAAAGTGTCATCGTCCCCGGGCAGCAGGTCTTCCGCTCCTGCATCCAGTGCCATCATCATCAGGTCGTCCTCAGACACAGTGGTCCTGTCAATCATGATGGAGCCCTTGGGCTTGAACAGCCAGCTCGTTGCTCCCGATTCGGCGAGGTTCCCACCGCTTTTCGAGAAGATGAACCTCAGGTCGGAGGCAGTCCGGTTACGGTTGTCGGTCAGTACTTCCACCACAACGGCGACGCCGCCAGGTCCGTATCCCTCGTACGTGAGCTCCTCGAGGGTCACACCCTCCAGTTCCCCCGTGCCGCGTTTGATGGCGCGCTGGATGTTGTCCCACGGAACGTTGAAGTCGCGCGCCTTCTGGATGGCGACCTTGAGCCGGAAATTGCCGTCGGGATTCCCGCCTCCATGGCGCGCAGCTACCATGACCTCCTTGGCCATCTTCGAGTAGACGTTGCCCTTCTGGGCGTCTCCCTTGGCCTTCCTGTGCCTGATATTAGCCCATTTCGAGTGGCCGGACATCCTTTCACCCCCAGGCCTTTCTGCCTACTCCGGCGGCAATACGGGCGGGCGGAACTTGTGAGCTGAAGCGGCCTTGCGCTTCTCGATGATCGCCCTCGTGTCAGGGCTGGCCTCACCCGTCAGTATGTACCTGTCTATCTCGCTGTAAGTAATGCCCATCTCGCCCTCATCCGTCTGCCCCGGCCAGAGCCCCGCGGTCGGCACCCGCTCGATGATCTCGCGGGGCACGCCGGTCAGCCGGGCAATTTCTCTCACCTGGCATTTCGCCAGGTTACCGAGGGGCAGTATGTCTGTACCGCCATCACCGTATTTCGTGAAATACCCCATCGTGATCTCGGCCTTATTGCCCGTGCCGACGACGAGGTAGTTGTAGGCGTTTGCGAAGTAATAGAGGCTTACCATCCGCAGCCTTACCTTAACGTTCGACATCGCCAGGCGGCTCGGGCCTTCCCCCAGGACCTTCATCATTTCGTCATAGGCACGGTCTAGCACGATTTCACGGTAGGGCACTTCGAACTTGTCAATCACCGAAAGCGCGAGTTCCCTGTCAATGGGGTCGCTATAGCAGGGAAGGATCAGGCCGAGGGTGCTCGCGGGCATTGCCTTCTTGCAGAGGCCCAGCACGACCGCCGAATCCAGGCCGCCGCTGACGCCGACAACCGTCCCCTTAGCCCTCGCGCGGTCGACGCTTTCCTTGATGAAACTGACCAGCCTGTCTATTGTCACCTGCATCTCGAGGTGTCGCTCCTTCAACGCGCAAACGAGACCGCGTGCCTCGCCCAGCCTCACGGGTTGCGGCCCGTCCGCTAGGGGAGTCCTCCCCGGTCACCGGAGAGGTTTTCCACTATCCTTGGTACAAAACGGCCTGACCGTGAGGATTTCCTGTCATACGCTCTGATTCCTGCAAAGGACAACAGGAAGGCGAACACGGCGCCCGTCGCTCCCACGGTCTGCGTATTGAGGCCGGCCTGGCTCCCAACAAAAACACCGGCGATGTATCCTGCGACGCCGGCGATCAACGGGGCAATATGAACAACGAACGTCGCGGTCAGGTAGTCCTTGGACTCAACTTCGATAAGCACCGAGTCCCCAGCCACGGCTCCTACATCGTTCCACGCTTCCATCACGATGTCTTCCTGCCTGGACAACGCTGCCAGGCCGCACCTGCCACACTGGGCGCACGTCTCTGACGGTCTGACGCGCACCTGTGCCTTGCGGCCAGATGCCTCCACAACTTGTCCAATTTCCTGTAGCAAGGCGACACCTTCCTGTGACTCGGATTTCTACGGGTACCTTATGAACTGGGGCACTTCCCCGGTGAATATGACCTCTGAGACCGGGTACGTCGCCTCTACCTCGATGTCTCTTGACGAAAAAAGCGTGAGCAGCCTGACGGTCAGGCCGAACCTCAGGCTTACGACGTGGCGGGCCTGGTTGATGCCCAGCGATTGAAACTGCTCCTCCACGCCGACCGACGCGTTTCCGACAGGCAAGATCCTGGCCCTGAGTTTCGGGCCGCTCCCAGCGAAGAAGTAGCTCCCGAGAAGCAGGCCCACTGGGATCTCCACATAGTCCCCGTCGAGCGTCCTGATTTGCTGCTGGACCGCCAGTTGAGCGCCACTCGACAGAGAGTTGATCATCCGCACGTTCGGCTTGACCAGGCTTACGCGCCCGCTCTCGTCTTTCTCGATTTCAAGCACGACCGGCTCTCTTGCGATATAGTCCCTTACAGCACCGGCAATTATCTCGCTTGACCGCGAGCGCAGTTCCATTTCGGCCAAAGACCAGAAGACAGGCCCAAGGTGCCAGGAAGCCCAGACGAGCCACCACAAAAGGGCCAGCAGCACGACGAGCACTACGCTCGGCGCACGTACCGCAAATCTTCTTTGCCTCTTCCGGCGGAGTCGCATGATCCACAACACCCGGCCCAGGAACCCGCTTCATTGAATCATATGTCCCATGGCCGCCGGGGTTACCGAACATCGAACGCCGCAACGCTTCGGGATTCGAGCCCGCCTCAACCGATGCGGATTATGCGTCTCTTGCCGACTCGCACTATAGTCCCGGGCACCAGTCTGACCGGGAACCTTTCGTTTTCTACCCTATCATCATTCACGCGGACACCGCCCTGTGCGCAGAGCCGCCTGGCCTCGCTGCTCGACGGGGCCAGACCTGCTGCCACCAGGAGTTTCGCGACGGGCATCTCGCCCGCGGCGGCGCTATCTGGGTCAGGCGTCCAGACCGGGATGTCTTCCGGCAGCTCTTTTTCCGAAAAGACCCTGATGAAATTCTCTCTGGCCTGGCGCCCCGCTTCCTTGCCTGCATAGAGAGCCACTATCTCTCCGGCAAGGCGCATCTTGGCATCCCGGGGGTTCATGTCGCCGGACGCCATCTCCTTGCCCATCTGCGAGATCTCCGGCATCGGGACGTCGGTGGCAAGCTCGAAGTACTTGAGAATCATGCTATCGGGTATCGACATCGTCTTCCCGAATATCTCGTCTGGCGGCTCATTGATGCCGATGTAGTTGCCGAGGCTCTTGGACATCTTCTGAACCCCGTCCGTCCCCTCAAGCAAAGGCAACGTGAGCACGACCTGAGGCGGCTGCCCGTACTCGCGCTGTATGTCCCGCCCCATGAGAAGGTTGAACGTCTGGTCTGTGCCTCCGATTTCGATGTCTGCCTCAATAGCTATCGAGTCATAGGCCTGGGCCAGGGGGTACATGAACTCATGAACACTGATTGGATATCCCTGCTTGAAGCGCTCTCTGAAGTCGTCGCGCTCCAGCATCCTCGCGACGGTCGTGGTAGCCCCCAGGCGGACCACGTCCGCGAAGTTCAGCGCGCCGAGCCATTCGCTGTTCAGGCACATCTTCGTCTTCGACGGGTCGAGGATCTTGTGCCCCTGCTCCTGGTACGTGCGGGCGTTCTTCCGTACCTCTTCCTCGCTGAGCTGCTTCCTTGTCTCCGACCGCCCGCTCGGATCGCCGATGCGGCCGGTGAAGTCGCCGATTATGAAATAGACCTCGTGACCAAGGTCCTGGAACTGCCGGAGCTTTCTCAGAGGGACGGCATGACCGATGTGGATGTCGGGCGCGCTGCAGTCCACGCCAAGTTTGACTCGCATGGGCCTGCCCGTCTTGATAGATGACCGTATTTTCGAGAGCAGTTCGTCTTCGGAGACGATCTGCACAGTGCCCCGGCGCAGCACTTCAAGTTGTTCTTCAGCTGTAAGCAATGAGTTTTCATCCCCCGGCGTCACAAGCTTATTCAGATTATAGCACCCGCTCTCTAGTGCGGCAAACCATGCCAAAAGGAGGTGTCCGGGGTGTTAAAGAATGTAGAGATAAGCGGTGCCGGTCCGATTTGGCGCAAGATGGAACAGAGCCGGGGGATTTGCATCTATATATCTATGGTAAAATTGTGTTCGCGCTCAGGGGTAAGGAGGCAGGCGGGTATTGGCGGGTAAGACTCAAAAGAAACAGAAGAGGCCGGTCGTGGGGCGGGTCGTGCTCCTCCTGGCCATCGTGGGTATACTCGCTGCCTGTGGCGTCGCGGCGGGCTTCGTCATAGGCGCCTTGCGCGACCTGCCGGCGATCAGCAGCATTGAGCCTAAGCCCAGCATGACTTCGCTCATCTTTGGGGCGGATGGTAAGGAAATCGCAAAGCTCTACGGTGAGGAGAACCGCATTCCCATCAGGCTGTCCCAGACCACACTGAACATGCAGCGGGCGACGATTGCCATAGAGGACCATGAGTTCTACGACCACAGGGGGATCAACTTCCGCGGCCTGGCGCGAGCAGCGTTCGTGATTCTCACAGGAGGTCACGTCCAGGGCGGAAGCACCATAACCCAGCAGCTGGCAAAGAACGCGTTTTTGACGAACGAAGTGACGGTAAAGAGAAAGATCCAGGACATGTTCCTGGCGATCCAGCTCGAGAGGCTCTACACGAAGAACGAAATCCTCGAGATGTACCTGAACCAGATTCCTTTCGGGAACGGCGCCTATGGCGTCGAAGCCGCGGCGCAGGTGTACTTCGGCAAGAGCGCAAACCAGCTGACGCTTGAGGAGTCGGCGCTCCTCGCCGGAATCACCAACGGTCCCGCGATCTATGACCCGTTCATTCACCCGGAGGCTGCCAAGGAAAGGCGGGATCTCGTCCTCCAGGAGATGGCGTCGTGCAAGTTCATCACGGAGCAGGAATACAAAAGATCTATTGCCGCTCCGATCAACGTTCTCAAGAAAGAACCCAAGAAGGGCGAACCGGGCGCTCATTTCATCGACTACGTGATCTCCTACTTGCTCCCCAAGTACGGCAAGGACCAGGTCTATAACGGTGGCCTGAAGATATACACGACGATAGACATGCGCATGCAAAAGGCCGCCGAAGACGCCATCAAGAAGGTGCTCGACCAGCCCTTCCCCATCAAGCCGGGTGCGGCCTATCCCGAGGCGGCAGCCATCGTGATGGACGCCAAGTCGGGCTACATCAAGGCGATGGTGGGAGGCAGGACGCACGAAAAGCGGCTCGAGTTCAACCGTGCCGTCCAGGCAAAGAGGCAGCCAGGCTCGGCGTTCAAACCTGTGATCGTTTACGGTGCGGCCCTTGACTCCGGTATCACGCCGGGCACTGTGATCGATGACGTGCCCATCGAGTTCCCCCAGGGCAGGGGCCTGCCGATATGGTCGCCCGAGAACTACGACAATGTTTATCATGGACTTGTCACCGTGCGAGAGGCGGTCGAGCATTCATACAACGTGACGGCCGTCAGGGTCCTCGAGCGCGTCGGCGTGGAAAAGGGTATCGAGTTCGCGCAGAAGCTTGGGATCACAAGCCTTGTCACATCGAGGAAGGAGCCGAAGAACGACCTCAACCTGTCTGTCGCGTTGGGAGGGCTCACCCAGGGCGTCACGCCACTCGAGATGGCTCAGGCGTTCGGCGTATATGCGGCCAGGGGCATGAAGGTCGATCCGATCGCAATACTGAAAGTCGTCGACAGGAATGGCATCGTGCTGGAGGAATCCAAGCCGAAGCGGCAGCTGGTCGTGTCTGAGACCACGGCGTACATGATGACGAACTTGCTTGAGGGAGTCATCCAGCGAGGCACCGGCACTCGTGCCGCCATCGGCAGGCCTGCGGCCGGGAAGACCGGCACGACGAACGATTACCGCGACGCATGGTTCATCGGCTATACACCAGACTATGTGTGCTCAGTATGGATGGGCTTCGACGAGGACAAGACCATGGAGAAGTGGCGCGTAACAGGCGGGACCTACCCTGCCTCGATATGGTCGAAGATCATGACGGAAGTCCACAAAGGTGTTCCAGTGTCCAGCTTCACGCCGGTCAAAGACCTTACGACCGTGGCGATATGCACCAAGTCCGGCAAGCTGCCGGGGGCCTGGTGCCCGTCTGAGCAAGTGCGTACAGAGATCTACCTGAAAGGTTCTCAGCCAGTTGAGACCTGCGATGTCCACGTGCCTACCGTTGTCTGCGCGCAGAACCCGACGAAGCTTGCCACCCTGTTCTGCAGGCAGAAGGTGTTGAAGGGATTCATCCGCCGCCCTGTGCCGTATGTGACGGACGACCCGAAGAAACGGCCGCTCGACGCAGACCAGGAAATCCCTCTCGAGTCGTGCAACCTGCACTCGCCCTGGTGAGCACCGCCTCAGTTCACGAGCTGCGCGATGGTGACACCGTCCCCGCCTTCGGCGGGCGCGCCGAGCCTGAATGAGACCACATTGCGGCTGGCCTTCAGGTGCTCCTGCACTGCCTTCCTGAGTGTGCCCGTGCCCTTGCCGTGAACTATCCTCACCTGCTTGAGGCCACCCAGCACTGCGTCGTCCAGGTACTTGTCGAGAGACGCGACGGCTTCTTCGGACGAAAGACCGAGCAGCATCAGTTCCGGCGAGGCCGACTGAGCTTTCTCGGACAGGAGCCTGGTCACTTGCTCGTGCGTCTGCGCCTTATCGCCCATATCTGACGGCGACAGGTCACTCATGTGGACCTGGGTTCTGATGATCCCGACCCTGACCTGCACGTTGCCGTCCGGACCGGGCGGCGCAAGCACTTCCCCATTCTGCCTCAGGCTGTTCACGTATACGATCACACCGGGCGCCAGACCGGATGGATCCACCGCGTTCCTGGGCAGGGACGGCTCCTCCTGGATGTCGGCTTCGGCTCTGGCGCGCCTCAGAGACGCACGCACTTGGGTCTGAAGGTCCTGGTAGGCCCGGGGATTGAGTGCCGCGCCCCGCACCTTTCTCAACGCCTCATCGCATTCCGCCCGCACGCGCGAAAGCAGGGATGCTGCTTCCTGCCTGGCACGCTCCAGGGTCTCTTTCTCCCTGGCTTTGAGCTGTCGTAGCCTCGAGTCGTACTCCGCCTCGAGCTCCTGAGCTCTCAGGCTGGTCAGCAGCGCCTTTCGCTTCTCTTCGTCGGCCTGGGACTTAGATGCCTGGATCTCCCCTATCAGCTTCTCGACCTGCAAGTGCTCGTCCGAGAGCATTTCCCTGGCCCTCGCAATGATGCCCTGGTCGAGGCCCAGCCGGGAAGCTATTTCGAACGCGTTGCTCCGGCCCGGCAGGCCTATCGAGACCTTGAATGTCGGCCTGAGCGATTCCACATCGAACTCGACGCTTGCGTTTTCCACTCTGTCCGTCAGGTACGCAAACGACTTGAGTTCGCTGTAGTGGGTGGTGGCAACAGTCTTGCAGCCCGCCGCGTGAAGGTGTTCGAGCAGGGCCATCGCCAGCCTGGAGCCTTCCTCCGGGTCGGTGCCGGCCCCTATCTCATCCAGCAGGACCAGGCTGCCTTCGTCTGCCTCGTTGACGATCCTGACGATGTTCCTCATGTGCGAAGAGAACGTGCTCAAGCTCTGTTCAATGCTCTGCTCGTCGCCGATGTCGGAGAAGACCCGGCGGAAGACCGACAGCCTCGTCGCGCTGGACGCAGGCACATGGAGCCCGGCCTGGCCCATGAGGACAAGCAGGCCGGTCGTCTTCAGCGTGACCGTCTTGCCGCCCGTGTTCGGCCCCGTGATCACAAGGGTGTCGAAGTCCTGGCCGAGCCTTACGTCCACAGGCACGACTTCGCCTCTCAGCAGAGGGTGCCTCGCCTGCCGTATGTCGATCCTGTAGTCCCGGGTCAGGCGTGGCTCGACGCCGTTCATGGCATCGCTGAGCCGGGCCTTGGCGAAGGCAAAATCCACACGCGCGAGCGTTTTCACAGCTCCGGCGATGGTATCGCGGCTTGCCCCGGCAAGTGACGAAAGGCGCAACAGGATCCGCTCTATCTCGTCCCGTTCCTCGAGTTCGAGCCTCCGTACCTCGTTGTTTGCCTCAACGGAAGCGATGGGCTCGATGAAGAGAGTGGCTCCGGAGTTTGACTGGTCGTGCACGATGCCCGGGATCGCCGACTTGAACTCAGCTTTGACCGGAAGCACAAACCTGCCGTTGCGCACCGTTATGATGGGTTCCTGCAAGAACCTCGCTGCTTCGCCAGAGCGCACAATGCTCTCAAGCCTGTCCCTGATGCGGGATTGCGCCACCCGCAGGGCGCGGCGTATGCGCAGGAGTTCCGGGCTTGCGTCATCCCTTATCGCCGCGGACTCGGATATCGCGTCGCGAATCTCCGTCTCAACTTCCGCGGCCACAACGATCTCCGCACCCAGTCCGCGGAGATGCGGGTGATCCGGGCCCAGCTCCCCCAGGTACCTCTTGATCTTGCGCGAGCCAGCGATCAGATCGGCGATCTGCAGCAGGTCATGCGGGTCGAGCACAACGCCGATGTGTGCGCGCTGCACTGCCTCGCGGACATCCGAAACCCCGCCGAACGGCGGCGATTGCGAAAGCCGTATGCAGGCAAGAGCCTCTGAGGTCCCGGCCTGCGCCGCCTCGGCCAGATCAAACTCGTCGAGCGGCACAAGTTCCTCACACAGGCTGGCGCTTGCGCTGAAACTCGCATGCCCGGTGAGCATGGTAACGACCTTATCGAATTCCAGCATCCTAAGCGTTCTCGGGTCCAATCAAACCACCCCGGCAATAGCTCGCGGGAAGTAACTTGCGCAGGACAGGCTCATGAAGCTGCGCTGAGCCTGACCCCTTCGAGCTCCAGCATACGTCGTTTCAATTCCGGGCCCCCGGCGAAACCACCGGCAGACCCCGAGCTTCTCACCACCCTGTGGCACGGCACGATGACAGGCAGCGGGTTCCTCGCGCAGGCCGTACCGGCCGCCCTGGGCGCTCTCGGCATACCGAGAGCCTGCGCAAGGTGCCCGTAGCTTCTGACCTGCCCTCGCTGGATTTCGAGTAAGGCGGCGCACGCACGCCGCTGGAACCCGGTCATGTGCCCAAGGTCCAGTTCGAAGCCGGGGGCGTGCACCTCACCACGGAAATAACCCTCACACCATTTCTGCGCGTCCCGCGTGCCAGCAGTCGGCAGAAGCGACCAGTCAGCACCGGTGATGCCCGCGTACTGGAGGTTGCGGCCGAGCTGCCGCTCCGCTTGCTCGCGGGATTCGCACGGGAGAGTTGCAGCGCAAACGCCGGACCCTGTCCAGGCGAGCCCGCACCAGCCGAAGTTGGTGACAAAGAACGTGGTTCCAACCGCAAGAGTCATCTGGGATTCTCCTTCCTCCTGCCTCAACACAGAGATTCCTCGAGCGCAAGCGGAACACCCGCGATGTCCGGCGTCCGGCGGGCCATTTCTTCGCGCAGGTCGGCGCGCCCTCCCCACATCGCGAAAGGCACAGGGTTCCGCGTATGCGACCTGGTGGTCAGGTCCTCGATGTTGCCGTGATCACTCGATAGAGCAACCAGTGTCTCCCCGGGATCCAGGTAGTCAAGAAGCCTCGACACGAACCTGTCGAGCCTCGCAAGAGCTTCTGAGCATTTCGCGGGCTCGCCGGAGTGACCGGCTATATCGGTGATGAAGTACTCGAACAGAGTCAGGTCATTCTCGGCGATGACGTGGGCTGCGATGCGTGCCGCTTCGTCGCAGGTCCTGGCAGGCACGTCAAACCCCTGCGCCCGGGCCGCATCGCCCGTTATGTCGTGCAGCAATGCAGTCCCGTCCCTGAGGCAGTCCAGCGTCCTGAAGCCTACGCCTGCGGCCATCGTCGCCACAGTCGTGCACGAGAGCCTCTTGCCGGCCGGCACCCCTTTCTCATCGAGCCGCCTGTACGCATTGAGAAATGTGGCGCGGCCGCCCCGCTCCTTGACATGCTTCAGGATGTTGCGCTCGTACAGGATCGCTTTCAAGGCCCCGGTCGGAAATGCGTTCACATGCCGTCCCACTATGAGAGGCGCTTTCTCACCGGAAAGCAGCGCAGTCTGCCCTGTGGCGCTCTGGGGCAGGCCAGGCACTCCGAATGTCGCGTCCACGGCCACGATGCACGACTCAGCGCTCCTGGCGAGTTCACCGGGCTTCAGCCCGGCCAGGGGCGCCCCTCCCCCGATCCTTCGCAACCCGGGGAAATCGCCATTCCACAGTGGGTTGCTCGTATCGCTTCTCCCGATTCCCAGACCATCAACGAACAGTAAGAACAGGTTCGTGCGCCTCTACCCCCGGGCACCAGCGTTTTGGGAACTCAGCGTCTCAAGAACTCCTCAAGGCTTTCGGTGGACATGGCGTTGATCACGTCGTCCTTTTCGAGCCAGCCCCTGCGCGCTACGAACACACCGTACACCATATCCCCCAGTCCCCTTCGGCTGTGCGCGTCGGTGTTGATGGCCACTTTGACCCCGGCTTTCTTTGCCGCGCGTGCTTGCTGGTCGGTGATGTCGAGCCGGTCGGGGGACGCGTTGATCTCCAAGGCGGTCCTGGTCTTGCAGGCGACGTCGAGAAGCCTTGAGATATCGAGAGAATACGAATTCCGGTGCCCGATTATCCGCCCGCTGGGATGGCCGATGATGTCCACGTGCGGGTTCTTGCAGGCGCCCTCCAGCCGTTTCATGATCTGCTCTTCGTCGCTCCTGAACCCGGAGTGGATTGATGCCACCACCAGGTCGCATTGTTCCAGGGCCGCATCGTCAAGGTCCAGAGAGCCGTCGCCCATCACGTCCACCTCGATGCCCTTCAGCACCGTGATCCCTTCGACCCGCTCATTCAAGGCGTCAATCTCCCTGCCCTGCGCGGAAAGCCTCTGGCTATCGAGTCCTCTGGCGAAGGCCAGAGCCTTTGAGTGATCGGTTATGGCCAGGTACTCATAGCCGCGCTGCCTGGCCGCTTCTGCCATCGCCTCAATACTGTCGATCCCGTCCGTCCAGTTCGTGTGGACGTGAAGGTCGCCCCGCATGTCGCAAGGCTCGAGCAACTCCGGCAGGTGGCCCTCGGTCGCCGCTTCCAGCTCTCCCGTGTCCTCTCGCAGTTCCGGGGGCACGTACTCCATGCCCATGAGGCGATAGATGTCGTGTTCGGCATCTATTCTTGATACGGGCCCGTCATCCTCAAGCCGGAAGACGCCGTATTCGTTTATCTTCATCCCGTGGTCCCTGGCAATCCCGCGGAGATGGGCGTTATGCTCCTTGGAACCAGTGAAATGCCCGAGTGCGCTCCAGAACTGCTCCGGCGCCACGATCCGCAGGTCTACCTGCATCCCGTCTTTCAGCCTGATACTGCACTTCGTATGGCCTTCAGCAATCACCTCAGATGTAGCCTCGCCGCCGGTAAAGCGCCTGGCGACGTCAGATGTCCCTTCCTCCGGCACTGATGCGACGATGTCCAGGTCTCTCACTGCCTCTTTCCTGCGCCTGACGCTTCCCGCCACCTCGGCGCGTACATCAGGGCGGCAGTCTCGCAGTGATTGCGCTATCGCCTCCGCCGCCGGCCATGCGTAAGAGAGGAGATACAGTTGCTCGCGGGCCGAAAGCTCCTGAAGGCCCCGCTTCAGCACCTCGACGCGTTTCTGCCCGAATCCTCTGAGTGAGGACAACCTGCCGTCGCGCAGCGCGGCCTCCAGGTCACCAAGAGTCTCAACACCGGCCTCCTTGTAGAGCCGGGAGGCGGTCTTGGGGCCGAGGCCTTCGATCGCCAGAAGGTTGAGCAGCGTCGCCGGGATTTCTGTGAGCAGTTTCTCAAGCCGCTTCGTTGTCCCGCGCTCCAGTATGTCAACAATCTTGGCCGCGATGTTCTTGCCGACTCCCGGTAGTTCCTGGAGATTGCCTTCTCCGGCGATGTCCTCGATAGGCTCGCTCATCTTGTGGATATAGGCGGCAGCCCGGCGGTATGAGGGAGCTTTGTATGCCTCCTCGCCTTTTATCTCCTCCAGGTCCGCAATGGTCTCGAGGACTTGAGCGACCAGTGTGTTCTTCATGACGCCACCTTCCTCGAAAGACACGCACCGCACCAGGGGTCGAAATCCCATGTGCTCCCCGCGGCTACTGCTGTGAGGGCGGGCTCTGGTGCAGCTTTTCCCATTCCTCGTATCTGGCCTGCAGGGACTTCTGGACCTCGTCATACTCACGCAGGGTTTCCTGAGCGGCTCCGGTCCGGTAGGTCTCCGGATCCTGGAGCCTTGACTCCAGATGCGCCTTCTCCTGCTCAAGGTGCGCTATTTCCTGCTCTGCCTGCTCTATCGCCCGCTGCCAGGCCTCGACCGCAAGACGTCTCCGGACAGGATCCCCGAGTCTCGGCTTCGCCGCTGAAAGCCCATCACTCGCTCCGCCGGCCGCGCGCGTGTCGTCCCGGGCTTCCGGGCGGGCGGCGGACCGCACTGCTTCAGTGCGGTCCAGCGCAGGCTCTTTCCTCCGGCGCTTTTCCTCACGGTAGGCAAGGTAGTCTCCCCTGTACTGCTGCAGGCCCATTTCGTCGAGTTCGAGTATTCGGGTGGCGACGTCCTGGAGGAACTGCCTGTCGTGAGTGACGAACAGCACACAGCCGTTGAACTCAACAAGAGCCCTGGCCAGTGCCTCTTTTGAATCCATGTCCAGGTGGTTCGTCGGCTCGTCCAGCATGAGCACATTGTGCCCTCCGAGGACCATCTTGGCCAGGGTCAACCGGTTCCTCTCACCGCCGCTGAGGGCGTCCGTCCTCTTGTAGACATCGTCACCGGAAAACAGGAACGCGCCCAGTATGCTCCGCGCCGGGCCCGGCAGCAGGTCTGTGCCGTCCATGAGTTCGTCGAGGACGGTCTTCTGCGGGTCCAACGTGTCAAGGTCCTGGTGGAAGTAGCCGAACTCCGCCGAAGGCCCCGTCCACACCCGGCCGTCCGTCGCCTCCTCGATTCCCAGGAGGACCTTGAGCAGGGTGGTCTTCCCGACCCCGTTCTTCCCGATGATACCGATCCTGTCCTGGCTGGACACACGGAAATCGAGGCCGGAGAACACTGTCTTCTCACCGTATTTCTTGGAGAGGCCCCTGGCAATAAAGACTGTCTTTCCAAGTTCCGACGCGGGAACGAAATCTATTGAAACCGGCTTTCGCGAGACGGGCCGGTCCACGTGGCCCAGGCGGGCGAGCCACTTCTCGCGGCTTTTGGCCATGGCAGTGCGCTGGCCGGCCTTATACCTGCGAATATACTCCTTGAGATCAGAGACCTTGCGGGAATGCCTGACGTACGCTGTCTCCTGCTGCTCCCGTCTGAATTCCCTCTGCTCGACATAGGCGTCATAGTTGCCTTTATACTCGGCAAGCACATTGTTCTCGAGCTCAAGTATCCTTTTGCACACGTTGTTGAGGAAGAACCTGTCGTGTGAAACGGCAATGACCGCACCAGGATAGGAGCGAAGCCTCTCCTCGAGCCATTCCGACGCATCAACGTCGAGGTGGTTGGTCGGCTCGTCGAGCAACAGCATGGCCGGCTCGAGGAGCAGCACCTTCGCGAGCGCCACCCTCACACGCTGGCCGCTCGAGAGGATGGTCATCTTGGAGTCGAACTCGGAAGGCGCGAAGCCGAGGCCGGTGAGCACTGTGGCGACCTTGACGTGCCAGTCATATCCTCCGGCCAGCCGGAAGTCCTCTTCGGCACGAGCGTACCGGGACAGGAGGTCGCCGAGTTCCTCCTGGTGGGCACGTGCGGAGGCCAGGTCGGCTTCCACCTGCAAGAGCCGGCTTTCGGCCGCAGCTAGTCCGTACAGGGCCGACCTCGTTTCATCCCAAATCGAGTTGTCCGGGCAGTACTCGGCATCCTGCGCGAGCATCTCCACCCGGGCGCCGGAAGCCACCGATACCGATCCTTCGTCTGGTTCTTCGCAGCCGCACAGAATGGACAGGAGCGTCGTCTTGCCTCCGCCGTTCCGGCCGACAAGGCCTATCCTGTCGCTCCTGTCCACCGCAAAGCTAACGCAGTCAAGAATCCTGTCTTCGCCGTAGTACTTGGTCACTTTCTCGCAAGTTACTAGGGACATCGCTCTCCTCCAGAACGCCAGGAGAGGGCGCCCCTCAGCGAATGTGTGCCCCCAGCCTGGTTATGACTGCCTGCCTCACCTTTTCGTGAAGCTCATCCACTTCAGCGTCTTTCAGCGTTCGATCCTTGCCCCTGTAAACCAGTGAGTATGCGAGGCTCCTCGAACCCTCGGGTATATTGCCCCCGCGGTACAGGTCGAACAGCTCGATCGACTCGAGGAGGGGTCCCGCCTCTTCGCGAAGAGTCTCGACCACGAGTGCCGCAGGAACGTTGTCCGGGAGAACCAGCGCGACATCCCTGCCTATCGCCGGATAGCGTGGCACGGGCCGCACGTCCGGCGCATAGGGGAAGCTTTCGAAAAGCGATTCGCAGTCTATCTCGAACGCCGCGACCCGGCCTTCCAGACCGTAGGCTGAGACCACGTCGGGAGATACTTCCGCAACATGACCCAGCAACACCTGCCTGCCTCCAACGGCAGCCTCGACGAGCGCCTGCCTGGTCGGGTGGAAAACGGGCTCGGACGATGGCCTGAAGGCCAGTTTCACCGTGCCCGAGCAGAGGGCCGCCACATAGGCTTCGAGCGCGCCCTTGGCGTAGAAGAAATCCACCTCTCCGGGAGGCACGTTCCACTTCTGGCGCGCGCCCGTCGTGGAGGCCAGGACGGCCAGATGATACCTCTCATTGGACGGCGTCGAAGCGCCGGGGGATGCGGGCAGGTACACTCTACCCAGCTCGAAAACGGCAAGATCTCCAGTCTTTCGCGCAGCGTTGTACGCGCAGGCCCCGAGAAGCCCCGGCAAGAGGCTCTGCCTCATCACGCTCTGCTCTTCCGCGAGTGGGTTCCTCAGCACAAGCGCCCCGGCTTGCGCGGGACTTCCAGCTTTCGTCCGCTCGAAGTCCTTCGGCGAGATGAAGCTCATGGTCACGACCTGCTCAAAGCCCAATCCCGCCATGATGTCGATGGACTGGTGCCTGGCAACCTGTGCCGGCATGAGCAGCGCCAGAACCGGCCCCTTGAGCAAGGTCGGCTCGATGCCGTCGTAACCGGAGATGCGCCCGACCTCTTCGATCAGGTCCTCTTCAATCTCGACATCCACTCTTCTGGATGGAACCCTGACGATGTAAGAGCCCGGCTCCCTCTCAGTCACGCCGAAATCGAGTTTCTCAAGGCACGCCCTTATCTCCGCGTCGCCTATCCGTGAGCCCAGGACGTTCCGCACTCGTGCTGCGCTGAGAGCGATGACCCTCTGAGTATAGCCCGTCTTGTCCACATCCACCATACCGGAGAGCGCGATCCCGCCCGCATGCTGGCACATCATGGCCGTCGCAAGATCGGCCGCCTGCGGCTGCACCAGCGGGTCTATGCCCTTTTCGAACCGGCTGGACGCTTCCGACCTGAGCCCAAGCGCAAGCGCCGTCTTGCGGATGCTGATCGGGTTGAACAGCGCGGACTCCAGCAGGATGCTTGTGGTCTCGCTGGTGATCTCCGATTCGAGTCCGCCCATCACACCGGCAAGGCCAACAGGGCCTTCGGCATCGGCGATGACAAGCATGTCAGGCTCCAGCCGCCGCTCCTGCCCATCGAGTGTTGTGAACACCTGGGTGTCGCCTGCACGCCGGACGATGATCTTCTTCCCTCTCACCCTGGTGTAGTCGAAAGCGTGCAGCGGCTGGCCGAGGGCCAGCATGACGTAATTGGTGATGTCGACTATGTTGCTGATCGGCCTCATTCCCGCCGCCAGCAACCGCACCTGGAGCCACGCAGGAGAACTGCCTATGGTGACACCTCTTATGACGCGCGCCACGTATCGCAAACACAGGTCAGGGTCGTGTATCTCGATCTCGACTGCACCCGCGGCACTCTCGTCGCTCTCAATCAGCGGCAGGCTGGGCACGCGCACCTTACCACCGGTGAGCGCCGCCACCTCCCCGGCCACACCGAGCATACTGAGGCAATAGCCATAGTTGGGCGTCAGGTCCAGCTCGAGTGTCTGGTCCCGGAAGTTGAGGTAGTCCGCCATGCTCGTTCCCGGCTGCACATTGTCCTCAAGCAGGTAGATGCCCTCTCCCTCAAGGTGGGGCTCTCCGAGGAGCATCTCGGTGAGCGCGCAGAGCATCCCCTCGGACTTCTGGCCCCCGAACTCCGCCTCTTCGATTTTCCAGCCTTTCGGCAGAGTGGATCCGGGCGGGGCGAACGCAGCGACTTGCCCTGCCGCCATTCCGGGCCATCCTGTCACCACCTGGTACCGGCGCGAACCTGCATTCACCCTGCAAATCCAGAGGCGCGATGAAGACGGGTGCTGCCATGAAGCCTCAACTCTCGCGGCCACCGCACCGTCAAGGCCTGCGTCGAACTCCTCGACTGCATCGACCTTGACCCCCGCCATCGTGAGCCTGCCGGCAAGCTCCTCGGCGTCCCAGGGTATCGAAACCCATTCGGAAAGCCACTTGTACGGTACTCTCATAAGTGTCGACCCCCTAGAACTGCCTCAGGAACCGGACGTCGTTGCTGTAAATCGTGCGGATGTCATCCAGGCCGTATTTCAACATCGTAACGCGGTCTATGCCCATCCCGAGCGCAAATCCGGTCACTTTCGACGGATCGTAGCCGCCGTTTCTCAGGACGGTGGGATGTACCATTCCCGACCCAAGTATCTCGAGCCAGCCCGTTCCCTTGCAGGTACGGCATCCTTTCCCCCCGCACACGGTGCAGGAGACGTCAACCTCGGCGCTTGGCTCGGTGAATGGGAAGTAACTCGGCCTCAGCCTTATCTTCACGGACTGGTCGAACATCTGCTTCGCGAACTGCTCGACCGTGCCTTTCAGGTCGCCGAGCGTGACGCCCACGTCGACGGCCAGCGCCTCAAACTGCACGAACATGGGCGAATGCGTCTGGTCGCTGTCGCGCCTGTACGTAAACCCCGGGCTGATGATCCGGACCGGCAGCGACCCGCGCTTGGAGAGCATGGACCTTATCTGCACCGGTGAGGTGTGAGTCCGGAGGACTGTGTCGTCGTCGAAGTAGAACGTCGCCTGCATGTCCCGCGCCGGGTGGTCCTTCGGTATGTTCAGCGCCACGAAGTTGTAGTAGTCAAACTCGACTTCGGGGCCTTCGGCCACTTCGAAACCCATCCCGAGGAAGATGCGCTGTGCTTCATCGTAGACTTTCTGCAGGATGTGTTTGTTGCCGCGTAGGAAAAGCCTGCCCGGCAGGGTCACGTCTACCCTCTCTCGCTCCAATGCGGCCCGCTGGGCAGCCTTAGCCAGCACTTGGAGCTTCTCGGCAATCGCGGCTTCCACCTCATTGCGGGCATCATTCGCCGCCTTGCCAAGCGCCGGACGGTCCGGGGGAGGTACTTCGCCGACCCTCCTGAGCACTGTCGAGATCAGGCCTTTCTTCCCGAGGTACTTTATCCTGGCATCGTCAACTTCCGCCACCGACGAGGCGGCGGCTATTCCCGACCGCGCCTGTTCCAGGTATGACTGCAGATCATCGCGCAAACCCATGCTTTTGTGCACCTCCATACAAAACAAATAAGCTTTCGCCCCAAGGGCGAAAGCTTCTGCTTCCGCGGTACCACCTTGTCCTGGCCGGGATGGCCATCCTCTGCCGGATACAGGAGCACGTCTCCGATATCCTACCCTGTCTAACGGAGGGCGCCCGTCGTGGCCTACTCGCCCTTCAGCCACGATGCTCCTGAGTGAACTTCGCCCGCCCCGGCCCGGGCCGCTTCCAGTCTCCGGCAGGCCCTCCCTGGGGGACCGTAGCACGGGCTACTCTCTCAGTCATCGCGCTTCCCTGTCGAAACCCGTCACTGCATACTCAATTTCTTATAGATCAAATAGGCTGTTACTGATCCAGTCACCTCAAACAACTTCCAAAAGAGCTCGGCAGCCGTCAAGCTTCCACGCCCTTCCGTTGCCTCAGTTAGCTGAAGTATATCATAGCGCCCGTGGGCCTTCAAGGTGGCTGCGACCCACTATTGTCCGCTCAAAAAGCCGCTGACGCTGCGCTTCATATAACAAAATGGAGGCCGACATTGCCACGTTCAGAGACTCGGTTCCACCCGGCATCGGTATCCGGATGCGGCCCGTTGCGAGCTGGGTCGAAATCTCTGACGGGCCCGAGCCTTCATTTCCAAGCACGATCGCAGTCGCCTGGGTGAGATCGCATTCCCAGGGCGGCCGGGCATCTCCCGTCACGTCGGCGAGCAGCACCTGCAGCCTTGACTTGCAGACGCCGAGTGTGCCCTCCCAATCGTCCGAGCAGGCGACGGGCACGCGGAACACCGCGCCCATGCTTGCTCTCAGTGTCTTTGACGCCCATGGGTCGGCGGTGCCGGGTGAAACCAGGACGCCCGCGGCACCCTGAGCGGCGGCGCTGCGGATGATTGCGCCGGCATTCCCCGGATCCTGGACAGCTTCGAGCAGCATGAGGATTCCTTTACTGCGGGCAGCGGCATCAACGAGGAACGCCGTTTCATAGTGGCGTATGCGAGCAAAAGCGGCCACACCCTGGCTCGTCTCTGTCCCTGAGATCCGGTCGAGCAGCGCAGGCTCGACTTCCAGGACACTTGCGGCCCTGTCGCTGGCAAGGCGCAGCAGGTCCGTGCCGCCCGGCCGCGATAGAAGCCGGCGTGAGAAAAGCACCGTCTCGACAAGGGCTTCCTGCTCCAGCGCGTCGCCCACCAGACGAACGCCCTCCAGTAGGGTGAGCCCGGACTCTTCCCGGGCCTTCTTATCCTGGAGGGCGAGCGCCACCTTGATATACTTGTTTTCGCGGCTCCTGATGATGCCGGGGCCATGGTCTTCCGTCACTACGAGCCAAGACCTTCCTTTGCCTTAGTCACCAGCTGCCCGAAGGCTGCCTTGTCTCGCACGGCCATGTCCGCGAGCATCTTGCGGTTCACCGCGATGCCCGCTTTCCTCAGCCCGTTGATCAGCCTGCTATACGAAAGCCCATTGGTGCGGGCCGCAGCGTTGATCCTTGCGATCCAGAGGCGCCTGTACTCCCGCTTCTTTACTCTCCGGTCCCTGAACGCGTACCAGAGCGCCTTCATCACGGTCTCGTTGGCAACCTTGTATATCTTGCTTCTCCGGCCCCAGTAGCCTTTGGCCAGCTTCAGTATCTTCTTGTGACGCGCATGAGCGGTGACGCCCTTCTTAACGCGAGGCATCCAGAAATCCCCCCAATCCGACTACATATAAGGCATGAGCCTGCGCACACGTTTGAGTTCCGTCTTGTTGACCAGGGCAGGCTTCCGCAGACGCCTCCTGCGCTTTGCCGGTTTGGTCACAAACTTGTGTGTGGCATTGGCCCTGTACCTCTTGATTTTGCCCGTGCCCGTGACCTTCAGGCGCTTGGCCGCTCCTTTATGGGTCTTGAGCTTGAGTCCTGCCATGCGGAACCTCCTCTATTGCTTCGGGCTTAGTATCATGATCATGTTGCGGCCCTCGAGGCGAGCCGGACGCTCAATCACGCCTTTCTCGCCAATATACTCGACCAGGCGGTCCAGCACTGTCTTACCCCGGTCTGAGTGGACAACCTCGCGTCCTCTGAACATGATCGTCGCCTTGACCTTGTCGCCTTCTTCCAGGAACTTGACAGCGTTCTTGGCCTTAACCTCGAAATCGTGTTGCTCAATGGTCGGCCTCATCTTGACTTCTTTGATGTCTACGACTTTTTGCTTCTTCCTGGCCTCTCTGTCCCGTTTTTGCTGCTCATACCTGTACCTGCCGTAATCCATGAGCCGGCAAACCGGCGGCCTGGCCTGGGCGGCGACCTCAACGAGATCCAATCCCTTCTCCTGGGCAAGCCTGAAGGCGTCCCGGAAAGCCATGATTCCGAGTTGCTCGCCATCTTCGCCGATGAGCCTGACCTCGCGAGCCCGGATAGCTTCGTTAGTCCTGAGCTCTTTCGAAATGGTTTCATCACCTCCCCTTTCTTTAATACGGGCAACCGGAATAAAAAGCGGCGGGCAAACCACCCGCCGCGCATGTCATCTTGCCTGCCACGTAACCTTACTGGCAAAAGCCGTAAGGTGAGAAGCGGATGGCTTCTTCTTCGAAAAGGCAACACTAGCAACGCTTTTCGACTAGACTATAGCATTCCGGGCGCACACCCGTCAATGTGTGTCGACTGTCTTCTTGTCCACTTCGACCTGCAAGCCACAGGCGAACTCATCAAGGGTCCTGGCGCCGGTGTCGCCTTTGCCGCGTTTTCTGACCGCCACCAGCCCCTGTTCAGCCTCTTTCGCCCCGATGACGAGCATGTACGGGGTTTTCTGCACCTCAGCTTCGCGGATCTTGTAACCGACTTTCTCATTCCGGTCGTCGAGTTCGACCCTGAAGCCTTTCTCTTTCAAAGACGCCACGATACCCCTCGCATACTCATGCTGCTTTTCGGTGATGGGCAACACCTTGACCTGGACGGGCGCCAGCCAGGCCGGGAACGCTCCCGCGTAGTGCTCGATGAGCCCTCCGATGAAGCGCTCCATCGACCCGAGCACTGTGCGGTGGATCATCACGGGCCGGTGCGCCAGGCCATCTTCCCCTGTGTATGTCAGGTCGAAACGCTCGGGCAGGTTGAAGTCCACCTGGATCGTCGGGCCCTGCCAGCCACGACCGAGCTCATCTTTGGTCATGATGTCGATGGACGGGCCGTAGAACTTCGCCTCGCCCTCGCCCACCATGTAGCTGAGGTTCCGCCGTCCCAGCGCAGCCCTGAGGGCGTCGACCGCCTGGTCCCAGATGGCGTCGTCCCCAATGTACTTCTGCTTGTTCTCCGGGTCGCGCACCGACAGCATGAAGTCGTAGTCCTTGTAGCCGAAGGACTTGATCATGAACTCCGCGAGATCAATCACGCCCACTATCTCATCCTCAAGCTGGTCCGGCCTGCAGAAGATGTGCGCATCATCCTGTGTGAAGCCGCGCACTCGCAAAAGCCCGTGAAGCACGCCGGACCGCTCGTACCGGTACACCGTGCCGAGCTCGCCCCACCTCAGCGGCAAGTCTCTGTAGCTCTTGCCCTCCGACCTGTAGATCAGGATCGCGAACGGGCAGTTCATGGGCTTCAGGAGGTACTCCACCTCGTCAATCTGGATAGGCGAGTACATGCTCTGCTTGTACCAATCCCAGTGCCCGCTGATCTTCCAGAGGTCGAGCTTGCCGATGTGCGGCGAGAACACGATGTCATACCCGCGCTTCCTGTGCTCCTTCCGCCAGAAGTCCTCGATGAGTTCGCGTACCAGCGCGCCTTTCGGGTGCCACAGCACGAGCCCGCCGCCCAGTACCTCCTGGATGCTGAACAGCCCGAGTTCCTTGCCGAGCCGCCTGTGGTCGCGCCTCTTGGCCTCCTCGATCCGGTTCAGGTGCTGCTCGAGGTCGGACTTCTTCTCATACGCTGTGCCGTAGACGCGCTGCAGCATCGGCCGCTTCTCGTCGCCGCGCCAGTATGCCCCCGCAGAGTGAAGCACCTTGGGCACCTTCACCCTACCCGTCGCCGGCAGGTGCGGCCCGGCGCAAAGGTCGATGAAGTCACCCTGCCGGTAGCAGGTGATCTTCTCCCCTTCCGGAAGGTCGTTGATCAGCTCGACCTTGTAGGGCTCATCCTTGAACAACTCCAGCGCTTCCTTCCGAGAGAGCTGGCGGCGCTCCAGCGGGATGTCCTCCCCGATGATGCACTGCATCTCAGCCTCGATCTTCTCGAGGTCTTCCGGAGTGAACGGCGCCTTTGGGTCGAAGTCGTAATAGAAACCGTCCTCTATTGCGGGGCCGATCGCGAATTTCGTGCCCGGGAACAGCCGCTTCACAGCCTGGGCCATTATGTGGCTTGTGGTGTGCCTGTACACCTCTCTGCCCTCGGGCGAGTCGAATGTCAGGATCTGAAGACTGGAGTCCTGTTCCAGCGGCTCAAGAAGCCCGACGACACGACCGTTCACCTTGGCGGCGACGGCATCCCGGGCAAGATTCTTGCCTATTTCCCCGGCTATCTTGAGCGGAGTTGTCCCTCTCGGGTATTCCTTGCTTGACCCATCGGGAAACGAGATAACAACCGAGTTGCTCATTGTACCCCTCTCCTTTCGCCCGGCCCGAAAACAAAACTCCCGCCCCAACAGGGACGGGAGTGCTTTCCCGCGGTTCCACCCGAGTTCGCGCAGCTTTCGCCGTGCGCACTTGCGGCCTTCTAACGGTGGCTGCCGTCGGAGCCTACTCGCGGAATCGACCGCTTTCGGTCCGATGCTCTGCGGTGGTTTTCCCTGATCGCTTGCCCGGGACAGCTCTCAGCCGGTGACTG
>Ga0315277_10000749_pt1 | contig 50093 bp, 46 predicted proteins | sample YL17G05_15_MG_FD_203695 | JGI IMG/M metagenome (GOLD analysis project Ga0315277, IMG submission 203695) | Sediment microbial communities from Yellowstone Lake, YNP, Wyoming, USA - YL17G05_15 | ecosystem: Environmental > Aquatic > Freshwater > Lake > Sediment | place: USA: Wyoming | collected... | reverse complement strand
CAGGGCTATCTGGGCCGCCAGCGATAGAGCGGCAGCACCGTTCATACCTATTGACTGCGCGAGTGTGCCTGAAACGCTTCTTGCGAGTGAGCTTTTTGGGCACGAGAAAGGAGCTTTTACCGGCGCCACTTCGAGGAAAATAGGTAAGTTCGAACATGCCCATGGTGGGACAATATTCCTTGATGAGGTGGGGAATATACCGCCAAATGTCCAACATTACCTGCTCCGTGTGTTGCAGGAGAAAGAATTTTGCCGGATTGGAGGGAATGAAATCGTAAAAGTGGACGTGCGTGTCATAGCCGCTACCAACAAGCAATTGAACGAGGAGATAGAAAACGGAAGATTCAGAGAGGATCTTTACTATCGCCTCAACGTTGTCAACATAAAAATACCTCCGCTGAGGGAAAGAAAAGAGGATATTCCGCTTCTTGCCAGGCATTTGCTTGAGAGATGTTGCATTGAACATAAAAAGGAAATCGTTTCGATATCAGACGGCGCTCTTGAACTTCTTATGTCTTACTCGTTCCCGGGGAACGTCAGGGAATTGGAGAATGTAATTGAAAGAGCGGTAATAGTATGCCAGGGGACAACGCTCATTCCGGAAAATCTCCCCGATCATGTTACCTGCAAGCAAGGAGTATCGGCGACTGTCGATGACGTGTTCCTTACAACGCTTGAGGAATTGGAAAAACATCACATATCGCGTGTCTTGACGTATACAAGAGGGAATATCCTCCAAGCGGCGAAGATACTTGGCATTCAGAGAAATACGATCAAGAATAAAATAAAGCATTATCAGCTGACAAGACAGTCATAGCGATCATGAAGCCATCGTGTCCGTTTTTGGCTTCCGCATGGGATCGGTCCTTTTTCCATAGAACCCGATTGTCGCCACGAAAGCCTTTTCGCCCATGTGGCCAAAAATTGCATGTATGTGTTCGTCAACCCGCGTTTACCCTCAGCCCACGGTACGGGACCGCCAACTTTTGGCTCGGGGCCCCCGTCGATTACGAGGACCCTGTCGCCTCGTCGCAATTCAACGCGCCGCAGATTCCCTGACGAGGCAGGTGCTCATGTTTTGACCAGCAGATGGTCAAAGAATGCCCTCCTTTGAACGCTATTCGCGCGGCTCAGGCCCTAAATCTCAAGGAAACAGGGGAATTAGAATCTGGAACGCCAATTGCTTTGATGTGGATGGTATGAAGCTCAGAGGAGGAAGAAATGAAAGCAAGCGCGTCAGTCCTTGTGGTAGATGATGAAAAGGTGGTCAGGGATTCCCTGGCGGAAATGTTAGAGGAAACAGGGTATAAGGTGTCGTCTGCCGAGGATGGGTATGAGGCCTTGACGATAATCAATGAAAGGCCGCCTAACGTTGTCGTTCTGGATATGAGGCTGCCGGGAATGAGTGGAATTGAAGTAATGAAGAGTATAAAAGAAAAAGACGAAAAAATGGCCATTATAATCATGACCGCATATGGCTCCATTGATAATGCGGTGGAGGCGATGAAGCTCGGCGCCTCCGATTATATTACCAAGCCTTTTCCCCCGGAACGACTTGAGGCCTCTATCGGAAAAATTCTTTCTTTTCCTTTGTCCGAAGAGGAAACTAAAGAGCCTGCAGAGGTTAAGCCTGCTCCATCAGCCAAGCCAAAGGAGTGTGTATGGGCAAAGGCAGGGGTTGTCTCCTATAGACTTTGCACTCTCAATTTCAGATGCGAAACGTGCGAGTTTGCCCAGACGATGATTGACCGCGAAGCTGACGGTGCTGCGAGAGAAGAAACTGGCGTGAGAACACTTGCGGAAAAACTTAGAGAGAAGTCAGCTGCTGAGAGACAGTGCAGATATATGTTGAGCGGGGATGTATCATTCAAGTTGTGTCCTAATACCTTTCAGTGCCATAGATGTGCCTTTGACCAGGCTATTCAGGATAGACGTGACCAGACTGCCGTAAAACTCCTCTCTGTGGTGAAGTCCAAGAAAGAAAAAAAGCCATTAGTAGATTCCGTGTCCTCTCGGTGAACGTGCGTGGGGCCAGGTGCCCCCTCGCCACGCCCTTTGCTTTCTTTGGTCTGCGTTGTCCTGCTGGTCTTTCGCGCGCACCGGATTGTCACGGTCTCGTTCCGGAGCTCCCTTAGTGCTGCGTGAGTTTCACACGGTTATTTCGACCCTTTGAAACGCCACCCGAGATCATCTTATTCGAACGAAGCCAGCTAGGCACAAGCGCCCGGTGAGCACGCAGCGTTCGAACCAGTTTCCTAATCGGGAACTCCTGGAAGGTATCGTCCGAGCTCACGTCGGTCCAGGAGTTCTCACGCCAGGTCAGCAGTGATCGGCGTCAATTACGTTTCCCTTCGCCGTGGCCTCATCGTAAATCTAGCTATTGGACAGGCTTGTCCGGGGAACGCCCCGACATCCCTTCTTTGGGGTCTGTGCAACTGGTTTCACGGCTTCACCCCACATCTCGTCAAGCTCAAATCTTGTGCGATCGTATTGATTCCTTGCCGGGTCGACCGTGCAGATCCCCTTTGCCTTGAGTTCTGACATGGCGGCCAATGATGCGCTTCTACTTGCCAAGGGTAGCCGCCAATCCTTATGGTTTGCTGCAATCCTTCCTGTTTGCCAATCAGCTTGCAGGAAGACATGGGCAAACAGTCTGAAAGCGCAGTCGGAAAGAAGCGCATCGCCTGCCCGAAGGCTTGTCGGACAGCAAACCAGCCCGTAGGTGGCCCCTTTCACAGAACGCGGTCGAGAAATCCCGGCCCATCGGACTTGCCGGCAAACAAAGCTATTGCACTTCTGGACGTAATTCAGAATAGTATTTGAATGTATCCTGAACTTCCTCTTCCTGCGTTGGGGACACTTGCTCGCAATCCCCAGTACAAGAATGGGGATAGTGTATGCCCCGGCCGAGCTTGGGGCTTCTTGGCACCGTAGTGAGAAGCGCAAGCGATGGGGCCTGTGCAGGCGCAGTGCCAAACGCGGTTTGTCTGGCTGGAAGCCTGCGGTCCCGAGCTTGCACGACAGGACGAAATTCAGATATGCAGAGTCCAAAGTGTTTTCACCCGTGAGTTCGGCAGAAGGCCCAAATTCCTGTTCTTATTCCTGTCGGATCGACCGGAAGGGCACTTCAATATGAGAATCTCAGTCGCCACGAAATTGATTTGCAGCTTCGTGATCATCGTAATTTTAACTGGCGTCATCTCTATCGTCGTCGGTATTCGTTTAATAAGCGGAAGGGTGGTGGGTGAAACTCAGGAAAAGGTAGCGAACGACTTGAACGCTGCCAGGGAAATATACCTGTCTCACATCAGAGATTTAAGAAACCTAATCCGCTTTACGGCGGACAGGTACACCATAAGGGAAGCGATGACAGCCGGTCGCATCGGCTCAGAGTATCAAAAACTCAAGAGGATAAAGGATGAAGAGGGGCTCGACATCCTGACGGTTATGGACAGGGAGGGAAAAGTTCTTTTAAGGGTTAACAACCCGGACCTTTTCGGGGACAGCCAGAGCAAGGATGAACTCGTAGAATGCGCGTTAGCCACGAAGAAGCCGGTTGCAGCTACCAAAGTTGTTCAGGCTGCGGAACTGGAAAAGGAATCGAAAAAACTCGTTGATAGGGTGTATTTCAAGTTTATAGATACGCCCAAGGCTCGGCCCCGGAGGGAGACCGAGGAAACCGCGGGCATGATGATCACTGCTGCCGCGCCAATACTCGATTTCAACAACAATCTTATGGGCATCGTCTACGGCGGCATCCTTTTGAACCGGAATTACGAAATAGTGGACAAGATCAAGCAGACCGTCTACCAGGGGATGAAATACAAAGGGAAGGATATGGGAACCGCCACCATATTTCAGGACGACGTGAGAATCTCGACGAATGTCTTGAGGGAGGATGGTTCGAGGGCCGTGGGGACCCGCTTGGCTGAGAATGTTTATGAGCAGGTCATAGTAAAAGGCGTGCCGTGGATAGACAGGGCCTTTGTGGTCAACAATTGGTATATTACAGCCTATGAGCCAATAAAGGCGATAAACGGCAAGATAATCGGCATCCTTTATGTGGGAGTGCTGGAAGAGAAGTATGATGACATAAGGAGGCAGACCATACTCATTTTCCTCGGGGTAACAACGCTCAGCCTGATAACATCCCTCGCCTTATCCTATCTGCTGTCCGGGAATATCTCGTCTTCCATAGGTAAGCTCGCATCGGCTGCGCGTCAAATGGCTACTGGAAACCTGGATATCCAAGTGGATGTAAAATCGAAGGATGAAGTCGGCGAACTCGCCGGAACCTTTAACTTAATGGCTGCGGCTTTGAGGGAGAGGGATGAAAAGTTGAAGGAATTCGCAACGAAGAGGATAATGGAATCGGAGAGGCTGGCTCTGATAGGGCAGCTTGCGGCAGGCGTGGCTCATGAGATAAACAACCCCCTCCAGGGCATCCTTGCCTACAGTTGCCTTCTCGTCGAAGACATGTCCCCGGATGACCAGAATAGGGGATTTATCGAGAAGATAGCTAAACAGGCGACGAGGTGTAAGGAGATCGTTAGGGGTCTTCTCGATTTCTCAAGGCAAACAAGGCCTGAAATGATGCAATGCCAGATGAACTTGGTCGTCCTGGCCTCGCTCGCACTCATGGAAAGGCAGTCCCTCTTTCACAACATCGAAATAGTAAAAAATATCCAAGCGGACTTGCCCGGCACAATGCTGGATGCCTCCCAAATGCAGCAGGTACTGATGAACATCATCATAAATGCGTCGGAGGCGATGGGAGGGAAGGGTAAGCTTAGCGTTGCTACGAGAACGGACAGCGCGAAGAAGTTCATTGAGGTCGAGATCGCTGATACCGGGGTTGGCATAAGCGGAGAGAACCTCGAAAGGATCTTTGATCCCTTCTTCACCACCAAGAAGGTCGGGCACGGGACAGGTTTAGGACTTGCAATAAGTTACGGAATCGTGAAAAGGCACAACGGCAGCATCGAAGTTCGGAGCGAGGTCGGAAAAGGGACGACCTTCACTGTCAGACTGCCTATTATCGGGGAAGCGGAAGAGGAGACGATGCATGCCGGAGTTTCATAAGATACTTGTGATTGACGACGACGAGGGCATAAAATCCTTTGACAGGGAGGAGTTGACACTGGCGGTACGGAACGTGTTCCAAGATTCGCGGAGACGAGGTAAAGCGCGATGAACGATAGGTATACCATTCTTATCATTGACGACGAAGAAGTGGTTAGAGATTCCTGCACCCACATCCTGGCAAAGGGGAACTTCAGGATTCACACGGCGGAAGACGGTGACAGGGGCCTTAAAATGACGGAAGAGTTCAAACCGGACCTCGTCTTCGTGGACCTTAAGATGCCCGGCCTTTCGGGATTGGAGGTTCTGGAGCGGATCAACCGCTTCGACCCGACGATTGTCACCATCGTTATCACGGGATATGCCACTATAAATTCCGCCGTGGATGCGATGAAAAAGGGCGCTTACGATTTTCTCCCTAAGCCCTTCAGCGCCGACGAGTTCAGATTGATCACGAGAAGGGCGGTTGAGAAGAGGAAGCTTCTCCTTGATGCGATTACCCTGCGCCTCGAGAAAGAAATGTTAAGGGAAAATTTCACATCGATCGTTTCCCACGAACTTAAGAGCCCGCTGCTGGCGGTCCAGCAGAATATATATGTTATTCTGGACGGAATGGTTGGAGAGCTCAATCCAACGCAAAGGGAGATGATGGAAAGGGTTAAGAACAGAGTCGACTCGCTGCTCAGGTTGATCAACACGTGGGCTGACATGACCTCGATCGACGTCAGTGAACTCAAGAAGCGATTCAAACCTTTAGACATCCCATCGCTTGTATCAAAGGCCGTTGAGGTGTTGCAGGCCCAAGCGGTTGCCAAAAATGTCACGCTCGTCACCGATTGCGCCCGCTCCGTTGAGCCTGTAAATGGGGATGAGGGAACACTTCTTGAGGTGTTTATGAATATTATAGGCAACGCCATAAAATTCTCTGAAAGGGACAACAGCGTCTCGATAAAGATAGAGGGCGGAGACGGCGAACTTCACGTGTCGGTTTCTGACAAAGGTGTAGGAATCCAAAAAGAGGATATTCCATTTGTATTCGACGATTTCTACCGCGGGAAGGTTCAAGCTAGAGGCGCCGAGATGGGAAGCGGGCTCGGCCTGGCTATAAGCAAGCGGATAATAAACGCTCATGGCGGGTCCATTACTGTTGAGAGCGAACCGGGAAAGGGGAGCACCTTTACAGTGGTTTTGCCAAGGGAGACGGGGCTGAGCCGGACCGGCGGCAAGGAGAAAACGGCGGGACAATTCGCGATATGAAGGAGCGAGGAAACATGAATGGGAAAAGAATATTGCTGATCGATGACGACCCGGATTATGTGTATGCGGTGAAAACGATTCTTGAAAAGGCAAATTATGCGGTTCGAGTGTCCTATAGCCCGAAAGAGGGCTATGCGGCGCTGCGGGACGGGGAGTTCGACCTGGTCATTGTGGACGTGATGATGGGACGCGGAGCAGAGGGGATCATCGTGGCGCGGAAACTAAAGAAGGACAGGGAACTCAAAAAGCTGCCCGTGCTCATGATCACGGGCATCCGGGAACAGACAGGCTTTTTCTTCATCGGAGACCCGAGGCATGAGACGTTCCTCCCTGTAGACGGGTTCCTCGAAAAGCCTGTGAATACCGAAGTGCTTCTGAACAAGGTGAGGGAGCTGCTGCACAGCGAACAAACGGTTGAGTTGAAGCATGAGAAACAAGAGGAGGAGCCGTGACTGAGAGACCTAGCTTCCAGAAAGAAGTTTCCAATCTGATGAGCGTACTGGACGGAAATCCGATAGACGTATGCATCCAGTGCGGGACGTGTTCCGCATCGTGCCCTGCAGTTGAATACATGGACTATTCGCCGAGACACATAATCGCCCTGATTCGTTCGGACTTGAAGGATAAAGTTTTGAACAGCGATACGATTTGGTGCTGTTCCTCATGCTATAACTGCACCGTAAGGTGCCCTAAGGAGATAAAAATAACAGAGATGATGTATGCCCTGAAGAGGTACTCCATCTGGAAACACCAATACAGGGAAGGGACGATAGGCCCCGCGTTCTCCGGAAAATTCGTCAGGATGGTTGTGAAGACCGGAAAATCCTACGAGCCTGGGCTGGCACCCACCTTCATGTTCAGATATGGGATAAGAGGAATGATAGACAACATGCAGATGGGAATGAGCCTCTTCAACAAGAAGAGGATTGCCATAATTCCCAAGACGGTCAAGAGGATTGAGAACTTTAGAAGGGTTTTGAACAGAATTATTCCAATAGGGGTTGAGAAATGAGATATGCCTATTTTCCGGGATGCTCCCTCGAGACAGTCGCCAAGAGTTACGATGTTTCAGCCAGGCTCACGGCCGAGAAGCTCGGTGTTGAACTGACGGAGCTTGAAGACTGGAACTGCTGCGGCGCAACCGCATATTTTCATATTGACGAGATCCTGGCCCATACACTCTGTGCAAGAAATCTAGCTATGGCGGAGAAGACCGGGCTCGATGTGGTGGCGCCTTGCAGCGCCTGCTACAAGAACATGCGGGAAACAAATACTCACCTCAAAAAGGACCCGGAACTTCGCGATCACATAAATATCGCCCTTAAGGAAGACGGGCTTGAATTTAGCGGCCAGCAGAGGGTTCTCCATCTTGTAGATATTTTCGCGGATGATGTCGGGCTAGAAAACATCCGTAAGAATGTGGTGAACTCCCTGAAGGGGTTGCGTGTCGCTCCCTATTATGGATGCCAGATATTGAGGCCGAAGATGGGGAGGGAAAACATAGAAAACCCTGAGTTTCTAGAAGACCTTATTTCGGTAACCGGTGCTGAGGCCATCGACTATCCCTTGAAGACAGAGTGCTGCGGCGGATCTCTTATCATGACCAAGAATCCTGTAGCCCTCAAAATGATAAAGAACCTCTTGAAGTGCGCGACCGATAAAGGGGCGGATTTGATCGTCACGACCTGCCCGCTTTGCCAGGTCAACCTGGAATGCTATCAGAAGCAGGTCAACAGGAAATGCGGTACCGAATTCTCCCTCCCCGTACTCTACTTCACCCAGGTCCTCGGCTTTGCTCTCGGAATCCCTAAAGATGACCTCCTCATAGGGAGCGAATTGAATTCACCTGCCGGTCTTTTAACGAGATTTGTCAGGGAGGCGTGTTAGAAGCGGAGGCCCAGCAGCGCCAGTTGGCCGGCTGAAGATCGAGGAAGGCAAGAGCACACGCGAAAATGTTGTCGCACCTCTTTCTCATTATCGACGAGAAGTTGCTCAGAATGTGCCCAAGCAGAGTATCGAGGAATGCGGCGCCAACTATTGCGATCGCTCTGCCGTTCGTCTCTTGTTCGAACAGCATGCCAAATTCAAGCAGCACTTGGTGAAGGTCGAAACATCTATCAAGATCCTTCCCGGCAATGATCGAAGTCCTGTTGTGCATGATTTACTCCGGGGCTGGGGGAGTACTTGGTGCCGAACGCCCGCGCTCAGCGGCGGCCGGCTCTGACCGAATCATCCACTCAGACCGCCGTCGTGCTGTTTACCAAGGAGTTCCGCCGTCCGCTGCAGGGCTTTGTTAGACAGAAGGGGCAATATCGCACCCTATGCTGCGCGCAAGGGCGCGAGGTCAGCCCGCGTGACAGTAGGGAGGCCAAGCCCTCTAAGCACACGGTTGATAGCACCTACTGACAATTTGGCTGGTGCGGTGATCTCAATTCCAATCGGTTTTCCATTCCTGCTGTAATCGATGATCATACCCGGTTCTACTCGGACCGTCCGGAAGCTTCTTTGACCAGGTCGGCGGGGGAGATAGTAATAGGCAGCGATCGGACGACCGCTCCGAAAAGTTACCTCAAGATAATGTTGTTTCATTCGTTCTCTCCGTCGTTTGGATATGCCGTAACAACGACCAAGAGCTTCGCCTGAAAATCGGGCTCCACAATTACCTCCCATGGCCATTTCCGGAAAGTGGCTTCAATCACCCAGCGCCCCTCCACGATGTCTCTGTGGCAGCCCGTTGCATATTGAAGCATACGCCGAAGGTCCACTTCTGTGAACCGCCGATCGATCATTCGCTTGAGTAAATGAGGACTGAGATCCAATTCCCAGTCCCACCAAGGTGGCCATCTGCGATCAGGCAGGATTACGCCTCCCTTTCAGAAATCGATACCGCGCGTCGGCAAGTTCCTCTTCTGTCTAACGCCGGCATCGGCCGCGGCGCGTTTTTTGCGCCGACGGCTGGATGCCGTTGTTAGACCCCCGGCCGGCAGCGTACGGCGCGAGTTCTTCCCGTACCACTTCCCTCACAATGTCGAGAGTCGACCGCCGGTGAACGTACTCAAGTAGCGCATCGTTGATCAGGGTTTGGTAATTCCCTCCACCCGCCTTATTCACTAGATCTCGAAAGTACTCCAGCACGGTGTTATCCAAGCGAATTGAGATCTTTGTTTTTCCGGGTTCAAGCTTCACGACGGCCCCGCGCCTTGCGCGCGAGAAATCAATGTCGCGGTACTTCTCAGCAGCGACCTTTCTCATATAGCATCCTTTGACGTTTATTCGCCCTCCACGCCGCCCTTAGGCAAATCCCATTCGAATCTCACACTGCTACTGTATAGACATTTGTCCTCCGGCGCAAGCGGGACCAGTGGCCTAACGCTCGCGGGTCGCTCAATCACAGTATCGGGGCCGAAGGACACCAAGCATGAAGTGCTCAAGCCAAGCCCGCTCTGAGTCGTCCTCGACGATCAGAACCTGCACGGCGAGTCTTTCCTGAATGAGTTTCTTTGCCATCTCAAGATCAGTGCACACTCCTCCAGCGACGAGCTGGGCCCGAAGGTTCCCGGCCTGCCTACCCATCAGGTGATTCTGGTAGACGCGTTGCCGTAGTCCGCGTGCAGCGGTCTTTGTGCGACCTGCCCGAACTGTCTCGTCGGGCTTCGTTGGATCGAAGATGCGGTAGATGCCGTGACCCTCGGGCAACGCGCTGTGGCAGCGGTCGTTAAATCGGATGACGGCGGAGCCGAGAAGCCCCATGAGCTGTAATTCAAGCGCAGTCAGACGCCCCGTGATGCTGGCGTTCGCGCCATTCGGTGGGTCGTTGTCGGAACGACGTTGGCTCATCATCTCATCCTCTTCTGGTGGCTATCGCACCGGCTAACCCGCGGGTGGGGCCGGCGCGGGCCTTGCGCCGGGAGGCCGGTGGAGTTGAGAAATAGAGCGGGCCGCAAGGCCCGTGCCGGACCCAACCGTCGGGTTGAGCCGGTTGTTAGGCACCGTCGCCAGGAATATTCGGCTGAAAAACAAGAGCCCTCCTTACCACTTCAGCGACTGAATCCTTGGTGATTCCGCGTTTCTTGCAGTAATCGGATTCGAGCCAATCGGAAAGCTTCTTGGTGCCTTTGCTCGAATTGCATGAGAAGCAGCATCTGGCGATGTTCTCCCGATTGATTATTCTCGCGTCATTAACGATGTGTTCCCATGTTGCTATCGACTTTCTCGTCGCTTTGGATGACCCAAATTCAATGCGACAGTAGACGCAACTGCTGTCTCGGTCCTTGACCTCTCTTTCTAGCCAATCAGGGATATTCCAATTATTCATTTCACGCCGTCGCGCATCTGTTTGCTCAAAGTGTGCCTAACGCAAGATGTACAGGTCTAGGATAAATGGATACGGGGGCGGGATTTCACAGTGTGATCCCGGCCGCTGGCGCTCCTCGGTCGCGAAATATCAATAGAGGAGAACATATTATCACCGATATGTGCGCGCAGCGTGTCTGGACAGCTGCAAAGCCAGTTCTGCCAATCGTGCCGGGGAGTGAAACGGCGAAGAGAAGTAGATTTCCAGTAACATGATAGGGACTTTCTCAGCGCTAGGTCACGGTACCGCGACGATGGTCTCAATCGTCAATCGTAAATCGTCAATCGTCCTTGCCGGAGCGGATGCCGTGCTTGCGCATCAGGGCCTGGAAGTTGGGACGGGCGATGCCCACCTCCTGAGCCGCGCGGGTCACATTCCAGTTATTTCGTTCGAGGCTGGCGAGGGTGAATTCGCGCTCGAGTTCCGCGATAGCCTGTTCCCTCAAGATCTTCTTCAGCTTAAGGAACTCCTCATTTGTCCGTGGCACGGTAATCTCACCCAGGAATCCTTGAGGATGAAGGGACCTGGGCAGGTGTCGCGGTTCCACAACATCCCCGTCGCACGAAATGACAGCCCATTCGATGGCTCCTTCGAGCTCTCGGACGTTGCCCGGCCAATCGTGCTGCTCGAGAACGCGCAGCACCTCATCGGAGAGGGCGGAGACATTCTTGCCGCTGCGCTCCCGAATCTTCACTAAAAGGTGACGGGCCAGGAGGGGAATGTCCTCCCGCCGGTCGCGAAGGGGAGGAAGGCAGATGGGAAAGACATGTAGCCTATAGTAAAGGTCCTCGCGAAAGGAACCCTCGCTCACCATGCGGCTGAGGTCTCGGTTGGTGGCGAAGATCAGGCGGACATCCACGTGCCTGGGCTCCGTACCCCCGACCGGAATGAAATCACGCTCCTGAATAAAGCGCAGGAGCTTGCCTTGGATTTCCAAGTCCACGTTGCAGATCTCGTCCAGAAAAACGGTTCCATGATCGGCGGTTTCGAAGATGCCCCGTTTGTTGGCCACGGCGCCGGTGAAAGATCCTCTCACGTGGCCGAACAACTCACTTTCCAGCAGATTGACCGAGAGGGTACCGCAGTCCACCGCATAGAAACGCCGCTGCTTCCTTGGACTCAGGTTGTGGATTGCCCGTGCGACGAGTTCCTTGCCTGTTCCACTCTCGCCGACGATCAAGACAGTGCTCGATGTCGGCGCTACCTTGCGAATCAGCCCGAATACCTCCTGCATCTTCATGCTGCGGCCAACGATGTCGGCAAAGACTTCAGCAGCGTCGCCCGCAGCCACGGTTTGGCTTTCGAGGATTCTCCTTCGCTTCTCCCAGGCCTTCCAGACGACCGCGAGCATTTCATCCGGTGTGAAGGGTTTGGGAAGGTAGTCGAATGCCCCGAGCTTCATCGTTTCGACCACAGAAGCGATGGTGGCGTAACCGGTGATCACCACCGGTACGACATCCGGGAAGCGCACCCTCAACGTTTGAAGCAGTTCCATCCCGCCCATCTGGGCCATCTTCAAGTCCGAGAAGACGAGATCGAAGGATTCCTCTTCAAGAAGGGCTAAGGCCTGTTTGCCCGAGAGGACGGTCTTCACCTGGCAGCCGCTGCGGACGAGGATCTTTTCGCAGGACTTGCAGACCGAGAGCTCATCGTCCACCACCAAAACCCTGGGTTTGTCACGATCAGTCATCGGCCTCCTCGGCTTGCGCAGGAATGCGCAAGGTTATGGTCGTCCCTCGACCCGGCGCGCTGTCAACTGAAATCGTGCCCCTGTGCCGCTCCATGATCCCGTAAGCGATGGCCAGCCCGAGGCCCGTCCCTGTCTTTTTGGTCGTGAAGAAGGGCTCGAAGAGCTTGTTTTTGATCTCGTCGGGAATGCCTGGTCCAGTATCCTGGATGCGTATCTGAACCTGGTTCGTCTTCGGATCCGAGCTTGTAGAGGCCCGGATCTTGCCGCCGTTCGGCATCGCTTCGGCAGCGTTCAAGACTATGTTAAGCACAACCTGGCGCATCTGATCTCTGTCGGCCATAACGGGCGGCAGGCTGCGATCCGGCTCCGTGTCGATCTCGATGTCGCGGAAGCTCGCCTGGTTCCTAACCAGATCAAAGACGTCCTGCAGCACGCCATTCAAGTCTAGGGTCTGCTTCTGAGGCTTTGTCTGCCTGGAGAAGTCCAGCAATCCCTTGACGATCTTGCGGCAGCGCAGGGTTTCATCGACGACGATCTGCAGGTCATCCCGCCTGGGATCATCCGCCGGGAGATCCTGAAGCATAAGACTGCTGTTGGTGAGAATGCCCGTGAGGGGATTGTTGATTTCGTGGGCGACCCCGGCCGCAAGCTTGCCAATGGCCGCGAGCTTTTCCGTCTGTATCAGGCTGCCCTGCATGGCTCTCAGTTGCGCCGTGCGTTCCTCGACCTTGCTCTCGAGATTTTCAGCCCACTGCCGAAGTTCCTGATTCGCCCGCGACAGCTCGCGTACCATTCGATTGAAGCATTCCGCGAGATAGCCGATTTCGTCCTCCGACGTGACCTCCACCTGCGGAGAATAATCGCCTTCCGCCACCTTCTTGGCCGCCTCTGCCATGGCATGAATGGGACGTGATATAGATCCCGCTATGGTGATCGCGACGCCGCAGACAAGCCCGACACCAAGCAGGGTAATCCCCAGGAAGATGAACAGGGTGCGCCAGAGGCTGTCATCGAACGGGCGCTCGAGCGTGCCGACGTAAAGCATCCCGATCGTTCTGTTTTCGATATCGCGGATCGGCTCGTAAGCTGCCAGGTACCAGTCGTTCACAACAAAGGCGCGACCTCGCCAGGTGCGGCCGCCGCGGAGCACCTCCTCCGCAACCTCCGCTGAAACACGCGTCGTAATTGCGCGGCTGCCATCGGCGTTAATGACGTTAGTGGATATTCGAACGTCATCCTGGAAGATTGTGGCCGTGCCCACCTCGCGTTTGTCGTACATCTCCTCCTTGAAGACGATCTTGCGCACCTTGTCGACGATCTGGTAGTTGCGATTGATGAGAATGCCGCCGCACAGCACGCCCAGGAAGCGCCGCCCGCCGGCGTAAAATACCGGTGCCGCCGCTTTCAAAACCATGCCGGAGGTTTCACGTGCCTTCGCGGAAGGTCCGGACTTCGGCGTGGGAGTGATCTCCATCAGTGCCCGGCGGGCTAGTTCTGGGGATTCCTTGGCCAGTTCTTCCGCGGTCACGATCTCGGCGCCCGATGCCGGCGCCATCTTCTTCATCGCAGTCCGGACGATCTGATCTTCGGCCTGATTGTCTCCCGTCAGAGAAGGATTGCGGGTCCGATAAAAGACGCAGCCTGAGGAGTCCGTCAGCGTGAGGATATCCAAGCCTTCAGCTCGGCGCACCCGTTCCATCTCATCCTCAAGACCGCTGGGATCCCTCTGGTCGAGCGAGCGATAGATGACCATCCGGGTGGCGTGAATCCGAATGGCGTCCTTGAGGCTCTCCAGGTAATTCCGCCAAATCTCCTTGGCTCCTTCCAGGTCAGAGTTGACTTGGGCTTGCGCTTGCGAGTAGACCTGCCGGCGGATCATGGTGGTGCCGACTGCAGCCGTAACCAGGGACGGTATCAGGATAGCCATCGTGAAGCGTTTGATCAGCCATGCCCGGATGCTGGACTTTGTCATAGCCCCACTGGTAGTCTCCGCGACCTCTGTGAAAAAGGGGTAGGGTCCCCAATCAAGCTTGAAAATGACGAATGACGAATGGAAAAAAACGTCGCAGTATTCGTCATCCGCAATTTGTCATTCATGCGATCACCCGCAGTTATGTGTCCGTTGCTTGCCTCATCCACTCTCCGCAATTGTCAGTGATCAACATTTTCTGGCCACTGATCACTGGCCACTGATCACTGTCTTGCCGCCATCTGAGATTGCCTGTTGTCCGCCGCGCTGCTCCTTAGGACGAAGGTAAAGGCATCGCCGGCCGAGGCGCTGTCTCAGCGAGCACCTTTCACGGAAATAGATGCCGCATTGGACGCAAATCTCATCGCGTCTGGCCTGGTGATCTACGATGAGTGCCGAGAGCGCGTCCAACACATCGACGACCCGGCGGAGTTCCTCGGGCGAGAACTGGCCGAAAACCTCCGCCAGCTTGGCTCGAAAGGCCGCGTCGTAATCATCCACCATGCGGCGGCCCGGGCCCGTAAGTGAAAGATGAATCGCCCTGCGGTCTTCCGGTCCTTCACTCCTCCGAATGAGTGAAAGCCGCACCAGCTTGTCTACGGCTACGCTTGCCGCAGCGTTGCTGATTCCCAGGAAGAGGGCTACATCGCTGACTGTAGTCGTGCCGGAAAGTCCTATAAGTTTGAGTAGCTTCAGTTGCGAGACTGAGAGCTGGTTGCCTGCGGCTTTTCGCCACAGCCTCTCCTCTATTACCTGCTCCACGGCAAGCTCAAAAATGTGCGCACTCCCAAGAAACTCGATGATCAAACTCGTTTCGTCTCCGAGACTCATTGGAATGGCCTCCCACCGAGTCAACTGCTGCCAGTATGCGAGGCAAGCAACCTACCAGCCAGAGACTGAAAGGTCTCGCTACTCTGCCATACCGGGAAGAATTCGTCATATCTTGCGGGCACTATAATCCGCGACCCTCCGTCTACTGACACCATGAACACGGGTTAATTCACCCAACCTGATGCGTTATTTAACCGTATTTATTATCACATATATTGATCTTTAATTTGATTTATTTAAATAGCTCCGCTGTCCTTCTTCTAATCCACTCTCTGATCAGCACTTATACATCCGCATCTATTCGGTTTGGCGGGTTGGACCTTTGGCAGCGACCGTGCTTGCCTAGCCTAAGGTAGTGCCAGAACTTGCTGGATCGAGTTCGGAAAGAGTGCGTGCCGAAAAGCGGTTGACGGCGCAAGGATGGCGGTCTGGGCGAGGCTGCGCGTATTGCTGCTTCCAAGATTCGGCAGATTCCGTCTTGTCGATCCAACATTTTTAGGGAGCGCGGATTCGATTGATCGCTCCGAGTTTCAAGTGGGCTTCCGTCTTATGAGCACGGGGCTGGAGAGCAAACCATCCCCTTCAAGTGCGATGGAGGGAGAAGCGGAGGCAGCCGAATGAAGGCCGTACAGCAGACGGTTTTATACGAACAAGCCATGGATCCTCGTTTCCTGGATGAGATCTACGGTATTCCCGGGGGCGAGAAGATCAAGGACTGCATTCAGTGCGGAACGTGCAGTGGATCGTGTCCCGTGTCCTGGGCCATGGAAGAGACGCCGCGACAGGTCTTTGCAATGATTCGTGCCGGGATGCGCGAGCAGGTGCTCGACACTCTCACGATCTGGACTTGCGCATCGTGTTACCAATGCGCGCACCGCTGCCCCCAGCAGATCAAGATCACAGACATCATGTACATTCTCAAGCGGATGGCGATACGGGAAAAACGGCAGAGGAGCAAACAGGCCCGCGCCCTCTCGGAGAAGTTCGTCGAGATTGTCTCCAAGTATGGCCGCAACCACGAGACCCTGCTGATGATCAAGTTCATGCTTACCGCAAACCCCCTCGGCGCGCTGTGGGCAGCACCGATCGGGTTCAAGCTGGTTTCCCATGGGCGCTTCCCTCTGGGGGGCAGTCGGGTACGCGATATCGACGGCCTGGGCAGGATCATGGTTAAGGCACAGGAACTGGGAGGTGAATGATGCGGTATGCCTACTATCCAGGATGCTCGCTCGACGCCACGGCACGGCCGTACGCCGAGTCGGTGAAAGCCGTCGCTGCCGCCCTGGGAATGGAGCTGGTGGAGATTGACGACTGGAACTGCTGCGGGGCGACCGCCTACATGAGCGTGAACGAAGTCCTCTCGTTCTGTCTCAGCGCCCGCAATCTCTCCCAGGCGGCTCGGACTAGCGGGACCCTCGTCACCCCCTGCAGCGCCTGCTTCACCAATCTCCGGAAGACAGAGGTCTACCTGGTCGAGTTCCCCGAAATGAAGCAGAAGGTGGATACGGCTCTCGCAGAAGCCAACATGCGCTATGACGGCGGCGTGGTCACCAAGCATCTGTTGCAGGCGGTGGTGGAGGACCTCGGGTTGGAGAAAATCCGGCCGCTGGTCAAGCGCCCGCTCACCGGTCTACGCGTGGCGCCATATTACGGCTGCCAGATCGCACGGCCCTACGGCATTGAAGACGACAGCGACAACCCGACAATGCTGGACGAGCTGCTCGGGGCGCTCGGCGCCACGCCGATTTACTATCCGATGAAGACGGTCTGCTGTGGTGGATCGCTGATGGGGACGCGAGAGGAAGTTGCGCTGCGCCTGTGCCGCAACCTCCTGCTCTGCGCCGAGCAGGATGGTGCCGACTGCATCGCCGTGACCTGCCCGCTCTGCCAGATCAACCTGGACGCGTATCAAATATCCATCAACAAGAACTACGGGACCGACTTCCACTTCCCGATTGTCTACTTCACCCAGTTGATGGGGCTCGCGTTCGGCCTGAAGATCGTTGAGCTTGGGTTGCAGCGCTGTATCGTACCGGCGACCGATGTCGTCTCCCGATTTGCAGAGGTGAACTCATGAGCATCAAAATCGGCGTCTATGTCTGTCACTGTGGCACCAACATCTCGGGAAAGGTGAACGTCGCGGAAGTGACCGGGTTTGCCCGAACACTTCCCAACGTCGCCATCGCCCGCGATTACAAGTTCATGTGCTCGGATCCCGGGCAGATCCTCATTCAAGACGACATCAAGGCCATGGGGCTGGATCGCGTCGTGGTCGCGTCGTGCTCGCCACTCATGCACGAGCCAACCTTCCGCGGCGCCTGCGAGCGTGCCGACCTGAACCGCTACCTCTTCCAGATGGCGAACATCCGCGAACACTGTTCGTGGGTCACTGTCGACCCTAACGCCGCGACCGGTAAGGCCAAGGCCCTGATGGCGGCCGCAGTGGCTAAAGCGACGGAGCTGGTGGCGCTGCCTCGCAAGACGGTGCCGGTGAACACTGCCGCGCTTGTCGTCGGCGGGGGGATCGCGGGCATTCAGGCGGCACTCGACATCGCCGACTCGGGCCGAACCGTGTACCTGATCGAGAAGGAACCGTCGATCGGCGGACACATGGCGCGTTTCGACAAGACCTTCCCGACGCTCGACTGCGCCGCGTGCATCCTTACGCCCAAGATGGTCCAGGTTGGACAGCATCAGAACATCCGGCTCATGTCCTCGAGCGAAATCGAGGAAGTCAGCGGATTCGTCGGGAATTTCAAGGTAAAAGTCCGGCGCAAGGCCACCTACGTGGACCACAACAAGTGCAACGGCTGCGGTCTATGCTGGGAATCATGTCCAGCTCGGATGATCCCCTCGGTGCGGGTCATCCGCAAAGGCGATCTGGTGATCGGCCGTACCAAACAGTGAACAGTGATTAGTGAGCAGTGATCAGTGGCCGGTATTCAGCAGTCATGATTTTCTGGCAACTGATCACCGGCCACTGAATACATCGAGATGGCGACACTGACAAATCAGAAGACAATGACGCTGGCGGATATACGCGACCTGCTCGGTGCAGAGGTCCTATGCGGCGACGACCTTTCTGCGCAGGTCGAGCGGGTCGGCGCCGCGGACTTGATGAGCGATGTCCTGGCGCTAAGCACGCCAGGGATGTTGCTGCTGACCGGTCTGGTTAGCGAACAGGTAATCCGGACGGCGATCGTGGCGGACCTATGTGGTGTGGTCTTCGTCCGGGGGAAAAAACCCGGGGATTCGATCCTTTCCCTCGCGCGGGAGGCAAAGATCCCCGTGCTGCGCACGCCTCTTACAATGTTCGAGACGGCAGGATTGGTTTATGGGGCTCTCGCCCGCAGGTAAAGCATGGCCGCGCAGCTGTTCGAGAGTGTCTATGACGTCACAGGAAGGGACTTCACCAATGCAGGGCGTGCGTCCACAGCGATCAAGGATACGCTCAAGCGCCTTGGAGTCCCTCCTGCGGTGGTGCGTCGAGTGGCGATCGCATCCTACGAAGCGGAGATGAATGTTGTCATGTACGCGACGCGTGGACGAATACTGCTGCAGGTGAGCCCGCAGGACGTCACCCTCGAAGTCGCTGACGAGGGGCCGGGCATCGAGAACATTGAGTTGGCCATGCAGGAAGGGTACTCGACCGCCACGCAGGAGATGCGCGAGATGGGGTTCGGCGCCGGCATGGGGCTGCCGAATATCCGCAGAAACGCCGACGAGTTCGACCTCACGTCCGAAGTCAGAAGGGGAACACGGCTCTTCATTCGCGTGAAGCAGGCTGCATGAGGTAAACAGATGGCTGCTCAGTACCATCATTCGCTGCGCTTTGACTCCGACCGGTGCGACGGCTGCATGTCCTGCCTGCGGGCCTGCCCGACGGCGGCCGTACGGGTGCGCAAAGGCCGAGCGATTAATCTGGAGGACCGGTGCATCGACTGCGGCGAATGCATCCGGGTCTGCCCGCGCATCGCCATCCTCCCGCTGACCGATCAGCTGGCCGACCTTTCGAAGTTCGATTGCACAATAGCGGTCCCCTCGCCAACGCTCTACGCCCAGTTTGACGCCGAGACGCTTCCCGGAGTTATTACCGCAGCGCTGAAGAAATGCGGCTTTTCGGACGTGGAATGCGTATCGTCTGCCTGTGATATGGCCAAAATGGCGACGGAGATGTTTCTGAACGATTACCGGGGGCAGTACCCGCTGATCTCTTCGTTTTGTCCCGCAGTCGTTCGCCTCGTCCAGGTGAAATACCCCGACCTGGTCGGGCAACTGATGCCGGTCCTGGCGCCGCGCGAGATCGCTGCGCGGGACGCGAAAGCGCGGAAGTCCGTGGAAACCGGCCTGCCCCCCGAGCGGATCGGAGCCGTGTACATTGCGCCTTGTCCGTCCAAGATGGTCGCAATCCTGGAGCATCCCGGCATGCGCAGGTCCTACCTGGACACAGCGGTGTCGATCAGCGACCTCTTCCAGACTCTTGCCGCGGCGGTGGCGCATGTCGGCGAACCCATGGAAAACCTGGACGCCGGCGAGACCGCCTCGGGGGTGGGGTGGGCCTTTCTCGGAGGTCTGCCAAGCTTCCTGCCCGCGGAGAATACGCTGGCGGTGGCTGGTTTGCTCAACCTCATTCGCATCCTCGACGACGTCGAGAAGGGGCGGCTCCGCAAGTACGCCTACATCGAGTGCCATGCCTGCGCCGAGGGATGCGTCGGCGGACCCCTGACCGTGGAGGATCCTTACGTGGCGCGCGCAAAGACAATCAAGCTCATGCAGAAGTTGCCCGCCGGACCGGCTGTCGACCGGAGTGTGATCGAGCGGCGCTACCGCGATGAAGGCTTCCTAATGGACGAGCCGCTCGCCAGCCGGCCGCTGCAGCCGCTGGACGGGGACATTTCCCGCGCGATCACAAAAATGAAGGAAAGAGACCGGATCTTCGCCGGGCTGCCGCAGATCGACTGTGGTGCCTGCGGCGCACCCACGTGTCGTGCCTTTGCCGAAGACGTCGTGCTGGGCGGAGCTGAGGAGGGTAACTGCATCTTCTTCTACCAGCGCGAGCTGGACAACCGGATCGAGGACTTGGCCCGGCTGGTTCAAGTTCACAAGTCCAACGAAGGAGGAGTCCAATGACAGTGGCAGAGGCGGCCGGAAAAATCGGGGGGACTGTGGTGGCGTGCGCCGCTGAGGCCGCCGCCCGCGAGGTGCGCGGCGGATATGCCTCGGACCTGCTCTCAGACGTCATGGGCAACAGCCGTGAAGGGGATTTGTGGGTCACGCTTCAGAAGCACGTAAACATCGTCGCCGTCGCCCAGCTCAACGGGCTCGCCGGGATTGTTCTGGTCAACGGCCGCCGGCCGGAGCCGGACACTGCGGCCCGCGCCGAGGAGGAGCACATCCCCATCATCAGCACGGAGCTCCCGACGTTCGACGTCGTCGGCATTCTCCACGATCTGGGAATTCGCGGAAGGAGGTTGGCCTGAAAGTGTTCGTGATCGACACTCACCTGCACACATGTCTGTCGCCCTGCGCGGAGCTGGACATGCACCCCTCCGCGCTCGTCGAGGCGGCCATTAGGGCCGGCCTCGATGCGGTGGCCGTGTGCGATCACAACTCGGCTGAGAACGCGGGCGCCGTCGAGCGTGCGGGCCGCGCAGCGGGCCTCGCGGTGATTCCCGGCATGGAGATTACGAGCGCGGAAGAAGTCCATATCCTGGGACTGATGCCCGACATGGAGGCCGCGCTGGCGCTGCAATCGCGCATCTACCGGGCGCTCCCCGGCCGCAACGACGAGCGCGCCTTCGGCATGCAGGTAATCGCGAACGAACAGGCGGAAGTTCTCGGCTTCAACGAGCACCTGCTTGCCGGAGCGACAACGCTCGAGATCGATCGCGTGGTTGACGAGATCCACAACGCCGACGGGCTGGCCGTGGCGTCGCACGTCGATCGCGAAGGATTCGGGATCATCGGCCAGCTTGGAATGATCCCGCCGGGACTGCCGCTCGACGCGCTGGAGATCTCGTGGCGCACGCCGCTGCCGGAGGCACGAGAGAGATTTGTTCCACGGGATGAGTTTCCGCTCGTCTGCTCTTCCGACGCGCATGAGCCGAAGGATGTGGGCAGGGGCGCAACCTGGGCATTTGTTGAAGAGCCGACGGTCGCCGAGCTCGGCCTCGCCTTCCGAGGCCAAAACGGACGGCGGATTCTCGGCGGGGGGAGGCCGATGGAGGATCTGGCGCTGCACATTCTGGACATCACACAGAACAGCATTGAAGTTGGCGCCACGGAAATCGAGATCGAACTCCAGGAGGATCCGGCGGCCGACCGTCTGGTCATCGAGATCCGAGACAACGGACCCGGGATGGATCGGGAGACACTGTCCCGCGTCACGGATCCCTTTTTCACTACCCGGAAGACGCGCCGCGTGGGGATGGGCCTTCCGTTGCTCTCCGAGGCGGCGCGCGCGGCTGGGGGCGGGCTCGAGATCGAGTCCGCGCCGGGACTGGGAAGTCGAGTCCGCGCGGTTTTCCGGCACCATCACATAGATCGTGCGCCCGTCGGCGACATCGAGACCACTCTCATGGTCCTGCTGGCCAGCAGGCCCGATCTGGCGATTCGTTTCAAGCACGCCGTGGGAGGAGAAACCTTCGAGCTGGACTCGCGCGAGCTCCGCACGGCCGGCATCGACCCGGCAACACCGGACGGCCTAGCAGCTCTGCGCGAGGTCATCCGCCGCGGCGAGGCCGCACTCGCGAGAACATCGTGAGTCTTTGTGTCATTGTGTCATCGTGTTGTCCTTAAAAAGACAACACGAAGAGACAAAGCAACTGGAGGATACTAATGGTTGATGTCAGCAAAGTGGGCGAAATCGTCGAGCGGCACGGAATGAAGAAAGAACACATGATTGCCATTCTCCTGGACTGCCAGGAAGAGTACCGCTACTTGCCACGGGAAGTCCTGGAGGAGCTTGCGGAGCGGATCGACACGCCGCTCACCTCGGTCCTCCGGATCGCCACCTTCTTCCGCGCCTTCAGCCTCCGGCCCGTCGGCCGGCACCAAATCCACGTCTGCTTGGGGACGGCCTGCAACATCCAGGGCGGGCCCCGGCTGCTGGAGGCCCTGCAGCGCGAGCTGAAGATCAAGCGCGGCGACACCACTCCGGATCTCGAATTCACCCTCGATACCGTGAACTGCGTCGGGTGCTGCGGTCTGGCGCCCGTCGTCACGGTGGGCCAGGATGTACACGGCAAGCTGAAGCAGTCCGGCGTTCCGAGAATGATCAAGAGGTATCGAAAGGAGGCGCACGATGCCAAGACTGTCCATTGAGGATCTGAAGCGCATTCGCGACGATGCGCGGCATACCATGACGCTGCGCTCGGGCACCGCGCGCGCAAAGATCACGGTGCACCTGGGTACCTGCGGGATCTCCGCGGGCGCCCGCGACGTCATGAGCGCGCTACTGAAAGAAATCGAAAAGCAACAACTGAGCGACGTGATCGTAACCACGTCCGGCTGTGCGGGGCTGTGCAGCCGCGAGCCGATGGCCACCGTAGAACTGGCGGGCCAGCCGCCGGTGAAGTACGTAGACCTGAAGCCCGACCGCATGCTGAGGGTGCTCCGCGAGCACGTGCTCGAAGGCAAGATCGTGACCGACTTCGCCCTGGCGAGCGGTTGTGAAACGACCGGCTGAGCATTGACGATTGCAGATTGACGATTGACGATTGAAAAAGCCCGGCGGATTCTCAATCGTCAATCGTCAATCTATCAGCTCTTCAGGGGCAGAGTAGTTAGCGAATTTTCGAGAGGCGGCAGGGGAGGAAATAAGATCATGGCATTCCGCACTCATGTGTTGGTTTGCGCAGGAACCGGATGTGTTTCAAACAAATCGTACGTCACCGCGAAGGCGCTGGAGATGGAGTTGCTCAAGCGCGGGCTTGAAGACGAGGTCCAGGTGATCCGGACGGGCTGCCAGGGCTTCTGCGCCGAAGGACCCATCGCCATCGTGCAGCCCGACGGCGTCTTCTATTGCGGTGTGGGGGCCAACGACGCTGCGGTCCTGGTCGCGGAGCATTTCCTCAAAGGAAGGCCGGTGAAGAAGCTCATGTACACACCGCCGGCCGAGAAGAGCGCGATTCCGGCACTGAAGGACATCCCGTTCTTCGCCAAGCAAAAGCTCGTCGTGCTGCGCAACCGCGGCGCCATCGATCCCGAAAGGATCGACGACTACATCGCCGTGGACGGCTACACCGCGCTGGTCAAGGCGCTGAACGAGATGACCCCGGAGCACATCATCCAGGAGATCAAGCGCTCGGGGCTGCGGGGACGCGGCGGCGGCGGATTTCCGGCCGGCATCAAGTGGGACACCTGCCGGCGTGTCGCGAGGGAACGTGGCGTTGAGCCGGTCGTTATCTGCAATGCTGATGAGGGCGATCCCGGCGCGTTCATGGACCGGAGCATCATCGAGAGTGATCCGCACTCGGTCCTCGAAGGGATGATCATCGGCGCGCGCGCCATAGGTTGCAGGGAAGGCTTCGTCTACATCCGGCACGAATACCCGATCGCGCGCGCGCGCCTGCAGAAGGCCATCGAGCAGGCGCGCGACTACGGGCTGCTGGGGAAGGACATCCTCGGCAGCGGGATGGATTTCGATATCGAGGTCGTGCAGGGAGCCGGCGCCTTCGTCTGCGGCGAGTCGACGGCCCTTATGGCGTCGCTCGAAGGCAAGGTCGGAGAGCCGCGTGCCAAGTATATCCACACGGTCGAGTACGGGTACAAGGACCGGCCCAGTAACTTGAACAACGTCGAAACCTGGGCCAACGTGCCGCTCATCATCAACCGCGGCGCGGAGTGGCTTGCTTCCATGGGCACCGGCGACGTTAGCGAAAACGCGTGGAATGGATCGAGCGGCACCAAGGTCTTCTCCCTCGTCGGCAAGGTGAACAACACCGGACTGATCGAAGTCCCCATGGGCATCTCGCTGCGCGAGATCGTGTTCGACATCGGCGGCGGCATCGCGGACGGGCACAAGTTCAAGGCGGTTCAGACCGGCGGCCCCTCCGGCGGCTGCCTGCCGGAAAAACTGCTCGACATGCCGGTTGACTTCGACAGCCTGACCGAGGCGGGATCGATGATGGGCTCCGGCGGGATGATCGTCATGGATGACCAGACCTGCATGGTCGATGTGGCCCGGTACTTCATTTCATTCCTTACCGAAGAGTCCTGCGGCAAGTGCGTGCCCTGCCGTGAAGGCTTGAGGACGTCGCTCGACGTGCTCAACCGCATCACGCAGGGGATGGGCAAGCCGGAAGACGTGGATCTGCTCTGCGAGATGGGTGAGGTGATGCAGGACTGCTGCCAGTGTGCCCTCGGCACGTCGGCTCCCAACCCGGTGCTCTCGACCATTCGGTACTTCAAAGAAGAGTACGAAGCTCATATCAAGAAACACGAGTGTCCTGCCGGCGTCTGTACAGCGCTCATTGAATATATGATCGATCCGGAGAAGTGCGACGGCTGCCACGCCTGCGTCCACGGCTGCTCGACCAGCGCGATCGTGGGCAACGTCAAGGAAGTGCATTTCATCGACAAGGAGAAGTGCATCAAGTGCGGCGCTTGCGTCGAGGTATGCAAGCGTAACGGGATCCTCAAAGTACCCAGGAGCAGTGCGGCATGAAAACCATAAAACTCAGAATAGATGGAGTCGAGACCGAAGCTGTGGACAGGACGCCGATCCTGGCCATCGCCGAGAAACTCGGCATCAAGATCCCGACCCTGTGCCATCACCCGATTCTCGAGCCGTACGGCGTCTGCCGGATCTGCACTGTCGAGGTCCGCTCGGGCAAGCGCGTCCGCATGGTGACAGCGTGCAACTACCCCGCCACGAACGGCATTGAGGTCTTCACCAACTCCGAACGCGTCCGGCGCGACCGGAAGATGATCCTCGAATGGTTTCTGTCGCGCTGCGGCCGCGTTCCGATCCTGGAGAAGCTGGCGGAAGAGTATGGTCTGATCGAGCCTCGCTTCGGGCGCGGCGATGAGGACTGCATCCTGTGCGGGCTGTGCGTCCGCGTCTGCTCGGAGATCGTGGGGGCGAACGTACTGGGGTTCACCGGCCGGGGCACGACGCGCGAGATCTCGACGGCCTATGGGGAGACCTCGGAGAAGTGCATCGCCTGCGGGGCGTGCGCGTACGTCTGCCCGACGGAGTGCATCAAGATCGAGAACGACGCCGAGCTGGTGCGCGAAGCGCTGCCGATGGGACCGCTGACCCCCATCAGCATCCCATTCATGCAGGCAGTTCCTCACAAGCCTGTAATTGACCGCGACTCGTGCATCCACTTCAAGACCGGCGAGTGCAAGATCTGCGAAAAGGTATGCGAAGTAAAGGCGGTCGATCACTCGCAGCAAGACCGGATTGAGGAGCTCGAGGTCGGTGCCGTGGTCCTCACGACCGGTTTCAAGTCCTTCGACGCGCATAAGATCCCGGAGTACGGCTACGGGAAGTACAAGAATGTGCTGACCGGGATGGAGTTCGAAAAGATGAACAGTGCGTCGGGCTCGACCGGGGGCCATATCCTGCTCGCCAATGGCCAGGAACCGAAGTCGGTCGGCATCATCCATTGCGTCGGAAGCCGGGACTCACGCTTCCGCAAGTACTGCTCGCGCGTCTGCTGCATGTACGCCCTGAAGTTCGCTCACCTGATCAAGGAGAAAACGGGCGCGGAAGTCTACAATTTTTACATCGACATGCGCTGTTTCGGGAAGGGCTACGAGGAGTTCTACCACCGCTTGCTCGAGGAAGAAGTGAGGTTTATCCGCGGCCGGGCCGCCTCGGTTTCCGACTTCCCGCTCAACGACAAAGAGGTCGGAAAGCTCGTGGTTCGGGTGGAGGACACGCTGATAGGACAGGTCCGCCGAATCCCGCTGGACATGGTGGTTCTGGCGACCGGGCTCGAGCCGGCCGAGGACGCGCAAAAGCTCGCCCGGACGTTCCACATAAGCTGCGGCGACGGGTTCTTCACGGAGCGGCATCCAAAGCTCGCGCCGGTGCATACCCCGACGGACGGAATCTTCATCGCGGGCGCGTGCCAGGGGCCGAAGGACATCCCGGACACTGTGGCGCAGGCCTCGGCGGCTGCCTCCCAGGTGCAGGTCCTCTTTTCCAAGGGGGAGATCGAAGTCGAATCCGCCACGAGCGTCGTCGATCCGGAGAAGTGCGCCGGCTGCAGGATCTGCAACACACTCTGCTCGCTCGGAGCCATCAGCTTCGACGTGGAGAAGAACGTTTCGTTCATCAACGATGTTCTGTGCAAGGGATGCGGGACATGCGCCGCCGCGTGCCCGAGCGCCGCGATCGCGGCGCGGCACTTCACCGATGAGCAGTTGTTCGCCGAAATAGAAGGAGCGCTGTATGACGTCGTTCCAGCCTAAGATCATAGGTATCCTCTGCAACTGGTGTTCGTACACGGGCGCCGACCTCGCCGGAACGGCGCGCATCAAGTACGCGCCCAACGTGCGCGTGATCCGGGTGATGTGCTCCGGACGGGTCGATCCCACGTTCGTGCTGAAAGCCTTCGCCGATGGCGCCGACGGTGTATTGGTCGCCGGGTGCCACCCGGGTGACTGCCACTACATCGACGGAAACTACAAGACCATGCGGCGCATGGCGCTGCTCAAAAAACTTCTGGCCGACTACGGAATCGAGCCCAATCGTTTCCGATTGGAATGGGTGTCGGCGTCCGAAGGCGACCGCTGGGCCGAGGTGGTGAATCGCATCACCGAGGATGTGCGCAAGCTGGGCCCTGCGAAGTTCCGGGCAAAAGCAAAAAGGCGCGCAGAGGTTTCGGTAGCGTAATGATGTAGGGGCGGCCGGCAGGTCGCCTGCGTGATGATCCGGGCGGCCTGCCGGCCGCCCCTACAGAACGGGAGGTATGGATGGCAAAACTGAAGCTGGCATCTTATTGGGCCGCCGCCTGTGGAGGGTGCGACACGGCCATCCTCGACATACACGAAAAAATTCTTGACCTGGCTGCTGCTGCCGACATCGTCTTCTGGCCGATCGCGTTGGATTTCAAGTACGCGGATGTGGAGGCTATGCCGGACGGCAACATCGACGTGACGCTCTTCCACGGCGCTGTGCGCAATTCGGAGAACGAGCACCTGGCGAAGCTGCTGCGGGCAAAATCCAAGGTTCTCGTGGCATTCGGGACCTGCGCCCACATCGGCGGAATCCCGAGCCTGGCGAACCTGTTCAACAAGCAGAGTATTTTCAAACGCGTCTACCACGACTCTGCCTCCACCGTGAACTCCGACGGCGTCGAGCCTCAGCCGAAAACGAAGGTCCCGGAAGGCGAAATCACCATTCCGCAGTTCTACGACACGGTCTGGCCGCTCGACCACATCGTAGACGTGGACTACTACGTTCCGGGCTGCCCGCCCACTCCCAAGCAGATCTGGAGCGTGGTAACCACGATCGTCTCCGGCCAGCTCCCGCCCAAGGGTTCTGTCGTCGGCGCCTCCGAAAAGACGCAGTGCGATGAGTGCCCCCGGCAGAAGCATGAGAAGAAGATTACGGGCTTCAAGCGGATCGCCACGTCTCAACCCGAACACGAGACCTGCTACCTGGAGCAGGGCTTCCTGTGCCTGGGGCCGGTCACACGGGGCGGCTGCGATACGCGCTGCCAGCTCTCAGGTGTTGCCTGCCGCGGCTGCTATGGCCCGCCGCCGGGCGTGCTCGACCAGGGGGCGAAGGCCATATCGGCAATCGCCTCCGTCATTGATGCAACCGATCCAGCGGAAATTGAACGTATCATCTCAGAAATCCCGGATCCCCTCCGGAGCTTCAACCGGTTCGGGATTGGGGGATCACTACTCGTGAGGAAAGCTTTATGAAGCGGATTTCGATCGACCCCATTACACGACTGGAAGGGCACGGGAAGATAGAGATCTTCCTGGCTGACGACGGCAGTGTAGCCAACTGCTACTTTCAGGTGCCCGAGCTGCGCGGCTTCGAGAAGTTCGTTGAGGGAATGCCGATGGAGGAGGTCCCGCGCGTGGTGTCGCGCATCTGCGGCGTTTGACCGGCCGCACACCACCTGGCCTCGGGTAAGGCCGCAGACGCAGTTTATAAAGTGGATCCGCCTCCGGCGGCGAAGAAGCTTCGGGAGCTGTACTACAGCGCCCACTACATTCACAGCCACATCGCGCACTTCTATGCCCTGGCAGCCCCGGACTTTGTCGTGGGCCCGGATGCCGACCCGGCGAAGCGCAACATTCTGGGGATTGTCGAAAAGGTGGGCATCCCTATAGCGAGTGAGGTCCTCAAACACCGGGCGATCGCCCAGGATGTTCAGATCATGATAGGCGGCAGATCGACACATCCGGTGTGGACTCTTCCCGGCGGTGTGTCAAAAGGTATCACCGAGGAGCAGCGCAAGGAAATCATTGAGAAGGCGAAGTCATGCATTGAGTTTGCCAAGTTCTCCCTCAAGCTTTTCGAAGACGTGGTGCTGCAAAACAAAACCTACCTCGACATCATCCTCTCCGATATTTATGAGATGGACACCTACTGGATCGGGACTGTCGATGAGAACAACCACGTAAACTTCTATCATGGTGACCACAGGGTTGTGGACCAGAACGGGAAAGAGGTCTTTCGTTACAAGGACCACGAGTACCTGAACTTCATCGCCGAGCACGTCGAATCGTTCACCTACCTGAAGTTCCCCTTTCTGAAAAAGATCGGCTGGAAGGGCTTGGTTGACGGCCCCTCGTCCGGCGTCTACCAGGCAACGCCGCTGTCGCGACTGAATGCGGCGGACGGCATGGCGACTCCGTTGGCCCAGGCCGAGTACGAGAAGATGTTCAACACCCTGGGCGGAAAGCCGGTCAAGAAGCTCCTCGCCACCCACTGGGCGCGCCTCATCGAGCTCTTGTTTGCAGCGGAAAGACTCCACGAGCTTGCCCAGGACGCCGAGGTCGCCTCTCCCAACATACGAACCCTTCCCACGGCCGTTCCGGAGGAAGGGGTGGGAATTGTGGAGGCACCGCGCGGGATCCTTACGCATCACTATAAAACGGATAAGAACGGCCTCGTGACCGAGGCCAACATGGTTGTGGGCACCACCAACAACCACGCGCCCATTTCGCTGGCGATCAAGCGAGCCGCCCAGAAGCTGATTCAGCCCGGAAAAGAGATCGGCCAGGGCCTGCTGAACATGATCGAAATGGCCTTCCGGTTGTACGATCCTTGCTTCTCTTGCGCCACTCATTCCCTGCCGGGCGAAATGCCCCTTGTTGTCGAGGTGCGCAACTCCGGGGGTGAGGTCATCTATCGAGAGTCGCGCATATAAAATCTAATTGCACACGAGCAGGCGGCAGGCAGTATGCACTAAAAGCACTCGAAGGGATCGCTATCTGTTCAGCAGACTGCCTGCCGCCTGCTGCCTACTTGTATCTGTGGTGGGAATGAAAACGCGAATTATCGGTCTTGGCAATACACTTCTGACAGACGATGGGGTGGGGGTGTACGTTGCGCGGGAAATGGCTCGCCGGCTGGGGCAGAGCGGGCGGGAGGATGCCGCCGACATCGTTGAGTCGGAGGTAGCCGGCTTCGGCCTGATGGAGCTGATGACCGGGTGGGAACGGGTGATCCTGGTCGATTCCCTCCAGTTTGCCGGCGTAGAACCCGGCACCGTCGCCCGGCTGGATCCACGGGACCTCCACACCTCGCTGCGTATCCGGTCGGTACACGAAATCGACCTCCCCACTGTCCTCGAGCTGGGCCACCTGCTTGGCCTCGAAATGCCGCGGCGTGTGACGGTCTACGGCATCCAGGCCGAGGACGCCTTCACCTTTGGCGAACGCCTGACAGCGGCCGCGGCCAAGGGATTGGAAACAGCAACGGAACTGGTACTGGAGGAGCTGGAAGCCGTTTCATCCGGGACAGATCTGCCAGATCCAAATCTGACCGCTCGTCTGCTCCTCAACCGGCGGGCAGCGCCCACTACCTGAAGACATCATTCGAAGCCCGGTCCGCGCCATCACTCAGAATGCCATGATGCGTGAGTACCTCAAGGCAAATGACAAGTGATAGAATCGCGAAAACTTGAGGGAGGGCGGCAATGACGCAAGGCAGGATCCGGGGCGCCGGCGGGACGCCGGGGGGTGTTGGCCAGTTCGTCACGGGACTTATCATGACAGGAGTCGGGGCCTATCTCATTCTGAACCAAGTCCAGGTAACCACATTCTGGGGCACATTCTGGGGCTTTAACTCCTTCGGGCTGAGCCTCGTTCCGCTCCTGGTCGGGATCGGTTTTCTCTTCTACAACGGGAAGTCGGTCATCGGGTGGATCCTCACGCTGCTTGGATTCGGCATCATCCTGGCCGGCATCCTGATGAACATGGACATCTACTTCCGCACGACCTCCCTGTACAATACGCTGCTCATGCTGGCGCTCCTGGCAGGGGGTCTGGGGCTCATCGCGAGATCCTTGCGCCCGAAAGCAGTTGACGCGAGTGACTCCGATAAAGCAAACGCGCCGCCCCACGGCGCTGCTGGAAAACCATGATCCGATTTCCGAAATCGGCGATGGCCGCGCTGCTCGTCATCCTTCCGGTCGCGGCATACCTGAGAGCGGGTCGGCCGGATCGGGCGCTGACGCGTCTGTCTCCCACCGCATACAGCTCCGTCGAGGTCCTCCGCGACTCGTGGGGGATCGCGCATGTTTTCGCCGGCACGGACGAAGCCGCCATGTACGGGCTCGGGTACGCGACGGCGGAAGACCGCGCGTTCCAGATGCACTTTTCCCTTCGCATCATCCAGGGGCGCCTCTCGGAACTTGTCGGCAACATTCGCCAAACGAACGGCCGCGATACTTCCCTCACAAGTGACACCCGGATGCGCACGATGGGTTACTACCGCGCCGCTCGCGCCCTGGTGTCCCGGCTCGATCCCGCCACGGTCAGCCTGTTGGAGGCCTACAGCGCCGGGATCAACGATTACATAGCCACCCACGGGACGGATCTTCTTTATCTGTTTAAAAGCGCCGGTCTCGAACCCGAGCCATGGACTCCCGCCGATTGCATCGCCTCATGGTGGCACCTCGGGCAGTTTTTCGCGGGAGACGGCCTCGGCGACCTGGCAAACCTCCACAGCCTGCAGCAGCAACCGCAGCGGCAAAACCCGGTCGTGGACGATTCGGCGGCAGTCATCCAGCAGGGCGACGTGCATGCGGACTGGATCCGGGAGCTGAATGAGTTCGCCGGCCGCGCGGAACCGAGGCGCAGGCGCGAAATAGCGGACGATCGCTTCCGTTTCAGTCATGCATGGGTCGTGGGAGGAAGGAAAACCTCGACAGGATCGGCGGTGCTGGTAAGCGATCCTCAAACCCAGGTCCGCAATCCGTCGCTGTTTTACGAATTCCACGTCTCCGGCCAGACATTCAATGCGCGCGGGATCGGAGTCGCCGGGAGTCCCGGTCTTCTGATCGGATTCAACGAGAACGTGGCATGGGGTGGCACGGCTCTAGGCGCCGACCAGGCGGATCTCTTCCTGCTCACCACCAGCCCGGCCCATCCGGATCAATATCTCCATGACGGCGAGTGGCGCGACATGCAGGTTCGAAGGGAAACGATCCGTGTGCGGGGAGCAGAATCGCGGGAACTGGTCCTTCGCGAAACCCACTTGGGTCCCGTGGTGACCGCGCTGGCCGAAGATGTGCGGTCCGGGGAGGAAGTCGCCCTGAAGCGCGTTCCTTTCTGCGATACCAATGTGGAGACAATTCAAGCGGCGATGGCGATGATGCGGGCGCAGAATGCGACGGAATTCGATGCCGCGCTGGAAAAGTGGCGTTTTCCCAGCCTCAACATTGTCTTCGGTGACCGCGCCGGTAACATCGGCTTCCGGACTGCTGCCGCTTTTCCCTACCGTTCCCTGCAGGCGCCGGATGGAGGAAACGCGGCCCACGACGGCTCATCCTCCAAACTCGACTGGATCGGCATGATCCCCCACAGCATTGCGCCCCACGTGATGAATCCGGCGCGCGGCTTCCTCGCGAGCGCAAATCACCGGGCCATCGCCTCCTTCTACCCGATCCCCCTGTTTGCGGGAACCGGTTCCGGCGGCGATACGGTTCGCTCCTGGCGGCTCCGTCAGCTGCTCGAATCCATCGCGATCATGACGCCGGCGGATGTGCTTTCCGTCCATTACGACACGGTCAATGCAGCCCGTCGGGAGATCGTGCGGTGGGGGCGCGTGCTTCGCCAGCAATCGGCGGCGAGCCTGCCCGAAGAAATGCTCCAGGCGCTGGATTACCTCGAGGGTTGGACCACATCAGGCAGCCGGTCTTCCCGGCAGCTCGCCGGCACGGAACTCTCCGAGCTCATCCCGCTCAACTTCCGCGCCTCGAACACCGAGCTCACCCCGACCTACGGCGGCGGAGAGGCCGGGCTGTGTTTCTTTTTGAAAACGCTGGATCAACGCCTGGCCGTGGATCCGGCCGCCCGGCTGTCTGCCCCGGAAGCAAAGTTTATCCAGGATGCCCTGGTTACCGCGTGGCGCTCCGCGCGTCAGAGCTATGGCCCGGACCCGGCCCGCTGGCAGGCGGCAGCAGCGCAGGCGCTCCGAGCGCGGAAGATGGGCTACTTCGAAAGCCTCGATGGATTCCCTTCGCTCGATCCGGTCCAGGATTTATCTTTCCCCGATCTCGATTGCGTCGACGGAGGCACCATCAAATCCCAAGTGAGCCAATCGTACACGCAGTGGGTGCCGCTCCACGATATCGATTCGGCGCGAACACTTCTGCCTATCGGGCTTTCCGAGCATCCGAACGATTCATTCCGTCTGAGCTGTTTCGATGCCTGGCAGAAGGGCGAACTTCACCCCGCGCCGCTGACCCGCCCGGCGGTGGAACCCTACGTGACACGACGCACGACGCTCACGGCAGCCGTGTTGCGGTGAAATTCGTGGCGCGCAGAACCGCACCGTCTGAACCGATCTCGAGTCGCTTGCCGCGGATCACCGTGTGATCCCCCTGGCTGCCGAGCGTTCCGCGGTAAACAAGCAAATCGGCGCCTGGCGTGTCGCCGGACCCAGTGAATCGTGCCAGTTCAAACCGGCTTCCTTCGAAGGATCCCCTCAAATCGACGCGGCGCGAATCGATGGATGCGACCCCGTGGAATCCAGTCGATTCGTTGTATCTCCAGCACCAGGTTCCCCTCTCGACGGCGCCGCCGGAATCATCCGTGACCGTGATGTCCCATGCTTCGACAGCTGGCTGTGCCGGGAGAGATGAGTATTGGAGGGCATCGGCATGCAGCGCCGTGGCGGCCAGGCTGCCCTGGACACCGTAGACTTCAAGCGTGGCCAGGCCGCTGAAATTCACTGGAAAGAGCTCGTGCGTGAAGATTGCCAGGTGCCCCAGAGGCGGGAGTGCCTTGCGCACGGCCGTAGTGCCCGGAACGCGGTTTGGCCCCTGGTAGAGGTTGAACTCGACCTCGACGGAGTAGTTGTTAGGATTGGCCGCAGCCACGCCCGTGTACTGGTCGGATGTGCTCCGGTCAACTGCGACGTACCATACTCGCTGAACGCCCGACGGAACGATTCCGACGGCATCGCTCCATGAAGTCCCGCCCGTCGAGCGCAGGAAACGAAGCGAAGCGCCGAGCTTGGCTCCCCGGTCGCACGCAATGCGCACCCAGCCTGTGCGGGTCGAGGTTGCATCATCCGTCAAGGTGAGGCTTTTCTCCCCAAAGTGCGCGAGGGTAAGGCGGCTGGAGGCCACCGGCGCGCCGCCGTCGATGCGCACCGCGAGCGGGCTGCCCGAATCGTCAAAAAAGGAAACCTCCACATCGCGGGAAGACAAGCCGACCGGGTCATTGATATGAATGATGCTCCGATATCCGCCTCCCACGGCCATGTGCGGTATGAGGATGTCATAGCTCGCAGTCTGCGGCCGGAGATTCGCGGAGTTACAGACGAACGATAGGATCAGGAACGCAATCGATTTCGCAGGGTACACGCGCATGTCCGATCTCTCCAGGTTGAAGGCATCGCAGAACTCATGAGGTTGTCCCTTCTGGATCAAAAAGAAGGGAACACCAGCTCCGGGCAGATCCGGCATAAGCCCACTGCCTGCATATTCGCGGAAAAATCATACCACCGTCACGCGATCCCGCGGCTCACCGTTTCGGAAGGCTTCGCCAGGTATCGGGTCCCGGAGGAATCGGTTCTGCAGAAGGTTCAACTTCGGGCCGCTCCGGCAGTGGAATGTTGGTGGCCATCCCCATGATCATTGACTATAATTCAGCATCGGTTGTGGCATGCGCCATCCTCGGGCTGGCGTGTCAGTGGAGGCCCTCATGAGGCGATATTCTATCCTTGGTTGCTTGGCTGCATTGATTACGTGCGCTCTTTGTCTCTATGCGTCCGTCGATCCGACGCTGACCTGGAATACCTTCCTGAGGGGAGGAAGCAGCGATAATGCAAGCGCTATTGCGATCGACAGCGCTGGAAACATATATGTTACCGGATATAGCAGTGCCGCTTGGGGCACTCCAATCCGGGCTTACTCGGGGAACGATGATGCCTATGTCGCCAAGCTCAACTCGTCGGGCGAGCTGCAGTGGAGCACCTTCCTCGGGGGAGGGAATCAGGACTATGGCTATGGCATCGCAATCAATAGCGCTGGAAACGTTTACGTGACAGGAACCAGTCAGGAAAGTGGGGGGTCTCCGATTCATGCAGCGATGCCGCGCCACTACGAATGAAAATTACCAATGGCTATGAAGACGGACCGAGAACCGCGTGCTTGCTTCCCCGTCAGCAGGCCTTCAGAGCCGCGACCGCGGGAGCGGGATCACACAGCATGGAGGCCAGGATTCTCTCCTATCAAGGTTTTTCTGATGTGTATTTGAAAAGGCATCGAATCATGCTATGCAGTCCGCTCGCTTCACTCGCGGCTCTGACATCCTCCGAAAGGGTCACAACCATCCAAAACGGGACACCCTCGAGAGTGGGGTCGTATCTGTAGAATGAAGTTTCTAGATTAGAGACTCATCCGCAACTCCTTCCACACGCTGTTTGAGCGCAGCGACGTCCGTCCTGGTTGTGTGGTCGCGCTCCAGAGCTTCGGTGCCTATGGGGCCAATTTCAACCCCCACCTTCATGCCATTGTATCCGACGGCGTCTTCACTCCCGAAGGCGAGTTCCTGCCGTTGCCTTCGCTGGACCCCTCCACTGTCATGGAACTCTTCCGCCGCCTGCTCCCGGAGCGTCTTCATCAGGCCGAACGTCTCTCGCAGAGATTCCGCGACCAGCTCTCGTCCTGGGTCCACCCGGGCTTTTCAGTTTTTGCCGGCCCGGCCGTCGAACCCACGGCGGTAGACTCGCTCGAGTCACAGGCCCGCTATATTACTCGCCCGGCCCTTGCGATGGATGTGCTCGAAAAAAAAGACGACGGCACCCTGGCAATGCAGACTCCACCAGACCCGCGCACGGGGACTGATTGGGTCGTGTTCGATCCCCTGGAGTGGATTCACCGCATTACAGCTTATCCCCGGTCGCGGACAACATACTCGACGTTCGTATGGGGCCTATAGCAACCGCTCGAGAGTAACGGCCAAAGTGACGCAAGATTTCGCCGGTCTCACAGCACAGCCCTCCAGGGCCGACGAGGACTCGGAGTTCACCAAAGATGCTCGCCGCACATGGGCGCGCCTGCTTGCCAAGATTTTTGAAGTAGATCCCATGCTGTGTTCCTGTGGCGCGGAGATGGAGATTGTCTCCGTTATTACTGATGCACGCGTGGTTGATCGAATCCTGCGGCATCTCGAGAGCGAGCGCTGCAAGGCCCGAGATCCCTTCGAACCGCGCGCGCCGCCCCGGCGCGCCGCACTTTCGCAGTTCCTACGGAGCCACAACCAAATAGCTTAGTTGCCGGTCCTGCGTTGGTGCCGCATCCACTGCTATCAGCCGTCAGAACGTGAGCAAGAATCGTTGTGATGGTTCGTAGGCTCTTCTGGGGGGATCGGGAATTTACGGCCGGGAGTTTTCCCGATCCGCTCGGCGACAAAAAGCAAAAACGCCTTACACGGTCTTTATACCCTCAGGGAGGGCCCGTTCTTATCGCCCATTGCCCGCTTGGGGCCCTCGTTCTGCTTGGCGACAAGGTCAGCCCTCCCGGAACCGGAGAACCAGATTCGGGTGTAACATCTGCAGTTGCAGGTGTTAACGGCTCCGGTCCGACCCCTGGAGCCCTCCCGATGGGTTGACATCAGGGCTTCTTATGGATAGTCGGGGCTGCATCAAGGGGGGGCTGCGATTTCAAAGTGCAGCGCGGCTTGTGTCTCCTATCCGCCCGGCGGCGCCAAAAGGACGCGAGTGCGGAGCCGGCAACGGCACTCCACGGACCGAAAATGGCGGATGCCATGGCAGCCTGCGCGCTGCCCAATACGTTGAAAGCCAGTCCCGTAGCCATGCCGCCGTTCTGCATCCCCACCTCGATCGAGACCGTTCGGCTGTCGATGCGATTCAGGCCGAGGACCCTGCTCCCGGCATAGCCGAGAACAAATCCGGTAGCATTGTGGCAAACTGATGCCGCAAACAAGGCCGGGCCGACTACAAACAGCTGGTCGCGTGAAAGGGCGATTGTCACCGCAATGATGATGCAGATCGACAGCATGGAAACGAACGGCATCCAGCGCCTCAAACGCCACGTCACGCCGCTTGCATAACGGCCGAGAAAGAGCCCTCCGAGCACAGGCAAAAGAATCATGTAGACAATCGACAGCATCATCGGTTCCGCTTCTATCGGCACATAACGCCCGGCCAGAAGCTTCATTCCCAACGGCGTCATCACGGGGGACATGAGCGTGGAGCAGGCGGTCATCGTCACCGAGAGCGCGACATTTCCGCCCGCAATGTACGTGATTACATTCGATGACACTCCACCCGGACAGGAACCGATCAGGATCAATCCGGCGGCGACCGGTCCATCGAGATTGAAGGCGGCCGCATAAAACCAGCCGCCCAGCGGCATGATCGTGTATTGGAGGACGAATCCGATCAGTACGCTAACGGGTATCCGGACGACACGCTCGAAGTCCCTGAAGGTGAGGGTTGTGCCCATGCCGAACATGATCACCTGGATCAGAGGCACGATCAGATTCTTGAGTTCGAAGCCTCTCCAGGAGACGAATGCGGCAGGAAAGAAAAGGGCCGCACAGGCGAACGCGAATACCCAGATGGTGAATGCCAGGCTTTTCCATCTGCCGCTCGAGAACGCCGCCAGCGCCGCGCACACCAGAGCGGCGGTAGCAGCCGTTCCAGCTGAAGCGAACCGACCGGCGCCGGCCGCGACCGCCGCCAGTACGAGAAGGCAAATCCCGGCCACTAGCAAATTGCGGCCGTTGAACATCCCGCCGATTCTTCTGGCCAGGGTGGGCGTCCTTTCTCCTGCCCCACCTATGGAGAACAGGCTGGTATTGATGAAACGAATCGCGTTCAGACAACCGGCGCACGGGTCTTGTGTGCGCTGATTCTTACCTTTGCGCCCGATGTCGACGGTGGCAATTCCGCGGCAATCATTCCTGCGGTGTTTGCCAGCAGCGGCGCCCAATCGCGAAGCTTTTGCGGAGATAACCGAATCGACGGGCCGGAGATACTTATCGACGCCGGTGCACCTCCGGCGTGAACCGGCAAGGGAACGGCAATACAGAGTACTCCGTGCTCGTTCTCCTCGCAATCGAGAGCGTAACCCTGGTTCCTGATCTCCCCGAGGCAGCGCTTAAGTTCCCTCCGCGAAATGATCGTGCGGTCCGTCAATTGCGCCAGGCCATGCCGGCCGATGACCATGCTGACCTCCAAAGGTGAGAGGCTTGCGAGTATTGCCTTGCCCAGACCGGTCGAGTGCAGTGGCCAGTAGCTGCCTACATCCCCGCGCGTGTGCAGCTGATAAGAGGACTCAACAGCCGCCACTACAAGCACGCGTCCGCCGGAGAGTAATCCGAGTTTTGCGGTTTCACCGGTCTGTCCGGCCAGCCGACGCAGATGCGGCAGGATGTTGGCGATCACATCCGTGCTGTGGGAAAACAACGCGGCGAGTTCGCAGACTCTCGAACCAAGACGATACAGCTTGTCTTGCCCATCCTGTCGGACGAACTCACTCTGCTCGAGAGTACGAAGAAGATTATGAGTGGTGCTTTTGGGCATGTGCAGCAGGCGGCTCAGTTGGCTCAGGCTCATGTGCGGCTGCTGCACGCTGAAGGAGCAGAGGATCTGCAATGCCTTGCGGACCGACGAGACCTCATAGTTTTTCTTCGATCGAGCGCGCACACAACTCCCTTCGCTCAGCAATACTGAACGTTGTGCCATCGAAATGCTCCTTTTGTTTGCTTCTATCAGCGGGATTCAGAGTTGTCAACGACATTCACTAAAATGCTTATTGACTTAGCTCATAATGGCTCCCGGTCCAGCAAGTCACCGTAAGTGACACTCTCCGTGAATGCGCAGGCCCTGATGAGTCGGTTGAAAAGCTCCTTCTCCCAGAAGCGGCGGTTGAAGCGATAGCACACCTCAGTATCGTCTGACCATGGCTTTCCCGCCCTTGGACGGGAAGATAGCCAGCGTTATGAGCTAAGTCAATAAGCATTTTCACTAAAATATGGATGATCGGACTTGTGATGTAGCGGAAAGCCAGTAACTGCTCGAGGCGTCGGAGCGTTTTGGCTTTCTTGTATTCAGCAATACTGAACCGAGGAGACGCAACTTGCTGGCCGGGAATATGCATCTAAGCCCGCATTTCTCACCTGCCTTCTACTGCGGCAGGGGATTCGCCGGCGCCGCGCGGCATCGTGCATTGGCGGGGCCCGATCCCGCCCCCAATCCGATCTCCCCGAGGAACTTGCCTGTGGGTGTGTAGCGATAGATGCGGGATTTGCGGAGGTCGACGACAATCGCGCTAACGGCCTTGTCCATGGTGCTGGCGCGTGCACCCGTCAGCTGACCTGTCCGTCGTCTCTCTCGCCCCAGCTCGCGACGAGCTTGCACTCTTTGCCCGAGGGAAGAAGCGCGAAAAAGCAGAGGCCGGCTATCCGGCGCATGATTATTGCACCTCGAAGACGGCTATACCGTGTTTCGTCGGGGTCTCGATCGTAACATAGATCCGGCCCTGGGCGTCTACCGCGGTAGATTTGAGCGTAAGATCTCCATCCGCGCCAGGCACCGGCCAGGCTGTCACATAAGCGCCCCGGTGGTCGTACATCACTACGGCGTTCTTGCTATGTGCATCGCGCGCGGCGAGATACACGTTTCCCGCATGGTCGGCGTTCATGTTGTGATAGTGCACCCAGCCGCGGAAACCGCCCGGCGCAAAGTCGAACAGGAATTTGCCTTCGGCGGTGAACTTCTGCACAGGGCCGTAATAGTTGGAGACGTAGATGTACCCTTGCCCGTCAACGCCAATGCCGTGCGGGTCACGGAACTCGCCCGTCCGCGTGCCCTTCTTGCCGAAGTCGAACAGAAACTTGCCCGACGGCGCAAAAGCGGTCACCCGGTTGTTGTCCACGTCGACGACATACAATTTGCTGCCGTCGGGAGAGAACGCCAGGCCATGCGCCCTCAGCATCTGGCCCAGGCCGCTGCCCTTCCCCCCGAATATGCGCAGCAGCTTGCCCTCGTGGCTGAACACCTGGATGCGATAGTTGTTGGAGTCGGCCACGTAGATGTCTCCGGCGTCGCTCGCCCGGGCTTCGCGTGGCGACTTGAATTGCCCCGGCCCGCTGCCTGGCCCCTGTCCGATCTCATTCAGCCACTTTCCCTCCGGGGTGAACCTTTCGACTCGCGACCCGATGCTGTCCACGATGATAACGTTGCCGTCCTTGTCAAAACACGACGAGTGGGCTTCCTGGAGCGCATGCGGCATGGCGGGGTTGGTCCAGGCACGCACCAGCCTGTACTGCGGTTCCGGCACCGGCGGGATCTGGAGCGGGTCCGGGAAACTCAGCAGATCCACCTTCGTCTTGCCCTGTTCCTGGATCTTCGACACCGTGTAGATGCGCTTGTCGCGCCCCACCGCGATGGCTTGCGCCCAGGTCGGCCGCCTTCCGTCTTCCAGTGACAAGGCGCCGTGATCGGTGTACTTGCGGGAGGGGATGTCGTAGGTAACAAAATGAACTTCTTCGCCCGCCGGCGTTCCGGTCAGAAAATAGAGCGTGTGACCGTCCGGCCCCAGAGTCAACCCCAGGTAGCCGTAACTGAAGGAGTCGTAAAGGCCGCTCAGGCGCGACTTGTCGCTGGCGATGCGGTCGATCACTTCCACCTGTTGCGCGTGCGAGTTGAAGCGGAAGAGATAGCCGGTCTTCCCGTGAGTGCCGTAGAATACCGCCTCGGGCTGGTACCAGACCATCTGCCGCCAGTTGTAGCCCATGTGGCCCGGCTTGTTGGGGTCCCACAACCCGAAAATGTCCCGCTTCATGCTGCAGGCAGCCAGTTTCTCGAGCCCCTGCTCCTTGCCGCCGTAGCGAAAAATGTCGCCGGTGGAGGTAGTGAAAAAGACCGCGCCCAGCGCCGGGTCCAGCGCCAGGGAACGGCACACCACCCTGAACGTCGGCCCCGTGCCTTTCTCGCCCATCTCCGCGGTCAAGCCCAGGTCCTGGAGTTTTTTCGCAGCCAGGTCGTAAACGATGAACCTGGCCGTCGGCCACGTCAGCCCGTAGAGCCGGGCTCGCCTGGCATCCATGGTCATGCTGATGATGCCTTCGCCGCCGGGCGCCTTTCCCAAGTCCTCGAACTTGCCCGTGGCCATCTCATAGGCCACGAAATGCCCGCCGGGATAAGGCTTGTACCCTGCGGGGGGCACTCCCACCAGCTCCTTTCCGTCCACCACCTGATAGTAACCCAGGTGCGTGGCGAAGTGGAGCTTGCCCGCATGCTCATAGAAGTTCACGTGCGACTTGCCCTGCGGGATGGTCTTCAGCCCCTTCTCGCCCACCACCTCCGTCAGATCGCCGACATGTTGCACCTTGCCGGTGGCGGGCTCGTAAGCGAACATCTGTGCGCCAACATCGATTTTGTGCGCACAGATCACGTAGTAGATCTTCCCGTCGCTTGCCCCCGTGATGGCATTGTAACTGTCGTCGCCGTCAGCAAAACCGGAAGGGTGCCACCTGGCGGAAAGAACTCCGGCCGGTGCGGCCGCCCCGCTGGTCGCCTTCTCCAAGGACCGTTGTGACCAGCCAATGGCCGTGATCAGAGTGAGGCTTATCAGAATCGTCTTGGGTTTCATTGAGTGAGATAGTCGGTTTCTAGTGTTAGATTTTCACCGGGCGCCAGATTGCGCTGCGGGGACCGCCTTCTCTCCGGCCTATCAGAACGAGATCTTCCCGCTTCAGATCCGAGGCCTGGTATTGTTAGAAAATCACCCGCCCACCCAACTGGATCTGGCGAGGATAGTTGGACTGCGTCTGGAAGCCCGCGATCTGTCCGAAGCAGGACTTCGATATCGCGTTGCAGCTCCCCGTCGATCCGTACCACTGAGGCGTGTTGGTGGCATTCACCCAGTTGTTGATGAGCTGGAGCGTTACCCGTTCGTTGATCCGGAAGTTTTTCATCAGACCGAAGTCGAAGCTGTGTGTCGGCGGCTCCCTCAGCCGCCCGGTGACCGTGGGCCATCGGCGGGGCTGGTACGGGTCCGTCTTCAGTGTGAACGCCGCCCGGTTGATCCACTGGTCCAGGGTCTGCCCGCCAGGCACCGCGTTTGGATCCGCGCCGGGGACGGGGATCGTGTCGGCGCCGAGCTGGTAAGGCCTTCCGCTGGAGATGCGCACCATCCAGTTGATCTGCCAGCCGCCGATAATCTGGTCCAGCCAGCCGGGCATGTCGGTCCAGACCCAGCGATTCCTGCCCCACGGCATCTCCCAGGAGCCGTTCGGCACAAACACCTGGGGTAGATCGTAGGGATCCACCGTCTTCTCCAGGAAATTGTCGAACGAATTCTGATAGCCGTAGTGGCCCAGCTTCTTCGAAACCGTGTATGCCACGCTCATGCTCAGGCCGTGGCTGTACCGCTTGGTCGCCTGGAACTGCAAGCCGTCGTAGCGGGAGTCGCCGATAGGCGAGTTGACCTGGGTGACGCTGCTGAATTGCGGATATGGAACTTGCAGCGACTGGAAAGCGATCTTCGCCTGGTTCAGCGAAAATCCCGGAACCAGCCCGGCGAACGGATTGTCGACCTGCTTGTTCAACACCGACGCGCCCTGCACGAATAGCGACTCAGTGATCACGTTCAGCGAACGGTTCACCGGCAACCGGTCGTTCTTGTTGAAGGTGTAACCGAAGCTGAGCAGGACCCCCCAGAGGATCTCCCGCTGGATTTCGAAGCTCGCCTGGAAGGAGCGCGGCTCCCGCGTCTCCGGATCGATGAAGCTGACGCTCGATCCTATGTTGGTTGCCAACCCCTTGCTGGAGCCGGTCGGCTGCAGGATGCCGGTCGGGAAGGGGTTGTCGATCAGGTTGATTGGGATCCGGTTCGAGTCGTAAAGAACCGACGAGGTTGTCTGGCTGAATCCGGCCTGGCCGGGATCGTACCAGATCGGTCCGTAGAAGATCCCGAAGCCGCCCCGGATCGCCGTCTTCTTGTCCAGCGCGTATGCGAACCCGATCCGCGGTCCGAAGTTCTTAAACGTTGCATTGTGAACATTGCGTGGCTGGCCGCCCACGCCGGGGAAAGTCAAGCCGCCGCGAAGATTAGCGCAGGCCGGGCAATTCGCCGCGCCAACGGCATTTTTGACGCTGCCGGCCAACGGACTGGTTGCGTCCACATCGAAGAGGCCCGTCATGGCGTTGTATCGGTCGGTCATGGGCCCGGTCCAGTCCCAGCGCAAGCCCAGGTTGATCTTCAGCTTCGAGGTGATGCTGATGTCATCCTGAACGAAAAACGCCAGGCTCTTGATCTGCCGCGCCGGCGCCGCGTTGATATCGATGGATGCGCTCCCCACGCCCATCAGGAAAGAGGCCACCTCATCCCCGGACGAGGCGGTGCTCACCTGCGGATCTGCGTTGGTCGCCGTGGTTGAGAAGCTGAACGCTCCCGCGTTGTTGCCCAACGCGAGATTGTAGCCGCGCTCCAGGCGTCCCTGACCTCCAAGCTTCAGGATGTGTCTGCCGATGATCTTGGACCACGTGACATCCACGTTGTTGATCTGGTTCGGCGTATAGTTGCCCGATCCCTGGCCCGCGCCTGTGAAGGCCGTGCTGCCCAGGGGGCTGCCGCCGAAACTGAAGTAGGGGAAGTACGCCCCGACCTGGGACACGAACGTGGAGCTAAAGCCAAGATCCTTCGGCGTCACTTCATTCCGTTTGTAGCTGCTGTTTCCGGTCACGTACCGCTGCAGTCCGGTTCGAACGCTGAGCACCGAGGTCGGGGAGATGGTCCGCGTGTAATCTATCACCGCGTTGTGGTTGGCGCGCAGGAACGGGAATCCGGTGTTGACATCCGCCGGACCCGGATAGAACTCCACGTCGTAGGAGTTGAAGTTGTTGCGAATGTGGCGGAAACTGATCCGGTTGTTGTCGTTGATGTGCCAGTCCACACGGTTGGAGTACTCGCTGAGGTCCGCCCTCGCGGCGCCCCCCGAAGGCGCATAATTGTTCGCCCGCGTGATGGGATCGCCCGCGGTGTTGGGCAGGGGGATGTGCTTCCAGAGTGCCTTGGCCACCGTGTTCATCCGGTTCGCCGGGATCGCGTTCTTCCCCGTCTCGGTCAGAAAGCTCGTCCGGCTGTACTTGCCCGTCGCCGGGTCCTGCTTGATGCTCCACGGATCATAGATCAGCAGAAGCGCTTTCTGGCCGCCGCTGTTGTACCAGCTGTCGGAGAAGTCGCCGTTGCGCTCCAGCTCCGTCGGCACGTGACCGATGTAGGACTTCTTGGTGCCCGAGTGCAGGCGTTGCCAGCCGGAGCTGAAGAACAGCTTGTTCTTGAAGATGGGGCCGTTCAGCACGTAGCCATAGGTGTCGAAGTGCACCGGCAGCCTTCCCTGGCGGGCGTAGTTCCGCTCGAAGGTATTCGCCGCCAGGGTCACGTTGCGGTTGTACCAGTAACCCTCTCCGTGGAAATCGTTGGCTCCGCTGCGCGTCGTCACGTTGATTACCCCGCCTGTCGTGCGGCCGTACTCGGCGCTGTAAGCGCTCGAGAGCACTTTCATTTCGGCGACCGTTTCCTGTGTCGGAATGGTGCCGTAGTTGCCTTCCACGCCGCCCCGGTCCGGCACGCCGTCGATCAGCATCTCGTTCGACTTGAACTGACCGCCGCTGATCGAAATCGACGTCGACCCCGCGTTGTCATAAGGGGTAAAGCTCTTGGCGTTCGTGCACACCGTCACTCCAGCCGCCGACCAGGCGATGCCCATGATGTTGCGGGCCTGCGAAGGCGTGTTGGCCATGCGCACGTTATCGATGATGGCGCCCCTGTCGGAGGTCTGTGTTTCGATCTGTCCGACCTGTTCGGTGACCGTGACCGTGTCGCTGGGCGCGCCGAGATTCAGGATGAAGTTCACCGTCGGGCTTGTTGCCGTGGCGACGACCACATCGGCCTGCACCGCCTTCTGAAATCCGGTCATCGTCACTGTCACCGAATAGGTGCCCGGCGGTAGGAAGCGTACCGTGTAATAGCCGTCATTCGTCGTGGCGGCGCTTACGGCCGTTCCGGTTTTCACGTTGCTTACCGTAACAGTCGCCGCAGGCACGGGGGCCAGCGACGGATCCAAGACGCGGCCGCTGATGGAACCCTGCGCGGCGCCCTGCCCGAAAGCGCAGGAGACCGCGCACAGCAATATCACCGGCAGACTCAGTGATATCCTCATTTCACCAAACCTCCCATTATGTGTTACTCAATTAGCGCGCGGTCCCGGGCGAGACCGTCCAGGATCGTACTGGTAACATCCATCTCAGCCGCCGTCGCCGGCACCTGCGGCCGACGTGGCTCGCCGATGTGGATGCCTGAGACTTTTGCAATTGCGCCGCGCAGAATCGGGATAGGATTGATCCGTCCATTCTGGTTTAGCGACGCGAAGAACGGTGCCATCTTGAAATAAACTGCTGAAGCCTTTTCGGGAGCACCTTTATAATACGCGGCGATCATGCTTTTCATCCAGTCGCCGATGGCCTGCGAGCCGCCGCTCACTACCCCCACCCCGCGCTGCGGCAACACCTGCAACACCATCGTGTCGTCGCCGCAATAGATTGAGAAATCCTCCGGCATCCGCAGCGCGAAGGCCGTTGCTTGCGTGGGTTGAATCCCCGCCTCCTCCTTGATCCCGCGGATGTTGGGAAATTTCGCCAGCTTTTCCAGCGTCTCCGGCTCCATATTGATGCCCGTGAACAGCGGGATGTTGTAGATCAACACCGGCAGCGAGGTGGCCGCGGCCACCGCCTGGAAGTGCCGCAGCACGCCCTCCTGGGTGGGCTTGGAGTAAAACGGAAGCACGCACATGGCCACATCGAATCCCATCTGCTCGGCGAGCGCCGTAAACCGCAGCGCCGAGCGTGTACTTGCCGCCCCCACACCCGCGACCAACGGCACGCGCCCGGCGGCAGCCCGCTGCACCGTTTTCCAGATCTCGATCCGTTCTTCATCGCTGAGCGAATAAAACTCACCCGTGGTGCCGGTGACAATGATCGAATCCGCAAAGCCTCTGGTAATGACGAAATCCACCAGTTGGGCCAGCGCCTCGTGGTTCACATCCTCGTTCTCGTAAAAGGGCGTTACCAGCGGAACGGATACCCACCCCATGATTTGTGCCAGGGTCTTCATTCATTTCCTCGTTTGGATTTCGGCGCTCTCCGGCGCCCATTGGGCTCGCGAAGCGGGGCTCCGATGCCCAGTGCAGTCCGCGGGATCCTGCGGTAGAAAGTCCGGCCGTTCCGGCGTCCGCAGCAAAATATGCGTGGTCGACTTGGGCATATCCAGGTGCCGGCTGAGGTCGCTGCGGCTATGAGCCACGCGGGAGGTGCTGGACTCGAAGAGGATCTCGAGCGCCTTGCGGCAACCTCACAGCCGGATCCTCCGGAATTTCACTGTTCAGTATTACTGAATATGGGTCTGTGATCCTGAACACGTGGAGGCTATGACCACTGGCGCGGATTGTCAAGGACTTTTTAAGATGGTGTTTTCGAAGCGGGTCTCTACTTGGCCTGGGATTCGAGCGATTGCAGGTCGCTGGATTGGACGACCGGGCCGACAAAGACTGAAAAGCAGGAGTGGACCCAAAATGTTGAGCTCAACATTTTGGGTCCATCCCGGCTTTTCTGTTTTTGCTGGCCCACCCGTCGATCCCAGCCAACTGCAATCCCTCGAATCTCAGGCCCGGTACATCACCCGCCCCGCCATAGCGATGGACTCCCTGAAGACACGACCGGATGGCACCATCGTGCTGCAGACGCCGCCCGATCCCCGCACAAACCGAACCTCGATCACTCTGGATCCCTTGGAGTGGATTCACCGGATGCAGCATATCCCCGATCCCGGCCAACATTCGACAAGGTATTACGGAGCCTACAGCAGCCGGGCAAGAGAGCGCGCCGAAGCCGTGCACGATCTCACGGACTCCACAGCAGAAGTCCGCCAGGCAAACCAGGACTCGGACTTCGCTAGCCAAATGCGCCGCACATGGGCGCGGTTATTGAGAAAGGTTTTCCAGGTTGACCCCCTTCTCCGCCCGAGATGCGGCGGCAAACTGAAGATTGTTTCGGTGATTACCGACCCGCGCGTGGTCGATCGCATTCTCAAACATTTGGAGAGTGAGGGGTGCAGGGCCCGGGATCCCTTTGAGCCACGAGCACCCCCCCAAGCCACTGGCAACCTGTTAAGGTGATTCTCAACAGAGGCAGTGCCCACCAGACTCGCCAAACTGGATCTGCGCCACTGGGACGCTCGAGCTGTGTCCCAACAGCGTGCGAGATGTCGCACGGGTCAGGGATATTTCAGCGCGGGAGCTTTGGGAATCTGCCTTCTCCCAAGAAATCTCGGGACAGACCCAGGCTCGCTCCGCTCGCCCGCGCCTGTCCCGAGATTTCCCTGTCAAAAACCTCCCTACAGCCGTTCCCTCCGATACCTACATCTCGGATCCGAAAATAGAATTACCTATTGGGGCTATGCACTTGACTCCAGTAAGCACTGCCTGAACGGTCCGGTCTGAGCCAGATGAGCCTTTGCGAATCTTCGCGCCTTTGCGTCTTCGTGGTGGGGTTATAAAAAACCGTTCGTTAACCGGCCAATCCTAGGAATTCGGAGTGGAACAAATGGCACAGATTGGCCGGTTGAACGTGTGGTTGATTGGTCCAATGTCTTCCCGCGAGCCCACATTTATCACCAAAAGTGGTCCATAATCGCTCGCGGGAAGAGCATTGGCCAGTCAACCACCGCAAAGGCTCAAAGACGCCAAGAATCGCAAAGGATTCCCTTCAGCCCAGGTTGGGGTCGTAACATCGCTAGTTACTGCAGTCATGTGCATACCCCCATTACCTATTATTCCGAGAGCGGATGATCTTCATGGGGATCAGGGAGGATCTTTGCTGATCTCGCACCATCCCTCGGCGGAAACTGCGCCGATTGCAGCAGGGGAATCGCTCGCTGGCTGCTCCACGCCTCCGGAGCAGCTGGCGGGGCTCTTTGAGGCGGGCAGGAAGTATCGGTCCTTCAAATACTGGGACAAGGTGAGGGTGGGATCATCGGAAAGCCACATCACCGGCCAGGGATTCAACGCCGTAAAGTTCGATCCGAGAAAGCCGGCTCGGACAGTCCGGCGCAACGACGGCAACCTCGGCATGCACGGCGCCATGCACTGGACGGAATGCCGCCGGTTCTCGCTCCCTGAGTTCAAGCGGTTCGGTTCCTTCCCCGACGAGTTCTGTTTCGCGGGAGAGTTCGAAGAAGGGATCCGGCAGATCGGCAACTGCGTCCCTCCTCTTTTCATGCGGGCGATCTCCAGGCATATCCGGGAGAATATCCTGGCACAGATTTCAAGCGGGGAGCGAGCCGCACGAACCTGCACCCGCTTCCTCTCTATCAGCCAATCCCGGTCAAAGCCGTTATCCCGCGATCGCTCGGCACGAGGTCTCAGCGGATCAATCCCTGGATCCCTGCCGAACAACCGGCGGCGACCATCTGCAAGACCAAGGCCGGATACCAACTGAAGGAAGGTGAGATCAAGCCGACGTGGCAGATGTATCAGGTTCTAACGGGACAGGAGAAAAAGAAACACTTCGGTCTGATCCGCCTCGACCCCGAGTGGGGAAAGCTTACGGACGCGATGCAGGGATACGCGGCTTGTATCTTCTATCCGCACTTCTAAGCACTTCAACTTCCCCGTAATTTGCCGATTCCCGGTACGCGAATCCAGGGGCGATAGACTATTGGCTACGGAGAGGCATCGAATGTCTTGCTTCCAATTGATATCTATGTCAGACAAGGCTAATACTAAGTGATACTGCGGCCTCGAAAGGAATAATGAAAATGAAATCACGAATCCTTCTATTGCTCGGGCTCTTTGCGCTTTCGGCGGCCAACCTGGCCGCTCAATCGATAACAGGTTCGATCACCGGAGTGGTGATCGACGCAAGCGGCGGCGTGATTCCCGACGCCCAGATCACAGTCATTCACAAAGCTACGAACGTCCGGTCGAATGCCACAACGGACTCTGGCGGGAACTACACGGTGCCTTTGCTCCCGCAGGGAGATTACCGAATGGAGGTCTCGGCTTCAGGCTTCAAGCGGTTTGTCCTGGAGGGCATCACGCTCCAGGTGCAGCAGACCGCCCGGATCGACGTACACATGACCGTGGGTGGAGTAACCGAATCCGTGACCGTAACCGCAGACATCGCCGGGCTGGAAACGGAGAATGCCACCCTGTCAAAGGTGGTGGACAACCGATCGATCACCAACCTGCCCTTAAACACGCGTAATGTCTACAACCTTGTGTTCCTCACACCGGGAGTGACGGGCACCGTCGGCAACAGCTATGGTGAGATGCGCTATTCCGTTAACGGTGCGCGCGCCCGGACGATGGACACGATGATCGACGGTGTTTCCGCGGCGCATCCCACGGTAAACGGATTCAACGGCATTTCCGTGTTCCCTTCGGTGGATGCGATTCAGGAGTTCAAACTACTGGGCGCGGACTATCCCGCCGAGTTCGGCCGCAGCCTGGGCAGCGTGCTCAATGTGGTCTTCAAGTCGGGCGGTAACCAGTGGCACGGAAGCGCTTACGAATTCCTGCGGAACTCCATGTTCGATGCCAACGATTTCTTCGCCAACAGGCGGGGGCAAGAGCTCCTCAGCTTCAAGCGTTCGCAGTTCGGCGGTGTGGTGAGCGGCCCGATCGTAAAGGACAAGACTTTCTTCATGGTTTCTTTCGAAGCCTTGCGGGAGCGAAGGGCGGACTCAACGACGGCATCGGTGCCGACGGCTTTGGAACGGGCGGGAGATTTCTCACAAACTCGCACCGCCACCGGTCAGCCGATTATCATCATATGATCCGTTCACCACCAGGCTGAATCCGAGCGGGTCAGGCTATATCCGCGATGCGTTCGCCGGGAACAAAATCCCACAGTCGCGGTTCGACCCCGTGGCGGTCAATGTCGCAAAGTATTACCCGCTGCCGAACACGGCTCCCACGGGACTCAGTAACAACCAGAGTAATTACGCGGCGAGCGGTTCCAAGCCTCTCGACATGACCCAGTCGGACTACCGCATTGACCATGTGATCTCGGCTCGACAGCGGATCATGGGTCGCTATTCGACGCGACTGAATGACGATAAGGCCACCATCTTTTTCCCGGACGACATCAAACTCGCCGAAGGTCGAATCAACCAGGAAGACCATGTACATGGAGGGGTAGTCGACTATACAAACACTCTGTCGCC
>Ga0315277_10000748_pt1 | contig 50139 bp, 45 predicted proteins | sample YL17G05_15_MG_FD_203695 | JGI IMG/M metagenome (GOLD analysis project Ga0315277, IMG submission 203695) | Sediment microbial communities from Yellowstone Lake, YNP, Wyoming, USA - YL17G05_15 | ecosystem: Environmental > Aquatic > Freshwater > Lake > Sediment | place: USA: Wyoming | collected... | reverse complement strand
CCATTGCGCAAGATTCCTTGCTGCTGCCTCCCGTAGGAGTCGGGGCCGTGTCTCAGTCCCCGTGTGGCTGACCGTCCTCTCAGACCAGCTACCGATCGTCGCCTTGGTAGGCCGTTACCCTACCAACAAGCTAATCGGCCGCAAGCCCCTCCAGAAGCGCCCGAAGACTTTAATCGTCACCGGCGAACCGAAGACGATCACATGCGGTATTAGCCCCACTTTCGCGGGGTTATCCCCCACTTCCGGGCAGGTTACTTACGTGTTACTCACCCGTCCGCCACTGCCCATCCGAAAACGGACCGTACGACTTGCATGCATAAGGCACGCCGCCAGCGTTTATCCTGAGCCAGGATCAAACTCTCCGTTGAAGTAATCTTAACTGACTTTCGTCAGCTCAGATTCCAGATTGACGGAGCCCAGCCGGTTTCCTTCCGCTATCCAGTTGTTAAGGTGCCTCGTCGGCTGGCCGCCGGGCATACCACACCCTGCGACGCGTTTTACCTCGCCGCTGGGTTCGGGGCCCTCAGGCCTGATAAGGTGCCGACAACTGCCGCCTTCGCTCCGGCGGCTATAAAGAATCTAACACCGCCACGCAGGCCTGTCAAGAGGGCGATCTGCGCCGAAAGCGCAGTCGCAGCAGACGACGGGTGGTCTCCGTGACCCGCGCCCGCCCGTCGATACGATGCCCCACGACCCAGACGATGCCGGGCTTGCCGCAGACCAGAGGTACGGCGTCACGCTGGGCGCGGGGGATTCGGGCATCGACGAAGAAGTCCTGGAGCTTCTTTTCGCCCGCCAGTCCCAGGGGCTGAAAGCGGTCGCCGGGCCGCCGCGAGCGCACCCGTAAGTCCTCGCCCGTGACATCGGCGTCCAGCCAGGCCTGCCAGGGATCAGCCGGCGGCGTCTCGGCACCCGCCTGGTCGGCCTGCCTGTCCGGCAGGCAGGCAGGCACGCCCACCGCCGTTAGCTCCGCCTCGATCAGCCACGGCCCCCACGAGGTCACGCCCGGCACCGTCAGGGGCGCCTCAGGGTAGGACGCCTCGGCAGAGCCCGACGGCGCTGGCTGGAAGGCAGCGGCCTCCCCCTCTTCCAGCGCGAGGACTGCCTCCTCGTATCCCACGTCGAAGCGGAGGCCGCGCGGTAGGTCCAGGTGATAGCCGACCCGCCATGGGCGGGTCAGGCCCGCCAGCAATGCATCGACGTGGTCTCCGTGCAGGTCGCGGAGGTCACCCAGCAACCGCCGCACGGCCAGGCGGAGGGCGTGGCGCTGGAGGCCCTCCGGCAGCCCCGCCAGACGCCCGCGGGAGAGGACGACAGCCTGCCCGCCGCCACCGGGCGAGAGGACGTCGGCGGCCATCCCTTCCACCACCGCCAGGTCTGCACGAGCGGCCTCGGCCAGGCGCAACAGCGCCGAATCGATACGTGGGTTGTACTGTCGGAGCAGCGGCAGCAGCTCCAGGCGAAGGCGGTTGCGCAGAAAGGCAGGCGAGACGTTGCTGGGGTCAACGACGGGCTCCAGGCCCTCCTCCCGGCAGTAGTGCGCCGTCTCTTGCCGTCGCAGGCAGAGCAGGGGGCGGGCCACGTCCAGCCCTTCTCGGCCAGCCAGGGGCCAGGGCCCACGAGCAGCCATGCCTGCCAGCCCGCCGAGGCCGCTGCCCCTGATGATGTGCAGGAGCACCGTCTCCACTTGGTCGTCGGCGGTGTGGCCGGTGGTCACCACCGTGCAGTCGGCGGCCACGGCGGCCTCAGCCAGGAAGGCATAACGCAGCTCGCGGGCCGCCTCCTCCCGTGAGAGGCGAAGGGCCCGGGCCTGCGCCCGCGTGTCGCCAGCACCTACCCGGAGGGGCACGCCCAGGCGGCGGCAGATGGCCTCTACGTAGGACCGCTCGCGGCGGGCCGCCGACGGTCCACGCAGGCCGTGGTCGAAGTGGGCAGCCGTCAGGCTAAAGTCCAGGCTTGGCGCCAGGCGCGACAGGATGAGCAATAGAGCGGTGGAGTCGGGGCCGCCGGAGACGGCCGCCAGTACGCGCTCGCCGGGATGGAGAACCGTCCGGTCGCGCACGTACCGCAGCACCCGCCTCTCGAGGGCGGCGTTCCGCCGTCTTCCGTCGATTCGCCCTTGCCGGCTCCGCGGCCCAGCTTCGCCTGCCATGTCGCTCGACCCTACAGGCGTCTGCCTGTCTTCAAACAGCCGGAGCGGCCCTCGAGAGGGCCGCCCCGTTCACATCCGTCTCCCGTCCGTCAGGGCCCGAACAGCTCCTCCCACCAGGGCCGATTGGGCCGGTTGCTCTCCTCTGCTGGAACTCCCGCTTCCTCTCCCTGCGGGCCGCTGACAATGGTCAGGGTCTCGCCCGGTTTGACCAGGCCCAGGACGCGACGGGCAACGCTCTCTATGTACTCGTCAGAGCGGAGGTACTCGCGCAGCGCCACCAACTCCTCGTGCTGGCGCTGGAGATCAGCTATCTCCTGCCGCACCTGCTGCTCCTGGCCCGCCAGCCGGTAAGACTGGAGACCGATACCGCCCGCCCGAAACAGCAGGTAGCCAACGACAATGGCAGTAGCCAGGACAACCAGAATGGCCAGATAGGCAGAGGATCCCAGTCGAATCACTAGGTCGACCCTGCCCGCCACCAGTCCAGGTGTCAATGTACCATAATGAGGACAGGTTCACAAGCGAGAGGGGCAAGCTAAGGGGGCCGATCACCCGGATCGCCTGCCCGTAGCGGCGACCTTTTCCGCCGGAGGCGGACCCGCCTTTGGCGGGAGGTCGCCACGTGCTTCACTCACGAGAAGCCCGTGGCGAGCTGAAGCTCGCCCCTACGGAGATCCCTCCGTCTTCGGCTGGTCAGCCATGAGGCTGGCCTTCTTGCTGTCAAAGGTATTGGCAAGCTCTGGCCGTGCATCGTCACCAGGCTGGCTCTGCCACGCGCCTATGAGGTGCCCCAGTAGCTGCGAGCCTCCACCAGGCCCTCGGCCTCCAGGTGGCAGGTATCGTTCAGGGAGATGACGATGGCCCTGTCGTCACGGACTTCGAGGACGGCCTTGGCCCCCAGGTCGTGGCGGAGACGACGGAAGCTGGCCAGGGGAAGCCCGAGCACCTGACAGAGGATGGCATGGATGGTGAAGTTGTGGGTGACAACTACCACCGTTTCCTCGGGGTGGCGCTCTCGCAGGCGCTCAATGGCGGCCCAGGCCCGGTCCTGAACGTCCTGAAGGCTTTCGCCGCCGGGCATACGGAGGGTGCCCGCATGGGTCGAGAACCACTTCCGTAAGAAGTCCCCGTAGCGCTCGAGCATCTCCTGCGGCGAGAGGCCCTCCAGGTCGCCCACGGCCATCTCGATGAGATCTTCATCGACCTGCACCTCCAGGCCGTGGGCCTCGGCCAGGGGACGGGCGGTCTCGACAGCGCGGCAGAGGGGGCTGGAATAGACGGCGGCCACGGGCACGCCGGCCAGGGAAGCAGCCAATGCCGCCGCCTGGCGCCGGCCCCTCTCGTTCAAGGGGACATCCTCGCGCCCCAGGGCCAGGCGCTCCCGGTTGCTCTCCGTCTCTCCGTGGCGGATCAGGATGAATCGCATCTCGCCGCAACGAGGGTATCAGGCGATGGGTCAACCAACAAGGGCTCAACTTCCTTCCTGGCCAGCCGAGAATACACCGAGGAGCACCAGCATGGAAGCTCGGAATGCGACTTCGCCAGGGAAGGCCGAGGCCACGGAGCGGCAGCCCATCCCCATCCTGGTTCCTCTCACCCTCCCCGGCGCGTTCGACCTGACGGCGCTCATAGCTATCGCCTCCCTGGCACTCCGCGACGACCAGCACAGGCCCCTGCCTGAGCCCAAGGGACCAGAGGACACGTGAGGGGCCGCTGACGTGTCCACCTTCGCTCTCGGCGCTCTTGGCCGTTATCGAACTCTGACCGCCCGCTTGGCGTGGCGGTCGGAGTTGACCTTGGCCCTGCTGCTGGCGCTGGTGGGCATCGAGGTGGCAGCGCTGGTGGCGCTGCTCCCCGATACGGTGTCGATTTGGTGGCAGGGCAAGCCCAGCCCCGACTTTCAACTCCTGCTCAACGCAGCGCGGGACCTCAAGCCCAACGGGCTCTACAGCCCCGGCCTGTCCCTCCTGCTCTATCCGCTCACCCTCCTCGATGAAGCGGATGCCTATCGCGTCTACGCCGGCCTGGGGGCGCTGGCGGTACTCGCTGTCGCCTACCTCGCTCAGCGCGGCATCCGCCCGGTCGAGGCGCGAGTAGCAGTAGCACTGGGCGTCATCTCGGTACCGCAGATGCACTGGGCCCTGCGCTTCGGCCACCTGACCCCCTTCCTGGCTCTGGCGGCGCTTGGAGGGTTCCTATTGCTGCGTCGGCGCCCCTATCTGGCGGGGCTCTGTTTCGCGTTCCTGGTGCTCAAGCCCCAGTACGCGCCGATCCCGGCCCTCTACCTGTTGTGGACCAGGAACGGCCGGGCACTGGCCGGCCTGCTGGGAGGCGCTTTGATGTTGGAGGCGGCTGGGTTCGCTGCGGCCGGGTTGGGAGAGATTGGCCCTTACGTCAGGGGCTTGCTGGACATGGGGTCGGACTCCCGCGACAACCTGGCGGCCATCCAGCAATCCTGGCAGTACGCGTGGCCGGGCTTCCTCAAGAGCGCCGGCCTCGAGGCGAACCCTCTGCTGGTAGCGGACGCTCTCGCCCTGAGCCTAGCGGCGGTGCTGCTGGTCTGGTTCCGGGGTAGCGCGCCGACGGCTGTAGCCGCCACGGCCCTGGGCATGCTCGTGGTGGCGCCCTACGCCAACTTCTACGACTGGGGTCTCCTGGTCGTGGCCGGCGCCCTGCTGCTGAAGGCCGACATCCGCTGGAAGAGCCTGCTTCCGGTCATCGCCGTCGGGCTCTACGTGGCCCTGATCGCCACCCAGGCGGCGACGCCATGGCCGATCGAAGGGCTGGAGATCAACGTGATCCAGACAGGCGACCAGCTCTCCCTGGCCATAGGCGACATCGGCACCCGAGGGCTTTACTGGGTGACGCCAGCCGCCCTGGCCGCCGTCTGCTTCCTGGCTATCGCAGCGCAGCGCGCCGGTCGGGGTGGCGCCACCATGCACAGCGACAGGGACGCCACGGAGCTGCGGAGGGCCCCATGACGTCCAGCGCCTACACGGCTCGCCAGCAGATAGTCAGCGCCTGGCCCCTGGCTGTTCGCTTGACGCTGGCAGGACTGTTCCTGGCACTCGGCTATCTCGCCGCCGCTCTCGTGGGCAACGTCCCGCCCTTCAGAGAGCACTACGACCCCTTCGGCGCATCGGCCGCCCTCGAGCAGCTTCCGCCCGGCTTCCCGGTCCCGGCCGATGCACAGGTCGAGATGGCGGGCCAGGGCGCCAAGCTGCCCTACCACGTGCAGTGGACCAGCGCCGAACCCGTCCCGACAGTGGCCGCCATCTACGAGGACCTGCTGAAGAGTGGTGACTGGGAGCTGATGCTGCGGGAGGAGGCTAGCCCGTCCTACCGCATCCGCCTGTCCAGACTGGGACCGGACGGCTTCATGACCCATTGGGCCATGCTTGACGTATCCCCGCGAGAGGGCGGGAGCCGCATCTCCCTCGACTTCATGATCACCCAAGGTCTCACGGTGACGCTTAACTGACGGCCCCATGGGAAAGGGGCATCCTCCTACTCGACGAAGCGGCCCGCCCGGCGCCAGGCCTCCCGCGCCGGCGAGGTGCCGGCCAGGACAAGCTCCTGCCGGTGGATGGCAGCCGGCTCCGGCAGCCCCAGGGCAGCCACCACCTGCTCCGGCCGGCCGGTGGCCGTGTTGTCGCAACGCAAAACCATACCCAGAGCGCAGGAGCCGGAAGGCGCGTCATCGACCCACAGGTCGCGCACGAGGGCACGGATGTCGTACCTGCGGACCTCCTTCTCACGCATGTGCTCCCAGGGGATGCTCTCGGCGGCCAGGAAGCGCTCGACGGCGGAGCGCGCTTCCTCGGGCGCCCCAGCGAACGGTCCCTCAACCCGGTAACGCGCCCAGCGCACCTCGGACTGGAGGGACGGCAGCCCCAGGCCCACCTCTGCCACCTCCAGGATCTCGATACCCGCCGGAAGCTGTGCACTGACGGAGCGCATGAAGTCTCGAGGGGCGATTCGACGGCTGAGGAGAACGTCCATAAGTTCCGCCGAACTGGTGACACCGACAGCCAGGGGCGCCGCCATGGAGAGCCGCGGGTGAGGGCTGTGCCCCTCCGAATAGGCCAAAGCCACGCCGGCCCGGCGCAGGGCGCGCTCCCACAAGCGCATGAGGTCCAGGTGGGTGATGTACTTGACCTCTTCGCCCCGCCGGAAGCAGACGCGCAGGCGCTGGACCTTGGCCGACGCCACCGTCGTCACAGCTTCGTCACCCGTACGCGCTCGATCTTCACCCCCTGGACCTCGGCCACCACCATGCGGAAGCCGTCGCCCAGGACCTGTTCCCCCTCCTTCGGGATGTGCCCCAGGGCGCTGAGGACAAATCCGGCCACCGTCTCGTAGTCGCCGTCGGGGATGGCCAGGCCCAGCTCCTCGTTGGCCTCGAATATGCTCATGCCGGCATCCAGCTCAGTGGTGTGCTCATCGATGGCGACGAACTCGCGCACTGGCTTGCCGAGCTCGTCCACCACGCGACCCACCATCTCTTCCAGCAGCAGCTCCAAGGTAACGATGCCGGCAGTGCCCCCGTACTCGTCCACCACGATGGCCATCTGGTGCCCGCCCTCCTGCATCTCCCAGAAGAGGCCCCCAACGGGCTTGGTCTCGGGCACATAGAGGGCGGGACGCAGCACCTTGTCTATCGCCGAGGACTCGTCCAGCTCACCCTGGGCCACGGCCCGCAGGACGTCCTTGATGCCGACTATGCCCACCACGTTGTCGATGCTCTCGTCGTACACAGGGAACCGTGAGTGGAGGGCACCAGCGAAGGTCTGGTAGAAGTCGCGCAGGGGCGTCCCCTTCTCGAGCCAGACCACCTCGGTGCGCGGCACCATCATCTCCTTCACCAGGCGGTCGCGGAAGTGGAACACGCGCTCCAGAAGCTCGCCCGTGCTCTCAGCCACCGCCCCTTCCTCGGTGCTGATGTCGATGAGCATGCGCAGCTCGGCCTCGGTCACCGTGGGCGAGACACGCACCGCCGAGCCGAAGAGGACGCGGGACAGGATCCCAGGGGCCGCTGCCATGGCCGACACCAGGGGTCGCAGGGCCGTCATACACCACTCGACGGGGACCGCCACCAGCAGAGCGTAGCGGTCGGGGATCTGGGTGGCGAGGGTCTTGGGCGTCACCTCGCCAAAAAGGGCGAGTGACACGGTGACAATGATAGCCGCCACCACCAGACCCAGGCCTCCCGCCAACTCGAGGGCGATAACGCTGCCCATGGAGGAGGCCACCACCACGAAGAGGTTCTGAAAGAGGACGATGAAGGCGAAGAACCGGTCCTGCCTGGCCTGGAGACGCTCCAGGGCCTGCGCCATCCGGCTGCCTCCCTCGGCGAGGTGGCGGACACGGATGCGGTTCGCCGCCACCACGGCGATCTCGATGCTGTTCACCAGGGCGTAGCCCAGCACGCTGACCACCAGGATGAGAACACTGAGGGGGATGTTCAGGCCGCTAACGGCCAGCCCGCCCTGGGCCAGGACGGGCGGCAACATATGTGAGGGGTATTCAAGCATCGACGGCTCAACCGCCCGTGCCCCGGCGACCCTGTTGTGCCGGCCCGGGCCTGCCCGCCGCAGGCGGGCGCACCCGGATCATAGCAGCGCGCCCAAAAGGCTGTCAAAGCGGGGGGTAAGCCGACATGATCGGCCACCCGTAGGGACAGAGCTTTAGCTCTGTCCTGGGCTCGCCACGGGCTTCTCGTGGGTGAAGCAGGTGGCGACCTCCCGCCAAAGGCGGGTCCGCCTCCGGCGGAAAAGGTCGCCGCTACAGGCCACTGGCTTCTCAAGGGGGCTAGCGCGCGGGGCGCGCTCCGCCACCGGCACCGCCGCCAGCGCTCTCGATGAGGCGGCGGGCGGCGCTGTAGGGGTCCAGGTCGCGCTGAGCGACCGCCCCCACCAGCTCGTCGAGCTGGCCGTTCTCCTCCGTGGCCCGAAGGACGCGAGCCAGGAGCTCGTGGCGGGCCAGGGCCAGCACCTGGTGCCGCGCCTGAGCCAGGCGGTGCCATTCGAGCTGCCCGGACTCCCGCAGGTAGCGCCGGTGCTCATCGATGGCGTCCACGAGCTCAGCGATGCCGTCACCGCTGGTAGCCACCGTCTTCAGCACGGGGATGGCGCGCTCGTCGCCGCCCCTGGAGACCACGGCCTGGAGCAGGTGGACCAGGGTATCGGCGCCCGGCTGGTCGGCCTTGTTGACCACCAGGATGTCGGCGATCTCCAGGATGCCGGCCTTCAGGGCCTGTACGTCGTCGCCGGTGCCGGGGGTGTTGACGACCACTGTCGTCTCGGCGGCGCCGGCTATCTCCACCTCGTCCTGGCCGGCCCCCACCGTCTCGATGAGCACCGCGTCCTTGCCGGCGGCGTCGAGCACAGCCACCACCTGGGCCGTGGCCGAGGCGATCCCCCCCAGGGAGCCGCGAGTGGCCATGCTACGCAGAAAGATCTCCGGGTCCGAGGTCAGCTCTTGCATGCGGATGCGGTCGCCCAGGAGGGCGCCGTGGGTGAAGGGGCTCGACGGGTCGACGGCGACGATGCCCACGCTGCGCTGACGGCGGCGCAGCTCTCGGGCCAGGGCCCCGGCCAGGGTGCTCTTGCCCGACCCGCTGGACCCCGTCAGCCCAACGCTGTGAGCACGCCCCGTGTGGGGATAGAGGAGGCGCAGCGCCTCATAGCCCTCGGGCTCGCCGTTCTCGACCAGGCTGATGACTCGGGCCAGGGCCCGCCGTTCGCCGGCCAGCACCTGCTGCACGAGAGCCTCCACCATGTCCGGCCCTCGCGCCGCCCTCACGACGGCTTGCCCCCGGCCGAAAGGGACCCGCTGCTACCAGCGGCAGGAATATTCTGATGGACGAATTCGATGATCTCCTGTGTGGTGGCACCGGGCCGGAAGATGCCCTGGAAGCCCATGTCCCGAAGGGCCGGCATGTCCTCGTCGGGGATGATGCCGCCGGCGAAGAGCAGGATGTCGTCCACCCCCCGGACCTTGAGCTGCTCTATCACACGGGGGAAGAGCTCCATGTGGGCCCCAGAGAGGATGCTGAGGCCTACGGCGTCCACATCCTCCTGGAGGGCGGCCTCGGCGATCATCTCCGGCGTCTGGCGGATGCCGGTGTAGATAACCTCCATGCCGGCGTCGCGGAGGGCACGGGCCACCACCTTGGCGCCCCGGTCGTGCCCGTCCAGGCCCGGCTTAGCGATGAGCACCCGGATCTTACGCTCCTGCGTCATATGGCCAGTCCTACCTGTTCTTAGAATAAGGCACGGCCCACTCCAGCCGCGCCCCCATTATAGACGGTTCGACGCCTAGATGTAGATGTAGCGGAAGGCTTCAGCCTTCCACAAAGCCTCAGCCTTCCCCCCGCCTCTGGAGGCCTGAAGGCCTCCTCTACACCGTCCTCTTTCTCCTGCCGCCGTCATTGTCGTTGGAGGAGTTGGAGCACCACCCCGTGGCCCGACTCGCGGCTGATGCGGGCCAGGCGCGTCCCCTCCCACAAGCCGGGCTCGGGGTCGGACACCTGCACGCCCCGGCGGCGCAGCTCGGCCATCGCCGTCTCCAGGTCATCTACCTCGATGGCGAGGGAGAACATCCCCTCGCCCTGTTCGTCCATGAAGGCTGCCAGGCGGTGGTCCGGCGTCAGAGGCTGCGCCAGCTCCACGAAGGCGTTGCCCGCCGGCAGGCTGGCCAGCCTCACGTTCGAGCCGGCCGGCTCAAAGACGCGCTCCAACTTCAGGCCCAGGCTGCGCTCCCAGGCCTGCGCCGCCGCTTCCAGCTCCCGCACGGCGACGACCACGTGGTCGAGCCGCTTGAGACCCGCCACATGCTCCTCCTGTTCGACCGGCTGGGCCAGCTCCACCAGGACGCCCCGATGGGCCCGCGGATGGAGGAAGCAGATGAGCCCAGCCAGCCCTCGGCGTGGCTGCTGGTCGATGAGCTCCACGCCGCGCTCCTTGAGGCCTGCCAGCTCGCCCTCGATGTCGTCCGTCTCGAAGCAGATGTGGTGGAGGCCCCCGCCGCGGCGCTCCAGGAAGCGTGCCACGCCGCCCTGAGGATCGATGGGCTCCAGCAGCTCGATCTCGCAGTCGCCCAGGGTGAGGAGGGCGGCCTTCACACCCTGGTCCTCGATGGTTGTTTCCTTATGTAAAGGGAGGCCCAAGGCATCACGGTAGAAACGGTACCCCTCCTCCAGGCTCCGCACGACGATGCCGACGTGGTGCACTTTCGTGATCATGGTGCCCTAACCGATGGCCTCGCGGGGCATGCCGGGCGGCACCGCCCGGCCCACCTTCTCCCGCGCCTTCCATTTCCAGATCTGCTTGCCGTGCTCGCTGAAGTGATCGATGCCCTCCCCATAAACGAGGCGGCGGGCCTCCTGCCCCTCCGCAAAGCGCTCCTCGGGCAGGGCCCGCATCGCGCGAGCGAAGGCGCTCTTGGCCAAGTGCAGGTCCGTCTGCACCTCCTGCACGGAAGCATCGCACCACTGTGCCACGAAGCGCGCGTTCCGGGCATCCACATCGTCGTCCAGGCTCTCCGCCGTCCCCTGCTCGCCCCGGGCCAGGCTCTCCAGAGCTTTGGTGCCCTCACGCAACCAGGCCGCGATGTGGGCCAGGATGTCCTTTACAGACCACCCATCGAGCATGGGGCACGTCTTGTCGGCGTCACTGAGGCTCATGAGGACGCCGTAGAGGCTCTCGTACTCGCCGTCCAGGTCCTTGATGATGGCTTCTCTCTCGCCCATCGTCAGCTCCCCTTGGCCCGCAGGCCGTATCGATCACGCCCGGCGGTCAGGAGCTAAAGCCCCTCACGTTTTCGCCAGGCCTGGACGTCCTCCGTATGCTCGGTGTCGTGATAGGCACAGATCTGGAGCATGCCCCGGGCGAACTGTCCCTCAGCCAGGGCCGAGTCCGGCAGCCGGCCTATCGCCTCCAGCAGCGACCGGCGGGAGATGTCGAGCTCCCGCCATGCCTGCTCCAGTGAGAAGTGGCGGCGGAGGGACATGATCATGGCGTTGTACTCGTCGACCCGCTTGAGGTCGAAGGTCGCCAGCGCCGGGGCGTCGCCGCGGGCGACGCGCTGGATGTCCGGCAGGGCCATCTCCTCGTAGGAGGCGACGTGGCAGAGGAGGTCCTTGATCGACCACTCGCCGACCGCCGGCCTCTTCATCTGCTCCTCCGTCAGCTCCTCGACGGCGGACAGAAAGCCTCGTCGCACCTCCTCAACCCGGGCCAATAGTTGTTCCCTCTCACCCATCGGTTGCTCCTCCCACTAGTGCCGGAAGTCCCTTCCGCATCGCCGGGCCAAAGCCCGGCCTCTCCCCTCCGAAGGCCAGGCTTCAGCCTGGCACAGCAAGCCGCCAAGATGGCTCGCCTCGCCGGGCTAAAGCCCGGCCTTCTGATGTGGCGTCCGTCTCCATCGCCGGGCCAAAGCCCGGCCTTCTGATGTGGCGTCCGTCTCCATCGCCGGGCTAAAGCCCGGCCTTCTGCCTACAGCGGCCCCCTTTTCTCCCGAAGGCCAGGCTTCAGCCTGGCACAGCAACGCCTCCCCCAAGATAACGCTCCAAGTCCACAGTCAGCGCACCGCCAGCAGAAGAGAACGGATAGACTTCCGGCGCGGCCGCCAACCCTGCCCTAACTGGGTTCTCCTCTATGTAACGAAGCCACCGCTCAAGCTGGGCCTCGGTCCTGACAGCCGCCTCAAAGAAGCGCGGCTGCCACACGGCCCCCATCCCGCCGCGTGCCAGGTTGAACGTCCGAGCAAACCGCCCCTTGACATACTGCATGATCCGAGGCAAGTCCGCCCTAGGGCCCGGCACGAGCACAAGGTGAACATGATCAGGCATCACCACAAAGCTCAGGAGCAGGAACCCAAGCTCCTCTCGGCAGGCCTGCAACTCCTGCAAGAATAGCCTGGCTGCCCTGCGGTCGCGGAAGAGCGGTCTCCGTTGCACCGTCCTCGCCGTCACAAAGTACGGCTGGTTCTCTAGCGTCATGTGGCACCGTGTTCCCATGCTGCCATCTCGCCAGGCTGAAGCCTGGCCTTCTGATTTGATATCCGCCGATCTGCCAGGCTGAAGCCTGGCCTTCTGATGTAGCACCCCTCCGACTCGCCACGCTAAGGCCTGGCCTTCTGATGTAGCACCCCTCCGACTCGCCAGGCTGAAGCCTGGCCTTCTGATTACGGCAACCCCTTTTCTCCCGAAGGCCAGGCTTTAGCCTGGCACACCAAGCCACCACTATACCGTCAGGGTCTCTTTTTGTTCGCCCCAAACGCCGCGAAGGGCATCGCAGATCTCGCCCAGGGTGGCGTGAGCCTCGACGGCCTCTATGAAGAGGGGCATCAGGTTGTCGCTGCCCCGCGCCGCCTCCTCGATGCGACCCAACAGGCGGCGCACGCGCCCGCCATCGCGACGGGCCCGCAGCTCGCGCAAGCGCTCACACTGCCGCTGCCCTACCCGAGGGTCGACCCGCAGCAGCCCCTCGAGGGGCAACTCCTCGGTGACGTACTGGTTCACCCCCACGACCACGCGCCGGCCCGCCTCAAACTCCCTCTGCACGCGGTAGGCGTTCTCCTGGATCTCCCGCTGCGGATAGCCCTGCTCGATGGCCGCCATCGCCCCGCCAATGTCGTCGATACGGTCTATGTACGCCTGGGCCTCGGCCTCCACCCGGTCCGTCAGGTGCTCCACGTAGTAGGCCCCGCCCAGGGGGTCTACAGTGTCGGCCACGCCGCTCTCGAAGGCGATCACCTGCTGAGTGCGCAGGGCGAGCTGCTGCGACTGGTCGCTGGGCAGAGCGAGGGCCTCGTCGCGGGAGTTGGTGTGGAGGGACTGAGTGCCGCCCAGGACAGCGGCCAGCGCCTGGAGGGCCGTGCGGACGACGTTGTTGTCAGGCTGCTGGGCAGTGAGGGTCACGCCCCCGGTCTGCGTGTGGAACCGGAGCATCATGGAGCGCGGGTCAAGAGCGCCGAAGCGCTCCTTCATGATGCGGGCCCACAGACGCCGGGCCGCCCGGAACTTGGCCACCTCCTCCAAGAAGTTGCTGTGGCTGGCGAAGAAGAAGGAGAGCCGCGGCGCGAAGTCGTCCACGGCCAGTCCGACGCCCAGGGCCGCCCCCACGTAGGCGATGGCGTTGGCGAGGGTGAGCCCCACCTCCTGGCCCGCCGTCGAGCCGGCCTCCCGGATGTGGTAGCCGCTGATACTGATCGTGTTCCAGGAGGGCAGGTGCTCGCGGCACCAGGCGAACACGTCGGTGATGAGACGCATGGATGGCCGGGGTGGGAAGATGTAGGTGCCGCGGGCGATGTACTCCTTGAGGATGTCGTTCTGGACGGTGCCCCCCAGCTTCGATAGGTCGGCGCCCTGCTGCTTGGCCACCGCCACATACAAAGCAAGCAGGATGCCGGCCGTGGCGTTGATGGTCATGGAGGTGGTCACCCGCTCCAGGGGGATCTCCCGGAAGAGGGTCTCCATGTCCGGCAGGGAGCAGATAGAGACGCCCACCTTGCCTACCTCGCCGGAGGCCAGGGGATGGTCGGCGTCATAGCCGATCTGGGTGGGCAGGTCGAAGGCCACCGAGAGGCCCGTCTGGCCCTGCTCCAGCAGGTAGCGATAGCGGCGGTTGGACTCCTCGGCGTCCGCGAAGCCGGCGTACTGGCGCATGGTCCACAGCCGGCCCCGATACACAGTCGGCTGGACACCGCGCGTGTAGGGATACTGGCCGGGGAAGCCCAGCTTCTCCAGGTAATCCCAGGAGGTCAGGTCCTCAGGAGTATAGAGGACGTCAACCTCGGTCCCGGAGCTGGTCTCGAAGGGGCCTGCCTGTCCGGCAGGCGGGCCTGCCCGGCCGGGGGAGCGCTTCACCGCCTCGCGGAGGGTGCCTTCTATCCACCCCTTCTTGCTGCGACTGGGCACAGCGGGCCTCCTGTGGGCAAAGGACTGAGACGAAGGGAGACGGCCTCCGGGCCGTCCCCCCACTCCGAGCGCCGTAGGCTCGCGTCAGGATGCCAGTGTAGCGGCCAGCGAGGTCGGCTGTCAACGCGAAGCGGGCGCAGCCCAATCAGCCTGGTTCGCATCACGCACAGCACACGTACGCCTTGACAAACCGCCCCGTGGGAGTACGATCCCTCTGTCCCAAGACCGCGCGGCGGAGCCGCTTGTGGCCTCCGGGACGCCAGGACATCGCTCGCGCGTAGCGGAGTGGCGTCCCCAGGCATTCAGGTCAGCCTCGAGTATCACGTCCCCAAGGAGGCCTGGCCTTGAACGCGTATCCTCTACTCTGCTCCTCTCCCCCGCGCAGCAGCCTGCGCTCCCGGCGCTACCGGGCGGCTGAGAACCTCACAGCCCGCCGTCCTTTCTTACCAGTCGCGCCAACCACCTCTTCAGCCGACTAACCGCCTGTTCTGGCCCCTAAGTGTTCCAGGGGGGATCACGCCATGACCCAAAAGAAGACCGGTCAAACAAACGGATCTCGCCCTACCAGAAGCAGAAACAACACCGAGCGCAAGCGGGCGGAGGCGGCGCTGCGGGCCTCGGAGGCGACCTACCAGGCGATCTTCAACGCCGCCAACGAAGGCATACTCGTGCTCGACATGGACACAGGCCAAGTCGTCGACGCGAACGCGACGTTCTGCACCGTGTTCGGTTACACGCCAGAGGAAACCCGTGGGCTCCGAGTGGAGGAGTTCAGCTCGGGTGAGGCGCCGTACATTCAGGAAGATGCGCTGCGCTTGATCCGCCAGGCAGCCAGGGGAGAGCAGCAACGCTTCGAGTGGCGGGCGAAAAGCAGGGACGGCAGGCTCCTGTGGATCGACGTGACCCTGAAACGTGCCACCATCGCCGGCCGGGACCGCGTGCTCGCCATCGGCCGCGATATCACGGAGCGCAAGCGGGCGGAGGAGGCGCTGCGGGAAAGTCAGGAACGGTACCGACTGCTTGCCGAGAACGTGACGGACGTGATCTGGACTGCCGACATGGACCTGAACCTGACCTACATCAGCCCGTCCGACCAGCGCCTGACCGGCTACCCGCCCCAGGAACGAAGCGGACTTACCGCCAGAGAGGCCTTGACCCCGACCTCGCTGGAGGCGGCAGAGGCGGCCCTGGCGGAAGAACTGGCCATAGAGGGCAGAGAGCAGAAAGACCTCACCAGGTCGCGCACCATGGAGGTGGAAGTCTACCGCAAGGACGGCTCCACCGTCTGGGCCGAGATGGAGGTGACTTTTCTCCGCGACCCGGATGGCCGACCCGTCGGCATCCTGGGGGTGACGCGTGACATCACGGAGCGCAAGCGGGCGGAGGAGGCCCTGCGGGATAGTGAGGAACGATTCAGGGCCATCGTTGAAAACGCACCTTTTGGCTATTACCGGGTAGGGAAGGAAGGTCTGTGGCAGTACGTGAACCCTGTATGGGAACGCATGCACGGGTATTCGCTCAAGGATGTCATGGGCAAGCCCTTCGAAATCACCCAGACCAGGGAGGATGTTGAAAAGGCACGACAGCTCGTTAAACAGGCATTGGCCGGAGAGACCATCACCGGTGAATTCAGCCGTACCACAAGACTGGGCACGATTGAATATCACAGCTTCAATATCCAACCCGTCAGGCAGGGTAACGAAATCGTGGCAATCGAGGGTTTTATAAATGACATCACGGAGCGCAAACAGGCGGAGGAGGCGCTGCGGGAGACGCGAGACTACCTGGAGAAGCTCATCGACTATGCCAATGCGCCGATCACCGTCTGGGACACAAACTTCACCATCACGCGCTTCAACCACGCGTTCGAACGGCTGACGGGGCGTCCGGCGGGCGAGGTGGTTGGCCAGCGGCTGGAGGTGCTCTTCCCCGAGGCCGAGCGCGCCGCTTCGATGGAGCAGATTGCGCGGGCGCTGCGGGGCGAGTTCTGGGAACTCATCGAGATTTCCATCCTGCACCAGAACGGCGAGGTGCGGCGGGTGCTGTGGAACTCGGCCAACATCGCCGGACCCGACGGCCGGACGGTCGTCGCCACCATCGCCCAAGGCACGGACATCACTGAGCGCAAACAGGCAGAGGAGACGTTGCGGGAGACGCGAGACTACCTGGAGAAGCTGATCGACTATGCCAATGCGCCGATCATCGTCTGGGACCCAAACTTCACCATCACGCGCTTCAACCACGCGTTCGAACGGCTGACGGGGCGTCCGGCGGGCGAGGTGGTTGGCCAGCGGCTGGAGGTGCTCTTCCCCGAGGCCGAGCGCGCCGCTTCGATGGAGCAGATTGCGCGGGCGCTGCGGGGCGAGTTCTGGGAACTCATCGAGATTTCCATCCTGCACCAGAACGGCGAGGTGCGGCGGGTGCTGTGGAACTCGGCCAACATCGCCGGACCCGACGGCCGGACGGTCGTCGCCACCATCGCCCAAGGCACGGACATCACTGAGCGCAAACAGGCGGAGGAGGCGCTACGGGAGACCACCCAGACCCTCCAGGCGCTGATTCAAGCCTCACCTCTGGCTATCCTCACCATGGACCCACAGGGGAATGTCAGAACGTGGAACCCAGCCGCCGAGCGGACCTTCGGCTGGAGCGAGCAGGAGGCAGTCGGCCGCCCCAACCCGATCATCCCTGAAGACCGACAGAACGAGTTCCGTGCCCTCCTCGATGCAGTGCTACAAGGCAATCTGTTCAGCAAAGCAGAGACCCGTCGTCGCAGGAAGGATGGCTCGCTGATCGATGTCAGCCTCTCGACGGCTGCGATGCGCAACGCAACGGGTGACATCATCGGTGTCATGAGCATGCTTGACGACATCACGGAGCGCAAGCGGGCGGAGGAGGCGCTGCGGGAGAGTGAGCAGCGGTTCCGGAAGGTTTTCGAGGAGGGGCCCCTCGGCATGAGCATCATTGACCTGGATTATCAGTTCGTCAAGGCCAATCCTACCCTGTGCCAAATGGTGGGATATACCGAGCAAGAACTTAGCGCACTCACGTTTAGAGACATTACCCACCCCGACCATATTGAGGCGGATCTGCAACATACGCAGAAGCTGTTCGCCAGAGACATACCGTACTACAAGGTTGAGAAACGCTACATCAAGAAGGACGGAGAGATCATCTGGGTTACTCTGACTGCTTCTGTGATTCGTGATGAGGACGGAAGGCCCCTCTATGGCCTGGCAATGATTGAGGACATCACCGAGCGCAAGCAGGCGGAGGAAACGCTCCAGAAGGCCAGGGAGGAGCTAGAAGCCAGAGTAGAGCGCCAGATGGAGCAAGGGAATCCCTATGGGCTGACCTTCCGCGAGCTCACCGTCCTCCACATAGTGGCGGCCGGAAAAGCAGACAAGGAGATCGGGAGCGAACTGGGCATCAGCCCTCTGACGGCCAGCAAGCACCTCACGAACATCCTCAGCAAGATGGACGCCGCCTCTCGCACCGAGGCATGCGTGCGTGCCCTGCGAGAAGGACTCCTCGACTAGGAGGGCGAGTCAGAAATCCGCAGGCAAATGTCATTCTGAGTCCGCCTCTGGCGGACGAAGAATCCGTGATGGAGGCCTGCTCCGCCGGATGCTTCATCCGCCTGTGGCGGATTCAGCATGACAAAGACAAAGCATTGGATTTGCTGGCGAATCTCTGACTCAGGACACTAGCAGGGGACGGCGCGCAGTCAGCCGCCAGACTGTGTAGCTGCTTGCAATTCGTGGACGGCTTCTTCGGCCCCGCCAGATAAGTAAGTAGTTTGACCGTGGATGTAGTACCCAACAATCGGTATGGACGCGCGGCCCCGGGTGCGGCAGCCTTGATGCAGGAGTACCCCATGTGGGCGGGCGGCGTGGGGCGGATAGACTATGGTTGCGGAACCGCCGCCGGTAGTCTGGATCCTCCATAGCGACCCCGTACTGCGCGAGGCCAGCGTGGCCGCCGTGCGCCAGATGGGCTTCATCGCCACACCCGTGGAGTCCGCCGCGCAGGGGCTTGGCTAGCTCAACCACAGCGGCGGCCTCATCCCCGACCTCATTCTCTTCGACGACGTCGTGGGGGACATGGCCCCAGCCCGGTTCGCCGCCGCCCTCACGGAGGCCCTCGCTGACCTGGCGCCCCCCGCCATCTACATCGTCAGCTCCGAGGAGAGCGCCGAGGCCCTGATCTCGTCTTCTTTCAAGCCGGGCCAGGATGTCCTCCTCCAGCGGCCGGTCCCCGCCCGCGACGTGCTCAGGGCCGTCTTCTCGGCGCTGCGCCGCGCCACCGAAGACAGCTCAGTGCTCCACGCTCACGGCCTGGAGCTCGATGTCGTCCGGCGGATGCTCGGGTACCGGGGGCGTAACATCCACCTGACCCGCTTCGAATGCGGATTCATGGAGTACATCATGCGCCGCAAGGACCGCGTGGTCACATGCCACGAGCTCCTCGAGCACGTCTGGGGGTTTGAGCCCGGCACCGGCGCTTCCGAGGTCGTGCGGGCCCACGTCCGGAACCTGAGGCGCAAGCTACAGCTCCTGGGGGCACCCCGAGACCTCATCTGGACCCTCCCGGGGCGCGGCTACCGGCTGAGTGAGCCTCTTGACAGCTAGCCCCCAGGGAACCTCCACCCGTCCGCTCCCGGCGCCACGGCTGATCTGGAAACCCATCCACCCGCGAGCCGGACCGGGTGCAGCTAACCAGGGCCTTCCACGCCGCCCTTTCAGGAGGTTTAGCCGCCCAACATCGGGCTCCGCCCAATCGTGCCCCACGCCACGTCAGGAGAACATGAACATACGCATGGGCCTCAGCCGCACGCCCCACCCGGTAGATGTCCCGGGAGGCAAGACCGGCGCCAGCGGCATCCGGTCAGAGGCAAGGCCAGCAGGCAGCTATGAGAGAGACTCGCCAGCGGCGGGGCGACGTCTGAGGACACAGCTATAGAACCTCCGGAAGGCCCTGCCTATCACGTCGAGATCACCGCGAAGGCCTCAGAAGACTTCGGAGTGCTCGATCCCAAGGCCCTGGAGGCCGTCCACCAGGCGCTCGACACCCTGGAGACGGAGCCCCGGCCCTCCGGCGCCCGCCGTCGCGCCGCGCCCGGCCACTACAGCCTCCGCGCGGCCCTCCACCGCATCCTCTACGCCGTGGACGAAGAGGCCCGCCTGATCACCATCCAGCGCATCCGCCGTCGCCCCCGCTAGGGAACCGCCAGTCATCCCGTAGGGGCCGAGCTTCAGCTCGGCCCAGGACAGAGCTGAAGCTCTGTCCCTACGGGTACCCAATCATGTCGGCCTATTCGATCAACGGCCACAAGCCTGACCATCGACGTGAAACGACGAGTGCCCCTGCTGAGTCGGCCCCCGAACGTGCCGCCGGCCCTCTGTCATCGCCAGCCAGACCTACGAACCGACCGGCCCGCGTGCTATACTGCCAGCAATCAGCCAGCCACATGATGGCGAATGCCAAAAGCCACCAACTCTCCCCTCCGCAACTGGCTCCTGGTAGGCATCACCGTTGCCGTCGCCGCGCCAGCTCCCCTTGTCCGGCTGAGCGGCGCCGACCTCACGAGTGGGGTGGCGGTCGCCATCTCCGGCGCCGCGATCCTTTCCGCCGCCTTCCTCCTGACCTGGGTCTCGGAGGCAGCAGAACGCGACGTCTCCCGCGGCCTGGCGCTGGCGCTTATCGCCCTCATCGCCGTCCTGCCCGAGTACGCCGTGGACCTCTACTTCGCCTGGACGGCGCCTGACGTGCCGCAGAACGTGCACTTCGCCACCGCCAACATGACCGGCGCCAACCGCCTCCTGGTGGGCTTTGCCTGGCCTACCCTGGTGGCCATCTTCTGGCTGAAGACGAAAAAGACCACGCTAGGCGTGCGTGGCGACACGTCACTGGGCCTTGTGGCGCTGGGCGCCGCCACCCTCTACAGCTTCTCCATCCCCATACGCGGCCATCTCTCCCTGCTGGACACGGCGGTGCTCATGAGTATCTTCGCTGGATACATGTACATCATCTCCCGCGCCCCCAGCAGCGAGCCGGAGCTGGTGGGGCCGGCGCACACCATCGGCACACTGCCCCCCGTGCCGCGCCGGGTCATCGTCGCACTGCTCTTTCTTTACGCCGCGGGGGTAGTCTTCGCCTCGGCCGAGCCCTTCGCCGAGGGGCTGGTGGACATCGGCAAGGCCCGGGGCATCAGCGAGTTCCTGCTGGTCCAGTGGCTGGCCCCGCTGGCGTCGGAGGCGCCTGAGTTCATCATAGCCGCCATCCTGGCCGCCAGGGGGAAGGCCATGGCCGGCATGTTGATGCTGATATCCTCCAAGGTCAACCAGTGGACCCTCCTCATAGGCACCCTGCCCCTGGCCTACAGCATCTCCGGCCACACGTTCTCGCCGCTGCCTATGGATGGGCGACAGGCGGAGGAGGTCCTCCTCACCGCCGCCCAGTCAGCTTTCGCCATCGCCATCTTCGCCAGCCTCAGCATCTCGCTGCTGGAGGCCGGACTCCTGTTTGTGCTCTTCTCCACGCAGCTCGTCCTCACGGATCAGACGGTTCGCTACGGGTTCAGCGCCGCCTATTTGGCGCTGGCAGCGGTGGCGTTCATCCGCGACCGCGCCACCCTGCCCACGGTCTTCCGCGAAGCCAGGCGGTCGGCAGCGGGACTATCGCACCCCAGCCACGAGGCGATGTCGAATTCCCCCGCTGAAACCAAACGGCGCCATTAAGGGGACAGGAAAGACAGGCTAAGCCGCCCCGGCGAGGGGAGCGCTACCACTCGACCAGGGCAGCGCCGGAGGTGAGCCCCGAGCCGAAGGCGCACATGGCTACCAGGTCGCCCCGGCGCAGGCGTTCCGACTCCACGGCCTCACAGAGGGCAATGGGGATGCTGGCCGTGGAGGTGTTGGCATAGCGGTCGATGTTGACGAAGACGCGGTCGGGCAGGGGATCGCCATGGTTGGTGGTAAGGCCCAGCTTGTTCGCCACGTACTGGATGATCCGGATGTTAGCCTGGTGAGGGACCACCAGGTCAACATCCTGAGGCTCCAGCCTTGCGTGCTTAAGCACCTCCCGCATCCTTTCCACCATCGCTCGGCCGGCTTCCCTGAAGACGGCATGCCCGTCGAAGATGGGGTCGTGGAGGCCCTTCTCCAGCGTCTCGTACGAAGTAGGGTGCCGGCTGCCGCCGGCCGGGATCTTGATGAGCTCCTGGAGGTGCCCCAGGTCTCGCATGGAGAACGCCCACGCTTTCCGCATGGTTGACGGCTGGAGAACTACCGCTCCCGCCCCATCCCCGAAGAGGACCGCGCTCTCGCGGATGCTCCAGTTGATGAGGCGAGTGGCCAGCTCGGCGCCGATGAGGAGGACATTGCGGCCCAGGCCGGTCGCCAGATACGAGTATGCCATCTGAAGGCCAGACAGGAACCCGGTACAACCGGCGTTAAGATCGAAGCCGTGGGCACGTCGGGCGCCCAGCCGCTCCTGGACCAGGCAGTTGGTGGAAGGGGTGATGTGGTCGGGGCTGGCCGTGGCCACGATGATAAGGTCTACGTCAGCGGGCTCAAGGCCCGCGCAGGCCAGGGCTTCCATGGCCGCTCCCACCGCCAGGTCAGAGGTGGCCTGCGAGTGGTCGGTGATGTGCCGCTGGCGGATCCCGGTCCTGGTGACGATCCACTCGTCGCTCGTATCCAGCCCGGTTTCACGGGCCAGGTCCTCGTTGGTCACGACCCGTTCGGGGACACACATGCCCCAGCCGCTGATCTCCACCGGGGCCCGCAAATGCTCGGAAATCAAGCGCACAGCTCCCGCAGCCCTGCACCTGCGGCTCTGCCCCCGAACCGACAGGCACGGGCCGAACCTGGGCACAGTTTAGCGCCGCTGCCATGGCGGCCACAAGGGGACTGAAGCCAAGGGTCTGCTCCCTCAGGTCGCCCGCGAGTCCTCGCCTGCAAAGGCTGAGGCCCGGACGCGGGTCCGGGCCCCGGCCTGGGGGTCAGGCGTGCCAGTTTCGGTTCAAGTCCCGAGGCTTTCAGACAGCCAGCTCTTCTCTGTCCTCCACCTCTTCTTCTGGGGAAGACCTCCCAGCGAGAGCGCGGCGCGCCAAGCGCAGCAGCGCGCTGGGGTCGCGACAACGGGCGCCGTAGGTCGCCACTCCCAGGCGCACACTCAGGCGCTCACCGGAGTCGACAAGAGACCCTTCCAAGGCTCTATTGAGCCGGTCCACCACCTGTGGCGCCAACTTGCGGGGCACACCCATGGCCACCACGGCCAGCTCGTTGCCCCCCAGGAGCGCCACCAAATCGTTCGAGCGCATCGTCCGGGTAAGGACGGCGCCCAACCGCCGCAGCGCACCAGCGCTGGGGCCACGCCCGTGACCGGTGCTGTGTTCAAAGCGCATGAGGATGAAGGAAAACGTAGCCCCCTGCCGACGGGCACGCTCACACTCCAGAGAGAGGCGGTCGAAGAAGTAGCGGCGGTTATAGAGGCCCGTGGTCTCGTCATAAACTGTCGTCCAGGCCAACAGGGCCTCCCTTGTCCGGCGCAGGTGTTCCCTAAGGATGAGGGTGCCGACTCCCAGGATGACGCAAACGCTCCCCAAGATGAGGGTGAGGGCCACCCGCTCGGTGTAGTCCTCCTCGCTCAGGCCTCCCGGGAACCAGGGGATAGCCCAGTAGAAGAAGTAAGCGATGGCCACCCAGAAACCGACTGCCATGAGACGGCTGCGCCGCAGGAGCGCATAGTAGCGTCGATGCAGGCTCACGCCGCCGCGTTGCAGCCTCTCTCCGGAGGGCACCTCCGCCTCAGGGGAGGTCAAAGCCTTCTCCGGGCTCGCTGGACCAGATGAACGGCCAGACCTCTTAAAGGGCAACAATTGTAAGCGCACGTCTCGACTGTCCTGATGCGCGGCTTCTCTCCGTACACTGTCCCGTGCCTCATGCCACCACGGACAAGAGGCACTCCCGACACTATTTTCGGAAGGGAACCGCTCAGTCCGTATCGGCCATTAGGAAGAATGTCGCGACCTGGAAGGGCAAGAATCAAGAGCTGGCGGAACCGCGCAGAACGGCCACGGCCGCACTGGTTCGGTCGGAAACGCCGAGCTTACGGAAGATGTGCCGGAGGTGCGTCTTCACGGTCCCCACGCTAAGGCCCAGGGCAGCGGCGATCTCCTTATTGCTGAGCCCCTGAGCGAGGCAATGCAGCACCTGAGCTTCCCTAGTGCTGAGCGAGCGCAAGGAGCCTGCGGCCCGGTCCAGCATGTCGTGCCGCAGAGCGGGCAGGAAGGGCTGTGACGCCACATAGTCAAGCAGCCGACGAGCCACGACAGGGTCAACGACGGAGCCACCACTGCCCGTACCGCGGATGGCCTGCGCCAGAGCGGCGCCCCCGACACTCTTCAGGACGTAGCCGCGAGCGCCGAGGCGCACCGCAGCCAGGAACTTCTCCAGGTCTGGTTCCTGGGCCAGGGCAACCAGGGGCACGCCGGGAAGGTTTAGAGCCAGCCGACGGAGGAACTCGCGGCTCTCCGCCCCAGCGGAGTCGAAGTCCACCAAGGCTACATCAGGGGCGAATTCGCGGGCCCGGCTCAGAGACCGGACATCAGGGTCGGCCGCCGCCAGCACCGCCATGTCTTCCTCAGCAGCGAGGACACCGTGAATGCCTTCCCTGACCAATTCCAAGGGCTCCACCACCAGGACCCGGAGCCTCCGCGGGCGAGCAGCAGGAAGGCTTGTTGTGACCATACACCCTTGACAGGCTGGCCTCTCCGGGACGCTTCCCTCTTACTATGGCCGTCCTCACATCGGGGCGCATATCAGGAGTGACCCCTATTGTTGGCGCTGCGAAATCTGATCAGGCTACAGAGATTCTGAGAGGGCGCAAGAAGGAAAATGGAAGCGTGCGAGCGAGCAAGGATGAGGTAGTGCGACGTGAACGCCTCTGAGAGCACGAGGGCCAGCGCAAAAGCGCTGGCCCCGCCGTGCTACAATGCCAACATAGGGTGGGGTCGCCGCAGGGAAGGAAACGCTGCTGGTGGCCGAGGAAGGGCGCCTCGCTTCCCTGCGACAGGCCTCCCACTTATCTTAGCATCCCGCGATGTTAGGGAAAAGTCTTCGCGGGATGGCACTCCTCTGATACTCTCGTCGAACCGGCCCTCGTATCTGAATACGGCCCCCCGCTGCACCTGGATTTCACCCGATCTTCACCCCTGCCGATAATACCAGCGGAACCCGATTCGAGCATGCGGACATCATAGTGGCGCCATCGCTCTTCATTGTGGGGGCGCGGGAAAGCGACGCCCAGAGAACGGCCGAGGCAGCCCGCGGCCTGGGATTCTCGGTGACTGCGGCCGAGTACAAGCCCACAACGCTGGACGACATCGAACGGTCCCGAGCGTCCGTGGTAGTGCTCGACCTGGCCGCGCTGCCCGGGGGCGGCGAAGTCCTCTGCCGACAGATCGCCCGCCTGTCCCGTCCAGTTCTCCTCCTCGCTTTTGTTGCCAACCCCTTTCAGGCAGCCGCCGCCCTTCATGCCGGCGCTACGGTCTGCCTGACTCACCCTCTGGATCCCCTCTGGGTGGCTGCTCAACTCTCTGGCCTTCTCCGGATATCGAGGGCGCAGGATGGTACAGGCCAGACTGACGCGCCTGTCACTGTCCGTGGCCTTAGGATCGACCCCGGCCGCTGCGAGGCCAGCATCGATGGCCAGCCCATCCCCCTCACTCCCACCGAGTTCCGTACCCTGGCCTGTCTGGCCCGCTCGCCAGGCCTGGTCGTCTCCGGCCACGACCTCGCCGAAGAGGCGCTGGACCTCCAGTTGCCGGAGCAGGAAGCTATGGACCTTCTGAAGGTCCATGTGTACAGGCTGCGCCGGAAGCTGGGTCAGGGTGGGGCCGATCCCTGGGTGCTGCGCAACGTGCGCGGCTTTGGATACATGCTCGAGCGGCGCCTCGCCGCCGCCAAGCCGGCTCGGGCCGCCTCTGTCGCCAGCGTCCGCGCGCCCCAGCGCCGCAGCGCCTGACGCCTTCACCGACTCCTCACCCCGCGTTCACCCCCCCGCTACCCACTATCAGGCCTTTTGGCCGTTATTGTGTTGGTACGGAAGCGCATCGCCTTTCTCTCGGTCCCCCCGCCTCCGGGAGAACGGGTGCTTCCCCCAGGGGAACGGCGCTCCGATAGAAGGGCGGCAGGATCGGGGCCTGACTTGTCGGAGCCAGCAGCCCACCGCCGACGCAGGATGCGGGCGGTGGGTTTTCCCATTTCCCGCACCCGCCCTGGCTGCTCGCGCCGATGGCCCAGGACACGGTGGTACACCTCTGCCGTGGCCCGCGCGCACGCTCCCCAGGAGCGCTCCTCCTCCGCCCGCCGACGCCCCAACGCGCCCATGCGCTCGGCGCGCCCCCGGTTCGAAAGCAGCTTCACGATACCCCTCGCCAGGGCCGCTTCGTCACCCGGGGGCACGAGCAATCCATCCCTGCCGGGCCGGACATCGTCCCGCAGCGAGCCTACCGCCGAGGCCACTACGGGCCGGGCGAAGGCCTGAGCCAGGTGGAAGACGCCGCTCTGGTAGACGCGCCGGTACGGCAGGACCACGGCATCACACGCCACGAAGTAGAGGGGCATCTCCGGGGGCGGGACGTAGTCGAAACGCAGGCGCACGCCATCCTCCAGCCCCAGGCGCCGCACGAGACCGACATAGTCGGCGGCGTCCACCTCCCGCCGGGGCTCGCCGGCCACCACCAGTTGCGCCTCCGGCAGGCCCTGTCGCACCAGGGCGAAGGCGCGCAGGAGGACTTCGAGCCCCTTCGTCTGCTTGATGGTGCCGAAGAAAAGGGCCACCGGCACCTCCAGAGGCAGGCCCAGGCGCCGCCGCGCTTCCTCCCGCCCCGGCAGGCCGTCCGCGGCACAGTCCAGGTAGTTGGCGTGAGGCACCAGGGTCACCTTCTCCGGCGCCAAGCCGTAGCAGGCCGCCAGGTGCTCACCGGCCACCGACGAGAGGACGACAACCGCGTGCGCCCCGCGGAAGAGGAACGCCAGGCTCCGCCGGCGGACGCTCCAACGTGTGCGCGCCAGGCGAGCCACCACATCCTGGTCCGGATCGTGGCTCGTGTACACGACGCGCAGCCCCAGCAAGCGTAGAGCCCAGACCAGGAGCGCATCCAGGGGCGGCACCAGTGATTCTTGAAGATGGACGACATCGAACCGCTGGCGCGCCAGGAACGGGACAAGCCCAAGCAACGAGAGACCGTAGCTCAGGGCCCGCAAGACCCTCGGGAGCTGCCGCTCCATCCCCCCCAGCACCGGCACGATGGTGAAGCCCGGCGAAGGCGGCAGCTCGCTGGCGTTGCGGGAGGTGATCAGGGTCGCATCCACGCCCTCAGCTCGCAGCGCACCGGCCAGGCTGAGGGCGTAGCGGAGCAGCCCTCCCCGGCCCAAGGCGTCTATCAGCGCCACCCGAAGGCAAGCCGGGCCAGCGCCAGGATGACTTTTATCCTCAGCCACCGTTTGAACCCGTCACGTCGGTCCGCTCAACGACACACGCAGTGGCGGGGCGGCCACCCCGAGCGGGCATCAACCCCTCCGTCAGGGCCACCGCCAGGGCTATCTCCAGCCAGAGGAACCCGAAGTAGTAAGTATTGTTGACGAGGGTAGCGACGGTGAGGCCAGCCAGGCTTACCAGCATCGCCTGTAGGTAAGGGGCCCACTCCTCGTCCGCCATGGCCAGGGCACGCCAGAGGCGCCAGAACACAACCCCCATGAAGAGGGTGAAGAAAGCCAGCCCCGGTATCCCCTGATCGAAAAGGAGGCCCAAGGGCGTGCCGGAGCCCACCACGGCGCCTCGCTGGCGGCCCTGGTCCTCCGCCACGGTGCGGCCGTAGCGAGTGTAGAGAGCGTACGTGCCTATCCCGTGGCCCGTCAGCGGCGCGTCGCGCACGGCAGCCGTCAACTCCTGCACTTCGTGCAGGCGCGAGGGGGACGGCATCTCCGGCTCCACGATGGTCACAATGTTCTTCGCCCGGGTCGTGACGGCCGAGAGAGCGGGAGGCGATAGCCAGGCGATGACAGCCAGGGTCGCCAGTGCGGCCAGGAGCACGGTCAGCAGACCCCGCACGGGAGCACCCGTCACCCGGGCAGCGCGGCTCCGCAGTCGCACCACGCCGAAGACGAGCAGCCCGGCCAGCATCCCCAGCCAGGAAGCCCTCACCATGGCCAGCACGATGGCCGCCAGGATAGGCATACCGAGCAGGATGGGCATCGACCCGGGCCTCGCCCTGGCCCAGAAGGGGACCAGCAGCAGGAAAGACCCAGCCAGGAAGGCGCCCAGGAAGTCAGGTTCGGTGAAGGTGCCCCAGCACCGCCCGTCATGGAGGATGGCCTGATAGGCGGCCATGGCCCCGGACCTCTGGTAGAAACTGGCTGCCTGCGCCAGGCCACACACCGCCTCTAGAGACCCGGCCAGCACCAGGGCCCAGAAGCAGCGACGAAGGACCGCCGGCTCGCCAGCGAAGTTGGCCAGGAGGAGCACGGCAGCCGCGAACCAGAGCTGGAGGAAGAACAGGCCGATGCCGAAGGACAGGTGCTCCAGGTGAATGATCAGGGTCGCCACCTGGCCGCCAACGACCAGGGCCAGCGGCAGGGCCACGCTGCTGCCCCTGGGCAGGCGCCGGCCCACCAGGACCTGCGCCGCCCAGCCCAGCATGACCACCACCCCCAGCATCTGGTAGGGCTTGACACGCACACCCACCACTTCCCAGAACATGATCTCCAGGGGCACCGCCAGGAAGACGATGGGCAGCCCGATGTCGGGCCGGACGAAGATGACGGCCGCAGCCCCCAGCAGGATGGGCGCCAGCAACACCAGCACGCCAGCCCCGCTCAGCGGCACCATCATCCCCACCGCCGCCGCACCCACCGCCACCAGGATCAGGCCGAGCCAGGGCGCGTCGGGCCTCCCCTCCCAGCGGGCAGGGGCCCGTAGCCGTTCCACGGCCGCTGCGGGAAGGGCAAGTGCCATTATGGTCTCCTTAATCTTTCAGGACTGCGACCGGTGCCTTAGGACGCCGCAGATTATCAACCCTGCTGGCCGTCTGACTCCCGCTCTTTCCCGGGCTTGCCCCTGTCTTACGTCCGACGCATAAGTAGTACACGCCCAGCCACTCGGCGAGGGCCGTGCCATCCAGGGCCGACCAAAGCCAACGCGTCCCGTAGCAGAACAGGCCCTGTGCCTCCCGCACGGCCCGTATGCGGCCCAGGATCGGCAGGCGGGGTGGGAAGACGCCGGATGACACAACCCGCACAGCCTCGAGGCCTAATCGCCTGAGCATGGTCAGTAACTGAGGACCCTTGAACGCGTACTCAGGGATGCCATCGTGGTCATGCTGGCCCTTGCCGATGCCGTCCAGGACGCACATCAGCGAGAACTTCTTGGGCACCACGTCTGAATAGAAGAGACCCCCGGGTCGCAGGACTCGCACCATCTCATGCACTATGGGAGCGGGGTCCTCAAAGTGCTCAAGGAGCCCCGTCGACAGCACGATATCGACACTGTCGTCGCGGAAGGGCAGCCTCAACGCCTCGCCCATTACGACATCGCCCCGCACACCGGCCCGGGCGAAGGATGTCTGTGCCAGAGCCGCTGCCTCGGCACAGTAGTCCAGGCCGACAGCTCGAAGGCCTTCCGTCCCGACCAAGGTCGAGAGACGTGCCGAACCGCATCCCACCTCCAGGCAGATCCCCTCGGGCGGCAGTTGCCGCCGCAGCCATTCGAACTTGGTCCGGTCTAGGGCCCACCAGATGTCGCGCTCGCCGCTGTGGCCGCTGCGGGCCGCCCAGTACCGGGCCCATGACCCCTGCCCCGCTTGCGCAACTGGGTCAGGCTCCACCTGCGACCTCCCTTCCCTCGGCCGCCTTCGCCGCCGGAGCGCCAGGCGTCAGGGTCACGACGCGGCGCGCCAGCGCCAGGACACGCTCCGAGCCCTCGGCACGAAGTAAGAGACAAGCCGGTACGTAGAGAAGGACGCCGGCGGTCGCCAGGAGCGATACCGTCAGGGCCTTCGCCAGGAAGTCGTCCTGCCCTACTAGTGTGCCCACGGCCGGCGACACCAGCAGGCCCAACACAAGGCCGGTGAAGACGCCGGCCAGCAGCGGCTTCAGGGCATGTGCCCAGTCGGCGGCTCTCTCCCACAGCGGCAGCCGCCGCCTTAGACGGTAGAAGACGAGGGCCGCCACCACATAGAACGAGAAGGCGCGGGCCGCTGCCAGCCCCGGCGCCTGGAACAGATGGGTCAGGCCAATGCTCACCGGTATGTACAGCAACAGGTTGACGCCCTCGGCGAGGGCCGGCGTCGCCATGTCGCGCACCGAGTAGAGGGCGCGGATGAAGAGCTGGGTGGCCGCCACGGGCACCATGCCCAGGGAATAGCCGGCCAGGATCATCGCCGTCGTCGAGGCGTCTTCGTCCCCGAAACGCCCCCGCTCGAAGAGCAGACGCACCAGTGGCAGGGCACCGACGATAAAGCCGACGCTGAGGGGAGTAATCACCAGAATCACGATGTTGACGCCACGCACCACGTGGCGCGAGAGGCGCTGCCAGGACTCCGTGGCGGCCAGGGCCGAAAGGGTCGGGAAAAGGACGATGCCCAGGGAAATGGGGAAGGCCGCTGACATGGTGAAGACGCGCATAGCGTAATTCAGCATTGAGATGGAGCCCGTCTCTAGCCCGGAGGCGATAACCCGCTCCACTACCAGCGAAGTGTGGGCCAGCGCCACGTAGACCACGATCGGCACGCAAAGAAGAGTGATGCGCCGCACGCCCGGATGCCGGAAGTCGAAGGCGAAGGAATAGCGAAAGCCGCCCCTGAACAGCCAGGGGAGCTGCATCAGCAACTGCACCGCCGAGCTGGCCAGGGTACCCAACGCCAGCCCGTAGATCCCCATCCAGCGCCCCAGGGTGAAGAGCGAGACGATGACCAGCAGGGCGCCGACCACAGGGCTGAAGGCCGGCACTGTGAACTCCCCCAGGGAGTTCAGCAGGGCCGTCACCACGGCCGACAGGCTCAGGAAGAGCACAATGGGCATCAGGACTCGCGTTAGGCCCTCGGCAGTGTGGGCCACCTCTGGGTCCAGGCCCGGCGCCAGCGCCCGCACCACCAGGGGCGCCCCTAAGGCAGCCGCCGCCGCCAGCGCCAGGAGCAGGGGCGTCAGCAGGTTGAGGACAGAGCTGCCCACGTGCCAGGCCTCCTCCCGGCGGTCAGTGGCCAGGTACTCCACGAAGACGGGCACGAAGGCCTGGGAGAGAGTGCCAGAGACCAGGATCAGAAAGATGACGTTGGGTATGAAGAAGGCCACCAGGTAGGCATCGGTGTCCGCCGAGGCGCCGAAGATGGCCGCGACGCCGCTCTCCCGGAAGTAGCCCAGAGCACTACTAACAAGGGTGAGGACAAAGACGGTCAGGGTGGAGACGGCCAGTCCCCGCCGTACGGCCACCGACAATTGAGAGTCCCCCCAAACCGCCCGTCGCAGGCGAAGCAGCCTGCCGACAGACAGCCAAGACCAGGCGACGAGAGCGGGGCATAAGCCCGCGCCCTGAATCCAGAGTAGGATCGACGAGGAACCAGGGACAATCAGGAAAGGCCCCGATGCAGGGCCGCAGAGGCACCGCCAAGGCGGTAGCCAAGCAGGGGTCAGAGAAGACCGCTAGCCGCCGGCTCCAGGAGAAGGCGCCACCACCGAGAGCTTCCCCTCCTCCACCTGCACCTGCACGACCTCTCCAGCCGAGAGCGGATCGAACTCGCCGTCAACGTAGAACGGGGCGTCCTCCTGGGTGTGCATGGTCAGCGCCTTGAGGTGGTAAAGATGGGCCTTGCTCAGCTTGTGGGCGCCACCGCGCACGGACCGGAATGTATACCCTAGTCGCTCCCAGGCCCGCGTTACGGTCGGGTTGTCAGGTCTCGAGAAAGTGGCGGACCATGTCGATGGCGACTCGGCGAACGAGGCCTCCCATGTCCTTGGCGAACTGTGTATGGGAGCGGGTGTGGATCCACCCGACGTACGTAGCGGCCCGGAGCGCAAGGAAGAGCGGCAACCGGGCGAGATTCTCATCCGAGAGCTGTCGGTGGCGGCGGTAGCCCGCGACGAAGGCACCGCGCAAATCGTCGAAGTCGTCGCGCAGCGTCGCCATCGCCAGGGCGGTTGCTATGTCGAACAGGTGCCAGCCGTAGCCAGCGTCGTCGAAGTCCAGCAGCGTGATGCGGTCGCCCTCGACTAGCAGGTTCTCGGCGAGGAAGTCGCAGTGTATGAGCCCGAAGCGGTCGGGGGAGGTGCCGAATTCCTGCAACTGGCGCCGGGCCGGCTCCCGGAAGGACACCATCACCGCACGGTCATCGGCATCGAGGCCGTCAGCCTCCCAGAAGCGGCCCCACTCGGGGTCGTCCCCCACCAACCCATCGACGTCCCAACACAGCACGTCGAAGCCCACCGGTGGCTCCCATCCCGCCGCATGCGAGTGCAGCTTTGCCATGAGGTCGCCGATCAGCTCGAACTCTTGCTCGGCACCGCCGCCCAGATCAGACAGTCGGGTTCCAGGGACCCACCGCAACAGCGACACCTGCCGCTCCTCGGGGACATCGGGGTGGGACGCGACGGCAAACGGCTCGCCGCCGCTCGTGTCGATCACGTCGGCCGTGTGGACGATGCCGTCCCATTGCAGAGCTCGAGCCCAGGCCACCTCCGAGCGGATCTGGGCGTCGCTGTGATAACCTGCCCGGTGCACCCGCAGGACGAAGCGCTCACCGCCGCCGGCGGTGACCACAAACACAGCGTTCTCGCGCTCCTCGAGTAGCTCGATCGAGCTGTCCGCCTGCAGTCCCCATGCGGGAAGCGCCGCCCGTGCGAGCTCGGTGAGAGCCGCGATCTGCTCACTCGAGGGCTGGCGATAGAAGGGGTGCGTGTTGGCGACCATCAGCTGCCACTCCGGCCAGCGCCGTGCTGCTCCTGTACGGAAGCGAGCGCTCGCTCAAACCGGGCCAGGGCTTCGTCCGCATACGTCTGATCGATGAGCAGACCCGGCTTCCACTGTAGCACCGAGAGGTCGAAGCCGGCGAACATCGCCCACACGCCCTCCCGGTAGAGGGCGCCCGACATCCGCAGCGCCCCGCTGCTGTCGTCGAAGCGGATGCCCATGACCACGCCGCGCTGGCGCACCTCGAGGAGGTAGGGGTAGCTGGCGGCCAGCCGCTCAAGGCGCTCCTTGAAGTAGGCGCCCATAGCGCGCGCATTGGCGAGGGTGGCGGGCGCGGTGCTGAGCTCCAGCACCTTCTGGGCCACGATGCAGCCCAGTTCCGACCCGCCGAAGGTCGACACGTAGCCCCACCCGTCATCGTGCAACCACCGGCCAGCCCGCTCATCAAGCAGGGTCGCCGAGATCGGGTACACCCCGCCGGACAGCCCCTTGCCGGTGACGAGGATGTTGGGGACGACATGCCAACCTTCGATGGCCCACACGTCACCTGTGCGGCCGAGGCCGGTCTGGACCTCATCGGCAATCAGCAACGTGCCATGGCGGTCGCAGAGCCGCCTCACCGCAGGGTAATAGTCGTCGGGAGGCATCGGGAAGCCGGCAGTGGCGGGGATGACCTCCGCTAGCATAGCCGCCACTTCGCCGGTGGCGAGCGCCTGCTCCACGGCGTCGAGGTCCCCAAAGGGCACCGTGACGAACTCATCGGGCAGGTCGCTAGCGAACGAGCGGGCGTTCGAGGGATCCCCGGCTGCCCCCGACAGCCCGCTGCGGCCGTGGTAGGCGCAGTCGAACGCCACGATCCGTCGCCGGCCGGTGGCCCGCCGGGCCGACTTGATGGCCACGTCGACGGCCTCCGATCCACTCGGCGTGAACACCACGTAGGACAGCGCTCCCCCGAACGAGCACGCGATTAGTCGCTCAGCGAGTGCAGCGCGAGGCGCCGAGGCGAAGTGGTGGTTGCCTATGTCGTAGGTCCCCAGCGCCTCGACCAGGGCGGCGACGATATCCGGGTTGCGGTGCCCGAGGTTGAACGTGCCACCGTTGAGGTGGAAGTCCATCAGTTCGTGGCCGTCGATGTCCCAGAATCGGTAGCCCTCGCGCCGGCCCATCACGAACGACACCCCCACCCGCTCGAAGGCTTCGAGCCTGTTCGGGATGAGGTGGCGGTGGGCGCCGAGGAGCACTGCCTCCTTTGCCAGGGAGGCGCCGGCGGGTGGTACGTAGCTGGTCATCGCGACCTCCTGGTCACTAAAGCACGGTCCTCGAAGGACCGCTTGCCGTCCCAGTCCCACATGCGGGAGCCCTCGCGGCGGCCGGGCACCATAGTGAACCCCAACTGGCGGTACGTCGCCACCCTGGAGGGGGACACGTAGCTGGCAAACTCCTCGATGACCTCTTCCTGGGTACGCTTGTCACCCCTCATGGCGGATACCTCCGTCGTGCATCGCTACTTGTCAGGCTTCGCCGGCTCAATCGTAGCCCGCCGGGCCGCGCCCATTGTACAGCCCTCCGGCAATTGCGGGCAGACCCCAGTCCCTTTTTACAACATGAAGGCCAACCTTATGCCCACGAACAGAGTACCTCGACACAAGGAACCCGCCCCAACATTCCCGAAGGCCAGCCTTTAGGCTGGCGCGGCAATGGCGCCGGGCTTGCGCATCCGCCTTCGGCGGAGAAGCCCGGCCTTCGCTTCTAGGAAGCCGTTCAGGCCCGTGGTTCGCTTGCGACAGCGGCAGGCGTCGTATATCTTGAGGGCGCCGGCGGCAAGAACGGCCCTGCTGATTAGCCTGGAGGTCTGACATGCGACAGGTAGCCATCATCGGTGCGGGAATGACCCGGTTCGGCAAGTTCCTGGACCGCAGTCTGAAAGACCTGGGACGCGAGGCCGTCGAGGAGGCGCTCCGCTCCGCTGGCGTGGAGAAGTCGCGGATAGAGGCGGCCGTGGTCGGCAACGCCGCCGCGGGCCTCATCACCGGCCAGGAGTGCATCCGGGGGCAGGTCATCCTGCGGGAGATGGGCTTCGGCGACATACCCATCATCAACACGGAGAACGCCTGCGCCAGCTCCTCCACCGCCTTTCACCTCGCCTGGCTCTACGTCGCCTCCGGCATGTACGACGTGGCCCTGGCCTTGGGCGTGGAGAAGCTCTACCACGAGGAAAAGCGCCGATCCTACCAGGCCATCGGCGCCGCTGTGGACGTGGAACTGGTGCAGCAGATCCTGGCCCGCATGCAGGAGGAGGCAGCCGCCAAAGCCAAAGAGGCCGCGGCCACCGCCCCCGGCGGCACCGGCGCCGGCCAATCGCGCAGCATGTTCATGGACATCTACGCCGCCCTGGCCCGCAACCACATGCAGAAGTACGGGACGACGAAGGAGCAGTTCGCGAAGGTGGCGGTGAAGAACCACTACCACGGCTCCCTCAACCCGCACGCCCAGTACCGCGAGCGCTACACTTTGGAGGAGATCCTCAACTCGCCGCTGGTGGCGGAGCCCCTCACCCGGCTCATGTGCTCACCCATCGGCGACGGCGCCGCCGCCCTCGTCGTCACCACGGCCGAGAAGGCCCGCCAGTACACCACGAAGCCCGTCCTGGTGCGGGCCTCTGTCCTCGGCTCGGGCAAGGACCTGGCCCCCGACGAGCCTACCGCTGGCGCCCGGACAGCGCGCCGGGCCTATGAGGCCGCCGCCATCGGGCCCGAGGACCTGAACGTCGTTGAACTGCACGACGCCACCGCCCCAGCCGAGATCGTCATCTACGAGGAGCTGGCCCTCTGCGGACTCGGCGAGGGCGGCCGCCTCATCGACAGCGGCTACACGGACCTGGGAGGCAAGGTGCCCGTCAACACCAGCGGCGGCCTGCTGTCGAAAGGCCACCCCATCGGCGCTACCGGCACCGCCCAGCTCTGTGAGATCTTCTGGCAGCTCCGCGGCGAGTGCGGCGACCGGCAGGTCGAAGGGGCCAGGGTGGGCCTCACCGAGAACGGCGGCGGCATGGTGCGCGGCGAGCCGGCAGCCCTCTCCGTCCACATTCTCAGCCTCTAGACGCCCCCACAACACGAGAAGCGACAGAGGCTCCTCTGAAGGGTCTGTTCTCCTCGTCCCCTCAGGCCGAATGGCACTTGTCGGCCTGGCCGCCACCGGCACGATAATCAGCCACTCTCAAGCCAGATTCGACAGGAGGCCGGCCATGTTCGTGCCCACCCTGGATCTGCGTGCCCTCCAGCAACAGCCCAAGCCTGCAGCCAAGTCTCAAAAGGAGCAGCCCTACCGCGCCTGGGAAGACCTCTACCGCCAGAAGTGGCAGTGGGACAAGGTGGCCTGGGGCAGCCACTGCGTGGACTGCTACCCGGGCAACTGCCCGTATCGTGTTTATGTCAAGGACGGCATCGTCCGCTGGGAGGAACCGGCCGCTACCTTCCCCACCATTGAGGAAGGCGTGCCTGACATGAATCCCATGGGCTGCCAGAAGGGGGCCTGCTGGAGCCAGCTCCTCTACGCCCCGGAGCGCGTCCTCCACCCTCTGCGGCGGGCCGGCGCCCGCGGAGAGGGCAAGTGGACCCGCATCTCCTGGGACGAGGCCCTGACTGAACTGGCCGACGCCATCATCGATGCCATCCAGGAGGCGGGCTCTCACTGCGTCGTCCTCGAGGGCACCCCTGCCCAGGGCGGTATGATGGCCACTATGGCCCTCAGCCGCATCATCAACTACATAGGCGGCATCCACAACGACGTCAACGCCGTCATCAACGACTTCAGCCCCGGCATCTACCTTACCTTTGGCAAGTTCAACCCGGCCAGCAGCAACGACGACATCTTCCACACCGAGTTCCTCATCACCACCCACGCCAACCCCGTGTACACCATGATCCCCTCCCACCACTTCGTGGCGGAGGCTCGCTACAAGGGCGCTGAGACGGTTCTGGTAGCACCTGACTGCTCACCGTCTCACATCCACGCCGACTACTACGTCCCCATCCGCGTCGCCACCGACGCCGCCCTCGGGCTGGGCATGGCCCAGGTCATCATCGCCGAGAATCTGTTCAAGGCGGACTTCGTCAAGGAGCAGACCGACCTTCCCCTGCTGATCCGCCTGGATACCCGCAAGTTCCTCCGCCAGAGCGACCTGGAAGCCGGAGGCCGCGACGACCACTTCTACTTCTTCGACGCCCGGACCGGTCAGGTCGTCGAGGCGCCTCGGGGCACCCTCGACGTCGGCGAGATAGACCCGGCCCTGGAAGGCCTCTACCGTGTCCGCCTCGCCGATGGCAGCGAGGTGGAGGTGACGCCCGCCTTCGAGATCCTGAAGGAGAAGCTCCGCGACTACGAGCCCGAGAAGGCCTCGGCCATCTGCGGCATCAACCCGGACGTTATCCGCATGCTGGCCCGCAAGATGGCCACCAAGACGGCAGCCATCTTCTCTGGCGGCACCTCCTTCAAGTACTACCACGCCGACCTCCAGGTGCGGGCTTACCTGCTGGTCATGGGACTCACCGGCAACTGGGGGAAGAAGGGCACCGGACCCATCGAGTGGTCCACAGGCTCGTTCGACGGTCCCTTCCTCTTCGCGGCCAAGAGCCGCAGCGGGGTGGAGGAGACGCAGCAGGTCCTCAGCATACGCGCCGAGATGATCGCTCAGCTCAAGGCCGAAGACCCCTCCCTCACCGAGGAGATGGCCGCCATCGAGCTGGCGGCGCGGTCCATGCCCAACCAGTCGATGACGCCGCCGGTCTTCTTCTGGTACTACCAATGTGGCTACCAGGACAACTGGAACCGCCGCGAATGGAACGATCCCTCCATGCGCCGCACCTTCGACGAGTACATGAACGAGGCCCTCAGCAAGGGCTGGTGGGAAGGGGTAGCCCGGCCCACGGACCAGGCGCCCACCCGCGTCTACATCGAGTGCGGCGGCAATACTCTGCGCCGCACCCGCGGCGGCCAGGTCCAGCTCCTGAAGCACCTCTGGCCCAAGGCCAAGAAGATCGTCACTATCGACTGGCGGATGAACACCACCGGCCTCTACTCAGACCTCTTCCTGCCGGCGGCCCACCACTACGAGAAGGTGACCTTCCACATCCCGACACCACACCTCCTCAACCTCACCTTCTCCGACCGGGCCGTCGACCCGCCGGATGAGGCGCTGCCCGAATACGAGATCGCCCGCCGCCTGGCAGAAAAGATCACCGAGCGGGCCCGAGACCGTGGATTCGGCGAATACGTGGACGCCAACGGCCTGCCCCGCGACCTGAGCAGCCTCTACGATGCCTTCACCATAGGCGGCGAGTTCGTAGACTCAGAGCGGGTAGCCGAGGAGTGGGTACAGGACACGACGGCCGTGGGCACCCTGCCCAAGGGCACCACCCTGGACACCCTGCGCCAGAAAGGGTACATCCGCTTCACCGACTGGGGGCTCTCGCCCATCAGCCTCAACCAGGCCTCGGACCTGAAGCCGGACGAGACGCACGCCGCCTTCCGCTGGCACACGGAGAAGAAGATCCCCTATCCCACTCTGACCCGCCGCGCCCAGTTCTACATCGACCACGACTGGTTCCTGGAAGCCGGCGAAGAGCTACCCGTCCACAAAGAGGATCCTGCCCAGGGCGGTGACTACCCCTTCGTCATGACCTCCGGCCACAACCGCTGGTCCATCCACTCCATGAACATAGTCAATCGCATCATCCAGCAGACACACCGCGGCCGACCCCACGTGGTCATGAACAACGATGACGCCGCCGCCCGCGGCATCCGCGACAACGAGGAGGTCCGCGTCTTCAACGACATGGGCTACTGTTGCCTCCCCGTGAAGCTATCGCCCTCGGTGAGGCCGGGACAGGTCATCATCTACAACGGCTGGGAGCCGTACCAGTTCCGAGAGTGGCAGGACGCCGCCAATGTGGAGCCGGGGATGGTGAAGTGGCTGCACCTGGCGGGAGGTTACGGACACCTGCGCTACTGGCCTCTCCAGTGGCAGCCAGCCCCCATCGACCGCGGCGTGCGGGTGGACGTGAAGAAGATAGAGGCCGACACCTAGGCCCCACAGCCCAGAGAGCAAACGAGGAAGCCTGCTGTTGGACTTGGGTCCGGCAGCAGGCTTCCAGCGAAAGGCCCTTGTCGTTGGGCTCAGACTCCGGCTCTCCACCGGCGCCTACGCAACCGCCTCCCTCCAGGAACTGCGGCCGGCATCAACCAGTGCCGACGCAGCCACGGCGCCGACGGCCACCTCGTGCAGCTCCTCCAGTTGCTCGCTCATCCAGCTCAAGAGGGACCGCTCGGTGATGGCATCGCGTAGGAGGGCAGCTCGCCGCCTTCGCTCCGAGGCCGGCATGATCAGGGCCTGCCAGAGGGCCTCGGCGGTGCCTTTCACGTCCTGGGGGTTCACGGCCAGGGCGCCCTCTCCTAGCTCCTGGAAGGCGCCGGCTTCGGTCGAGAGGACGAGGACGCCGTCACGCCGGTTCACCACCGGCCCCTCCTTGGCCACCAGGTTCATCCCGTCTGCCAGGGAGTTCACCAGCAGCACGTCGTAGAGAGTCATGCCGGCCAGCGCCTGCTGAAAGTTGTTCTCGTAGAAGACCTCGACGGGGCGCCAGGACTCATACCCGTGGCGGGCGTTAATGTGGTCGACCAGGCGGAAGACTCGGTCTTTGTAGCGGCGGTACTCAGGGATGCCGGTGCGCGAGGGCACCAGGAAGGCCAGGAACTTCACCCGTCCTCGCAGCTCGGGGTGCCGGCGCAGGAGCAGGTCGAAGGCCTGAAAGCCACCGAGCACGTTCTTGCTGGGGTCCACCCGGTCGACCCGCACGATGGTACGCTCGCCGGCCAGCGGCTCCAGCTTCTTCACGTAGGCCTGCGCCTCTGGTGAAGCCGCCTCTTGCTGGAGGTAATGCGGGTCCACCGAGATGGCGCCGCTGCGCACCCTGACGCGCCGTCCCTCATAGCTCACCACTGCCTTCTCGAAGTCGATGAAGGCGCCGCGGACGTGGTCAAGGCAAGTGAGGAGGAAGTTGTGGGCGGACCTCTGGGTCTGGAAGCGGACGACATCGTTGGCCAGCAGCCCGTCGAAGATGGCTTCGGTAATGTGCCAGGGGATCTGTAGCCAGGCAAGGGGCTCCGGCCAGGGGACATGGATGAAGTGCTGGAGGACTGCCTGCGGCGCCCTGTCACGGACATAGCGACCGGCGAGGTAGAGGTGGTAGTCCTGGAGAAGGGCGACGCCGGCGCTCCCCGGCCGCCGCAACTCCTCGAGCACGGCGTCGGCGAAGGCGCGGTTGACAGGCAGGTAGCCCTTTTCCCAGGACCTCTCCATCTGCCCCCAGAGGTCACGCCTGCGCAGGCCGTCCAGCATGGAGTGGTGAAGGAACCACAGAAGAGGATTGCTGAAGGCATTGTAGTGTAGATGGTAGGCTCGCCGATCGGACACAACGAAGCGCACTTGGCAGCCGACAGTCCGGCTGTCCTCCGGGGCCGGCCCGCCGCTGGCAGCCACGCGCCGGTCGGCCTCAGTCAGGGCCGCTGCCACCCAGGTGAAGTCGGCCAGGCGAGCCAACGTCGAGAGGCCGGTCACCAGGCCACCGCAGCCGATGCGGTACGTGAGCTTCTGGCCGCCGTCCCCTTCGTATTCCAACGGGCCCCGGTTGCTGGCGATGACCAGGCGCCGGCCGCCGAACAGGCCGGCACACTTACGTCGCAATTCCGACTCTCGATCCATGGTCACATTCAAATCAAGGCCTCCCTTCCTTATCGCGCCGGCTCCTCGCCGCCGTTGGGCATCCTATGATCATTCCTTCGCCGCCGTTGTCGCCGGTACTGGATGAGCGCATCCAGAAGCGAGCCGAGTGCAGGACGCGACCCGAGGATGGGACGCAGCTTGTCCTGCAACTCCATGAGCTCGGCTGTCGAGAGCTTAAGCACGTATGCCAGAGGGTCGCCCTCCGGGAGTACCGCCACCACCTCCTCGTTCCGGAGGACCACCGTCTCCATCACTTCGCGCTGCACCTTCTCCGTCAGAGCGCTCCTTCTCGTCTGGATCTGCACACGGTCCAAAATCGATACCTCCCTACCCCGCCTTAGTTTCCTAGATGATCAGTCCAAGGTTTCGGCCAGGTCTTGCAGGAGAACTTCAACCTGCTCAGGTCCCGCCAGCAGCACGTCGGCCCTGTCGGCCAGTTCGGAGGGAGACTCCGGACCGCCCACGCCGACGGACAGAGTCAGAAGGCCCTCCCACTGCCGTAGCTGGGCCAGGGTCTCGAAGGCGTGCAGGTCCGGCTGGTCATCGCCCAAATAGACCAGACCCCGGAGGCCGCAGCCGCGGGCCAGCTCCTCCAGGCAGGCTCCCTTGCCGGCCCAGTGGGAAGGCCTGAGCTCCACCACTTTCTTCCCCTCTCCCACGGCCAGGCCGTGACGGGCGGCCGCCTGCGCTGCCGCAGCCATCACCAGCGGCCGGACCGCTTCCGGATCCGGGGCCGAGCGGTAGTGGATGGAGATAGTTGCTTCCTTGTCCTCGAAACGCAAGCCCCGCTGGCCAGCCAGGGCCGCTTTCAGGTCCTCCAAAGCCGGCCGGAGACTTCTCCTGGCCGTTTCCGCCTGTCCGCCAGCCGGGCCCGCTGGCCTCTCCAGGCCTATCCAGGGATCGAGCCCGTGGTTCCCAAGATAGACGACGCCTTCCACGCCCAGCAGCCTTTTCGCCTCGCTGCCCGGTCGGCCGGAGACAACGGCCACCAGGTCAAGGCGATCCCGGAGCCTCTCCAGGGCGCGCCGGCAACCCGGGAGCACGGAGGCCTCCTCCGGTGTAGGAGCGATGGGGCTGAGGGTACCGTCGAGGTCGCTAACGAGGGCTGAAGGACGGGCACTCAAGACCTGGGCCGCCAGGGCGCAGGCCTGCTGCACAGCAAGATCAACCGGATGCCGTTGCATCGTCTTCACGGCGGGCTGCGGCGGACTCCTTCCCGACCGCGGCGGGGGCGACGCCAGCCGTGGCGACGCCAGACAAGAATTAAGGCCGGAGGACCAGTCCTCCGGCCTTGCGCCTTACGGGAAGCCAGTCCTCTTTCAGTGGCCTACGGAGTTAGCTGCCGGGTTAGGGCTGAAAGAGACTGCCCTTCCTGCCGCTGCAGGATTCACCCCTATCTGCTTTGGGTCCCCCGTTCCCGCTTTCGCGGGATTCGGCCGTAGATCATAGAGACTGTAACACGCCCACCGGAGCCCGTCAACCAGGGTTAGCCCTGATGGGACAGCCAGGGGAACTACGCACGACCTGGGACACCGATACGGTCGACCAGCCACAAACGTCAAGGGGTACTCCAGAACACTCAGGGCCATCTTTGTCACAAATACCGGCAAAACCAAGCACGTTCTGCACCATTGGCCATCGGCCCTGCTCACCCCTCTCAGGAGCTCTCCACTCTTGACCGCTCGGCGGGCCGCGAGCATACTCATACCGCCTGCCCCCCGGCCTGGCGGCCGGCAGACGGGCAGACAAACCCATCCCCAAAGACCACTTCCATAAGCCCCGAAAGGTTGGTAATAGCCATGAAGGCCGTCCTCTCCAGCATCAGTCCCGCCCGCGTCCTCTTCACCAGGTTCATGCGGCGCCTGGGCCGTGCCCCCTACTTCGGCCCGCTCTCCACCATCTACCTCCGCGAGGTCCCGACGCCTCCGCCTCCCGGGCCGGGTCAGGTCCGGGTCCGCAACCGCCTCTGCGGCATTTGCGGCTCCGACCTCCACTTCGTCCTCGGCGAGGGCGACTTCCGCATCGCGCCTGCCGCCATCTTGACCACCGCCTACCCCTACATGGGCCACGAGATCGTCGGCGAGGTGACAGAGGTGGGGCCGGGTGTCAGCCGTTTGAAGGTGGGAGACCGGGTGGTCCAGGAGCGGGGCCGTAGCTGCCTGGGCCTCGGGCGCCAGCCGTTCTGCCGCCAGTGCGCCATCGGCAACTACAACCTCTGCGAGGCGCCGGTCGAGGAGCTGACCAGCGGCGCCGTAGGCGGCGGCTGGAGCGAGGAGCTCGTGACCGAGGAGGGCTTGTTCTTCCCCATCCCAGACGAACTGACCGATGAGCAGGCCGTGCTCATCGAACCCATCGGCTCCGGCATGCGGGCGGTCTGTCGCCGCATCCCACAGCCGGGGGAGAAGGTCCTCATTATCGGCCAGGGTACCCAGGGCCTCGGCACACTCCTCTCCATACGCGCCCTCCAACCCGACTGCCACGTCACCGTCCTCGCCCGCTTCCCCTTCCAGGCCGACCTGTCCCGACGCTACGGCGCCGACGAGGTCATCATGCTGGGCGCCAACCTCTACCAGGAGGCGGGCCGCCTCACAGGCGGCAAGGTCTACGAGGGCAAGTTTGGCAACCGTATGCTCCTGGGCGGGTTCGACGTGGTCTACGACTGCGTCGGCATCCCCGGCACCCTCAAGGACGCACTGCGACTGGCCCGGGCCCGGGGCACCGTGGTTCTGGTAGGAGTCTTCCTGGAGCCCATGCACATAGACCTCACCCCCGTCTGGTTCTGGGAGGTGGACCTCATTGGCGTGCTGGGTCACGGCGCCGAAGACTGGCAGGGTGAGCGCGTCGGCACCTTCGAACTCATCGCCCGCTTGATGCGAGAAGGGAAGATGAAGGTGGACGGCCTCATCACCCACCGCTTCCCCCTGCCTGAGTACCGGCAGGCCATCGCCACCGCCATCCAGCAGCCGCGCACCCACTCCATCAAGGTCGTCTTCGACTACCGCCAGTAGCGTTCGAGGGGAGGTCCCATGAGCACCTACACTGACCTGCGCTTCCCTAAAGGCTTCCTCTGGGGGTGCGCCACCGCCGCCCACCAGGTCGAGGGCAACAACACCAACAACAACTGGTGGCAGTGGGAGCAGGAGGGTGGCCACATCAAGGGCGGCGATGTCTCCGGCCTCGCCTGCGACCACTACAACCGCTTCGACTCCGACTTCGCCCTCGCCCAGGAGCTAGGCCACAACGCCCACCGCCTCTCCATCGAGTGGAGCCGCATCGAGCCCGAGGAGGGCCGCTGGGACATGAAGGAGGTGGCCCACTACCGCCAGGTCATGGAGTCCCTCCACCGCCACGGCATGGTGCCCATGGTCACCCTCCACCACTTCACCAACCCCGTCTGGTTCGAGCGCCAGGGCGGCTGGCTGAACCCCCGCTCCGTCGAACTCATAGCCCGCTTTTCCGGGTTCATCGCCAGGGAGCTGGGCGACCTGGTCCCCTTCTGGTTCACCATTAACGAGCCCATGATCGTCGTCGCCGGCGCTTACCTCTTTGGCGTCGAACCGCCCGGCCAGAGCGACTGGGGCGCGGCCATGACCGCCTCACGCCACCTCCTCCAGGCCCACGGAGCCATGTACCGGGCCGTCAAGGAGTCGACATCCCACAATCCCCAGGTGGGGCCCGTGCTCGCCATGCCCTACATCGAGCCCTACGACCCGAACTCCGAGGAGGACCGAAATGCGGCCCAGCTCGCCGACCTGCTGATGAACGAATACTTCCTCGCTGGGATCAACACGGGCACGGTAGGGCCGCCAGCCGGGCAGGAGGAGGAGTTTCCGGGACTCAAGGACTCCTGGGACTTCATTGGCATCAACTACTACAGCCGCCACCGGATGGCCCACGACCAGCCGCCGGACATCGGGGGCCTGCCGCCTCCGGACGCCGAGCTCACCCTCATGGGCTATGAGGTCTTCCCGGAAGGCTTCTACCGCCAGTTGATGCGGCTCAAGCAGTACGGCCTCCCCGTCCATGTCACCGAGAACGGCATCTCCACCAAGGATGACACTCAGCGCTGCCGGCACCTGCTGCGCCATCTGACGGAGGTGCACCGCGCCCTCCAGGAAGGGACGGACATCCGGGGCTACCTGCACTGGACCCTCATCGACAACTTCGAGTGGGCGGAGGGCTACCAGCAGTGGTTCGGGATGGTGGCGATGGAGCCCCGCACCCTGAAGCGGCGGCCCCATCCCAGCGCCTACCTCTTCCGCGACGTCGCCCGCGGCAACGCCGTCACCGCCGCCATGCTGAAGGAGTACGTGGGGTAGGGGGTGTCACATGTCTAAGGTCCTCTATGACAAGCAGGGCCACGTCGTCACCATCACCATCAACCGGCCCGAGGTCATGAACGCCCTTGACCTCGAGACCGGCGACCTCCTGGTGGAGGCCTGGTGCCGCTTCCGGGACGACGATGACGCCTACGTGGCCATCCTCACCGGTGCCGGCGACCGCTCCTTCTCGGCCGGCGCCGACCTGAAGATGATCTCTCAGGTCGACATCCGCGCCTGGAACGTGGACCGCGTTCGCACCCGCATCTACAACGCCAAGGGCGACGTGGGCTACACGCGCGGCTTCGACATCTTTAAGCCGACCATCGCCGCCATCAACGGCTACTGCTTCGCCGCCGGGCTGGAGACGGCCACCTGGTGCGACATCCGCATCGCCGCCGAGCACGCCGAGTTCGGCTGCCTGGAGCGGCGCTGGAACGTCGGCCTCTCCGACGGGGGCACGGTGCGCCTGCCCCTCATCGTCGGGCTGGGACGCGCCCTGGAGCTGATCATCACCGGCCGCCGCATCGACGCCCAGGAGGCGCTGCGCATCGGCCTGGTGCATGAGGTGGTGCCGAAGGAACGCCTGATGCCCCGCGTCCGCGAGCTGGCCGAGCACATCTGCACCCTGCCCCAGGGCGCCATCCGCAGCGACAAGGAGTCGGTCCTGCGCTGCTACGGCCACACTTTAGAGGAGCGCTACCGCATCGAGGCGGAGATGTTCCACAACCAGCTCTGGTTCCGGGAGGACAGCCCGCAGGAGGGCGCCGCCGCCTTCATCGAGAAGCGAAAGCCCCGCTGGAAGAAGCAGGGGCTGTAAGAGCCGTCGGCTCCGAAGGCCGGCCTTTAGGCCGGCAGGGCGCCAGGCTGAAGCCTGGCCTTCAGTTGCTGGCGGTGGGCCCTTACCCTCCCAGCACCGTCTCCAGCCAGAACTCGGCGAAGGCGCGGGCGTCCACGTCCGTCACCACCTCCACCTCTCGACCGGCCGCCGGGTCTATGAAGGTGCGCACGTGGCCGTCCACGATGGCGACAGTCATCCTTAGCCGCTCCGTCTTCACAAAGCGACGGTCCACCACCGTGGCCACGGCCAGCGGGTCGTGCAGGATGGCCACCACTTCGCTCTGCGCGGGCAGCCCCAAGAACTCCAGCAGGCGCCGCTGGAGGGGCGACCAGATGCGCACCAGCCGGGCCAGGGCCTGGGCCAGGGGGTCTTTGGACTCCTCCAGGCGGCGCAGGTCCCCCTCCAGGAGCCAGGCCCGCATGGTGACGTCGGCGGGGACGAAGGTGGTGGCGATAGGGGCAGAGAGGGCCCTGACAGCGGCCCCCGGGTCGGCGTTGAGATTGTAATCGACGGTGGGCGGCACCACGCGCCCTTCCAGCTCGCAGGCGTGAAAGAAGCCGCCCATCACCGTCAGGCGGGTGATGCGCCCGGCGATAGCCGGCTCCTTGATCAGGGCCGCCGCCAGGTTCGACTGCGGCCCGACGGTCACCACCTCCATCTCTTCCGCCCGCAGCGATTCCACCAGCAGGTCCACGCCGTGCCGCGGCGAGAGGGGCAGGTCTTCTCCCTCCTCCAAGAGCCCCTGCCCTTCGTGGCCGGCCCAGAACATGCCTGTGGCGGGCCCCTGCCGCAGCAGGGGCTCGCGCACGCCCGCCGCCACCTCGACGTCGCTGCAACCCGCGAGGGCGAGGAGGCGTGCCGCTATCTGCCCGCGCAGACGGGTGTCGCCGGAGACGGTGGTGACGGCGGCCAGGTCTATTTCGGGGTGATGGAGAGCGAAAGCGAGGGCCAGGGCGTCGTCAACGTCCGTGCCGATGTCGGTATCGAAGAGGATGCGATGGGGCAAGACCCCTGAGCCTTCGGCCCGAGCTCAGGCCAGGGCCTGTCGAAGGGCCCTCCGGGTGGGCCGCTACCCTCCGGCCTCTTTCAACGCGGCCTCGATGGCGGCCTGGAACACGGAGTATGGCTGTGCCCCCTCAATGAGGACGCCGTTGACGAAGAAGGCAGGCGTACCCTGCACGCCGGCCGTGATGCCGTCCTGATAATCCTTCTGTATCTCCGACACGTTGCTGTCGGAGTCCAGGCACTGGTTGAAGGCCGCCGTGTCCAGCCCCAGAGAGGCTGCATAGTTCTTCAGACTCGCGTCGTCCAGCGCGCTCTGGTTCTGGAACAGGAGGTCGTGGTACTTCCAGTAAGCCCCCTGGTCGTCGGCGCATTCGCTGGCCTCAGCCGCCTTGACGGCGTACTGATGGAGGCTGGTGAGGGGGAAGTCGCGGTAGACGAAGCGAACGCGGTCGCCGTAGTTGCTCAGTATCTGGGGCAACGTCTCCGACTGGAAGCGGGCGCAGTAGGGACACTGGAAATCGCTGAACTCTATGATGGTGACGGGGGCATCCTCGGGCCCGATTCCGGGGTCATCGTCCACAGACACGTCGACGGGCCCCGCCGGTGTGGGCTGCGCACCCCCTCCCGCGCCCCCCTCGACGGTCGGCACCACCTGGACGGTCGACCCGCCGTCCTCATCGAAGGCCACGGCGTGCGTGAACATGCCCAGCACAAAGATGCCGACGGCGGTGAAAGCCACCACCGCGGCGGCGAGGGCGCCCGGCAGCAGGTAGCGCCGCCTATCGAGGCCCAGCCCCGCGCGAGGCTCAGAAACTTCCGTCTCTTCCGGCTGGCCCTCAGCGGCCGGACCCTCGCTGGCGGCCAGCGGCTCCTGGCCCAGCTCTGGCTCAGTCGTTTCCATCCCCGACGGCACCGGAGCCTCCTGCGGCCCCTCCTGCCGTGGCTCCTTCGACTCCTCCACCGGTCACCTCCACTGAACGCATCCACCCAAACGATAAGCCGGGGGCCTGCGGACCTGCCTTCCCTACCGGCCCCCGGTATCACCACTCTAGCGAGGAAGGCACCCCCTGTCAATCACAGGTGCATCCCGTTCCAATCTGTCAAAAGATACCGAATGGATAAACGGATGCAAGCCCATCCGCTAATCCGTTCTCCCATCCGTTGACCGACCCCAACCGGCGACAAACCGCGCGACAGCGTGTATCCTTGGCCCAACCGCTGAGAGGAGCCACCTCCGACACGTCGATGAGCCGCCAGCCGTCTCCTCCACCTCAGAGCTACAGGTTGCCGCTTCTCTACCTCCTGGCGATGCTCGTATCCGTCCTCACAGGACGCCGCCGCTCCTTCTCCGCCGACTGCCGCTGGCTATTGGGCCAGCTCCCTATTCCACCACGCATCGCTGGGGAGGAGCACATACCGGCGCAAGGACCCTTCGTTGTGGTCGCCAACCACTACCAGCGCCCAGGATTATGGGTAGCGTGGGGTGTCTGTCTCATCTCGATGGCGGTGGCGCGTCGCCGGCTGGAGTCCCCAGAGGTGCGCTGGGCGATGGCCGGAGAGTGGCGGGCGCGCCCGCTGGGCCCGTTGCCCTGGCCAGCTCCCTTCCTGCGCTGGCTCTTCCGGCGCGTCGCCGTCACCTACGGGCACATCGTCGTGCCAGCAGCGGACTTCATGTCGGCGGGCCGGGCGCAGGCCGCTCGCGCCATGCTGCGGGTTCTCCAACCACCGACAAGCGGGGTTGCGCCTGCCCCCTTGGGACTCCTGCCAGAGGCGCGCAACAGCCCGGACCGCTCACTGCAACGGCCCGACCGCAGCATCGGCCGGCTGCTGCTCCACCTCTGCCGCGGGAGTATCCCTGTGCTACCGGCAGCCGTCTGCGAGGTCGAGGGCGCCCTCACAGTCACCTTCGGGCCGCCGGTCAGCCTGGAGCCTCTCCGAGCCGCCGGCGATGAAGCCGCGGACGCTGCCCTGGACGAGGTCATGCTGGCGGTGGCCCGCCTGCTGCCTCCTTCCATGCACGGCGCCTACGCCGGGCAGGCAGCGGGCGGGGGTCGTTGACAGCCTGAGTGCGACGGCGCCCCAGCCTAATGGTCATCGAGACAATGAACCGACACATCGAGCGACTTAAACTCCGAAGGCCAGGCTTCAGCCTGGCTACCGTGCCAGCCTCAAGGCTGGCCTTCGGCAACCTTGAGGGCGGTTTCTCGCCAGCCTGCCATCCTTTACGCTACCTATGCTCTCGGCTAAGCTACGGGCGCCGGTTCCCGGAGGCTGTCCGCGTGACCGGCGCACGAGGTTGCGATGACAGCGGAAACGAAAGCCGGCGCCATGGACCCCGAGGGGCTGCGCGCCGTCGAGGCCCTGTTCCAGCAGCAGATCGATGAGGGCCTCCACCCCGGCGCGTCGCTGGCGGTCTATCACCACGGACGCCTGGTGCTGGAGTTGTTCGGTGGACTGGCCCGTTTCTACACCATGCTGGCCGCCGGCGGGACGCTCGACGGCGTGCGCATCCTCTCGCCCGAGAGCGTGGAGAGGGCTACGGCCGTGCAGGTAGAGGTGGAAAGGGACCGCTCGCTGGGCATCCCCATGCGCTGGGCCCTGGGCTTCCACCTGGGCGGGAACCGCGTTGACCTATTTGGACACGATACGAGTCCCCGCGCCTTCGGCCACGGAGGACACGGCAGTTGCGTCGGCTGGGCCGACCCCGACGTGGGGCTGGCGGTGGCCATCATCACCAACGGCCTCCGGAGCCCGGCCGGCCACGCCTTGCGGGTAGCGGCCCTGTCCGCAGCCATACGAAAGGCCTGTCTCTAGACACTGTCCCGGCGGAGCGGCGAGGGCAAGGCGGCCGGCACCTGCATGCCGATAGGCGGCCAGGGGGGCACCCGCTATGCGTGCTTCCACCTGACTAGAGAAGGAAGATGTCGCTCGAAGACCTGTTGCTGCTGCCCCTGGGGCTGGTATCCGGAGCCTACGGGACTATCATCGGCGCCGGAGGCGGCTTCGTGCTCGTTCCGGCGCTCCTTCTCCTCTTCTCCGACAAGCCCGCCGACGAGCTTACCGCCATATCCCTGACCGTCGTCCTCCTCACCGGCATCTCCGCCTCCATCGCCTACGGCCGCCAGAGGCGCATCGACTATCTGACTGCCCTCCTGTTGGGCTCCGCCACCGTCCCGGGCGGCGTCCTGGGCGCACTGGCCGTCCACGGTGTTCCCCGCCCCGCCTTCGATATCGTTTTCGGGGCGCTGCTCCTGACGATAGGCGTCTTCATCCTGCGCCGCCGGGAAGCCATCGCGGTCCGCCAGCCTCTGACGGGCCCGGGAGTCCTGCACCGCAAGCTGGCCGCCGGAGACGGCGAGACCTACCATTACGCCTACCCGGTATGGCACGGCCTGGGCCTGAGCGGCGGCATCGGCGTCTTCTCCGGCCTCTTCGGCATCGGCGGTGGCGTGATCCAGGTGCCAATGATGATCACCCTCCTTCGCATCCCTCTGCCTGTCGCCGTGGCCACCTCGACGCTCATGCTCATCTTCATTTCCGCGAGCGCCGTCGCCGTGCACGTAGTGGGCGGCCAGCTAGCCGGGGAGAACGCCGTCATCGCTCTCCTCCTGGCGGCGGGGGCGGTGCCCGGCGCTCAGATAGGCGCCTTCCTGGCGCGGCGGTCCGCCTCGACCACCGTGACCGGCCTGCTGGTAGCAGCCCTGGCCCTGGTAGGCATCCGCCTCATCCTGCGCGCGTTCATCTAGAGGCCCCGCGGCGATACTCTGCGCCAACAGGCCTCTTATTAGTGACTTTCGTCTCTGTCCAAATAGTCCCTTTGCTCCTACCCACCGCATGCCCGGAGGGCGTTCCCTACAGACGGAGTAGGATCATGGCCTCTAAGCAGCCTTGGGATGCCGTCTTGCGCCGACGCCTCACCCGGCGCCGACTGCTGGCTGTCGGCCTTGCCGCTGGGGCAGCGTCGGCGGCGGCCGCTTGCGGCGGCAAGGAGGCCCAGCCATCGAAGCCGACATCCTCAATTCCGGCGTATACCTGCTATTCCCTCCCACCAGAGCGTAGGCCCACCGTTGAGGCGGCAGGGGCTAACGCCCACACCGATAGCCACCGGCCTTTCTTGACGAGTGTTGTCGACAGGGTAGGCCGGGCTTC
>Ga0315277_10000747_pt1 | contig 50145 bp, 41 predicted proteins | sample YL17G05_15_MG_FD_203695 | JGI IMG/M metagenome (GOLD analysis project Ga0315277, IMG submission 203695) | Sediment microbial communities from Yellowstone Lake, YNP, Wyoming, USA - YL17G05_15 | ecosystem: Environmental > Aquatic > Freshwater > Lake > Sediment | place: USA: Wyoming | collected... | reverse complement strand
CCCCTGTCGGTTGGCCCAACCTCGTTACCCCAGCCCGCGAAACCGCTGCCATTGTCGCCCCACCGCAGCCTTGAGTTAAGTCCGACAGACTCCTAGCGCCCGAATTGGGTTCGCGATGGCCTGAATTGAGGCTGGGTCAATTGGTACTTTGCCTCCCTTTTGCAGGATCAAAGTGAGTGACTCGTGGCGAAGCTGATAATCCTCCGATTGCAGCTTGTCGGGCTTGAAGATCGCGAAGCCGATGAAGACAACGCAGACCACGGCGACAGGAAGAAAGCCTCCAATCAGCAGCCAATTGCGAATTGCGGAATCGTCCCGGAAATTGTAGGCAGCTAGGAAACACATCGGAGTGGCAATTCCGCAGAGCCACAATCCTGGATTCAGAGCGCTGCGAACGTGCAGGCGCTGAGCCGCAGAGGCGGTGAGGTGAGCGAGCCTTGCCAGTTGTTCGTTCATGTTCCGAGCCCTATAGCCGCCTGAAAGTAGTCACATGGCGCGGCTTGTACCCAGTCCATTTGCATGCCGCGACCCTATTCCCGCCCAAAGCGGTTGTCCAGAGCAGCGTTTGGTTCGTTGGCGGACCACTCCAGCATTACGATCACCGGCGCCCAGGAGACGTGTTGCACCACGCGTTGCCAGCGCGGCGAGGCGTCGGGTGGCTGAACCTGGGCCGAGTTTTCAACCCGAACCTTTGCAGCGTTCGGCAAGGTCTGCAACCGGCGCAGCCACGCCTCGTAGCGCCGGTAGTAATCAAATTGCGTCAGCACCAGCACGCTGGGTTTGGCGGCGACGAAATTGTCGAACTCGGCGGCGGGCTGGTTTCGTTTGAGCGGGCCGAGCCAGTCGCAATGCAGCAGCTTGAGCCGCGTCTGTTGCGGCCACGCGTCGTAGAGGTAGGCCGCTGAAACCCCCACGGTTGCATGGTCTGGCGCACGGGAAAGTTCCCGGGTGACCGACTGCCGCGCGGCGCGTTCGCTAACATCCATCGCACAGGCCACACCGAATGTCGTCAGGCCGATGGCCCGGACGGACACGAGCACGATGGCCAGGCCAAAGCAAGCGCGCATCACCGCCAGCCGGTTTTCCGTCATCACGCGCCCTGCCAACAACGCCAGAAACACCCCGACCACCAGCGGTTGCAGGTAAGCAGCGTTCGCGACCAGATTCGGTGTGAGGAAGAACAGCGCGCCGCCGAGCACGGCAGCGGACGTGGCACTCGCTGCCACGAGCAGTGCGAGCTCCCCCAAGTCGGCTTGGCGCCAGCGCTTCAGCGTGGCAGGCAACAACGCCAGTGCGAGAATAACACCTGGCGCCGTGCGGAGAATTTTCAGCAACTCTGCGATGCTCGGCCGGCGCCACGAGGTGAAGGACGGCGTTTGCCGTGCGTGCTCTTGGAACCCAGCCCACAAGTGCGGCCAAAATGTCTTCACGGCAAAGAGCAGCGCCACCGGCACGAGCGTCATCACTGCCAGCGCGGGCCAGGGTGTGGAAGCGCCGTGCAGGCGGCACGAAAGCAACGTCGCCAGCCAAGCCAGCGCGAAATAGATTCCGCCGATTTGCAAACTAGTGCAGAAGCAAAGGACCACGCCCAACGCCGCCAGCCAAGCCCAGCCACTTGCTTGTTTGCGCCCGCTGGTTCCCGTCGTACCTCCGGATGCCCGCGCAGTGGCAAAGACCGCCGTCATGCCGAACACTTGCGCCAACGAATCCGGTCGGTCGTGCCACGTAAGGCCGAGCAAAAATGCGCCAGCGATGTGAGCGCACCAAACGGGGACGCCGAGTACCCTCAGTGTGGCCAGCACCAGGGCGGCGAAAATCGCGAACAGCACGAAGTGCAGCCACATGGCGGCGAGCACCGACGTGCCGAAGAGTTTCATCCAGCCGAGCAGCATGAGTTGATAGAGCGGCGGGTAGGCGGAAAAAACTTCGTTGCCCGAAACTGGCAGCGCGTTGGCAATGGCTGGATTGCAATATTGGCCGTGCAGCAGGTAATTCACGACCGCGCCGTCGTAGAAGAAGGAATCGTTCGCGGGAATCGGTTGCGCCGTGAAAACGAGCAGCGCCGCCTTCCACAGCAGCACGAGCACGAAGACAGTTTCCGCACGCTGGTGCAAGGTTCTCAGCACGTGGGGAGCTTTCCAAACCGGTTGGGCTTGTCAACCGCCAACGCCGTTGGCTACCGTGCCTTGCAACGCGACGCCGATGTCCACGCCGCCCGCCACCACGAAATCTGCCGCCGTCCCGCTTTGCGTGGACCTCGACGGGACGCTCCTCCGCACGGACATGCTGTGGGAGGGCCTCGTACGGTTGCTGCGGCGGAATCCGCTCTACGCGTTCGCCATGGTGGCGTGGTGGTGTCGCGGGCGGGCGTGCCTCAAGCAGAAGATTGCATGCCGGGTGGAAGTGCCGGTGGAAACGCTGCCTTGCACTGAATCGTTCCTGAAATTCCTCCGTGCCGAGCACGCCACCGGCCGCAGGCTGGTTCTCGTGACGGCTTCTGACGCGGTGCCGGCGCGACGCGTTGCGGATCACATCGGACTGTTTTCCGAAGTGCTGGCGAGCGACGGGCAGACGAATCTGCGCGGCGACACGAAAGGCCGTAAGCTGGCGGAGCGCTTTGGCAAAGGCGGCTTCGATTACGCCGGTAATTCCTCCGTGGACCTGGGCACATGGCCGTACGGACGTGAAGTGGTAGTCGTCAACGGCAGCCCGTCGCTGGTTCGACGCGCGGCCGCCGTGGCCAAGATGGGGCCGACGTTTGACTGCCAACCGAGCTTTGTGCCGGCGTTGCTGAAGGCGTTGCGGCCGCACCAGTGGCTCAAGAGCCTCATCGTCTTTGTGCCATTGCTCACGTCGCACAACCTCTTCAAGACGGCGTACCTGGAGCCGGCGCTCTGGGCGGCGGTGGCATTCGCGCTTTGCTCCTCGGCGGTTTATGTGCTGAACGATTTGCTGGATCTCGACCACGACCGCGTGCATCCAACCCGGAGACTTCGACCGTTCGCCGCGGGCACATTGCCGCTACCGGTTGGGCTGGTGCTTGTGCCGGTGCTCTTCGCGGCGGGGTTCGGCGTGGCGGCTTTCGTCTCGCTCAAAGTGCTCGCTGTGCTTGCTGCTTACGCGGTGCTGACGCTGGCATACTCGTGGCGGCTCAAGCAGGTCGTGTTGCTCGACGTGTTTCTGCTCGCCAGTTTTTACATCGTCCGCCTCGTGGCCGGGCATGAGGCGACGGGCATTCCGTATTCGGCGTGGCTGCTGGTGTTCGCCATGTTCATCTTCCTGAGCCTGGCGCTCGTCAAACGCTTTCGCGAACTCCAGAGCTTGCGCCTGCGAAACCACGCGAACGCGGCGGTCCGCGGTTACGTGGCGGATGATTTGGAAATGGTCGCCACGCTCGGGACGGGCAGCGGCTGGCTCGCGGCGCTGGTGCTCGCGCTCTATGTGAACAGTCAGGACGTTCGCGCGCTTTACGCACATCCGACGCTGCTGCTGCTGGCGTGCCCGCTCCTGCTGTTCTGGGTGAGCCGCGTGTGGCTGATCGCGCACCGCGGCGCGATGCACGACGATCCGGTGGTGTTTGCCATCAAGGATTGGGTGAGCTACGTCGTCGGCGCGCTGATGGTGCTCGTGCTCTGGCTAGCGACGGGGTAACGAGGCGATGAGCAAGATGTTCGAGGTTTGGTTTCATGACGCGGTTTCGGCGTTGGCCTACTCGGTGGCTGAACGGCACGCAGGCGATCCTGCGCTCCAATCGCCGCACAACGATCTCACGCAATTCATCCTTCGCCAGCACGCGCGGATGACCGACCACCTGCGCGCGCCGCTGCTGCTTGCCACGCTGGGTTTCGATCTTGCCGGTTTGCTGCGCGGCAAAAGATTTCATTCGCAAACGCCCGGGCATCGACAGCGGCAAATCGAAACTTGGAAGCATGGCAAGCTCGGGTTTCAGCGCGACTTGATTCGCTTCCATGAAAGCCTTGCCACGTTGGCGCTTTACGACCGGCTGACAACGCAGCGTGCTGCCGGCGTCCCGCCGGCAGAACCAATTGAGCCTTTCCGGCAGGATGCCGGAAGCACGTTACGCTGCGAAGTCGCGGTGGTTGGCAGTGGTCCCGGTGGTGCGATCAGCGCTTGCCTCCTGGCGGAAGCCGGACGCGATGTTCTGCTCTTTGAGGAAGGTCCGTTCCTGCCGCTCGACTCCTGCCCGGCGTTCTCACGCCTGGAGATGGAGCAGAAGTATCGCAACGGCGGGCTGACGGTGGCGCTCGGCGCAAACAAGATCGCCTACGTGGAAGGCCGTTGTGTGGGCGGCGGCAGTGAGATCAACAGCGGGTTTTACCATCGAACCCCGCCGGAAGTGCTGGCGCGCTGGCGGCGGGAATTCCTCGTTGAGGCGCTCACGGACAAGGACCTGCTGCCACATTTCGAGGCCAACGAACGTGACTTGTCCGTGTCGAAGTTGCCTAGCGTCGCCCCCGAGGCGTCGCTGAAGTTGCACGAAGGCGCAACCAAACTGGGCTGGCATTCGCTGGAAGTGCCGCGCTGGTTCCGCTACGACACGGGTGGAGGCGGGCGGCGACAGTCCATGACGGAAACCTTCGTGCCGCGGTTTCTGAAAGCTGGCGGACGGTTGCTGGCGGAGACGCGCGGGGCAAGACTTCGCCGGGAGGGCAAGAGTTGGGCGCTCGAAGCCCGCCGTGCGGACGGCGTGGCGGTCCGGATCCAAGCGGACGCCGTTTTCCTCTGTGCCGGCGCCGTGCAAACGCCGGCCCTGCTCCGCCGGAGCGGCATCAAGCAAAACATCGGCGACTCGCTGCGTGTGCATCCGACGCTGAAGCTCGTGGCGAAGTTTCCCGAACCGGTGAACTCCGCGACGATGGGCGTGCCGGTGCATCAGGTGAAGGAGTTCGCGCCGCGACTGAGCTTTGGCTGCTCGATCAGTTCACTAGCGTACCTCGCGCTCGGCTTGCTCGATCACCCGGAGCAAGCAGTCACTGTCAGTCGCGATTGGTCGCGCGTGGCGAATTACTACGCCATGATCACTGGCGAAGGCAGCGGCACCGTGCGCACGCTACCGGGCTTCCGCGATCCACTGGTGCGCTACGCGATTTCCGAAAAGGACCGGTGCGACCTGACGGACGGTTGGCGGAAGCTCGCAGAAGCCTTGTTAGCGGCGGGAGCGGAGACCGTCCTCCCGTGTGTGACTGGCGCATTGCCACTGCGAAGCGCAGCGGACTTGAAAGGAGTTCCGGAGCAACTCGCCGTCGGCACGGGCAACTTGATGACGATCCACCTCTTCTGCTCCTGCCCGATGGGCGAGGACCGCAAGCGGTGTGCGACGGATTCGTTCGGGCGCGTGCACGGCTTGCCAAACCTGCGGGTCAACGACGCGAGCCTCCTTTGCACCGCGCCGGGCGTGAACCCGCAAGGGACGATCATGGCGCTGGCGCGCCGGAACGCGCTGGAGTTCCTTGGGAAGCTTTGAGGTGGTTGGCCAGCAACACGGAGCGCCGGTCTCCGACCCGGCGCGAGCTTGCACGAAGCGGCAACCCACGCGCCGGGTCGGAGACCGGCGCTCCAATCTTACTTGCCCAACTCCGCGTGCAGCCGCTTCTCCGCCGCCGCGTTGTCGAGGTTGTGGCGCACGCGCATCACCGACACGCCGACGACCGGCGGGTAAGCCTGGTCAGCCTTCATGCGTGGTTCGACGTATTCGATAACCTCGAAGAGCAGCCGGTTGGCTTGTTCGTAAGGGACATTGGTCAGGCGCTGGATGTAGCGCGTCGAGCGGTCAATGAGCTTCAGGTTGCTCGGCACGACCCAGATCATGTAGTTGCCCATGACGCGGCCGAGCCGGACCATCGTGCAGGTGGAAAGCGCGTTCAGCAGCAGCTTGAGGCCGACGCGCATGACGCCGTTGAGCAGCAAATCCGTTTCCGGAACGGGCACGAGCACCGCAGTGCAGTCTGGATTCCGGTGCGCCAGGAACGTGGCTGCTTCGAGCATCGCTTCGGCACTGCCAAGGAAGATCAAACCGGTTTTCGCACCAGCCCGCTTCGCCGCGTCGAGCTGCTTGTGATGGAAACCGTCCGGCTTGAGTAACGACTTTTTCTCCGCTTCAACCACCAACCCGACCGCGCTGTCGCCCGGGCCAACCGGCCGGTTCTTGATGCCATCCAGGCCGATGCGGAAGCGCATCAACTCCGGATAGCCGATCTTCCGCACAATCTCCATGGTGCGCGCAAACTTGTCTTCCAGGACGAGCGCGCGCACTTCTGCTTCGGTCCACTCGACGCACTTGGGCGTGCGTTTGCAGACACGTTCCCAAGCGCTCGGCGAATCCTTGTAAGGCACGTAGAGAAACGCCCAGGACTCGGTGGCCGCGGTGTCGTCGAACTTGCGGAACGGCGGCGTGCAGTAAGTCGGCGATCGTTCCGTCGTATCCGTGAGCATGTCAATGCCCACGCGGTCGGCGAAGTAGTTGTTCTTCCGGCCCGCGCGATAGACGCCTTCCTCCATCGCGGTGAGCTTCGCCAGTTGCTTGAGCACCTCCGGCGATTTAAGCGTGGCGTGCATTTCCTCCAGCTTCGCCAGCAATTGCGCCGGCACGGCTGCGGAATCGAGCGCGCACGGTCCGCCGGGCTCCAGCTCGTTCATCAGGTCGCGCAGGACCATTTCCAGCACCGACACGAGCACGGCGAGTTGGATGCTCGTCGCCTGCATGCGCGTTGAACCGGTGATGCCCATCGGACCGGTGGTGAGGTTGATCTTCTCAATGCGCGCGTCCTGGATCACCTCGCGGCTGCGCTGAACATGGGCGCACAAAACGTCGTCCGGGTTGTTATAGACGAAATAAACTTTCGCGCCGACCTCGACGCCCTTCCACGCTGTGCCGATGACAAACGACGTCTCGCCGCCCTCCGTGATGGCGAACACCGCATCCTTGCTGCTCACGCCCAAGTCGCCAATCTGTTTCTTCCCGAACGCCGTGAAGTCCTCAAAGCCTTCGACGGCTTTGATGAGCGCAAAGTCGCCGCCCGCCATGACGGGGAACGCGCGGCCCTCCCAATTCTCCGGCGCGGGCGAACACTTGAGTCCGCGAGCGCGCTGCTGTTGCCAGAAATCGCGCCAGATGGAAACGATCTGAATGCTAAGCCGGCCAGTCGAACCGCAGCCGGTGAAAAACACCCTCCCCCCGCCCCTCAACGCCTGCCGCAGCGTATCCGCGATCTGGCGTGGGCGGTTGGATTGCGCGAACTCGCGGTATTTGCTCACGACATCGTCGTCCACCTCGAGCAGCAGGCGTAGACCTGCGGCGATGTCGCCCTTGGCCACCTCGCTTAGGTTCGTGGTGACGGGATGCGACGACTCAGTCGTCAGCGTGCCCAGTTTGAACTGGTCGGCGATCTTCAGAAATTCGTCGGATCGTTGGTTTGATGCTTCGCTCATTGGGATTGTTTGGCCCGCGCAGCGTATGGAGTTTGGGACGACAGAGGCGCGTCGCAAGGAAATTCAAGTGGCGGGATTTCAATCCACAGCTAAAGTCTGCCTTGAAAAAACGAATCGGCCCGATTCCGAAGCGACACATGCAGGCGGTGCGACATTTCAGCCGGCGACAGTTCAGAGCGACGCGAGGCTTTACGCTCATTGAACTGCTAGTCGTGATTGCCATCATCGCCATCCTCGCGGCGCTGCTCCTGCCGGCGCTCACCCGCGCCAAAGAACGGGCGCACACCATCGCCTGCCTCAACAACCTCCGCCAGCTCACGTATTGTTGGACGATGTACGCCCATGACCACGACGACCAGCTTGTGCCCAACAACTCCGTTTACGACGTGAACACGGGCCAGCCGATCCCGGGCTTGGACTTGAACCAAACCTGGTGCCCAGGAAACGCCCGTGCCGATGTCGGCACCACGAACATCGAGAGGGGCTACCTCTTCAGTTACAACCGCAGCACCGCCATCTACCATTGCCCGGCTGATCGCGCGCCGGTGTCCACCCTGGACGGCCAGGTGCTTCCGCTCACAAGGACCCGCAGCTACAACCTCAGCCAATCGCTCAACGGCCTGAGCGGTCCCGACACTTCGCAATCCTTGTACTGGATTCCGAGCTACCAGCGCTACTCGCACATCCGAACGCCGCCATCGGCAAATCTCTTCGTCTTCATTGACGTCCATGAGGACGGGATTTTAGACGCGCTGTTCGGGATTCCCCCACCGGGCAGCGTTTGGGAAGGCATGTGGTTCGATCTGCCCGCCAGTCGTCACAGCCAGGGAGGCAACCTCTCGTTTGCGGACGGCCACGCCGAGCACTGGAAGTGGAAAGTGCCGAAGATCTTTCGCGAGTTGGGCCAGACGGTTTTGCCCGAGGAATACCCGGACTACCGGCGTGTGCAGGCCGGCGTCCGCCCGAGGTGGAACTGAACGCGACGCGACTTTCACGAACGGCGTTCGCGTAAGCCGAATTCCCGCTTGCGCTCGGCGAAGCCGCCGTTAATTCTCCCGCCGGCTATGAATTACAGAATCTCGCAAAGGGCTGCTTCACTCACGCCGTCGCTGACGCTGGCCATTGACTCCAAGGCCAAGCAGATGAAGGCTGACGGCCTAGATGTCGTCGGCTTCGGCGCAGGTGAACCCGACTTCGACACGCCGCAACACATCAAGGACGCCGCTGCCAAGGCGCTCGCCGCCGGCTTCACGAAATACACTCCTGCTGCTGGCATCCCGGAATTGCGCCAGGCCATCGCCGACAAACACAAGCGCGAGAACGGCCTCACTTACAAACCGTCGCAAATCATCGTCTCCTGCGGCGGCAAGCACTCCTGCTACAACGTCATCTTCGCCACGTGCCAGGAAGGCGACGAAGTCATCATCCCGGCCCCTTACTGGCTCAGCTACCCAGAAATGGTCAAACTGGCGGGTGCGAAGCCGGTTATCGTCGAGACGACCGACAAGACGGAGTTCAAGCTCACGCCGGCCCAACTGCGCGCCGCCATTACGCCGCGCACGCGGTTGCTCGTGCTGAATTCTCCCAGCAACCCGACTGGTTCGGTTTACACGCCGGAAGAAACCAAAGCCATCGGCGACGTGTGCGTCGAAAAGAGCGTGCTCATCATGAGCGACGAGATTTATGAGCACCTGCTCTACGACGGCGCAAAGGTGAAGAGCGTGGCCAGTTTCTCGCCGGCGCATTTCGAGCACACGATCATCGTGCACGGGTTCGCCAAGGCGTGGAGCATGACCGGCTGGCGGCTCGGTTGGTGCGCCGCGCCCGAGCCGATTGCCAAGGCGATTGACGCCATCCAAAGCCACAGCACGAGCAACCCGACGAGTTTCGCGCAAAAGGGAGCCGTGGCCGCGCTGACGGGCCCGCAGGATCATCTCCCGAAATGGCTCGCCGAATTCGACAAGCGCCGCACATACGCTTGGAAGAAGCTCAACAGCATTCCCGGCATCTCCTGCGTGAATGCGAAGGGTGCGTTCTATCTTTTCCCGAACATCTCAGGCACGGGCCTGAAGTCCACGGAGTTTTGTGCGAAGCTGCTCGAGGCGGAAAAGGTCGCCGCCGTGCCCGGCATTGCGTTCGGCGCGGACGATTACATCCGCCTCAGCTACGCCACCAGCATGGCAAACATCGAGAAGGGGCTGGAGCGGATTGAGAGATTCTGCAAGGGCTTGAAGAAGTAAGCCGGCATCCGCTGCCTCGCTGTTCAAAGCCGCGCCTTCCGGGCGCGGCTTTGCTTTTGTCAACGTGAGAATCAAGTCAGGAAATTGCGCTCCAGAATCTTCGCCAGCCGGTCCACCGCCAGCATCAGCTCGCTGCGCTGCTCGATAACGGCTTCGTCGCCGGCAAAGTCAATTGGCTGCGCCATGATCCGGGCGTAACGGCGGCTCAATGGCAGGGTTCCGTCTGCTTCACCCAAGAGCACCACGAGTTGCCGCACGCGCTCCGCCGCCGCCCGCGCCTCGCGGATGGCTTCGAGCGCTGCCTCCGGCGAAGTTATGCCTGCCAGCACCTGCTTGAGCAGGCCGCATTCAAACGTGCGGCATCGTTCTGGCCGGTCCGCGTAGATGCGACACAGCCTTCCGTCAAAACACGCGCACGGTTGGCCAAACCGCCGCTTGCCGCCCTTTGCGAACAACCTCAGGCCAAGCCTCTGCAATCGCCCCGCATCCTCGTCGCGCTGTAGCTCCACGTCCGCAAACAACACGCCATTGCAGCAAAAGCCGCACGCCGGGCACAGCGCCGCCACGGATTCCGTTTCGCGTTTCGAGTTTCGCGTTTCGAGTTTCACTTCCACTCGTGCTTCGGATACCGCCGCTGCAACTCCTGCTTCAGCTTCGGGTAATGCTCGCGCCAAAAACTCGCCAGGTCCTGCGTGATCTGCACCGGCTTCATCCCCGGCGTCAGGATGTGCACCACCACCGGCACGCGGCCCAGCGCGATCCGCGGCGTCTGCGTCACGTCGAAAAGTTCCTGGATGCGCATGGCGACGTGCGGTGGCGCGTCCAGGGCATAAACGACTTTTGGATGCCGCCCGTTGGCGAACTCCAGCCGCTCCGGCGCATGCTTGTCCAGCAACGCCTGCTGCTTGCCGGAAAGCCATGACCGCACGACCGGCTGCACCTCGCGATCCTTGATCTCCTTGTAAGTGAACGTGCCGTGGCAAAGCTGCTCCACGACATTGCGCCGCGCCTCGTCGGTGAACGGCGGCAACTCCAGGTCGGGGCACCACTTCGCCAGCAGGTTCAGGCGCACGATCCACTGCTCGACGGCGTGATCCCAGGTCTTGAGTTGCAAGCGTCCGGCCAGCACTTCCGTCGCCAGCAACCGCGCCGCTTCGTCCAGCGGCGGCGGTTCAATGCGGCGCGTTTCGAGTGCCAGGTCGCGGAAGCGCAGTTGCTCCTCGGCGTAAACGCGCCGCGCCGTCGCGTCGAAGAACACGCGCGTCGTGCCGTTGATGTCGTCGGGGAACAAGTCGCGCAGCCACTCCGGCTCGACCACCGTGGCCAGCGTCAGCAGCGTGTTCACCGCCTTGTCCTTGCCTTCGACTTCGCGCACTTCGGCGGCCACGAACAAGTCGGCGTGCTGGGCTGCGCTCTCCCTCGCCAGCGTGCCGCGCCGGCCATGCACCATGTCGCAGCGCAGCGTGCCCGAGTCCACCCGCCGCGCCAGATGATCGGAAAATCCGGCGAGAATGCACTTCTGGAGCGCCGCGTCGTCCATTGCGCGCGGGCGCACGTCCAATCCTTCGCGCTCGGCGATGCGCAGAAACTGCTCCAGCAGCGGCGCGACCTGTCGCGCGGTGACGGCATGGATGCCGAGCCTCCGGCAAGCGTCGAGCCGGTAGTCGTTCTTCTTCGCGTAGCTCCACGCACGCATGAGAATCCAGAAATCGCTTGTCGCCTTGTCGCCCAGCAAATCGTCGCGGAACTCGGCGGTGACGCGGTCCACATTGCGCAGCAGCAGGTCGCGCCCTTGCGTAAGCGCCGCCACCAGCGCGGCCTGGTAAACGCAGCCGTATTCCTGCGCCGCAAGCAACATTCGCGAATACCGAGGATGCACCGGGAACGCGAGCATCTTGCGCCCGAGCGGAGTGATTTGCAGCGCTGAAGCGACCGACCGGAGCGCGCCGAGATCCGCCAGCAACTCTTCCGCGTGCGCCAGCGCCTTTTCATCCGGCGGCTCCAGCCAGCGGAACTTTCGCAAATCCTCGACGCCGATCGCCTTCAGCGTGAGCACCACTTCCGCAAGATCGAGCCGCTTGATTTCCGGCAACTCCTGTTCCGCCCGGTCCGCATGCTCGTGCTCGGACCACAAGCGCAGGCACTTGCCAGGCGCGGTGCGACCGGCGCGACCGGTGCGCTGGTCGGCGGAGGCGCGGCTGATCTTCTCGATGAGCAGCGTGTTGATGCCGCGATAGGGATCGTAGCGCGGGATGCGCGCCAGCCCGCTGTCAATCACCAGCCGGATGCCGTCAATGGTCAACGAAGTTTCAGCAACGTTCGTAGCCACGACGACCTTGCGTTGCCCGTAACGCGCGACCGCGGCGTCCTGAGCCTTCGGCGGCAGCTCGCCGTGCAGCGGCAGCAAGATGAAGCCTTTCGACTCTGGGCGCTGGCGGATCGCATTGAGCGTTTGCGAAATCTCGAAACTGCCCGGCATGAACACCAGCACGTCGCCGCTGTCTCCCGCGCCAATGTGCTCCGCAAACACGTCCGCCGCTTGTTCCCAAACCGGGCGGCGATCCACGTAGCTCGGCTCGGATGCGTATTCGATGTCCACCTGAAACACGCGGCCATCCGAAGTGAGGGCGGCGCACGCGTCCCTGTTCTGCAGCGAACGACCCGATATTTCCCCCTCACCCGTCCTTCGGACACCCTCTCCCCCACTGGGGGAGAGGGACGGGGTGAGAGGGCGCGTTTCGGACAGCAGGTGGCTGCAAGCCGGTCGAGGTGGAGCGGCTTTCGAGGTGCCCAAATAGCCCGCCAACAAATCCAGATCGAGCGTGGCGGACATGACGAGCAGCCGCAGGTCGGGCCTCGATTGCTCCTGCAAATCCAGCGCCCGGGCGAGCGTGATGTCGCCGTAAAGATGCCGCTCGTGAAACTCGTCGAAGATCAGCGCCGAAACGCCGCGGAGTTGCGGGTCGTCAATCAACCGCCGCAACAGCACACCTTCGGTGACGAAACGAATTCTCGTCTCCGGGCAGGTAACGTTCTCGAAGCGAATCGTGTAACCCACCTCGCGCCCGAGTTGGACGCTCATTTCCTCCGCCACCCGCGCCGCAAGCAACCGGGCCGCCAGCCGGCGGGGTTGGAGAATAATCACCTGCCCGTCTTCCAGCAAACCGTGCTTCAGCAGCATCTGCGGGACTTGCGTGGACTTGCCCGAGCCGGTGGGCGCGGAAACGATGAGCCGCCGCCGCGCTTTCAACTGCGCGACGAGTTCGCTCTCGATTTCGTGGATGGGTAGCGGCTCGGACATTCCGTCGTTGTGGTGAACCAGCCTACGGACACCGCCGGATAAAGCGAGGCTGATCCGGGTGGACCGCGGGCGTCTGTTTGCCGGCGCGTCGGATGCGCTCTGATTCCGCGGTCCCAATATTCCGCAAATTCCGCTTGAATTTCCCTCATGCCTGATCAATCTCGCGCTCAGGAGACGAAGGCGGTTGCCGTGGGAACGGCAGATGTCGCCGGCAACTGCTCTCGCCCCCGGACTCAAGAACTACCTGGGCATCCTATGAAAGTGCTAATTCATCATCGACCCCTTATCACCTTGTCCGCTCTGCTGGCTGGGCTGAGCCACTTCGCGGTCGCAGCCCCGGTGGGCACGGCCTTCACTTACCAAGGCAAACTCACCGACGGCGGCACGCCTCCCAACGGCTACTACGATCTGCGATTCATTCCTTACGACGCCGATGTCGGTGGCAACCAGGTGGGGCCGATTCTCACCAATGCTGCGGTGCCGGTCACGGGGGGACTGTTCGCCCTGCCTGTGGATTTCGGCAGCGGCGTGTTCACGGGTAACGCCCGCTGGTTGGAGATTGCCGTGCGCACCAACGGCCCCAGCGCCTTCACGCCGCTCAATCCGCGCCAGCCACTCACGCCGTCGCCCCATGCGCTCTACGCGGCGAGTGCCGCAACGGCGGTGACTGCCAACACGGTCATGGCGGGCAGCGTCAGCAATGCAGCCATCGCGGTCGGCGCCGTAGATTCAAGCCGCATCGCGGATGGCACGATCATCACGGACGATATTGCGAGCATTGACGCGGGCAAAATTGTGGGCGGCGACCTCCAGGCGGCGCGGTTGAACGTAGGCAGCGGTCATATCCTGAACGGCACCCTGGCGACGATTGCTGGCGGTCTTCAAAACAGCTCGACGAACACATACACAACCGTCGGTGGCGGTCGACAGAACACTGCGAGCAGAAACTGCGCGACGGTTGCGGGCGGTCAGCAAAACACCGCGGCCGGGAGCTACAGCTTCGTGGGCGGCGGCGAACAAAACAGCGCCGAGGCCGGCGTGACCACCGTCGGCGGTGGTTCGGGTAATAAAGCCCGCGGTCTTTGGTGCATGGTCGGTGGGGGCTACTACAACACAGCCAGCAACGACACGGCCACCGTCGCCGGTGGCAACCGGAACTTCGCTGCTGCAGCCTCCAGCTTTGTCGGCGGCGGCTCGAGCAACCTCGTCAGCGGGATCGCGGCAGTCATCGGTGGTGGTTCGAACAACGTCATCTACGGCGACGCCTGGGCCGCGACCATCGGCGGCGGCGTGTCCAACTCTATTCAGAGCAACGCTCGCGCCTCGGCCATTGGCGGGGGGGTTAACAACACCGTTCAAACGAACGCCTTCTCCGCCACCATTGGCGGCGGCTACGTTAACGCTGTCTCCGGCACCTACGCCACCGTCGGCGGAGGTTATTACAACGAAGCCGGTGGCACCTACGGCGCCACGGTTGCCGGCGGCCACCTCAACAGCGCTTTGGCCATGGATTCCGCCATCGGCGGTGGCCACCAAAACCAGGTCACTAACAACTACGGTACGATCGCCGGAGGAGCTTACAACCAAGTCAACGCCCTCTACGGCACTGTGCCGGGCGGGCAGTACAGCGTCGCGACACAAGAAGGCCAATTCGCCTATGCCTCAGGTGCCTATGCCGAGCCAGGCGATGCGCAGTATTCGCTCTATGTGCCGCGCGTTACGTCGGTGAACACGAACGCCACGGAACTGTTCTTAAATGGCTCCAACCTCCGCCTGCTGGTCCAGGACGAGCGCACGTTGGCCTTTGATATCACTGTGGTCGCGCGCAGCGATATCAATCAAAGCGCGGGTTACCACTTCCGTGGCGTCATCGAGAACACGGGTGGCACGACCACCTTCATCGGCACGCCGACCAGCGAGGTCTTGGGCGAGGATGTCGCGAGCTGGAATTGCTGGATTGAGGCTGACGACACCTACGACGCTTTGCGAATCCGGGTCACAGGCTCGAGCGGCCGGATCGTCCGCTGGGTGGCGCAAGTGCACATCGTGGAGACGAAGTATTGAGGCGCTGAATTGGATTGTGCGCGAACACTGCGAAGCGGTGTAAATGCGATTTGAGTCCGTTTCACCGTTCGCACCGCCTCGAACGGAACTTGTTCTGGCAATCAGGAAGACCTTAAACCGAACACCGACCATGAAACCGACCAAATCAAATGACATCGTTCTCACACTTGTATTGCTGACTAGTCTCTCAACTCTGCTTCTTTGCTGCTGCGCGAACGCGCAAAGCTACGCGGTTGACTGGTCCACAATTGACGGCGGCGGCGGCACCAGCACCGGCGGCGTCTATTCCGTCAGCGGCACCATCGGCCAACCGGATGCCGGGACGATGAGTGGCGGCAACCTCACGCTCCAGGGCGGCTTCTGGGGTGTGATTGCCGTCGTGCAAACACCAGGCGCGCCGCTGCTCTCCATCTTCCGCACGACGACCAACACCGTCGCCGTCGTCTGGCCCTCGCCTTCCACGGGCTGGACGCCGCAACAAAATACCAACAGCATCAGTTCGGTGAACTGGAGCAACGTCACGAACGGGATTCAGGACGACGGCACGACGAAGACGCTGATCGTGAATCCGCCGGTGGGGCATCGGTTCTATCGGTTGAACAAGCCGTAGCCAAAGGCTGCGCACGGCCTTTGGTCGAATCGGAGAATCGGCTTGTCAGGTTTGTCCCGAGGCTTAGAGTCGGCCTTGGAGACGAAGGCGGCTGCCCTGGTAACGGCAGTTGTTCGGGCAACTACTCTCGCCCCCTGGACCCGGAGTCCACATGGATACGTCAACACCGTGAAGAACCCGCGACCCGGTATCCTTCGCAGGCTGACGCGCAGCGCCGTCACGCCGTAGGTGTTTGATACGTCCGAAGGCCACAGCTCAGATCGACAGTGAATGCAAGAAGCCAAAGCCAAGCCATGAAATCCATAAAGCAAATACTCGCCATCGCCGCCCTGCTCTGGGGTGGGTCATCCCTCACCCTAGCTCAGTCCACCGCCTTCACTTATCAAGGCAGGCTGACCGACGCTGCCGTGCCGGCTGACGGCATGTACGAATTCAGGTTCGTCCTGTACGATGCAGCCAGTTCTGGCTCGCGTGTCAGCAATTTCATCACGAACGCGCCGGTAACCGTCCGCAATGGTCTGTTCACCACTTCCATGGACTTTGGGACCGGCCCGTTCACCGGTGTGGCCCGCTGGTTGGAGATCGCGGCGCGCACGAACGGCAGTTCGGGCAACTTCGTCGCGTTAACTCCACGGCAATTGCTCACGGCGACGCCGCTGGCTCTCCGGGCCGCAGTCGCGAGCAATGCCGATCAGTTGAACGGCCAAGGCCCCGGCGCCTACGTGGCGGCGGCGGGCGACACGATGACCGGAACGCTGGTATTGCCTGCGAACGGTCTCCGCGCAGGCACTGATCAACTGGTGCTCTCTGGGGGCAACGTCGGGATCGGGACCAGTTCGCCTTCCTATCCGCTGCACCTGTCTGACACAGCGCAAATCATGGAGAGGATCGTCTCCTCCCATACCGCCGGCACCTGGCAGGAACTTGAGAATACCTCCACAGGCGGCAAGCGCTGGAGCATCCTGACCACGGGCTCGGGAAACGGGGAAGGCGCCGGTCACTTGCTCCTGCGAGCCAGCACCGACGGTCGGACGATCATGACACTTAAAGGGACCGGCAATGTGGGAATTGGCACGACTGCGCCGGAGACCAGGTTGCAAATCGATGGCGGCACCGATACTACGCCTAGTGGGGGCGGATATCTCGTGCTCGGCAGCACCGCAGGTCTGAATATCTCCGTGGATAACAATGAGCTCCAGGCCTGCAACAACGGAGTGGCGGCCACAATGGCGATCAATGCCTCCGGAGGGAACGTCAATCTCATCCAAAGCGGCAGCGGAAAAGTGGGGATTGGAACGGCCGGCCCACGGGTAAAGCTCGAAGTGGTGACATCCGGAGTTGAGAGCGCCATTTATGGAAGTGGTGGGGAGGTCGGCATGGCTGGCTGGGGCGCGGCTGCTGGGGCCTATTTTGGCGACAGTAACGGCACGGGCGAGGCGTGGTTGGGAACCGTGGAGTCAACCACTGCTTCAACACGCTCCTGTGGTGTGTTGGGCCAAGCGTACCATGTTGGAGGCGCGTTCAGCAGTACACAGAACGGGACCATTGCGTACCTCGCCGACCGCACGATTACCATCTGGGGTACTGGCAACAAGCAATTCGTCCAGAACCATCCCTTGGACAGAGACAAAGTCATCACATACACCTGTCTGGAGGGCGACGAGACAGGGACTTACACGCGCGGCAGTGGGCAATTGGTTGATGGCGAAGCCAGAATTGCGCTGAGCGAGACGTTCAAGTGGGTCACCAACCCGGACGTCGGCCTGACTGCACACCTGACGCCCCGTGGCCAGGCCGTGCCACTGGCGGTCGTCTCACTGACCACAGAGGAACTGGTCGTCCGCGGGCCTAAAGGCAGTCCTGATGTAGCCTTCGACTACATCGTGAACGGGCTGCGCATCGGTTTTGAAGAATCCAGCGTCGTCCGGCCCAAAGAGATGGAAGCCTGGATTCCCTCGATGGCTTCCCAAGAGGAGACCTATGCCGAGCACCCCGAGCTGCGGAAATTCAACGCCCTCGAACGGTTCAAAGCGATGCGTCCCGCCACACAAGGCAAAGCCATGGCGCTTGATCTGAGCCGGGCCGCAACCCTGCGCGGCGCGATTACCGTGTACGACCCCGCCGTCCATCAGATTCCCCACCCGCCTCGACCGGGAGGGAGTGCCGTCGCCGCCGGGGCGTCCGCCGAGACAATCGCGCCGTCAGCAGTGGCAGACACCGCACCGGCCAGCAAGGGCCAAGCGACATCCGCCCAAGGCGGCGAGGTCCAGGAGCTGCGCAGCCGGGTGGATGCGCTCGAGAAATTGGTGGCTCAGTTGGCCGCAGCCAAGGGCGCGCGTTAGCAGTCCAGTAACACGAGGTGACCAATGAAGATTCCAAAACTCGAAATCCGAAATCCGAAACCCATCCGAAGCCTGAAGCCCAAGTGGTGGATTCGTTCTTGTTTCCTGCTTTCCGCTTTCTGCTTCAGCGCGCAAGCGCAGTATTCGATTGACTGGTCCACGATCGACGGCGGCGGGGGCACGAGCACCGGCGGCGTGTATTCGGTCACCGGCACGATCGGCCAACCGGATGCCGGCGCGATGAGCGGCGGCAACTTCACGTTGGAGGGCGGTTTCTGGGGCATCATCGCCGCCGTGCAAACCCCCGGCGCGCCGTTGCTGACGATCTCGCGTACGACGACCAATACCGTGGCCGTCACTTGGCCGTCGCCTTCGACGGGCTGGACGCTGCAACAGAACACCAACAACGTCAGCTCGCTGAACTGGAGCAACATCACCAGCGGCATTCTGGAAGACGGCACGACGAAGACATTCATCGTCAATCCGTCCACCGGCAACCGGTTCTACCGGCTCAAGCAATAGTCCGACGCGCGGCAATTGCCTCGAACAGGAGGCCACAGAGATAACGGAGATCGCAGCCTGCGGGATCATGTAAAGCCCACCTTCAGTAGCAGCCGACGTAAGGAGGCTCAATTCTCTTCTGAGGATTCCGAGTGCGGGTTGAAGTTAGAGCCTCCTTACGTCGGCTGCTACGGGTTCTCAAACAGGCTCTGAGGTTTACGCAGGCTCACGCCAGCACCCAGCCCGGCTCGATGTCCGCGTCCAGATCAGTCGGCGCGACGCCGTGGTGAAGCTTTCGCTCGGCGAGGATGCCGATCATCGCGGCGTTGTCCGTGCAGAGGCTGCGTTCGGTGAGCCGGAGCGTGAGGCCGGCTTTGGTGCAGGCGGAGGCGAGATCGCGCCGCAACGCGCGGTTGCACGTGACGCCACCGGACGCTGTGACGCAGGGCACGCCCAGCCGGCGCGCGGCGCGGATGGTCTTGCCGACCAGCACCTCGACAATCGCCGCCTGCACGCTGGCGCAAACGTCGCGGAGCTTCGCGTCGTCTTGCAAAACCTGCGGATTGTCGCGCAGGAAGTAGCGGACGGAAGTCTTCAGGCCGCTGAAGCTGAAGTCGTCGTTCGCGTCGTTCAGCATCGGGCGCGGAAAATCGAAGGCGGTGGGGTTGCCACCTTCCGCCAGCCGGTCAATGTCCGGCCCGGCTGGATAGGGCAGTCCCATCAGCTTGCCGGTCTTGTCGAAACACTCGCCCGCGGCGTCGTCGAGCGTCGAGCCGAGCACCCGATGCCTCAATTCGCTTTCCACAAACACCAGCACTGTGTGCCCGCCGCTGACAATGAGCGAGACGTTCGGCTGCAACGAGGCGAAGTCGGCAGCGGGCGGATCGCCAGCAATCCACGGCGAGTAAAGGTGCGCCTCGTGGTGATGAATCCCGACGAACGGTCGGTTCAACGCAAACGCCATGCCCTGCGCGGCCTTGAGTCCGACCATCAGGGCGTTGGGCAGCCCCGGCCCGCGGGTTGCAGCCACGGCGTCCAGGTCGGCCGTGCAAACGCCGGCTTCGCGCAGGGCTGTCTGAGTGATGGGCAGGAGGTTGCGCAGATGTTCACGCGCCGCCAGCTCGGGCACTACCCCACCGTATTCGGCGTGCAGCGCAATCTGCGACGAGATGACGTTCGACAGCACCCCGCCCCCACGCACGACGGCGGCGCTGGTTTCGTCGCACGAAGTCTCAAAAGCGAGCAGCGTCATGGTGACGTTAAATCGTTGAAGCGTTCGAGGGTCGAAGGGTTGGACCAGCACTGCCGCGTGGCGCGGGGAATCCGGTTCAACGATTCACGGTTCAACGGTTCAACGGCTGAGCAATTCCGCACCCTTGGCGGCCATCTTGCCCGACTTGTTGCCCGGCTCATTGTCAGCAGGCGCGCGTTTGGCGAAGAGCGTGATGCCTTTGAGCAAATCCACGGCGCGGTCGAGTTGCGGATCGCGAGTCCGTCGGACGCGCTCGCGGTCCGCAGACTCCAGGCTTTCGGCGCCGCCGGGTGCGCGCTTGAGCTGCAGGTCAATCTCCTCGTCGTCGGTCAGTTCAACGGGGATGTCCGGCGTGATGCCGTGCTCGTGAATGACTTTGTGGCTGGGAGTGTAATACTTCGCCGTGGTGAGGCGCAGGGCCGCGCCCTCAGGCAACGGCAGGACGCTTTGCACCGAACCTTTGCCAAACGTGCGTTCGCCGAGGATGACCGCGCGCTTGAGGTCCTGCAAACAGCCGGCGACGATCTCCGAGGCACTGGCGCTGCCCAAGTTCACGAGCACGACCATCGGCATGTTGTCGAGCCGGTCGCCGCGACCGCGGGCGTAATGCGATTTGTTCTGGGACGGATTGCGGCCCTCGGTGCTCACGACGAGCTGGCCGCGTGGGAGGAACTTCTGGCAGACGTCCACCGCCTGGTCGAGCAGGCCACCGGGATTCCAGCGGAGATCGAGGATGAACGCCTTCATGCCTTGCGCCTTGAGTTTCCGGAGCGCGGCATCGAGATCGTCGCTCGTCTTGTCGCCGAATTGGCTCAACCGCACATAGCCGATCCCGTCCGGGCCGAGCGGAAATTCTTTCCGGCCGTGAACGTCCTTGACCATTTCCACGGCGATAACGGCGCGTTTCAGGGTCAACTCCTTTGTCTGGTTGTTCGAGGGGCGGAAGATGGTGATGGCGACTGCCGTGCCGGGTTCGCCGCGCAGGAGCTTCACGGCATCCCCCGAACCCATGTGCTCGGTGGTGCGGCCGTTCACCTTGACGATTCGATCGCCGGTGAGAATGCCCGCTCTGAACCCCGGGGAATCGTCCATGGGCGCAACGACCGTGAGGTAACCTTCGCGCACGGACACCACGATGCCGAGCCCGCCGAAAGCACCCTGCGTGTCGTCCTGCAGCTCCTTGTGTTTCTCGGCGTCGAGAAACTCGCTGTGCGGATCGAGCGTGTTGACCATGCCGCGAAGCGCGCCGTAAACCAGCTCCTTGTAAGTCAGATTCGTCGAGTCCACGTAATCCTTGCGGATGATCTCGGTGACTTGGGAGAAAACTTCGAGGCTGGGGTAGGGGTTGTCGGGTGGCAGCGCTTGCGAGGCTTGGCGGTAAACCCGTGCGCCGATGGCCACGTTCACGGCCAGCACCAGAACCACCGCGCCGAAGATTGTGCGTCTGCGAGTTGTCGAGTCCATGTCGTCTGAAAACAAATTAGAGAAGGTCCGCCTGGATGGCAACCTCAACCGCCGCGCCAGCGCGGCCCGAGACCCACGCAAGGCAAATCTTCCGGACGCGTGACCTTCGGATTCGGCTCGGCGTTCACGACCAACGAGAATTTCGCCATGCATGGAGCGGATTTTTGCCGCAGGTCGGAAGATTCGTGGTGGAATATCGGATGCGTGGTTTGCGCGGGGTGATGAACTTCGTGGGCGGCCTCTTCAAGGCTGGGTGCCGTTGCGGTGGAGATGCGCCCCCCCAGCGAGAGAATGTTCTCCTGCGTCAAGGTCGCGGTGGGGCCGGCGCCGGGTGGCCGTTGGAGAACGCGCCCCACACCCGCGGGTTCACGCAACCGCTCGAGTCCACCCCATACACGCGGTTGGTCACGCTGTTCCACGTAAGGGCGAGGTCGTTTCCCACGGGGTGGTCGCACCGAACGTCCGGCCCGGCGTCCTCGCCCACGACCGCCGCTGACCCGGTTGCCATCTTCGCTCCCACGTCCATGCAAACCTCGCACTTCCGCCGACACCAGCCGTCAAAGAGATTGCCCATTGCCACGAGTTCGCTTAGCATTCGTCAAGTTGCGCGAGTAGCTCAATTGGATAGAGCGTCGGCCTCCGGAGCCGAAGGTTGTGGGTTCGACCCCCGCCTCGCGTACCAGCTTTCATTGGCTGTTATCCGAATGCCTTGACTTTTGGGGACAATTTCGGCCATGAAAACGAAAGCTTCTCCCGGGCCTGCAACGGCCCCTCGAAATCAAGCGCAGCAACGTCACGGTGAAGATTTACGCGGGAAGAAATCGCGTCAATGGCACCGTCTATCCGCAGTTCACACTCACCCATTACGACGGCGGGCAGCGGAAGAGGAAACGCTTCGCGGACCTGGCCGAAGCCAAGCGCGAAGCCGAGTTTACCGCGACCAAGCTGGCCAACGGCGAGAACGAAGTGCTCCGGCTCGCTTCGGCAGACCGGGCGATCTACACTCAAGCCATTGGCCAGTTGCGCCCGCTGAACGTGCCGTTGAATCTCGCCGGGCTTGAATACGTGCCTGCTGTGAAACACCTGCCGAAGGGCTCAAGGCTCAAAGAGGCCGTGGATTTTTCCGCCGTCGTAATCCCGCCGCGCTCCAAAAGCGCGCCGTGCGGCAGGCCGTTGACGAAATGCTGGCGACCAAACGCGCGGCGAAGCTCTCGGAAGTTCACTTGAAAGACCTGGATTGCCGGCTGAACCGTTTTGCCGATGCCTTCCAGTTGAACATCGGGGCGGATCAGGAACGATGCTGCAAACGTGGCTGGACGGGATGAAGGCCAGCGGGTGACCGGTGTCAGTGCGTCCAACACCGCTTGCGCAATCGCGGCGAGCGGTTCGTTGAGCAAGTCCTCCGGCTCGTAATCAAGCTCGTCCACCAACTTCCGCCAAATCGCTTCTTGGTCATCGTAAAGAAATCCGGTGAGGTAGAGGCCTTCCTCCGTCGGCTCATCGCTTCCTTCATCTGCTGCTGAGTTGGCCGCTGTGATCGCCAGGTCGAGCAGATGTAGCGCATCCTCGGTCGGCGGAACATCCGACTGGCGCAGTCGCTTGGCTGCCGCTTGATTCAACGGGTGCTGATTCAATTGCTCGATGTTCATTGGCGCGCCGCTCTATTCGAGATTCTGCCAGAGCTTGTCCAACAGCGGGTCGTCGAGCGCCTTTTGGCGAACGTCCTTCAGTGCAAACGCTCGCTCCAACGCCGCCCGCGCCGCTTTGAAATTCCGAAGCTGCGCATCCACCTGTGCCTGCGTGTAATGCGCCCACCAATCTGACGCGCATTCCTTGGCCAGCCGGCCCGTTTTTCGCTGGACTCCCTGCAGTGGCCGCCCGCCCACGACATGCTCCGCAATTCGACGGGAAACAATTTTTGAACAAACAGTTGACGTGGTGGTTAAATGTGATAATAGAATTCATTAGTTAGTATGGAGCAGAGGAACACAACGAACGAAGAAAGGCTGAAAGATGAGAGCGAGAATGAGCAAAGGCAGCAGTGGGATTAAGCGGGTGACGAGAGGGCGATTGGGCACGAACCGCCACTACAAGAGCAGTTTCGTGACGCGCAATCGCAAGGAGTGGCTGGAGAATTTTTCCAGACGCACCCTGCGGTCAACGACCGCCGCAACCCAGCCGGTGGCTCAGACCGAGTCGGCTGAGGAGCCCCGCCGCGCGAGCACCGAGCCGGCGAGCGCGATCACCCTTTACATGCGGGAAGTGGGACAAGTCGCACTGCTCACGGTACAGGATGAAATCCGGCTGGCTGCGCGGATCAAGCGAGGCGACAAGGCCGCCCGCGAACACATGATCCGCGCCAACCTGCGTCTCGTCGTCAAGATTGCCCGTGAATACGAAGGCCTCGGCCTGCCGCTGCTGGATTTGATCAACGAGGGCAACATCGGCCTGATGAAAGCCGTGGAGCGGTTCGATCCGAAGAAAGGCGGGAAACTCTCCACCTACAGTTCTTGGTGGATCAAGCAGTCCATTCGCCGCGCGCTAGCGAATCAGGGAAAAACCATCCGCCTGCCGGTTCACGTCGCCGACAAGATCTATCACCTGCGGCTCGCCGAACTCCGCTTGCAGGAAACGCTGGGCCGCGAACCCACGGAAGAGGAACTGGCCCAGGAACTCCGCACCACTCCCCGCCGCGTCGCGGCGCTACGCACTGCCGCCATTCGGCCGGCGTCGCTCGATGCCACGCTGGGCGATGACGACAGCAGCCGCTTGGGCGACGTGGTGCCGGATGAAGCCGCCACCAGCCCCGCCGCAAGTCTCGAACATCGTACGACCACCGCCAAGGCGCTCGAGTTGATCGGGAAACTGCCGGATCGCGAAGCCAGCATTCTCCGCTTCCGGTTTGGTTTGGATGGCGGCAACGAAAGGACGCTCGAAGAAGTGGGCAAGAAGTTCGGCGTGACGCGCGAGCGCATCCGCCAGCTCCAAAACCTCGCCTTGGGCAAGCTCAAGGAAATGTTGGAAGAGGACCTTGACGCATTGGGCGTCGCCGCGTAATCGGACGAAGCAAGCCACGATTGACCTGGTTTCGCGCGTGCAGCGTACTCCATGGGCCGCCTTCCCCCTCTCTGAGCGGTCCGAGCTCCTCCGCTGCACGCGCATCCTTTTTCGAAGTCGCCGATAATGCCGCGCCGCGAGCGGGCGACGCACCGGGGCACCTGCCAGTTCACCAGACGAAACAGATCGTTTTCGCTTTCGGCGTTGCCCGGTGCGCGGACGTTGCTTAATTTCGCCGCCGTTATGCCAGAGCCAACCCCAGCTCCCCCGCCGGCGCGACCGGATGGACGCGCGCCTGACCAACTTCGCCCACTGCGCTTCCAGAACCACATCGCCCCGTACGCCGCCGGTTCGACGCTTATCGAGTGGGGACAGACGCGCGTGATCTGCGGCGTGACGGTCGAGGAAATCGTGCCGCGCTGGATGAAAGAGCAGGGCGTTTCCGGCGGCTGGGTCACCGCCGAATACTCGATGCTGCCTTACTCGACGCTCCAACGCAAAGCACGGGACAGTACGAAGGGAAAGATCGAAGGCCGCACGCAGGAAATTCAGCGGCTCATTGGCCGCGCCATGCGCGCGACCGTGGACCTTGAAAAGCTTGGCGCGCGGACACTCTGGGTGGATTGCGACGTGTTGCAGGCGGACGGCGGCACGCGCACCGCCGCGATTTCCGGCGGTTACGTGGCCCTCGCGCTGGCGCTGCGCCGCCTCGTGTCGGAAGGCAAGCTCCCGGCGAATCCCCTGCTTCACGCCGTGGCCGCCGTGAGTGTCGGCGTCGTCCTCGGCCAACCGCGACTGGATCTCTGTTACGCCGAAGACGCCGCGGCGAGTGTGGACTTCAACCTGGTCATGAACTCGGCGGGCGAATTCATCGAGTTGCAGGGCACGGGCGAGGAGGCCACGTTTACCGAAGACCAGCTTGCAGGTTTGCTCCGACTTGGGAAGGCGGGCGTGCGCGAACTGCTCGCGGCCCAGCAGAGGGCGCTACAGGAATGAGCTTCGAGTTTCGAGTTTCGAGTTTCGAGTTCAGCATCTAGCGTCGCCGCGCCACCATGTCAGTCACCCGGTTGTTTCTCATTCGTCACGCGGAAGTGGAGGCGCGCTATCAAAACATCTTCGGCGGGTGCATTGACATGAATCTTTCGCCTCGCGGCCACGAGCAGGCACGGGCGCTCGCGGCGTTCCTCGGGCGACTGCCGATGGATGCCCTCTACGCCAGCCCGATGAAACGCGTCGAGCAAACCCTCGCCCCGTGGCTCAACGATGGCGCGCCACGACCGGTCGTGCTGCGTGACCTGCGCGAGGTGGATTTCGGCGACTGGACCGGGCTGGGCTGGGACGCGGTGAAGGAGCGCTTCGGCCACAGCGCGTGGGAGTGGCTGCATCACCTCGAGCGCGGCGAAGTGCCAAACGGCGAAACCGGCGCGAGCTTTCGCGCGCGCATTGAGCCGTGCCTGCGGCAGATCGTGCGCGAACAACCGGGCCGGAACGTCGCCATCGTCTGCCACGGCGGGGTCATCCGCATGATCCTCGCCATCGTGCTGGACCTGCCGCTGCCGCAAACGGCGGCGCTGACAGTGGACTACGCCTCGGTTGCGCGCGTGGCGCTCGAAAAGTCACGAGCCGAGCTGGAACTGCTAAACTTCGCGCCGTGGCGAAAACTACCATGAGGCGGCGGATGAAACGAGGAGCAGGGGAATCGGAGAATCGGCGAAACGGAGCGAGCAGAAGCTCCGCCAGTGCCCCATGAGCCCCGGGGCAATTTGGAGAATCTCTGTGGCGACCACGGCGGAGGCGGAGGAGGCTGTCGGGGCCCTGCTCGCAGAAACCTTCGGAACGATGCCGGCGACAAACTTCGACGCGCTCAAGGGTCGAACGACTGTTTCCGTTTTCCTCCCCCGACTTCCGGTGGCGGCGGCGGTCAGATTCAACGCGCTGCGAGCAAGACTTCGCGAACTGGCAAGTTGGGGTTTGGACGCCGGCCCGGCGCGGGTCAGCGTTCGCAAGCTGCCGCCGGAAGACTGGGCGGAATCGTGGAAGCGGCATTTCAAGCCCATCGAAATCGTCGGGGCTTTGCTCCTCAAGCCGGGTTGGAGCCGGCGCAGGCCTCGCAAGGGCCAGGCGGTGGTCGTCCTCGATCCCGGGCTGAGTTTCGGTACGGGCCAACACGCGACGACGAGTTTCTGTCTCCGCGAGCTCGTCGCGCGCCGGAAGCCCGGCACGCGGCAGTCGTTCCTCGACGTGGGTACGGGTTCGGGAATCCTTGCCATTGCCGCGGACAAACTCGGCTACGCGCCGGTTCACGCGTTTGATTTCGACCCGGACGCCGTGCGGGTGGCGCGCGCCAATGCCCGGCGAAACCGCGTCTCCAAAAACCTGCGGATCGGGTGCCACGACCTCAAGGCCTTCCGCCCCAAACCAGGACGGCGGTACGACCTGGTTTGCGCCAATCTGCTTTCGCCGCTGTTGGTCGCCGAACGGCGGCGCTTGGGGAACTTGGTTCACGGCGGCGGCGCGCTCGTGCTGGCAGGAATCCTGCGGACAGAGTTCGCCGAAGTGCAGGCGGCCTACGAAGCTTTGGGACTGCGCCTGCTCGACAGCCGGCGCGAAAAAGAGTGGCAGTCCGGTTCGTTTGGTTTCCGATGAAACGCGGAAACTCCCGTCGGTATCCGGGTTTGAATCATGGAAGGCCGCACGGTGGACGCGAGAGATTGGTTCGCAACATTTCCGCCATGTTGCCGAGAAGTGAAGGCGAGAGGATGTGCGCGGAAACAGCACCGCGCCTTGGCAGTTCTCACAGCGCAGGGATGCGCGCGGGGTCCGGATTCACCCGACCAACCGGGCGTCGGAAAAAGTTTTGAATGCAGGCGCGCGAAAACGGTCCTATTATCGAGCAATGAAAATGCCGATGCCAGTTGTGAAGCTCGGCGACCTGACAAAGGCCGGCAAAACGGCATCGTGCGCGCAACTCCCCAGAACCGCCTGACATAGGAGTCGAGCCATGAGCAAACCTGTGGAACCCATCACCGAAGTCGTGCGGGATCCCAAACACCCGTTCCGAAAAACCGAGAATCAACCCAAGAAGGCGCAGCGTCACCGCTACGAGCGCCGGAAGATCAAAGAATACCTGCACCTGGCGGATTGGCTGACGGAGGAGCCGGCCTGAACGAATCAACCCACGGACTTGAAGCGAGGCCACGCGCGAGCGTGGCCTTCGTGTTTCCGGGAGGCGTCACTGGCAGGCGGGGCAGAGGCCGAAGAACTCCAGGCGATGCGTCACGGCCTTGAACCCATTCCTCGTGGCGAGGCGCTGCTCAAGTTCGGAGATGGCGCATTCCTCGACTTCCACGACCTTCGAGCAGCCGGTGCAGACGAGGTGATGCTGGTGGCCATCGTCGCCCGGGCGTAACAACTTGAACCGCGCCACGCCATCGCCAAAGTCGAAGCGCTTCACCAGCCCCATCTCCTCCAGCAAGTGCATCGAGCGATAGACCGTGGCCAGGTCGCAGTCACCTTTCGGCAGAGCGTCGCGCACTTCCTTGTTTGTGAGGGGCCTTGCCTGCCGGCGGAGGGCGCCGAGAATTGCCTGACGCGGGCCGGTCAGCTTGCGCGCGCGACAACGGAGGTGGTCGGCCAGCTCGGACAGTTCGGCGTGCCGGTGCGGGAAACGGGGCGCACTCATGCGGCGGTTCAGCGGACCAATGCGCTCAGCACACCCAGCGTCGTGCCGACGATGATGGCGCCAAGCTTCTGCAGGTTGATGCGATGCGCGTCGCCGCTTTCAAAGAGAATTGTCGTCGAGATGTGCATGAAGATGCCGATGACGACGGCCATGAGTTCGCGGGAGTAGTGGGCGAGTCCGGTGTGGGTGCTCAGGAACATGCCCGCCGGCGCCATAGCCGCGAACACTCCCAGCCAGGCGAGCGCACGGCGCCGGCTCAGGCCGCTCTGCAGCAACATGCCCAGCAGCGCGATGGACACCGGGTAGTTGTGGACCACGATGCTCCAAAGCAACAATCGGCGCGAGGCGGGGTCGTGGTGCGTATGGGGGCCGCCCAAGGCGGTGGCCTCGACCAAAGCGTGGAGGCAAAGCCCGGTGAGAATACCCACCGGCAGGCGCGCGTGCGTGGGGTGCGCGTGGCCGTGTTCGACACCCATCGAAATGAAGTCCAGCGCGAGTTGAACGAAAAACCCGCAGAGGATGAGCGCGCCAATGCGCACGTTCGAAACCGCCGTGCCCGCCGAATCGTGATACAGCTCGGGCAGCAGGTGGAGAAACGTCAGGCTCAGTAGATAGGCGCCGGTGAAGGCATTGAGGACCTTGATGGCGCGCAGTTCGTGCAGCCGGAAGAGGAACACCGACACCGCGCCCAGCGCGATGCTCGAAAGCAGAATCAGATAGTCCATGATTCCAAGCTTGGCTGTCTCCGCGTCAGCCAGAATGCCGGCGACGGCGGAGATTCAATTGCAAATCATTTGCAGTGCGACCCCAAAGGAAAGCCCCGCGCGCGGCGGGGCTTCGCGAAACTACTTCATCAACAGCATCTGACGCGCGCGCTTGATGGCGCGGTTTAGACGGCGCTGGTAATGCGCTGGCAGGCCGGTGTACTTGCGCGGCAGAATGCGCCCCTGGTCGGTGACGAACTGCCGGAGCAGGTTGGTGTTCTTGAAGTCGAGCGCGTCGGCGGTGAAGTCAATCTTCGGTTTCGGTCGCGGGGGCCGGCGTTCGCGTGTACCGCTGCGTCCGCGACTTCCGCGCTTGTCCGAGTCCGTGTTGGTTTTGCGTGGCATGGCGGTGTTACTTGATTTCCTTGTGCAACGTGTGGCGGCGGAGGGCGGGGTTGTACTTCCGCAATTCCAGCTTCTCCGTCTTGGTCTTCTTGTTGCGGGTGGTCATGTAGCGCGACGGCGATTTGCCTTCCTTGCGCGCTTCGCTGCATTCGAGAGTGATAATTTCCCGCGGCATGAGTTACTCCTTCTCCTTCATTTTCTCTTCCGGTTCTTCCTCGGCTTCGGCTTCGCTTTCGGCCGGGGCAACGCTGTCCACCGTTCCGAGCGATCCAAGGCGACGCTGGCGCAGGGCGCCTTCTCGTTCCAATTGCGCCTGCGCCTGCACGGTGAACCGCGCCCACGGGATGGCTTCGAGGCGGGCCTTCGGAATGGCCTTGCCCGTCAATTCGCAAACTCCGTATGTCTTCTTCTCAATCCGCTTCAGCGCGTCCTCGATTTCGTAAATCGCGTCCTGGTCGGACGAAAGCAGACTTAGCGCGAAGTCGCGGTCGAAATTGTCGGTGCCGGAGTCGGCCATGTGCAGGCTGTAGCCCGGCATTTCCTGGGCGGATTCCTTGGCCAGGCCGTTCATCTGTCGCAGCAGTTGATCGCGCAACTCCACCAGGCGGTGGTGGTACTTGGCCCACTCCGCCTTCACCCGGATTTCGCCAACCGGCCTGGCCTTGATCGCGGGACGGCCGAGGATCGCCGCCGCGGTGGCGGTGCGATGCGGCTTGGCCGCGGCTTTCTTCGTTTCTTTCTTCTTCGCAGTCACAACTCGAACCAATCGGTGTCTTTGGAAATTCTCCCGCCGGCTTCGGCCGGGCGGCTCAACAACGATGATACCACCGTTTTGAGGGTGGGCGAATGTAACAAAGGAAACCCGTTCCGCCACAAAAATCTTGAGGAATTTTCGGTCGGTTTGAAGCCCCCAGGATCTGCCGCAAACAGGGTGGACGCCGCCTAGAATGCGGGATTCAATTGGACTCCAAGCCCAGTCGCTCCGGACTACTTCAATTCCAGAACTGTCCCCGCAATGTGTCGCAAACCGTCGGCGACGTTGAAATAGTAAACCACCAGTACACGGTTGTTCGACAGCAGGGTCGCCCACGGGTATCCCAGGTCGCCATTCCCGCCGTCGGCACGCAGGACGATTTCCGCCGCCGTCTTGAAGTTCGCGCACTCGGCATCCAGCACGCGGGCGCGAATGCCGAAGGGCGCGTGCCGGTAACCATAGACGAGCAGCACCCGGCTGTCCGGCAGTCGCAGCGCGTAATGCGGGTGGCCCTGCCAGCCGGCGTCCTGCCACGGCTCGAAGCTCTTTCCGTGGTTCGTCGAACGAGCCACCACCGTGTGATCGTCAAAATTCGCCGTGCGCAGGAAGGCGACGAGGTCCCCCTTCGGTGTTTCGTAAAGCGAGGTTTCGTTGAACGTCACTTTCGGATCCGTCGCCACGGGGCAGGAGTATTGCCACGTTGTTCCTTGGTCCGCTGAAATCAGGAGGTGCGTTTCCGTCCGGCGCGGTTGCGTGGAGGCGTTGGCGGCCACGACCCAGTAGAGCCGGCCATCCCGGCCCTGGCACATCGCGCCACGATTGTATGCCGGCACGGGCTGGCGGAAGATGTCGCTGGTGTTGTCTGCGCCGACGGGCGGAGGATACATCGGCCCCTGCCACGAATGGCCGCCGTCTTTCGAGCGGAGGAGGTAGCCGCCGAGAAACGCAAAGTTGCCGTGCCGCAACGAGTCCGAGAGCTTTGCGGCGAAATCCGGCGGGAGCAGCGCCCAGCCGTAACTCGAACAGAGGATAGTGCCGTCGCGCAACTGCACCATGCACGGGTCCTGCGAACCGCCGAAGGGATGCGCGTGAATCAGCTCTGGCTCGCGGCTCCAAGTCTTGCCACCGTCGCGCGAGCGCACGAGGACGAGATAGCTGTTCGGGTCGGTGTGGGAATAGGCTTTCTCTCCCAGCAGCTTCCGATTCGGCGCGCGGCGGAAGGCCACGAGCAACTCGCCATCCTTCCGGCGCACGATTGAGGGAAAGGCACTGTAGAATTTGTCGTTCCGGTAGATGACGATGTCTTCGACTTTGCGGAGCGTTGCGGGCGCGGCATCACCGGCTTGAACCGGCAAATCAGGCGACAGCACCGCGGTCAGCAGCATCGCCGCCGAGAATGGAAGGACAGAGCCAAGCTTCATGGGCCGGAGTGAATGGCTTCGCCGGACACGTGCCAAGCAAAATCCCTGTTCGGCCGGTGCGAGAAAAGTGACTGCCCAACCGAACCTCTGGAGAGCGGGGCCGCGATGTCCGGCTTCGGGGCTGGGTCGCAGCGCCGCGTCACCGGGCGTCAAGCGCGGCGGCAACCGCGCGGCTTCCAGGAAGTGGAACTTCACGAAGCGGCCCTCCGTGCCCGCTCATGGGTCCTTCCGCGCGGGCAACCGCACGACTCCCAGCGTCGCGCTTTGCAGTACGCATCCCCCTGGTCCAGGCGCTACACCGTGTGGATGAGTTTCTGCACCGCGGCAAACAAATCCCCCAGCGGTTCGGTTTTCCCGATGCAACCGTTCGCGCCGAGCTTGAGCGCCCGCCGGAGCAGGTCCGGGTCGTAACCCAGGCCCGTGAACATCACGACCGGCAGCGTCGGGTGGTCGGACTTTACCTTTTCAAGCAACCCCAATCCGTCCTCCCCGGCGATGTCAATGTCCAGAATCACCGCATCGAAGCTCCCGCCATCGAGCAAACGAAGCCCTTCCTCGGCATTGGTGGCCGTCGTGACTTGGCAACCCTTCTTCCGAAAGAACAGCGACAGCATTTCACGAATAGGCGCTTCGTCGTCCACGAACAGAATGTGCGGCTGCATGCCCGCCAAGAAAGCCCGGGGCGCGGCTGAAAGCAAGCCGCGACGATGCCCTGCGGGAAGCGACAGCGGTTGAACGCGCTCGCGCGCTCCTCGCGGTTTGAAGTGCAAGTTCGCTGGTCCCGCCGCGAGGGCGCGAAGTCTCGTTCACGGCCCCGTCACTTCCGGCGGCAGCCCGAAACCGGAGGCGTGGCCATCCATGTACACCACGTTCTTGCCGGGGCGCGGCGGACGCGGATGGAATTCCTCGTAATCCAGCAGCAAGGGCGTTGTCTCCGGCGGGAAGCGCAGTTGTTTTTGCTCATCGGTTTGCTCGACCGGCTGGCCTTCAATCACCATGACCTTGAGGATGCGCACATTCGAGGTTCGCGTCTCGTCCATGCGCCGGCCGTTCAAATCCGTGTTCCATTCGTAGCTGGAGCCTTCTCGCGCGAACAGGCCCAGGTTGTCCTGCGGACAAAGAAAAACATTCGCCGCCGTATTGGTGCCGCCTCCGTGGCCAAGCTCGGCGCCGAGCACGTCACAAATGCGCGGCAGGGGTTTCCGCGGATCAATCGGCATCGTGGGCAGAAGCTCGGCGGCGGGCAGCCGACCGTTGTTTTCGTCGGCGTAGAGCCGCGTGGCGATGCCGAGCTGCCGCAGTTGGCTCAGGCAAACCGTGTTCTTCGCCCGGCTCTTCGCGCGACTGAGCGCGGGCAAGAGGAGCGCCGCCAGAATGCCGATGATGACGATGACCACCAACAGTTCGATCAAAGTGAATCCCCGCCGCGGCGGGGCAGCGAGGGCTTGCCGGGAGAATTCAAAGTTCGTTTCCACGGTGCAGAATCACGCTGGGCCGATCTCAAGGATTCGACTTCGCCGCTTGCTTTTCCCGAGCGCGTTGCACCCGTTGCTCGGGCGTAAGGCGGAGGTAATTCTCCGCCTCGGCCCGCCGGATCACGCCCTCGACGTCCGGCAGCGCGGGGAGTTCGCCGGGGGCATGATTGGTGCCAACGCCGGTTACCGTATGAATCCGGCGCATCATGTTTCCGGCGAACGGAAAGCCCCCAGGCGACTGGCGCAGCACGTAAAGCGTGGTCAAACGCCCGTTGACTTTTTTCGCGACTTCGCGCGCCACCGCCTCGCTGGCGTCGGCATAAGTCTGGTCGCCGAGTTTTGATTGCAGGCGCTGCTCCAACACCACGTGCTCCGGGCTCCAGATTTCCTCCTTCACTTCCCCTTTGCCATCGCGCGTGCGGGTGACCACGCGCATCCGTTTGGCTGGCCCACCCGTCTTCACAGTCACGTTGCTCCCCCCTCCCGTGGCTTGGACGTCCACATCCACTGTGGCTTGGCGCAATGCTCCGCCGGCTTGTGCGAACACGGAATCGTCCACGCCGGTCGCCTTGAGTTTGTCCCGCAGCGCCGCTTCCACGTCGCCGTTCTTGATGTCTTTGCTGTCGAGTTTGATCATCACCGGCTTTCGTTTCGTCACCACCACCGCGCCCTTGCCGCCGGAAGCCGGGCCACCCGCCGGGAGAACGTCCGGCCCGCCCGCGAATGCCGACAAGTCCGGGCCGCCGTCAACTTCCGGCGGCGCGAGATTCGTCCAGCCTGCGTCACCAAGCTTCGTGCGGTCACGCAACGCGGCCTCCAGTTGGTTCAGCGCGCGATCCGATTCGTGGACCGCGTGCCACTTGCTCCAACTCGCGCCGGCCTGCTGCCCCAGCCGATCCAGCGCCTCCTCCAGCGGCGCGTTTTTCAGCGCAAGCGTCACTTTCACGTCGAGGTCTTTGCCGGCAAGAATCGTCTCGCGGGTTTGCCGCTCCATTTGTTTGATGACGCTGGCGAGCGGCGCGTTATAGACATCAATCGTGACCAAGTTGTGCTTCGCGCGGTAAACCGCCCGCCCCACCCAGGCGAAGCCGGCCGCCACGAGCACGATGATTCCGATGAAAAGGCATTTCTTGTTCATGATCTGGTTTCAGTTTGTCGTCCGGAAAAACTTCAATTTCTGCCACCAGTTTTTTCCTCTGTTACGGCGCGTGGGAAACGGGGCGGTGCGGCTGAAGCTCGTTCCCTGAGTTCGGCAAGGGATGCGCGGAACAGCCGGTTGGTTGCCCCTAAATCCTCGGGCAGAAAATAAGCGAAACCACCGGCAATGGCCATCGCCTCGCGCGCCAGCTCCGTTCCCTCCCGCCGCGGCAACGGTACACCCCACCGCTGGAAATCGCGCTCCAGAAAACGCTCGTACCAGCACACACGGCTGACGGAGGACACCGGCGCCGCCCCACCGGCGCGAAGAAGGCCGGAGGCGAACAGGAGATCGCCAGCGGCCTTCCAGTCCTGCACCGCCACGCCTTCGCGCCGTTCCACGCCGGCTGCCACGCCCAGCTCCCGCGCCTGCAATTCGTCGCCGTCCAGGATGCGCTGCAAGCTCCCCGTGAGATCCCAAACGTAAACTTTTTCCGTGTCCCAGTTGGCCCCGAACAACAGTCCGCGCTCGATGGAAACCGCCACCGCGCCAATGTGGTCGCTCACGGGAAACTCAAACACCGGCGTCAGAGGTCTGCCAGCCACCAGTTCCGCCACCGGAAACGCGCGGATGAGGCTGCGCCCATTCCGTTTGCTTCCGGCCAGCGGAATCCACAACCGCGTGCCGTCCGATTGCATTCCGCCGGGATGATCGAGGCTTGTGACAGCTTGGTCGGCGTCCACCGGCGTTATGTCCCAAGCGTCCCATCGCGTTCGCTCTGCCGTGGTGCGGAAGAGGAATGCCCGCTTGGGGCGCGCATCTTCGCGTCGGGCGGTGACGCAGAACTTCCCGCCCACCAATTCCAAGCCTTGCGTGTGGGCCTTTGCGGGTTGGCCCTGAATCCGCAGTGGTGGAAGACTGATAACGTCCACCACAAGGTCCTTCGCCTTCGAATGAAGGGCATGGAGCAAGAGCACTCCCAAGGCTGCCGATCGCAGAAACCCTGACAGTGGTTGTTGGAACTTGCGTCGCTGAACGAAAGCCGCCAGCGCGCCGACAACCACGCCTACCATGACCAACAACCAAAGGATCATCTTTTTCGCTTGGCAAGTTTAGCGGAATAGCGATCCGCATGGCGAGGCTTTGATCCGCTCCCCCGACTTGTCATGACTTTCATCGCGCCTGCGCGACGATTACTTCAAAAACCCGTGGTACAGCCCGAAGTAGTAAGGCAACAGAAAGTACGTGCCTTCATACTCAACGTCGCCGCCGAACCCGCCGTCCATGCTCTGGCTGTCGCTGTTGATCCGGATCTGGCTGCGCTCCTCAATCGGCAGGGCCTCGCCGATAACCGCCGACCATCCGTAAGCTTGGTTTTGCCGCGGCGTAGGATCTTGCACCACATCGAGTCTGTGGCTGTTCTTCACCGGCCACCCGACCAGCAGCAGCGGCATGCCGCGAAGGGTCTGCACACCGCGCGCGAGCGCCTTTGGGAAATCTTCAACGATTTCCTCCACGATCGGCTTCTCCCGATCTGGGAGCACCGCCGTGAACATGAAGTTGAAGAACGGGTCGTTCTGCTTCGAAACGAACAGCCAGTTGCGATCCAGGCTCACGCGATACGCCTGACGCAACTCCGGATCGGTTTCATACTTGAGCAAACCCCAGTAGCTCAGAAAGGCCAGGTTGTTGTCCCAAGGCACGACGTTCTCCGGCGGGAACACGGCTCGACCGTCCATCGCATTGACGTGGTAGGCGTGCCGGTTGCGGAGCATTGCGGCAGCGTCGCGGTATTTCGCATCGCCCGTGATGTGATGCGCCACGTTGAGGAAGGAGAGTATCTCCACGGCCTGCAGGCCGCGGTCTGCCCAGCCGGTCGGCGAGTTGCAGTACTCCGGCGACCAGTTTGCCCAGCGCGTCGGCTTGCCATCATGATCCACCAACCGGAAGCCGTGCTCGACGATGTGATCGGTCAGGGCGCGAACGAGCGCGACCACCGCCGCCTTTTCCTCCGGCGTCTCTGCCACCAGATCGTGGTAGGCCGCGTAAAAGAAATAGTGCCCGCAGATTTCGTCGGAGCTTGTGTCGCACTTCCACCAGTATTTCCCGTCCGCGCTCTTCGGCCAGCGGGGGAGAATTTCCTTCCACAGCGGATCGCGGGCTTTTTCCGCCGCGTTGGCCGCGGCGCCGAAGCCCTCGTTCGGATCGGGTTTCCAAGTCGTCGGAATGACCGAGCGGGCTGGGAAGCCAGGGATGCCGGTCACATCGAAGAGCATCTTGAGGGCGTGAAAGGTCCGCACCGCACGCCGCTTGGCATCCGGATCGTGTGTGGCGCCGTAGCGGAAGCACTCGGCGGCACCATACATCGCCGTGTAAAGCCCATCGTTGTCCGTGTGGTTGATCCACGCCGTCGCGAGGTCCCCGGGCGTCTTCAATCTGCAACGCACCACGAAGCCCATGCGAGTGTGGCGCTCGTCAACGATGCGTTCGTAATGTGCTGCCTTCTCGGCGAGCGTCATCGGTCGCCGCTCGATTCGCGACACGCCGTCCGCGCCTGCGATCCAAACGCCGTCGGCATCCGCAGCGATCGCCGCTACTGCGTCAGTTGGCAGCCAGCGTTTCGAGGCGCGGTAGGCCCACTGCCCCGCGTCCACCCGCATCGCTCCGCGGTCCGTACCGAACCACGCGCGCGCGCCGTCACTGGCGCCGCAGGTGAAACCGTTCCACGGCAACCCTTCCCGGCCGGTGAACAAAGTCCAATCGCGCCCGTCGAGGACGCCCGCCCCATTCTCAGCGCCGAACCAGAGCCGCTTGCCCTCAGCGACGAGCACGGTCACGCGTCGCGGCGACCAACTGTAGAGTTTGTCGGCTGGGTAAACCTGACGGAACTCCAGTTCGCTCCCCGGCGCCGCCGCGTCCGCGAGATAGAAGCCATTGTCGGTACCGGCAGCAATCCGCTCAGAGTTGACCACGGCCAGCGCATTGATCCGGCCATGCTTCCAAGTCAATTCCCGGCGGCCCGCATCCGTCACGTGCCACAACCGTGCCCCAGCCGCGACAAGCACCCCGCCGTTCCAACTCGCAGCGGCCCGGACGTCGCTCACCGGCGCTGCCGGCAGCGCGGACCAATTCGAGCCTGGCAGCTTCGCCGCCTTGCCCTCGCCCAGCGCCCACAAGAGTTCGCCGGACGCGCACAGCCACCGAACCGGAAAACCCGGCCCGCCCTCAAGCACGGTCCACTTGCCGTTTTGAAACACGGCCAGTCGCCCGACGGCATCCGCCGCGAAGACCCGCCCTCCAGCGTGCGTGACGATCTGCCGGATGTAGTTCGACGGCAGTCCGTCCGCTTGCGTGTAGAAGCGCGGCACTTCCTGCACGAACTTCGCATTGACATCCGCCACCGGCAGCGCCGCCGACTGAAAGGCGCTCGCGGCAAACGGTAGCAGAGTGAGCCAGCGTTTGGCTGCGCCTTTTGGAAACCAGCGCGTCATCATCAGCAATGTTCGAGCTGGAGCGCAATACTGCCACGCGTTCAAACTGTCAGCGGTTCTTCTCCAACTCGCTGAGAATCTTGGCGGCTTTGTTCTGCGTGGTTTCGTTCTTCGATTCCACCTGGAGCTTCGTGGCGGCGGCTTTCGCTTCGGCGGGCGCGGATTTCACCAGGCCACCGGCAATCTTGAGCATGGCGAGTTCCGCTTCGGCTTGCACGTCGGCGTTGCTGAGCAATGGCTCGACCAGTTTGAGCGCGGCGGGATCGGCGACGTTCGCCAGGCCGGAGAGAATCACCTTGCGGTCGTCGGCGCGCTCGGTCCGGGCCAGCAGACCGCTGAACGTCTTCACTTTGTCCGACGCGGCTTGTGTGCTGGATTCCAGGAGGCGGACACAGCCGCGCAGCGCAAGGAAGCGATGGCTGTCGTCCTGGGTGTTGCCAAGGACTTCGAGCAGCGCGGGCAGCGCCGGGGTTTCCGGCCAATCGGCGAGCGTGCGCACCGCGGCGTCGCGCACTTTCGGGTCGTTGTTCGCGATTGAGGCACGCACTGCATCAAGAGCGTTGGCGGTGCCGACGACGACGAGGACGCGGAGCAACGCGCATTTGGCCGGTGTGGCGCTTGACGAGAGGCAAGGGAGCAACTTGTCGGCGCACGCCGCCTTGTCGGTGATGCGGGCGCAGGCGGATTCGAGCGCCTCTTGCACCGCGGAGATTTCGTCATCGGATTTCGCCTTGGCCAGCAGGTCGGTCAGCGCGCCGAGGTCTGCGGCACTGGCGGTTTCGCCCAGCGCCTTAAGGCCAGCGGTGCGAATCGCAGCGTCGGAATCGCCGGCGGCCTTGGTCAATTCCGGCATTGCGGCCGCGACCTGACGCTGCCCGGCTAGTTCGGTCAGGGCGCGACGCTTTGTTCCGGCGGCCTGCGGCAGGCGTGTGCACAATTGCTCGTCCACTTGCTTGGCGGGCAATGCCGCCAGCGATGTCTTGGCGGCAGTCGCCAAATCGGCGTCGGCTTCGACAACGACGTCGAGCAGCACCAAAACGGCAGCGGCGTTCCCCTGATGTCCCAACGATTCGATGGCGACCAACCGCAGCTCCTTCTCTCCGATCTTCGCATGGCGAAGAAGCACCGATGGCACTGAGGGATCGTTGCGGTCCGCAATCGCCAGCAGCAACGGTGCTTGCCGGCCGGGGGCAGTCTTGTCCAATTCAACCGCCAGTCCATCAGTCACAGCACGGCCAGGTAGTTCACGGGCCGCGCTCAGGCCAATGCCAAACATTGCTTTGTCCGGCGAGCGCAGCGTTTCGAGCAGGAGCGGCATGCCGCCGGACTGCCGGGCGAGGATCGCACCCCGCGTGGCTTCAAGGATCCGTTGCTTGGGCAGTGGCGCCTTGCGCACGACATCGTACAGCTTGGCGGCCTTGGGGAATTCTTTTTTCGCGACAAACTGCTCGGCGCAGAGGATGCAGCCCTGCGCCGCGGCGGAACAAACTTCCGCTGGCGCGCCGGTCAGGGATTTCTCCAACACCTTCGCGGCCTGGACTCCGCCAACGTGGCCCAAAGCCACAGCGGCGGCGGAAGCCACTTCCGCGTCGGCGTCCGTCAGTTTGGCCGCGAGCACACTCACCGCTTTGGCATCGCGGCGGACACCGATGGTGTTAATGGTGCCGACGAGCAACTTGCCTTGCAGTTTGTTCACGGCCGAACGGAGTGCATCGTCAGCCGCCGGACCGGGAATCGCTTCGAGCGCGATCCGTGCCCAGGAAGCGAGGTGTTCGTCCGTCAGCAACGGCGCCAGCACGGGCACGGCGTCGGCTTGGCCATAGACGGCGAGGCGTTTGCATGCGAGCGCCTTCTCTTCCGGCGACGCACCGGACTGAAGAACGCCGAGTGCTTGGCGTGCTTTCTCGGCGGAAGTCTGAGAATCCGCAGCGCTGGCGGCGGTTGCGACTGCAAGGATGATTGCACAGCAGGCGAGTCGTTGAATCATGTTTTTCATATTCCCTCTTGTGGTGAAATTGTTTTGTTTTCGTCGCGCGACTCAGATTCTCCACGGTTCGCGCAGCGCTTCGGAACGCAGCCGGTTGGCTTCCTCGTCGCCGATGAATTCGCATTTCGCCGGGTCGAATTTGACCTTGCGGTTCAGGAACAGGGCGATGTTCGCCGCGTGACAGGTGATGTGCGACCAGCAGGCGGCGTCGGCGTTCGCGCGCGTCCGTCCGCGGGTACGCACGCACTTGAGGAAGTCGCGCACGTGGAAATTCGCCGGGTAGCCGCCGATGCGGGGTCGCGGGCCGGCGATGAGGCTCGTCGGGTTGGCGACCATCTCGCCGTTATCGGCGGTTTCCACCCAGCCTTTGTCGCCTTCGTAACGCACGGGGCACGAGCCAAGCGGCAGCCAGCCGTCGTTGCGCATGACGAGTTTCACGCCGTTGGCGTAGCGCGCGTGCAGTTCCTTGCCCTCCGGCCAGTATTCCACCGCAGAAGTGCTGTCGTAGCTGCCCGCCCACTGGCAAAGGTCCACGCAATGCGAACCCCATTCGAGGCAGCCGCCGCCGCCAAACGCGCCGAAGAAGCCGCCGCCTTTTTCAAAGTTAAAACCGTCGAGCAATTTCTTGTTGTAGGGCCGCCACGCGGCGGGGCCGAGATACGTGTCCCAATCCACCTTCTCCTTGTCCGGCTCTTCCTCCGCCGGAAGCCAGCCGCTCATGATCGTGGTCAAGCCGGCGGGGTGAGCGTAAAGCGTGCGAAGTTTGCCGAGCTTGCCGCGTTGGGCGAGTTCGGCGGCCAACGCAAAATTCGGCAGGCTGCGGCGCTGCGTGCCGGCTTGGAAGACGCGGCCGGTTCGGCGGAACGTCTCCGCCAGCGCCAGGCTTTGCGCGATGTTTTTCGTGCACGGCTTCTCGCAATAAACATCTTTGCCGGCGTTGGCAGCGAGGATCGAAGCGGTCGCATGCCAGTTCGGACCGGTGGCGATGAGCACGGCGTCAATGTCCGGGCGGGCGAGCAATTCGCGCATGTCGCGATACATCGCGCAGTCCTTGTTGCCATAAAGGTCATCGGCCTTGCGCTTGATGGTGAGCCGGCGCGCCTCTTTCACGTCGCAAATGGCGACGAATTGCACGCCCGGTTCGGGGAGGAAACAGCCGAGGTCGTACGTGCCACGGCTGCCGAGGCCGATGCCGCCGAGGACGATTCGCTCGCTCGGCGCCACCGCGCCATCAAGCCCCAAAGCGCGGGCGGGAATGAAATACGGCAGGCCGACGGCGCCAGCGGCAACGGCGGTGCGTTTGAGAAAATGTCTGCGAGAGAGAGCTTTCATGGTCAGGCTTGGATTGTTCCGTTGGTTTCGGTCGGCGTCGCCGCAACCGGCAGCGCCACAGTTCGTGGCGGGACGACGCGCTTTGAAGAACGAGGACCGAACATTGGTGACACTGTTACGAGCGAGGGCGCTTCTGACAAGCTTGAAACTCGCCGGACCGGAGGCCGACGCCCCCAACGCCGATTCCAAGAAACTTCGCCGTTTTGGGCTTGTGCGCCGGTCGTGGCCCCTGCATAGCTTCGCCGAAAGGCGCAACATGAACACGCAACTCAGTCGCCGGAACTTCGTTGCTGCGGCCGGCATCGGCGCGCTGGTCAGCCCGTCACTCCTCGCCGGCGCGCAAGGCCCCCAGGTCCTGAGCAAATCCGGCGGCAGGCCGGTGGTCGTTTCCTCCGCCAACGGAAACAAGTCGAAGGACGCCGATGGACTGACGTGTGTGGCCAAGGTGTTCAAGCTGATCACGAGCGGCGCGGACGTGCTGGATGCCGTCATCGCGGGGGTGAACATTCTCGAACTCGACCCGGAAGACACGAGCGTGGGCTACGGCGGCTTGCCGAACGCAGAGGGCGTTGTGCAGCTCGACGCGTCTGTGATGCACGGGCCGCGTCGGCGCGCGGGCGCGGTGGCGTGTCTCGAAGGCGTGCGCACGCCATCGCTTGTCGCGAGGGCCGTGATGGAGCAGACGGACCATGTTTTGCTCGTCGGTCGCGACGCGCAGAAGTTCGCGCGGAACTTGGGTTTCAAGATCGAAGACGATTTGAACACCGAGAAGTCGCGGCGGCTCTGGCTCGAATGGAAACGGCGGACGGATCCGGAGCATTATCCGAATCCGAAAGACCGGGCGGAAGCGTCGTATCGCGCCGGCCTGCAAATGGTCGCCGAAGGCTTGATTGATCCCGACCATTTCTACGGCACGATCAACTGCAATGCCGTGAATGGAAAGGGCGAGCTTGCCGGCGCGACGACGACCAGCGGGTTGGCGTGGAAAATCCCGGGGCGCGTCGGCGACTCGCCCATCCTGGGGGCCGGCTTGTATGTGGATGGAACTGTCGGCGCCGCGGGCTCGACCGGCCGCGGCGAGGCAAACCTGTTCTCGCTCGGCTCGTTTCTGATTGTCGAGCTGATGCGGAATGGGATGGCGCCGAAGGATGCCGGAATGGCGGCGTTGAAGCGCGTGGCGGCCAACACGGTGGAGAAACGGCTGTTGAACCAGCGCGGCCAGCCGAACTTCAACGTGAATTACTACATCGTGAATACGCGCGGCGATTACGCCGGTGTGGCGCTTTACGAATCCAATTACGCCGTCTGCACGGAGGAGGGTCCGCGGACGCTGCCTGCCGAACCGTTGTTCCAAGGCAAGCCGACGGATTGAGGCCGGCCACCAATCGCAAAAAAGAAAGTTGAAAAATGTTTGTCCGATTTCGCCGGGTGCGTCCATGTATCTGTAGATGATGCGAGAGGACATGGCGTTGGTGCGCGAGTTTGCCGCCCGGCAATCCGAGCCGGCCTTTGCCTCGCTGGTCGAGCGGCACCTCGGCCTCGTCCATTCGGCGGCGGTGCGCCAGACGGGCGACCCGCACCTCGCGGAGGAGATCACCCAGGCGGTGTTCATCCTGCTGGCGCGCAAGGCCCGCTCCCTGGGGCCGGACACCATTCTGTCCGCCTGGCTGTATCGCGCCACGCGCTACGCGGCGGCGGATGCGCTCAAAATTCAGCGTCGCCGTCAGCGCCACGAACAGGAGGCTTATATGCAATCCACTTTGAATGAACCGGACGCGGATGCGTGGGCCCAAGTCGCACCGCTGCTGGACGAGGCGATGGCCGAGTTGGGCGAGCGCGACCGCGCGGCGCTGGTGCTGCGGTTCTTTGAGAACAAGCCGCTGCACGAGATCGCCGGGGCGCTGAAGCTGACGGAGGACGCGGCGCAGAAACGCGTGGCGCGGGCGCTGGAGAAACTGCGCGGCATCTTCACCAAACGCGGCGTGACGTTGACGGGCGCGGCCATCGCGGGCGCGGTCTCGGCCAACGCCATTCAAGCCGTGCCGGTGGGACTCGCCGCCAAGATTTCCGCCGCGGCCATGCTCGCTGGAACAACCCTTGCCACCACGCTCGTTCTGACTGCGCTACAAAAAGCCATCATCGGGGCAACCCTTGTGGTGGTCGTCGGTGCGGGAATCTACGAAGCACGCCAGGCTCTAATCGCGCGACCCGAGGTTGAGACGCTCTTACAGGAGCAAGTTCCTTTGCCTGCTCAAACCCAACAACTGCAGCAGCAGCAGAGTACGATAGCGAGGAACCTGGCCGGGCAAGTGAACGCGAATGAAGGCGTGAATCCCAATGCACCAGAGCGAGGCAAGCCGCGCGGACAAGTCAGCGACTCGCGGACAGAGAAGCGTCCTGCTGCCCAGCCTGCTTTCGAAGTTGAGGGCTGGCTGCAAATTGTTGGCTACGTGCCTGACGGGAGTGTGCGGTCGTCGAATGTATTTCGCTTTCTTGCGCGGGTGGCGGGCGAACAGTGGTTCCTCCAGCGAGACGACCTGGCAGTGGAAGGTGGCCAGGCTACAAACGATTGGCGTAGCGCGGTAGCATGTGACGGGCTTGATATCTATCGGACTCTAGAATTTCCGCCCACGGCTCTGCAATCTGACGCCAGTACGAACCTGCTTTACGGCTTCGCTGAGGAGGGCCGGTTCCCCAGTTCAGAATCGCTGAGCCAGCGTGTGCTCTGGCTGGCGTTCTGCTCTGCGCATTATTTGAGGAGCCACACTGAGCTCCCTTCCATTCGCGACCCAAAGAACCTGGTTCGCAAGCCAATCAATTCAAGGATCGAGTGTCGGGAGGATACGGGCCTTCCCAAATTCTTTGAGCAAACGTGTCCGGGCTACTCGGTCAGGTACGAGGGCAATCAATTCACGAAATTGCCGTACCCCGCCCCGTTTGACAAAGGCTGGGTGGATTACGAATACCAAGTGCGGGAATACACCAACGTGGCGGGTTCGTCGCTCCCGGCGACTTTTGCCGCAGGCATTTATGTTCCGGTCGGGCGAGGGGATTCAGGCTTCGAGCGCATCTGCGCGACAAGTATTACAGGCTGGGTGACTCGTGCCTCACGTCCGAGCGAGTCAGTTGGCGCCCCTGCGCTCGCTCGAACGGCGAACATCTGCGACTACCGCTTCAAAAGCAGGACCGGCCGACCTTTTCTCTATGTGGAAGAGGCGGGCGGCCAATGGATCCAGCGCGGTGACCCGGACCTCCTGCGAACAATCAATGCCAAGCACCGTGTGGTGCCACTCCCAACCAAGCCGCCACTGCCCACCGCCTTCGTCGCCGACAACTAGGCCTCCGCAACCGTGCGCTGCAAACAAGACTTGAAAATATTTTGTCGGATTTCGGCGGGACCGGCCATGTACCGGGTGATGTGTAGTTGTACGTAACCCTTAACCTCATTGAATCATGCCAGACGACAATCGCATCACGTCTCTCGGCCATGCGTGCCTGAGTTCTGTAGGTCTTGCGATACCCCGCGACGGCAGGCACATTGGAAATCTATGAAAACGAAGCAGTTGATCATCCTTGTCGGTATTGCAGGGCTACTGGTTGGCCTGTCATTACGGGCCAAGGACCCGGTCCCTGTCCTCGGCAACCCACCACGAGCGTTGCTCGTCAAATCCGGCGGTGAGGTCGTCGCACAAATCCTTCTCACTAATCGTGCCAGCGTCTGCCTGCCCCCTGACCTCGTCTTAGAAACGGTCCTCGCAAATCGTAGCAGCCTGCCCCTGCCCACTGTGGGGACTCAAGTGGTGTATGGTGCGCAGTCAATGACGCATCCGAGAGGAGGTTTGCTAACGTTGGAGATCCAGTCGGCGCGTGGGAACTCTTTCAAGGTCGTCGCTGAGGAGTTTGTTTTCGTAGAGTGACGCTCACTGACGGACGCCCGCATCCCAACGGCGCGGAACTGGCCGAAGCTAGCCCTTCAGCTCAGCCTTTGTCCGCCCTTTGGTGGTGGCTCGCTCCGGCCACTCATGCCAATCGTTAGCCTGCAATACGTCGTGCGCTCAGACTCATAAAGTCAAGGCGGGTGCCAGATGCTCACGTTTTCGTTGTGGGGAACAAAATCCAGGCTGTTGCCGCCGCTCTCGCATTCCGAGAAGCAGTGCCAGGAGTTTTTGGAAATGCTGAGCGGAACTGTGTCGGGCTTTGCCGCCTCGTGTGGCGCGGCGTCCCACGCATTCGCGCCAGCTTCCTGCGGCGAATTTTGTCGCTCTTCGCTAGCCAGCGGAAGAAAGTTGAAGACATTTTGTCGGATTTCGGGTTGAGCGCCCATGTACAGGGTGATGTGTAGTTGCACGTAACCCTGAACCTCATCGAACCATGCCCGACGACAATCGCATCTCCGCCTCGCTCACTGACGCCTAGCGCGATAGAAAGCTCACTCACTGCGCATGGCCTGGACCGGATCCAGCCGCGCCGCGCGCACAGCCGGGATGAGGCCGGCCACCAATCCAACGACAATCAAGACGGCGCTCGCTGTCGCCAAGGCCGGGAAGGAAATCGCCAGGTGAACGTCGCTCTGGCCGGAGGTGTCCTCGAACAACGGCCCGAGGAGCGGGAGCGTGCCGATCAGTTTGGTGAGCAACGCCGCGAGCGCAAAACCACACAAGCCGCCCGCCGCCGTCATGCTCAAGCCTTCGAGCAGGATTTGGCCGAGGATATGGCGGCGCCGCGCGCCCAGCGCCTTGAGGATGCCGATTTCGCGCGTCCGCTCCGCCACGGAAACCAGCATGATGTTCATCACTCCCACCGCGCCAATGCTGAGCGTGAGGGCGCCGATGATCGTGAGCAACACCTGGAGTCCGAAGCTGAGGTTGGTCACGATACCGCGGAATTCGTTCCAATCCAGAATGACGACGGCGCGTTCGTCGCGCGTACCGAAGTGATGGGCGCGAGCCAAGGCGGCCCGCAGGTCCTCGATGATTCGCTGCCGGAAGTGATTTTGGACGGGCAGCACGACGATGTCGTCCAGGTAACGAACGTACATCATCGTGGCGAGTGTGCTGTAAGGAACGAAGGCTGACCGGTCGTCCGGCATCGCGTAATTGGTGATCTGGGTTTTCTTCTCCAGCACGCCAATCACCGTGAACTTGGCGCCGCTGATTTTGATGTCGGCGCCGATGGCCGGCATGCCACTGAACAATTCCTTCTTCAGGTCCGCCCCGATGACCGCCACACGCCGGCGATGGAGCACATCGTCCTCTGAGAGAAACCGGCCTTCCGCAACTTCCGCCTGCCGAATCCGGCCGTAGGCGGCGTGCACTCCGGCAACACTGTAGTTGCGGGTGCGGTAGCCGAAGTTCACCGGCAGGAAACGCCGCGCTTCGGGGGAGACGGCTTCGATCGTGGGCACGCCTTCGCGCAACGCGTCCACGTCGCGCAGTTCGAGCAGAATCCTTCGCCCGGCGCGTTCGCCCCCGGCTTGCTCGCTGGTTTGGCCGGGGAAGATCACGATGAGGTCCTTGCCAATCTGGTCGAAAGCCTGGACGAGAGCGATCGCGAAGCCGTTGCCGTACGAGAGCAGCAGCACGAGGGACGCGATGCCCCACGTGACGCTCAGCATCGTCAGCACCGAGCGGAGCTTGTAGTGACTGAGCGCGTTGAACGCTTCGCTGAGGATGTGGCGGATCATTCGTACCTCAACGCTTCGACCGGAGCGAGCCGCGAGGCCCGCCGGGCTGGATAGACGCCCGCAAGCATTCCCACGACGACGAGGGTGAAGAACGCCACCAGCGCGGTCAGGCGTGTGATGGGCAGGCCGGCGAACATTGTCGGCAACGGCAGGCGGCTGACCAGGTTGCTGACCACGACCGCAAAGGCGACGCCGACCACGCCGCTGCCGAACGTGAGCGCCAGCGACTCCAGGAAAAACTCGGCGAGGATTCGCCGCGGGGTCGCGCCGATGGCCATCTTGACACCGATCTCGCGCGTCCGTTCCGAAACGGCAACCAGCATGATGTTCATCACGCCCAATCCGCCGAGGCCGAGCGTGACCACGGCGACGAAAGCCAAAAAGATTTGCATGGACTCGAAGACGCCGTTGACCATGCGCGCCTGACGCACCGTGTCCCAAACCCAGAGCGCGCCCTGGTCATTGGGATCAAACTCGTGGCGGCGACCGAGGACGGCCCGCACTTGCCGCACGGCGTCGTCGTGATCGTCCGCCGAGCGCGGGGCCAGGATGATGTTGTCCACCGCGCCCACGCCGACCAATGGCCGCGCGTCGGGGAAATGCCGCGCCATGGTCGAGTAAGGGACGAGGATTTTGTGATCGTCCAAGCCGTTGTAGGAGTTGTTCTGGTCTTTCTTCTTCAGCACTCCGACCACGGTGAACGGGATGTCCTCGATGCGAACTTCCGCGCCGACCGCCGGACGGCTGGCGAAGAGTTGCTTGCGCACTTCTTCCCCCAAGACGCAGACGGTGCGGCAATCGCGGGAGTCGTCTTCGTTCATCAGGCGCCCCGCAGCCAAGTTCATCGAGCGAATGTGCTGATAAACCGGTCCGATACCATCAACGGAAAAAAGGCCGGCGTTGTGGGCGCTGCTGACCCTGTGGCCGCGTTCCAACTCCGGCGTGACATGCTGAACGAGGTAGCACTCCTGGCGGATGGCCTCGACGTCCTTGACCGTCAGTTGAATCCATCGCCCGGCACGTTGATCCCCAACCTGCCGGCTCGTGCGCCCACCCCACAGGATGGCAATGTCCGTGCCCAGCGCGTAGAGACTCTGCCGGTAGCCAATCTTGAAACCGTCGCCGATCGCCATCATGAAGATGATCGAGGCGATGCCCCAAGCGATGCCGAACATGGTGAGGGCGCTGCGCAGCTTGTGGGCCCAAACATTGCGCAGGGTCTGAACGAGGAGTTCGCTCAGCCAGTTCATGGCAGGACCAGTTCAGTGCCTTCCTTCAATCCGTCCAAGACTTCCGTGCGCTGACCGTTTGAGATGCCGATTTTGACCGGCACCTTGCGAAAGCCTGCTTTGACTGAAACATCCCGCTGCTGCACCGAGGGCTTGCCATCCTTGTCGCGAACCAGCGCCGCTTCCGGAATAAGCAACGTCTTCTTGCGGTCTTCCAAAACAATTTCGGCGTTGGCGCTCATGTTCACGCGCAGCTTGCCCTGCGGGTTGGCAATCGAAACGCGCACGTCGAAGGTGGTGACATTCTCCCGTTGCCGGCCCATCGGCGCGATGCGGGTCACGGTTCCCTCGAAGTTTTCGCCGGGAAAGGATTCGACCGTGGTTCGCACGGGCAGGTCCACGCGAATCTTGCCCACGTCCGCCTCGTCCACCTGACCCTCGACATAGACGCTGCTCACGTCGCCGAGCGTCATGATGAGCGTGGCGGCGCTGCCGAGGTTGAGGATGGAGGAAACGGCGTCGCCGACCTCGCGATCGCGGGTCAGCACGACGCCTTTGATCGGCGAGCGGATGGTCGCGTTTCGCAGATCCTCCTCCGCCCGCTCGAAGGCAGCTTGGGCGGCGGCGACCCGGGCGCGCGCCTGGGTGACGAGCGCTGCGGCGCTGCGTGCCGCCGCGTCCAGCAACTGCTGCCGGTTCGAGATGACCTCGTGTTGCTTGTCGGCATCGTCGAGCGCCTGCTGCGAGGCGATCTTGTCCGCGAACAGCTTCTTGACTCGTTCGAATTCCCGGCGGGCAAACTCCAGTTCCGGATTCGCCGCCTCGATGCGCGCCCTGGCCTCCGCGGCGATTGCGACCTGCAAGTTGGCTTCTTCGCCATCCTTGCCGGCCCGCGCCCCGCGCACCTGCGCTTCCAGGTATTCCTTGTCGAGTTCGGCGAGGACTTGTCCCTCGGCGACTTTGTCACCGACGTCCACGGACAACGACTGGATGATTCCGTTGGCCTTGGATTTCAGCTCCACCTTCGAGAGCGGCAGAATCCGGCCCACCGCCACGACCGAGCGCGCGATGTCACCACGCTCAACGCGGACAATCTTCTCCGGCGGGATGGGTTTGGACCTGCCAAAGCGGGCGACCAGCCACCAGCCGGCCCCGAGGAGAATGACGAAGACCGCCGCGCCGCCGAACACCCATCGTGACCGCGACCGTTGTGCTTTCATTTGATTTGATTTCCCAGCCTGCGGACTCCGGCTCCCACGCCGCGGCTCCATGTGTTATACACGCCAAACCGCTGCCTTGTTTCGCCCTTTCGACTCTTGCGAGGCAAGGCCGCCACGGGATCAGCTCGCTCCCCGACCGGCAAATCTCAAATGTGCCGACGGGTGACAGGAGTTTTGTTGTCTGCCCAGTTCCACATTCAAGCTGGCCCCGCCGATAGTGGCGTCAAGCCCGGAATCCGCGGCTTTGGACGATCACCTTTCGGCGTCTCTTCAGCCGTGATGCCGGATGGTCGGGCGCGGCGCCGCAACTTACGGTGTTTGTTTGGCAAAAAAGGGAAGGCGACCCCAAGCCGCGGTTCTAACTTGTGGCCAGATACGCCGAAAACGCATCGCGCCGCTTGGCGCGGCGATGCGTTGCAACGGACGCGCCGCGATTTGAACGAACGATCATGAGTACGAAGACCTACCTCACCGTGGATGGCAACGAGGCCGTCGCTTACGTCAGCTACCGGCTCAACGAAGTCATGGCCATTTACCCGATCACGCCTTCCTCGCCCATGGGCGAGTGGTGCGATCAGTGGGCGTCCGAGGGCAAACGCAACCTCTGGGGCACCATCCCGTCGGTGATCGAATTGCAGAGCGAAGGCGGCGCCGCGGGCACGCTGCACGGGGCGTTGCAAACAGGCGCCCTGGCCAACACCTACACCGCCTCGCAAGGTTTGCTCCTGAAGATCCCCAACATGTTCAAGATCGCCGGCGAACTGCTGCCGACGGTCTTCCACATCACCGCCCGCTCTCTGGCCACGCACGCGCTCTCCATCTTCGGCGACCATAGCGACATCATGTCGGCGCGCTCGACCGGCTTTGCCATGCTCGGTTCGGCCAGCGTGCAGGAGGCCATGGACTTTGCGTTGATTTCGCAGGCCGCCACCTTCCGATCCCGTGTGCCGTTCGTGCATTTCTTCGACGGCTTCCGCACCTCGCACGAGGTGCAGAAGATTCAAGCCGTGCCGGATGACGTGATGCTTTCGATGATGGACATGGAAGCCATCCAGGCGCACCGCAACCGCGCCATGTCCCCGGATCGGCCCATCCTGCGCGGCACAGCCCAAAACCCGGATGCCTTCTTCCAAGGCCGCGAGGCGTGCAATCCGTTTTACGACGCCTGCCCGGGCATCGTGCAGCAGATCATGGACGAACTGGCCGAGAAGGTGGGCCGCACCTACCAGCTTTTCCAATACGTCGGGGCGCTGGATGCCAAGCGAATTGTCGTCCTGATGGGTTCGGGCTGCGAGACGGCGCACGAGACGGTGGATTACCTCGTGGGTCAGGGACAGAAAGTCG
>Ga0315277_10000746_pt1 | contig 50201 bp, 35 predicted proteins | sample YL17G05_15_MG_FD_203695 | JGI IMG/M metagenome (GOLD analysis project Ga0315277, IMG submission 203695) | Sediment microbial communities from Yellowstone Lake, YNP, Wyoming, USA - YL17G05_15 | ecosystem: Environmental > Aquatic > Freshwater > Lake > Sediment | place: USA: Wyoming | collected... | reverse complement strand
GGCCCAGGCGCGACTGCAACCCTGCGGATTACCGGATCTGGAGCGGTTGAAGCAGGTTTTGGCGTAATCAAAGCCTCCGGCATGGAACAAACTAGTTTCGTGGAGGGAACGCTCACCTACTATGTCAGATTTGGAGGAAAGCTGGCGGACAGCATCGGGGTGCAACCATCCAAGGAAATCTACCTCACCACGATCCCGTTCGATGATTTCTCCACTATTGCTCTGGCGCTGGCGAATGTTAATTCCGGCCAAGCAACGGTCCAGCTGAAGCTTTTCTCCGACACAAATGTACTGGTCAGCAGTCTGACTCCGCCGCTTCAGCTTCAGCCCAATCAGCACATACCGCAATATCTATGGCAGTTCTTCCCGACCGTCACAATGACAAGGGGGCGGCTGGAGATACAGTCCGATCTTCCGATCCTGGGGACTGCACTTACCGACGCGGGCGGTCAATTTTCGTCTCTGCCCTTATTGCCTGGGGTTAAGGCTTACACTGTGACATCAAACTTGCCCAGCCTCTCGGTGTCGACCACCGGCGAGATGAGTCTGTGGGTGGATGGCCCCTATGTGGAGATGTACGAACGTAATTTAACAGAGAACGGGAAGCCTCCCACCTTAACTCAGACACTTCACATAACCGGTCAGCTCGTCAACGGGGTCGTCGCGCTGTACCTGCCTTTCCAGGTCTCCAGCAACCAGGAAATGTATGAATACATCGTGATCAGCCCATTTTCGCTCTCGCCGGAGACGCGAACAGGTTCGATTATGGTCTGGCAGCTCAATCCCTATACCTTTCTCGGTAAGGGTACACTTAGCCTGACACCGGTCGACTGACGATGTTCACGGCTCAGAGGGTACCTGAACTGGATATCTCTGGATGACTTCGATCACCGCGCTTCAACGTAACGGCAGCATAAATAATCAAACGCATCTGATGTGGCATATTCCCACGAGGAGGACCCATGAAAAGCAGAAGCTTGCTTGCAGTGTTAGTCCTTTTTCTGCCGGTGAGAGGCTTCGCCCAGAATCTGAGCCCTGGTAAGGACCTGGCTTTCGCACAGATCGCGGCGGGAGGCGGATACGAAACCGTTCTGAATATCACCAATCGCGGGACTACTGCCTATGCCGGCACTCTCAGCCTGTTCCGTGCTTCTGGGCAAGCTTGGAATCCGCTGGTGAACGGGAATGCAATTGCCGGCGGGAAGATGGCCATTGCTCTGGGCCCAGGCGCGACTGCAACCCTGCGGATTACCGGATCTGGAGCGGTTGAAGCAGGTTTTGGCGTAATCAAAGCCTCCGGCATGGAACAAACTAGTTTCGTGGAGGGAACGCTCACCTACTATGTCACATCTGGAGGAAAGCTGGCGGACAGCATCGGGCTGCAACCATCCAAGGAAATCTACCTCACCACGATCCCGTTCGATGATTTCTCCACTATTGCTCTGGCGCTGGCGAATGTTAATTCCGGCCAAGCAACGGTCCAGCTGAAGCTTTTCTCCGATACAAATGTATTGGTCGGCAGTCTGACTCCGCCGCTTCAGCTTCAGCCCAATCAGCACATACCGCAATATCTACGGCAGTTCTTCCCAACCGTTACAATGACAAGGGGGCGGCTGGAGATACAGTCCGATCTTCCCATCCTGGGGACTGCACTTACCGACGCGAGTGGTCAATTCTCGTCTCTGCCCTTATTGCCCGGGGTTAAGGCTTACACTTTCACCGCGAGCATCCCGGGTGCGCTCACCACCGGCGATATGAGTTTCTGGGTGGATGGCTTCTCCGTCAAAGGGCACATACTTCCTTTAGCTCAAAACGGAATACCCTTGGGATCGAAAGGTAGGGCTGCTTACTTAGCCGGACAACTAGTCAACGGAGTTCTCGAACTGCACTTTACCGCAGGAGATCTCAATGTGGGTGATGTCGTCTCGTCAGATTTCGTAGGGTACGCGGTTTTCAGTGCCTTCTCCCTATCAACGAAGACCATCGAAGGCTCGTTTACGCAGTTTATGCATGACCTCTCGGTGGTCGGTCCGAATAAATTCAGCATTGATGCAATGGGCTTCACGGTGGGGGGCGGTGGTCTCAGCGACGTGGCCACCTCCTGGACTGCCGGCGCACCACCGGATCTGCTGGGATTCAAACCCTTCCTTTCCACCAGTGAATGGTACCGCGATGTAAGTGGCGCTCCAGTGGACCCCGATTCGGACAATATCATCGCGGACCTTGTGAGGGACGACCCGGGAACTATGTTGCACCCCGATTTCGGGTCCAGCCTCTTTGAGGGCAATCCTGTGGGGATACCCTACGATGTGGTGGCGAGCTCGGTAACCCCCATGGCTAACGTCACGATTGGCCCTGAGGGCTATGCGGGTGAAAGCGACCCCGGCCCCGACAATCCCACGGACCGGGTACCCATTTCCGTTCCCATACCAGCCGATGTTCATATTGAAGGGGGCTTCGACCATCACATACTGCTTTTGGACAAAGACAACTATTGGCTCTATGAGCTGTATCACGTCGAGCACTTAGGGGACAACAGCTGGCAGGCGGACCAAGTCACGCTCTGGGACCTGAACGATAACACCCGGCGGCCCTGGACCTGGACCTCCGCGGACCAAGCGGGGCTTTCTATCTTCGCGGGGCTGGTGCGCTACGACGAGGTGCAGCGGGCCCTACCTGTGAACGGGGATTTGGGCCACGCCATCCGCTTCACGGTCATGCCGACGCTGGAACCTTTCATTCCGCCTGCCACTCATCCCGGCGGCGGGAACGACCCAACCGTCCACTCCCCCAAGATGGGGCAGCGCTTTCGTCTGAAGGCTGCCTGGCTCTCGACCCATCTCTCGGAATTCAGTCCTCAATGCCAGGTTATCCTGCGCACCCTGGCACGATACGGGATTATCTTAGCGGACACCGGCTCGAATCTATTCATCCAAGGCACTCGGGATGCACGCTGGGTTGAGGACGCGGACGCGGGTGGCGTGGCTCAGCTGCTGAGTGTTCCCCCCAATGCTTTCGAAGTGGTAGCCCATAGCGTGGAATATACCAGGGAAAGCCACCCCACGGGCTCACCACCCTCCATCGCCAGTTTTACAGCCACTCCGGCTAGCGTATCGGGAGGCGGCGCTGCCAACCTCGCCTGGAACATCACAGGAGCCTCCACACTCATCATCACTCCCGGCGTGGGGCCCGTGCGCGGCACATCCACTGTCGTGCACCCTACAGCCACCACGACATACACGATCTTTGCCACCAACGAGTACGGCCGCTCCACCCGCACCGTCACCGTAACGGTGCCATGACCCTCTCGGCGACCCGGAGTAGGAGGCCGATCTTATCCAAACTGGTTGGTAAAGACCTGGCAGGGAACATGACGGAAACCGTGGAACTTCCCATTGAGGATTGTTCGTGAGGCACAGAAATTCTAGGCCCTCGCGAGGCGTCAGTCCACTGCTCGAAACATTGGCAAAATGAGGTTTACCTTAATTAGTTTCTGTCGCGAAACTCCGTCTGGGTCGAAGCCCCCGGGAATGAAGCCCCATCGAGTGAGCCCCGGCAGGGGCGAAAGACCTTTTGCCGCAAGGTTTTTCTGTCGCCCCGCTGGGCATGTGCGTCAAGCTAAGGGGGCTGTTGCTTCTTTAAGAATGATTTGCGCGAACGAACTCGCTTGAGGATGAAGGTATTTCGATCCTCCACGAACCACTCCATTGTCTCGCCCTTCTGCACTTCGGTCGCCTCTGCTATTGCCGCAGGGAAGTTCACATAGAACGACGTGTTGGTAGGTCGCTCAACTTTCTGAATTTTGACGTTGTAGCCCAACCGTAGGCCTCCTCTCAGCTTTCCGAGTATGCAATTGTACCCTAAATCATTGATTTTTGTTGGCTTATATATATAGTATATATACTATCTATAATCCAACGTCAAATTGATAGGAGACCGGATGAAAAACAAATCGGATCCCTTCGACCTGTTTTCTTGTGCTGGCCTTGATCGAGATAAGATTCGACAGCTGACTTTCGAGATCGGCTTCTGCAAACGCGCATCAGGCAAGATTAGTGCACCCGATTTCCTTATCCATCTGTGCCTTCAGTCCGTGGCTGGCACGGTTAGTTACAACGACCTGGCAGCGCGGGTTGAAGCCCACACAGGTGTCGCCGCGAGTCGTCAAGCCTATTGGGAAAGAACTGATGAGCCATGCGTGCGGTTCTTCCAGAGCATTCTTGAACGCATCATGCTGTCCAAATGCAGTCCAGACGATATCCAGGCTATCAACAGAAAAGGACGATTCAACCGGATACTGCTGCAGGACAGCACGATCATCAAGCTTCCCCTTCGCCTCTTTGAAGTCTTCTCCGGCGTAAAAAATGCTCACACGGCGGTTTGCAATGCGCGTATACAGGGAATCTATGACTTGCTTTCCGGACACTTCATAAAGTTCTCCATCGATCCATACAGTAAGAACGACCAAGCCGCGACCCTGGAAATTCCTGTCCAGCCCGGGGACTTGGTTCTGCGCGATCGAGGCTACTTCAGGATCCAGGCTATCGACGAACACAAGCGGGCAGGGGCCGATTCGATCAACAGGTACAAGCACTACACCGCCCTTTGCGATCCGGCTACGGGCGAAAAGATCAACTTGCTCGAATTGCTAACTCGGAACGGTTCGGTAGATATGCTGATAGGGGCCGGCCCAGAGCAAACAGTCCACATTCGCCTGATCGCTTTTCCAGCCCCCGAAGAAACTGCTAACCTGAGAAGAATGAAAGCCAAAAAGGAAATGAATGGACACGCTCCGTCTCAGGAACTACTCAAGCTGATGTCCTGGACGATATTCTTGACGACCATCACCGATCCCTCGATAACCTTCAAGGAAATCCTGGCACTCTATGGCTTGAGGTGGCGGATCGAAAACATCTTCAAAACATGGAAAAGCTACTTCAACTTCCAAAAAGTCCACAACGTACCTGAGATCCAACTTCGCATCCTTCTGAATGCAAGACTCATAATGATCACCCTTGCTTACGAGAGGCTCTTCTCACCCTTGTTAGGTCAACTCTACAGGGCAAGCGGAAAACTAGTCAGTCTCATTAAGTTCACGCGCTACATCACCCAGAACCTCGCATTGCTGCCCAGACTCTTGAACTCCCCCACGCTCCCACCTCAATTATGCAGAGCCTTACAGCGATACTGCACTTACGAAAAACGGAATCACCCCAACTTCATGACTGGAATGGAAGCTATCCTCTTGAAAACAGGTGCCTCATGCGATTAGCTTGACGCCCTTCCGGGGCTCGCTGGTCCCACGCATCGAATTTCGCGACAGAAACTAATTACGGAGCCTCGCATAATAGGGTGACATTTCGGGAATGTAGGGGCACGGCGCGCCGTGCCCCTACTACCACCAAGATCGTCACTCTATTATGCGAATCTCAGTAAGTCATGAGCACCCCTTCAGTTACGCACGGGGAACAGGTCCCGTCCGGCGGCCGGGACCTACCTCACTGGGCATTGAAGTGGGCGCCGGCGGCCCGACGGCGCTCTTGCCGGGCCTAACTGGGGGATTACAGTCATGAGTAAAATAGTGTATACCTGAAATTCCTGATATGGTGAAATCGCCAGTCTACCAGCCCGTCCCACTGAAGTGGCGAACTGCGGACCTGAGGAAAAGAACTGCGAGCTAAGGATTATGCCAGAACCGGTAGAGCTTCCGATCGAAGATTGGATTGATCTGCACACCTTCCAGCCGCGGGAGGTGGCCAGCGTGGTCGAGGAGTATCTCTACCAGGCTCTGCTGAAGGGTTACAGGCACGTGCGTATCATCCACGGCCGTGGCATCGGGATTCAGCGCGAGATAGTGCATTCCATCTTGAAGAAGCACCCGCGCGTGATTTCCTTTAGCGATGCTCCGGACCGAGGAGCCACAATCATCACTCTGAAGAGTGACGAGAGTTGAAGTTGGGAGAGACAGGATCAAGGTCACACAACCAGGCGGAATGACGAATGACGAATAAAAAAGCCGGTGATCATTCTTTTATTCGTCATTCGCAATTCGTCATTTGGCTGCCGCATCCAACAGCTTCTGTATGGTGGGGACGATCATGATCAGAAGCTCAGCCTGAGGTCTCTTCGCGCGCTCGAGGAGCGCCGACTGTTCCTTTTTCCAATCATCCGGCGGCGCTTTGCCAGCTTCGATGTAGTCGAGGGTCTGCAATCCGGCACCGGCCACGGCAGCCACGGTTTCCGATAGTGGGGCCACTTCCTTCAAAAGGAAAGAATCCGCAACGATCGGCTTCAGCCTGGCGTCGTTATCCCGCCACTGTATCAGTCGCTCGCGCAACAATTGGAAGCTGGGTTTTGCCGCGGACCTGCCCGCCAACGCCTGGTCCACCTGAATTTCGAACTGCCGCGCGGCGTCACTCTCCGGACGCGTTGCGTCCACCAACCGGTTCAGAGGCGTAACGCTGGTATAGTGCTGGGCGCGCCCGCGGGAGTAATATTTTACCGGCTCGAGGATATCGGACAGAATCCGCACCGGCCCCATCGGATGATCCCCCGCCAGGCGTTGCAGCATACTTGGATAGCTCGAGCGGTGGGTCAAGCCCATAGCATCCAGATCCCGGCTGACAAACTCGAGGCGTCGGTACATGTCCCGCACGTCCTTCACCTCCATCGGAGACCAGAGGCGTTCCGCGATGGCGGCATTGCGCGGCCAGATGCGCGAGTCGATATTCTCGGGTGCGACATATTCTCCCCACATGCAGGCTTCGCCGCCGAGAATCCTTGCCTTTTCCTCGCTGCTCAAGCTGGCGGCTTCTTTGTCAAGCGGATCTATCTGGTAGTGGTAAGCCGCCGTCAGGATGTGATCCAGGTAGTAGCCGTAGGAGAGAATTCCTGTAAATCCCTTTCGGGCACCATCCGCGAGGGATGCTTGTCCACGCCATGACTGGATTATGATGTTTTTGGGAAGATCCGGGTGCAGAATCTCATCCCAGCCGATCATTTTCTTGCCGTGCCTGGTCACGATTTCCAGGAGGCGCTTGTTGAAGTAAGCCTGAAGAGCGTGGTTGTCCGGAATATTATTCTGCTTCTTGAAGGCCTGAATGCTCGCGCTGGCATTCCACTGCTTGCCGTTGTTTTCGTCCCCTCCAACATGGAAGTACTCGTCCGGAAACAGCTTCGCCATCTCTCCAATGAATGAATTGAGGAACTTGTAGATTTCTTTCCGTGTGGGATCCATGGTCGGATCGAAGACGCCCCAAGAGCGCTCGATTTGATAGGGTCCAGGAGCGGAGGCCAGCTCGGGGTATCCCACGAACCAGGCGGTCGTGTGTCCAGGCATGTCAAACTCCGGAACCACCCGGATGCCGCGGCCGCGAGCATAGGCAATGACATCTCTTATTTGGTCCTGGGTGAAGTACCTGCCGTCCGATCCCATCCCCTGGAGCTTTGGAAAGATCTTGGACTCAACGCGAAATCCTTGGTCGTCGGACAGGTGCCAGTGTAGGACGTTCAGCTTGAGAGCTGCCATCGCGTCGAGGTTGCGCTTGACAACCTCGATGGGCTCCCAGTGTCGGCCGACATCGATCAGCAACCCTCTCCAGACGAAGCGGGGACGATCGTCGATCTTCACCACGGGGACTCCAAACGATTCGTCGTCAAGATCCACGAGCTGGAGAAATGTTTCCAACCCACGGAGTATTCCGATGGGGGACGGCGCGCTCAACCGTGCCTTCTGGGGGGTGGTCTCCAGGCTGTATGATTCATCCGCTCTAAAGGATTGAGTCTCCTCACCCGCGGCATGGCAGTTGATCGTGAAGGTGGCTTGTGCCTCATCGGAGAGAATCTTGTCGGACAAGGGAATTCCCGTTTGTTGTTGGAGCCGCTGCAGGAATCGACCCACGGCTTTCTGGATGCGCGGTTCCTGATAGCCGGCCAGAGCCACGCGAAAACCCGCATCAAGAACCAACTTGCCCTCGCCGACGCTTATCTGAGCAGGAACAGGCATCAGACGAAGGTGTGGTGATGCTGCTGCCTTGCCATGCTGCATAGCGATAGAGCTCAGGAGCATGGTTGAAATCAAACCCGCGCAGCGGATGAAGCCGAGAGACCTCATTGACACCTCCCATATTTGAATTTCGTGCCGTTTGCCATAGCTGCAGCCCCAATATACAACAGAGAATACGGCAGAAACACAGAGATCAAAGGTCAGCCATAGGCCGCAGCATATTGGCTTTGTGATCTTGGTGTTCTTGGTGGTGTTGTCTTAAAAGCATCACCACCAAGACTCCAAGAACACCAAGATTCATCAAGGATTCTCTCCGCGGATAACATGCTATGATAACTGCGTGCGGAACGAGAGCCTAAAGGGAGACGGCGCGACCGGTTGGTCGCCCCCCCATTCGCTTTTGCTTCAGACGTATCCGGGTTAGGCGATTGACATTGGTCACGTTGTCGACTAACTTCACTTCACGGTTACGAAAAAAGGAGAAAGCAGTGGAAAAAGAGATAACCATTATCGGTGAACCGACAAGCAACCCGACAACCTGCAAGTTCACCGTCGACCGGCCGGTCTACCCCGGGAGCTCCGCCTATTTCGGCAACCGAGAGGCGGCGAAGCTTTCTCCCCTGGCTCAGAAGATATTCGAAGTACCTGAGGTGGAGAACCTGCTGGTCGCTGATAATCAGATTACCGTCACCAAGTCCGGATACGATCCTTGGCCGGCCATCGGCAAGCAGATCGGCGCCAAGATCCGGGAGCACATCCGTTCCGGTGAGCCTGGCGTCAGTACGGAATACGATCGCACTTTGCCCTCAGAATCCGAAATCCGCAAGAGCGTCCAGCAGCTTCTGGACCGTGAAATCAACCCCGCGGTTGGGATGCACGGCGGCTGGGTTGAGCTCATCGACGTAAAAAAGAACTCTGTCTATTTGCGGCTGGGCGGCGGCTGCCAGGGATGTGGAGCAGCCGATGCGACCCTGAAGATGGGGATCGAGAAATCCATCCGCGAGCTCATTCCACAGGTTGGCGAGATTCTGGATACTACCGATCACGCGGCGGGACGCAATCCCTACTACCAGCCGAGCAAGTAAGAGTGGCTCCCGGCCGCCGTAGGGGACCTCCGAATCATGCACTCTCTTCGTTTCGAAACTGGTCTTACAGAGCTTCGCAAAATACGGTGACATCTCAGGAATGTAGGGGCACGGCGCGCCGTGCCCCTACGTTGTCCAGGATTGTCACCACATTACGCGAGGCTCAATAGGGCCCGCGCCAAAATGCCAAGTTATTCTTGCGCGGGCCCTTAAGGGCTTTTCGTCTCAGAATGCCGCCTTCATTTGGTCAGGATTTCGCGGCACATCGCATTGGTCCGAATTTCAAGGTTGCCCGTGGCGCGCGCCGGCGGCAGAAGCAGAGATCACAAAGATTCAATCTAGTGTAGAATCGGGCCGCCCATGAAGAATCCGGCTGAGGTGCGGACTGATGATTTGAGCGAAAAGCGGGATGGGTCTGTGGACAATCACCGCGGCCGCGTGATCCATGTCGTGCTTCCAGCATACAACGAGGCTGCCAATGTGGGCGCAGTCCTCAGGTCGCTGGAGAAAGCCGGAAAGGAATCCGGCATGCGCATGCATGCAATTGTCGTGGACGACGGTAGCAGCGATTCCACGGGACAAGTAGTTCGCGGCCACAACGGCGAGCTTGAGATCACCCTGATCCAGCATTCTTCGAACCTCGGCCTCGGGGCTGCGCTGCGCAGCGGCCTCCTGGCTGCGCTGGATCGAGCTGCCGATGAGGACGTGGTAGTCACGATGGATGCGGACGACACACACACGCCGGCTGCAATCGTGGCGATGGTCGCCAGAATCGACCAGGGATTCGACGTCCTTATCGCGTCACGATATCAAAAAGGCGCGCTGGTTGTGGGAGTGCCTCTTGGCCGCCGTTTCCTTAGCTACACGGCCTCGCTCCTATTCCGGATAGTTTTCCCTATCAAGGGTGTGCGCGACTTCACCTGTGGTTACCGGGCCTATCGTGCCTCGGTATTGCGCCGGGCCCTCTCACGCTACCGCCAGGAGTTCGTCAACCAGGAAGGATTTCAGTGCATGGTGGACATCCTCCTCAAGCTGAGCCGCATAAATCTTCGGTTTGAGGAAGTTCCGATAGTTCTTCGCTACGATCGAAAGGGCGGCAAAAGCAAAATGAAGGTCATGCGCACCATTTACATGACCCTGACTCTCTTGTTGAAGCGTCGACTGGGGTTCTAAAATCTGCCGCGAATTTCCCGGAGCGGCATAGCCGCAACCAAAGAATTTCACCGCAGAGACGCAGAGAAACGCAGAGGAATAACTGGACGCAGATGAACACAGATCCACTATGGACGATCTGTACTACTAACGCAAAAATCCTTTGCTGGCGGGTAAGGATTTTTAGCGGCATAGAAACTGAAATGTGCGACAAGCAGGCAGCGTGCAATAGGCGGCCGGCAGTAAGAACCTCCATTGGACGCATGTACACCAAGGGAAGTCTGCCGGCTGCCTTCTGCCTGCTTTTGGCGTTAAAGTTAGATCTGCCCCCAGATCGCAACATATGGTTTTGGTTGCGGCAAAGCCGCCCGGGTCTTCGTGGCTAGATGACATTTGACCGAGCGTATTTTGAAAGCCAGTACCGGGACTATGAACGCCAGAATCCGATTCGCAAATTGGCATTCTATCGGCGGCTCGTGGAAATGGCTGCCGGCGATCGAATCCGGCCGCGCATTCTCGATATCGGTTGCGCTCATGGTTTGTTCCTGTCGAATCTCGGCGATGGGTGGGAACGATACGGCGAAGATGCCAGCGCGTACGCGATTCTAAAAGCAAGGGACAGATTATCTTCAATCCGCTTCGACCTATCGCTTCCCGGGCATCATCCATTTGCCGGACCCTTCGATATCATCACTGCCTTCGATGTGCTGGAGCACGTTGTTGAGTTGGAGGAATTGTTCGATTGGATCTTTCAAAGCCTCGTGCCTGGTGGGGCGTTCATCTTCGTTGTGCCTGTATACGACGGCCCTACAGGACCGATTATCAAAGCCCTCGATCGGGATCCCACCCATTTGCACAAGCGGGGCCGTCAGGATTGGCTCGAACGTGTGAGCAGACGCTTTTGCTTGGTCGATTGGTGGGGAATCTGCCGGTATCTTTTTCCCGGTGGTCCGTACATGCACCTGGTCACGCGTACCCTGCGAAGATTTACGCCCGCTATCGCTTGCCTCGTGAGGCGCGGCTAGCATGAACTCCACGCAAGCTCCGCTGGTTCTAAAGATCCTTGCAGCGCTGCTCATAATCTGGGCTCTGCTTCTTCATGGCTGCTTCCTCTTTTCGGCTGGGGCGCTCTGGCGCGACGAAGCGAACAGCATGAATCAAGCGAGTCTCGGTTCCTGGCGGCTGCTGTGGGAGTCCCTTCACTACGATTCTTTCCCGCCCTTGTATGCTGTCCTCCTGCGAACCTTCTTTCCAGCTCGCACAGCATCCAACGACATATCGCTTCGAATGTTCGGGGTCGCCATCGGAGTGGGGATTCTGCTCTCCATTTGGCTGGCAGCCAGAATATCGGGCTCGCGTCTCCCTGTTTTAGCGCTTGCGTTGCTGGCCATCGATCCTGTCCTGATTTCAGAAGGAGACAGTATTCGTCCATACGGCGTCGGACTTCTCTTTCTCGTCTGGAGTTTCTGCGCCTATGGACAACTGCTGGTGAATCCTTCGGCTCGCTGGCTCGCGGTTGCTGCAGTTGCCTCCGTCCTCGAAGTGCAAGCCAGCTACACCGGTGCGTTATTCGTTGGCGTGCTGGGACTCAGCTCGGCTGTCGTAATCCTCATGCAGGGCACGCCGCGGAGGCTTTGGAAAGTCCTCTTACCTGGATCTATAGCGGTTTTATCGCTCACGCCCTATGTCGGGCCTCTGCGCCAGGCTGGCGAGTGGGTTTCCATTCTGCACTATGAGGTGATTTGGTCGGAGTATCTGCGAGGTTACATCCAGACGCACTCCGTCGCTTTTCCTCTTGTCTGGCTGCTGGCGACGTTTGCCGGCGCGTACAGCCTGGTGATGCTGGTTGTCTCTGCCCGAGCCGGTTTGGTGTCAACTCGTCCCCTGATCACCTATGCCTCCCTGGCCGCGGTTTTCGGAATCGTCGTGCAGATTGTGTTTGTACAGGTGATGGGCGTTCCGCCTTTTCCCCGCTACTTCCTGCCGGGTCTGATGCTGGCCGCGCTCGCGTTAGATCTGCTGACGAAGGAGCTGACGCCTTCAATCCGGGTTGGAACCGCTCTGATTGTGCTCCTGATCACGGCTTGGCCCTCCTGGTCTTGGGTTCGACAGCGGCATTCAGACGCCGACATCTTGGGAAAGCTTCTCGGCGAAAAAGCCGGGCCGTCGGATCTGGTGATTGTTTCCCCATGGTTTCTCCATCCGAGCTTTCAGCGCTACTATCACGGACCGGCGCCCTGGACTACCGTGCCTGAGTTGCCGAAGCAGCCCTTGACGCGCTACGACCTCGTGAGAGACGCAATGATGGACCCTGAGAGGGAAAATCGATTATACGGCGGAATCCAACGGACCCTGTCCGAAGGCGGCGCCATCTGGTTCGTGAGTCAGAGTCATCCGGATCGGCCAGCGGAAGAATCGATGCCGAAATCGCCGGCTTTTTCGGGCCACCCCGGCGGAAAGGATTACGTGGAGTTTCGCAGCTACTGGGAGCGGTCGATTATATTTCGCCTTTACAGCTGCTGCAGTCCCGTAAAATGGACGCTGCCCAAGCACGGTCCCGTGTGGGAGGAAGAGCGCCTTGTCGTAACGCAGTGGCGCCCGCAACCAGGCCGTGAGCGGAATTAAGTGGTAAATTCGAGATCTTTCCTTCAAAATCGTGGTTGCTTTTTCTGGGAATATCCGCAAAATGTCTCTGTCTTGTTTGCTTGAACGTGTTTGATCTCGCAACTTCTACTCATGGGAGGGTTGATATGGCTGGGAAACCAATGACAAAGGGCCAGTTCGTTTCGCTTATCGCAGAGAAGGCCGGCATAACAAAGGTAGCTGCAAACCAGATACTCGACATTATCGCAACCACGGCGGTGAATGAGACCAAAAAAAATGGTCAGTTCGTACTTCCCGGCCTTGGCAAGCTGGTCAAATCACAGCGAAAGGCGCGTATGGGGCGGAATCCCCAGACTGGCGCAGCCATCAAGATACCTGCAAAAACGGTGGTGAAGTTCCGCGTCGCCAAAGCCTGCAAGGATGCGGTCGTTCCACCAAAGAAGTAAGGTTACATTTCCGCGTTGAAGATGGGGTCAGGCCTTCGGGTTGGATGCTCGCTCGAGTCCGCTTGGGTAGAGGTTTGCTTCTGAGTCTTGACCCTTGCTTCATTTTTGCGAATCGGCCTGATAGTAGCGCATCAAGAAGTTGACTAGTGATTCCTTTTCAAAGGACTTGCTGATTATCACCTGGTTGTCTCTGGCCGTGAGATTGATGTCCTTCAGCATGAAGGCGGCTTCGCTCTTGGCCAGTGCAAAGCGCATTAGCGTGAGTTCGTTCTGAAGCTGCTTGCGCACATTTTCCAGATCGTCGGGTTCGTTTACTTCCCCCTCCAGCGAGATCTCTATCTGCTGGTCGATGTCTATCGACACAACCACCTTCCTTACCCCCTTGGCCACGCTAAGCATCAGATATTTGTCGAAGAGCTTCACGGACTCCAGAGCGAGATGGTCTATTGAGGGCACCTTGGAGGACTTGGCGATTTTAGGCTTCATGATGTGGCCCGCCTCGTCCATCTCAAAGCTGAGCTTAAGGCTGCTTTTTTTGAGCAGTTGTTTGACGTCAAGCACTTTCCTGTCGACGTCCCTGACAATCTCGCGGGTGATGATGCTTTCGATCTCGGGATTTTCCTTCACGAAGCCGGCGATCCTAGGGTCCAGACGCCTTAGCAGCCTCGGGTTTGGAACCGCCAAGGGTTTCGGTTCCCCAAGTGGACGGGGACGAACGGTCTTGTGTATTTTGGAGACAGCAACCTCGGGAGCTGGAGGAACGAGCATTACCATTCTGTACTGACTGAGCTCCATCTGCATGGCTGACAAGAGGCGCTCCGAAGACCTGCGGAGATACGATAGCTCGAATGCGATGACCATGGCGGTGAGGACCGCGGTATTCAGACAAAGGCTCGCCGCCAGGCTCCAGACTCTCATTTTTTTCGAGCGGTTGTCGCGGATTAGTTCGAAAATGCCAGTTCTCCCTTAGAATTCTAAACCCCTGGCGGGAAGCTTAAAGCATGATAGCAGCAGCGGTCAATCCGGGGCCGCGTAAACCATCAGTAATCGATGGCCGGAAGAGAGTTTCCGGGGATATAGCCTATGCCATATCATGCTCCCTTCTCGGGGTGAGCGCCGCGAGTCTGGTGTGCACTCCAGTCCCAGGTGGACGAAAAAAACACTCGTACAGCTGGTGAATTCTGCCGACCTGTCACGACTCTACAACGCGGAGGTTCGACGGAAATCGTCTCCGGAGCATCCTTCGTCATCACCACGTGAGTGCGAGAGCCGGATGGGAGGCGAAGTGGAATTCGGGAGTCCAACGCAGGGAATATCCATCAATCACGATTCCTATTGGATGGTCCGAACCTCACGGAACATCAATCCGCCGAGCGCTAAAGTTGGTGTGCAAAACTGCCTGGTGTGCTGTGCCTGTAAGAGCACTGAGAGCTGAATATTGGAGCTTTGGCCCCGCAAAGGGTTGGCTATCTGTTTCTGGAGCAGAATCTTAAACCTCCCGTTCTGACGAATTCCTTCCTCCAAAAAAGTTACGAAAACTTAGCAATTCTTGTAACGATTTTTGAGCATTTGTAAAAAGCAGTGGTTTACTTGGCTGCCTCACTTTGATTGTAAGCCTTTGTTCCAATTGAAATTGTCAAGTCCGCCCTCTTTGGACCGCATCTTGCAGAAGATTAGATTGCCAATCTCAGTTAGGCGATACAAGAATGGGCCGTAACCCTGTAAGCGAGGAAACCCCAGGACCGCAATTCTCTTGCCGTGACGAGACAGAGTAGGTTCGGTTCAGAAGTTGGGCATTAACCCTTTAACAGAGGTGGAGACTCAAATGCAGACCGAAATCGAAATCCTCGAAACCCGTGAAAACCCCAGCATTATTTGGACATAGTCGCCAATCAATCCCCTTATGAGAAGGGAGTCCGTATGGCAAGCGCAATTCTCTGGCTGTGATGAGGGGCATTTAACAGGAAGTTGGTGCTGAGTCTTTAGCCAAGATCAAGCTCAATTTGATTGCCGAAGCAGACTAACTGGACGTCTCGAGAATTACACAACTAATTGTGAAAAAACGGGCTTTCGTCACGATTTTTTAAATTTGTTCCAGGAGCCAAGGGACAAAGGAGCAAAGGGATAGAGGATTCCAGATGGTGTTTTGTCCCCTTTATCCCTCGGCCCCTTTGCCCCTAAAGTTTGCGAGCGAAGCGAGCTAAGTTCTGGCAGCAAGACCATGCAGATGCCGCGGATTGCTGCGAAAAAGTCCATTCAGGCGAGAGTCCAAGAGTATCCACCGCCTCTGCTTTGAACTTGCCTGCCAGTTAAGGCTTAGCAGAGCAAAGAGGCTGTACGGCTTGGATTCACCTCGCTGGCTTCGGCGTCCATCCGGCCAAATCGTCTTGCCGTCGTGAACCTTGCAAGAGACTTGCACCATTCTACTCCCCATCAATGACCATCGCTCAGTAGGTTGGGCGTCGCTTTCCCCGCGTGGATATCCTCCTAATCGAATGCCGGCCTTCCAGATTATTTCCTCCACGCGTGGACTGGTGTCATGGGGAGCCAAACTCTGAAGTCCCTCGGCCGAGGCTTGTCAGAACTTCAACGCCCGTTGCACCCGGGTGGGGCGGATGACTTCTTCGCTGTAAGTAATGTAGAATGCGACATCCAGTAACGTCGCATACCACATCTGGTTGGGAGACCTCTTGCGAAATATCATAGAAGATCTTCGTTACGGCTTTCGCCGCCTCTTGGCGAATCCTGGTTTCAGCTTCGCAATGCTCGTAATGCTGGCTGTAGGAACCGGTGCGAACTCTGCAATGTTTAGCATGGTAGATGCGATAGTTCTTCGGCCGTTGCCGTACGAAGATCCCGACAGGCTTATTCATGTATGGGGCTGCAACATCAGTCGTGGGATACGGCAATTAACGCTATCGGCGCCTGATTTTCTCGATTATCAACAAAACAACAGTGTTTTTCAGGAACTGGCGGCCTTTGTTTCCCAGGATGTTGCCTTGACGGGGACTGGGGATCCGGAACGAGTCCAGGCTATACTCGCGACCTCCAACTACTTTTCAGTCTTCGGAACGAAGCCGGCGATGGGGCGGACATTTCTTGCGGAACAAGGCGGGCAGCAGGACGGGCGCACGGTAGTGCTCAGTCGGGGCTTCTGGCAGCGACGTTTCGGATCCGATCCGAACATATTGGGAAAGAGTGTCCTGCTCGATGGTGCCAGTTACACAATAATCGGAATAATGCCCGCAAGCTTCCTGATGCCAGGGCGTCATGAGGACTTGTGGATGCCTATGGCGCTTGATGGGAGTGACCCGCAGCGGATTCCTCAGCCTCTTGAACCATCTGACCTGAAGAAGCGCATCCAGCGAATCCTGTTGGCAGTTGGGAAGTTGCGGCCTGGTATCCCGATAGGGTTGGCTCAACGTGAGATGGACCTCCTTGCTGCGCGGCTGGAACAGCAATACCCTGAATCCAACGTTGGTTGGTCGGTCGAATTGGTTTCTCTCCGCGATCAGCTGATCGGTCAGGCCAGGCAAGCAGTCAAACTGTTGTATGCTGCAGCCGGCTTCGTGCTTCTTATTTCATGCACAAATCTAGCCAACTTACTATTGGCCGGCACGAACGAGAGGCGTCAAGAAATCGCTCTTCGGATGGCGCTCGGTGCCACCCGTCTACGTCTCGTGCGCCAACTCTTGACGGAGAGCGCCCTGCTTTCCATCATCGGAAGCTCGCTCGGCTTGCTGTTATGCTGGGGTAGCATCCGCTTTCTCCTGAAGATCTCTCCAGACAGTCTTCCCAGGGTCAGGGAATTCGCTGTCGACTTCCACGTGCTCGGTTTCACGCTCATAGTCGCAATATTAGTCACATTCCTCTTTGGCCTGGCCCCAGCTCTGCAAGGCTCGAGGCTTGACCTTAGCCTTGCACTCAAGGAAAGCAAAGGATGGATGTTCGGCGCCGGCCGAAATAGAGCACGCAGCATCTTTGTCGTTGTGGCAGTATCCTGCGCGGTGGTATTGATGGCAGGAGCGGGCCTGACCATTAGAAGCCTGTATCATCTCCAAGACATTAATCCCGGCTTCAATCCCCAAAATGTACTTACGTTGAATGTGTCACTGCCTGTGTCCCGATACTCCGATCAGAAGAGGCAATCGAGCTTTTTCCAGCAGGTACTGCAAAAAGTGGAGGCGCTTCCAGGCATACAAGCGGCCGGTGTAATCTTGCCGCTGCCGTTGAGCGAATCACGTATAAACTTTAGCTTCAGCATAAAGGACCGTCCGCCGGTCGCACCGGGCGAACGCCTCAGAGCCAACTACAGGGCGATAAGCCCTCGTTACTTTCAAGCACTTGGAATCCCCGTAGTTAAGGGTCGAGCTTTCACCGATTTCGATAATTTCGATGCGCCTCCGGTTGCAGTTGTCAATGAAACGATGAGACGCCTTTACTGGCCGGGCGAAGATCCGATCGGAAGATACATCGTTATTGAGCGGCTGGGTCGCGCGCCACGGGAGATAGTCGGGGTGGTTGGGGACGTCAGGCACCGTGGCCTGGAATCTGAAGCCGGCGCCGAAATGTACTTGCCCTACCTTCAAAGCCCATTGCCGGTCATGGCCTTCGTGGTTCGAACGGACCGTGACCCGATCAGCATGATCAGTGCTATACGCAGTCAGGTATGGGCGGTGGATAGAGATCAACCTGTCTATGACATCAAGACCATGGAGCAGTACCTTTCTGAATCTATGGTGCAACCGCGACTCAGCTCGTTTCTGCTCGCCATCTTTGCAGCAATCGCGTTATGCCAGGCAGCATTCGGCATTTATAGTGTGACCTCGTATCTTGTCAGCCAGCGCGTTCCGGAAACTGGTCTCCGTATGGCATTGGGAGCCCAACCTCAGAGCATTGTGAACGGATTTTTGCGGCAGGCTTTGGGCTTGGTTTTCTTAGGTGTCGTCATCGGGGTGCTAGGGGCAGCGATGTTAGTGCGCTTCATTTCAGGGTTTGTGTACGGAGTAAGGGCCCTGGATTTTGGGACCTTCCTGTGGGTCTCGTTTCTAATGTGCGGAATAGCCGTGGCGGCGAGCTATATTCCAGCCAGGAAAGCGACGCGACTGGATCCAAATGATGCCTTGCGATCGCTGTGACGAGTGCGCTCCGAGTTCCTTCTCTTGTAGAGGTCAAGCAATGGCGGCTGTTGAGGATAAGATAGCACTGGCCAGGCCTCAGGATTTGCACAAAAGCGATTAATGCCGGGTGATCGGTGGCTGGCCCTCCGAGCCGCGGCCTGCTAAAAGGCACGAATCTCCCCTCAAATTCATGCAGCAGAAAAAGCACGGAAAAGGTTTGGAATCAAGTATGGGTTGTCAGCCGATAAGAGAGGTATCGAGGTCCCAAATGTCAGACAATTATTCCATCTCCCTGGAAGGGATTCGCATCGCGGAGCAGAAGCTTGATCACGTGGCGCGAAACGTAGCCGTTGGGCGATCTCCGGCGCATTCGGCGCAGAGGCCGGCGTCTTCCGGTATGGTGCAATTGTCGTCTGCGGACCCCGTGACCCAAACCTCTAGCGGTGACGTCGTCGATTATGCCCACGAAATGGTAACGCTCATCGAGGTCAAGATTGGCGTGGATGCCAACCTCAAGGTCACGGATTCACAGCAGCAATTGGATAGGAAAGCGTTGGATCTGCTAGTGTAGGCGTTCGAGGTCCGAAGTTGCGAATTGAGAGTTAGAGTCTCACAACTCGAGCGTCGAGGTCTGCCCTCCGGTCTCGTTCGCTAATGGCGTTCAGGCAGAGAAGCGTGAGGAAAACCATTGCCAGCGGGGCCAGGTTCCACCAGAAGTTGGTGAAGATCCTGGGCTCTCGCAGATTGCGAAGCATGTATCCCCAGGACTCCGCTGTTTCATGAAAGCCCACGTCCAGGAACGATAGTACTACCTCCCCCAGCAAGAATACGGGTGCCGCCACTGCCGCTTGAGTCAGCGCAAAAGGAGCAACGGCAGGAAGTATGTGGCGCCTTAGTATCTGCCATTGCGTGCCGCCAAGCGCCCGGGCGGCTTCCACGTATACGGAATTTCGGAGCTGAAGAATCAGGCCGCGCACTCCGCGGGCCATGGGCGGCCAAGTCACGGCGGCGATGGTACCTACCGTCAATGCCAGCGTCTGCCAAAAGGCCAGCTTCGGCGGCAGCAGAGCGCGCAGGGCCAGGATCAAGTAGAGCGCGGGCAGCGCCAGCACGAATTCGGAAAAGCGCATCAGCAGGGAGTCGGTCCAACCTCCGGCGAGACCAGCCACGGCTCCAACCGCTATACCCAGAAGTGCATAGAACGCCAAGCCGAGGAGTACTACGAGCAAAGATGTGCGTGCCCCGGCGAGTACACGAGCGAGCACATCGCGGCCCAGATCGTCCGCTCCCAATGGGTAGAACAGCATCCCTTCACGGCATCCCACCAGGTGGCGGTTGGCCGGCAGAAAACCCAGAAACCGGTAGGTGTATCCTTGACAGAAGAACTCCAGGGGATAGATCACATCGGTACGTTCCCTGTAGATCGCGTCGAGGGGGTCAACGAGCTCGTACCGATAAATGAATGGCCTCCAGTGGAATTGACCTTGGGAGTCGATAAAGTGCGTTCGGGTAGGTGGCGCAAAGAATCTGTCGAGATTCTGAGATTGGGGCGGATTCGGCGCCAGGAAATCGCCACACAGAGCGGCAATTCCGAGCAGAACCGCGAAAATCGTGCCAAGCCTTGACCTGCGCGCTCTCATGGCTGCAAACCTCGAGCGGATTCCCGGGTGCGGGGATCCATCATGAGCAGCAAGATATCCGCGATAAGGTTGCCGATTACCAGGAGGATGCTGCTTGCCACGACGCATCCGGCGAGGAGGAAGACGTCATTGTTAAACAGCGCGTCATACGTCATCTGTCCAAGGCCAGGCCAGGCGAATATGAGTTCGAGAACAAGGCTGCCGCTCAAAACACCGCCCAGTATGGGACCGGAGGTAGACAACACGGGATTCAGCGAAGGCAGCAGCAGATGGCGGAAGAAGATGCTTCGCGAGCTCAGCCCCCGGGCTCGGGCGGAGCGCAGGAACAAGGATTCGAAGCAGTCGCGCGTTGCGGCAAACTGGATGCGCTCGACAGTTGCCAGTATCGGGACCGTCAGACAAGACACCGGCAATGCCAGGTGATGGAGGCGGTCGAAAAGCCAGCTCCAGTAAGATACCTGCAGGATTTCGGTAGAGCTCATGCTGCCCAGGGGAAACCAGCGGGTCAGTGAGGCAAGCAGGAGGGCCGCGATACCGAGGACCAGCGAGGGAAGAGACAGCATCACGCTGGATAAAAGATCCAGGAAATGCCCCAACGGGCGATTGCGATGAACTCCGTGGAGAGTGCCCAACAGCACGCCTCCGCCAAGTCCGAGCATCAGGGCGGGAATGCCCAGCCAAAGGGTTTTTCTGAGAGCGTCGGCAACAACCGAGAGGACCGGCTGCTGGTACAAAAGGGAAAAGCCCAGATCAAGCTTGAGGGAGTTGCCGATCCAGTGGAGATACTGCACGTGCACCGGCTGATCCAAGCCATACTTGTGCCGGAGCTGAGCGATCGCATCCGGCCCCAGGGAAGGATCCAGGAAATGCTTGCTGAAGTAGTCTCCAGGAATCCAGGACGAGAGGGCAAAAGTTGCCGTCGTCACCAAAAAGGCAAGGAGAACCAGTTGGGCGATCCGCTTCAGGATGGGTAGAAATACGCTCACAGTTTTCCAGAAACGCCCCACCCGTCGCACACGGTCGGGCCTCGCCGCAAGGCCGTGCGGGCTATTGGCGTGCGGCGGTTCGGGGATTCTTGGTCAATTCGTAGGCATTCCAAATCACATGATGAGTCAGGATCGACGGCCGCACGTTGCCTATCCTGTTACTCCAACCCGGGACTATGTTGATCGCGATGATTGGTATTGCCGGCAGCTCCCGAGCCCAGAGATCCTGGATTTTTGCGAAGATTTCTTTCCGGGTCGCCGGATCGTCACTTCGGATCAGCTGGGTCGTAAGCTGATCGATCTGGGCCTCCCACGGCCGCACAGGCTTCGCTTGTCTCGGGTTCCAGAAATGATGTTCCCCGCTGCTGTACCATACATCGGTCATCAGATCGGGGGTGACATCGGTGGGTGTGAAACCGAAGAGCACAGCCTCGTAGTCGAACGTTTCCAGCGCGCGGGCCCCCAACTCATTGGGGAGGATGGACTGAACTCGAAGTCGGATCCCAACTTTTGCCAGGTTTTGCTGTACGACCTGGCCGATTCTCTCCCGCATTGCGGCTCCGCGTGTCGTGAGCAGCGTAAACTCCAGAGGCTGGTGATTGGCTCCGAATTCGCGAATCCCATCGCCATCCTTATCTTTCAGATCCAACTGGCCGAGGAGAATATTGGCACGCGCAGGGTCATACTCAGTGCGCGGAATACCGGTGTTGTACCAGACCTTGTTGCCGGAGCTTATGGGCCCGTATTGCGGAGTTCCCAGCCCAAGCAGGATCGAACGAGCTATTCCCTCGCGATCAATCGCGTGAGAAGCTGCCCTGCGGAATTCTGTCCGTTCGAACACCGCCCTCTTTTCGGGATCCACGAAGGGCTTCCCGGCGGAGTTCGTTCCGCGGTTCAAATTGAACCAGATATACTCCATCCGCAGACCGGGGCCCAAATCCCGCAACGTGTATTTTCCTTCATTCTGAGAGCGTCGCAGGTCCGCATAGCTCTCCGCGCTGAGTTCATCGATGATATCGACATCGCCGGCTTTGAAACGGAGTGCCTCGGCATTGCGGTCGGGAATGATGAGGAAGGTGATGCTGTCCAGATAGGGGAGGATCTGACCGGCTTTGTCTTTCTTCCAGTAGTACGGGTTACGCTCGAGTACGACTCGCTCGCCGCGCTTGAACTCCTTCAAGCGGAACGCGCCAAGACCCACGATGTCCGCAGGTGCTGCTGCCGGGCCCCAGGCTGATTCAAACCTGCCTTCCTGGTAGGCCCTCAGCACGCGGTTTTTGGGCAGCATGGGCAGCGAGTCGAGCATTCTCAGCCCCATACCCACCGGCCGCGAAAATGCGAGCCGCACAGTATAGTTGTCTATTTTGGTAACTGCAGGAAACACCCCGTCGACTTTCACTTGACCTGCGAGATACGATTCAATCTTGGGGTTCTGGACCACCTGGAAGGTGAAGACGACATCGTCGGCCGTAAATGGACTGCCGTCGGAAAAGCGGATTCCTCTGCGCAGGTGAATCGTGTAGATTTTGCCGGTTTTGTCCACTTCCCAGGACTTGGCCAGTGAAGGCTCCGACGCGAACGTGCTGTGGTTGATGTGGACGAGATCCGCTGACAACCTCTCCGCAATCATGGTATGAGCCAGCATTGAGGTGAGAAGGCGGTTGAAGCTGGCGGGATCGGCATTGACCGACGCCACCAGGTTTCCCCCTCGAACGCCACTGGTGTTGGGAAGCAGGAGATAATCTATCGGTTCGGCCTGCTGCGCGCCTTTACCCTGCAGTGCCAAAGCGGTGAGCAATAGGGAAAGAAGCACCAGTTTGATTGGTTTTATCTGTGCGAGCATGGCCGCAGTTTCGAGGAAAACCAACTCGCTGTCAAGGAATACGGCAATCCGATCTCATGGGGAGATTAGTTGCGGACTTCGGGCCGCCCTCTTCCGCCGCCAGGTTGAGATTGTGGCCTGAAGTTGGCTGATCCCTGCTTCCTTCAATGTTGGATAGTCATAAAGTTTGATTGCCAGTCCTTCAACCAGACTCTATAATGGGCCCGTCTTCAGAACTCCCCCTTCTGAAGGTGCTATTATTGCTGCCTGCCCCTTTGGCTGGGAGTGATCAGCGATTCAAACTAGCCTCATTAGCTTGCCTTCAATGAATCTGTGGAAGGCCTTTCTTCTGGAGAGGCGCCCATGACCGCACAGAGCCTCAAGCCCGGAACGATCGTAGGACATCGATATCGAATAGAGCAGTTTCTGGGCCGAGGAGGGATAGGTTCGGTCTATCTCTCCCGAGACTTGGCGGAAGAGAAAGCACGGGTTGCCGTGAAGATGTTGACGGCCAAGAATCCTGTCGGTCCGGAGGTCGATTCACTGCGCGAGGAATTCTCGGTCCTGAGCCGGCTCAGGCATCCAAATCTGGTGCGGATTTTGGATTTTGGAGTCTCGGACGAGAGCGGAGTGCCATATCTGGTTGAAGAATACGTGGAAGGTGAGGACCTGTACCGAGTGACGGAATCGTGGACTCCGAAAGAGATCCTACGCCTGTTGGTGGTGTTGTGCAGAGTAGTTCAGTTTCTCCACATACGGGGAATAGTCCACGGAGATTTGAAGGCCTCCAATGCTTTGCTTCCAGCAAGGGAGACGGATCCGGAAAAACTGAAAGTTCTGGATTTCGGCCTGGCGATTCAGCCTGAAGGATCACGAAAGATCAGCGCGGCAGGGACATTGGCGTATATGGCACCGGAGATACTACTTGGCAAAAGCGCGGGACCGCGATCGGATCTGTATTCGATGGGGATTCTCTTCTATCAGTTGCTCGCGCGGCGGCTCCCGTTTGAAGACGAGGATCCGGGATTTCTTATCCAGAAGCACTTGCAGGGAGTCGTGGATCTGCGGCCAATTGAGCGGCTGGAAGGTGGCGCAGGCTTGGTACAACTGGTGAGGGCGTTGCTTGAGAAGGATCCAGGCAAACGACCCTCATCAGCTGAGGACGTGATCCGGCTGGTGAGCGTTGCGGGTGGCGAGGATTATTCGGGAGCATCGGGTGCACCGCTGGAAAGTTATTTTTCGGCTGCCAGATTTGTGGGCCGGGACCGAGAAATTGAGCATTTGCATCAGTGCGCGGGACAGGTGCGCGAGAGCGGCAGGGGAAAGAGCATATTCATCATAGGCGAGAGCGGGGCCGGCAAAAGCCGGTGCATGGAGGAGTTGAAGATTTGGGCGCTGCTGGAGGGTTGGCGCGTGGTGGAGGGGAACTGTCGAGCCGGCGAGGAACGATCCTATGGAGCATACCGGCAAGTGCTGGCTCGGACAGAGGGTTTCAGCGGTACCCTGCAAGAACGGTCTCAGCAAAGCTCGTTGTTCCGGTTTGAAGAGCACGCCCGGCCGGCAGGCTTCCTGTCGCTTGACACATCGACGGAGACCGCGGCAGGGCAGTTCCGCGATCATCTGACTCGAGAAATCGTGCGCCGGCTATCGGGGAAACCGACGATCCTGATGCTGCACGATTTTCACTGGGCTGACGAGGCGACAACGGCTGTTCTGGAATACTTGACCTCGGATGTGCAGGCACATCCGATCCTGGTCTGCGTCAGCCTGCGCGCTGCCGAAGGGGAACAGGGTCCGGTCGGAAGGCTGATCGAGAATTCGATAAGGCAGCTGCGAGCTGAAAGCTTGACACTCGAGCCTTTGAGCGAGGAAGCCGTCAGAGCATTGATTGCGAGCATGACAGGGGAGGTTGAGCTCGCAGATTCAATTGCACATTGGGTTTGGAAGGCGAGTGGTGGCAATCCATTTTTCGTCGAAGAGATCCTGAAGCACCTGGTAGATCGGGGTTTGCTCCGGAGAGAGGAGGGGACGTGGAAGCTTGGGGAAGAGATGCTCGGCTTGCTGGAGGCTCCGAAGAGTGTCGTGGTGGTATTAAGAGACCGTCTGGAGCGGCTTTCGGCGAAGGCGAGGGAGATCGCGAATTGGCTTGCGGTGATTGATCGAAGCGTAAGGAAGGACGATCTTCGAGCAATTGTCAGCTTGAAGCCGACTGAGTTCGAGCAGGGTGCGGAAGAGCTTATCGCCAGGCAAATGATCCGCAGGGAAGGGAAGGAAGGCCTGGAGTTGGTGGAGTTTCAGCACGCGCTGATATCGGAGGTGATACGAGCGGACCTGAGTTCCCGGAAACGTTGCAGCATGCATCGGATAATCGGAGAAACCCTCGAGCAGCAGTATGGTGCTGAGGGTCATGTGCAGGAATTGGCGTTGCACTTTACGGAGGGGAGGGCAGGGGATAAGGCTGTCCGGTATGCCCTGGAAGCCGCTGCACAATGTCGTGCCGTTTTTGCCAACGAGACGGCCCTGCACTTTCTCGAGTACGCGCTGAAGAACAAGGGTGGGTCAACCCCGGAGGAGCTTTGCCAGGCCGCGATTGATACAGCGGACGCCTGCTGTGCCTTGGGAATCCCCAACCGCGCGATCCCAATACTGGAGCGTGAGTTAAGCCTCGCCAAGGCAAGAGACTCGAGAGACAACAACGCTGGGCTTTACATGCAGCTGTCGCGTTGTTATCAGTTTCTGGGAGATAATAAACGGTCTGAGCGCGCTGCGCTACTTGGACTCAACCTCCTCAAGAAAAGCACAAGGAATAGTCAAAATACGCGGACTGAAGCCTCGTTGCTTCGCCAGTTAGCCGGCACCTTACTCGTCAGCCGTCATCCAAGAAAGGGACTAACCATCCTGGAGGAGGCGCTGCAAGTCGCTAAAGAGTCCGGTGATCTTCTGACGATTGGCCACCTATACGTTTCCAAAGGTGGAATGTCCTTCGTGACATCTGATTTCCATGAAGGGCTAAACGCGAGCAAGATGGCTATTGGGATTCTTGAGCCCGTCAAGGCGCTTGGACTCCTCCCAACCGCATATTCCCATCTGGCCGTTAATCTAGCCGGACTGGGCAAACTAAGATTAGCACTCGAACAACACCAGAGAGCTGTCGAAATCGCAAGGAAGGGAAGATCGCCGTTGCTTCAGGCTCAATCCATCTGCAATCTTACGGAATGCTACTGTCTTTGTGGAGATTTCGAGAAAGCCGCAAGTTTGTCAAAAGAGATGCTGGCCTTTGCTGCGGAAACAGGTAATCGCAATTTGGAATTTGCTGCAAACCTTATATTGCTTGAGATTGAGATCAATCGTGCCGACTACGACAGCGCAGTTCAAACCATGAGACTTCTGGACGCTGGCTCCCTGCCGTCATTGCCATCATACGTCCATGCTCAAGCCCTCTATGAATCTGCGTGGCTAAAACTGGAGTTGGGAAAGCTCGACAGCTCATTGCTCGATCTGAAGCAGTTGGAACAGATGCATTCAGATGGCGTTGCGGATTACGAAGTTGGGCTTGGGAAAATACTGCGGGCACGCATCAGTCTTCAGCGCGGGAGAGTTCGCCAAGCCGCATGCATGCTCAAGCAACTTGAGACTGAGGCAATCAAGAGACGCTGGGCCTACCACATTTGCCTTGCAAAGCTTTGGCTCGGAGAAGTCGCAGCTTTCACCGGAGATTTAAGGATTGCATTGAAACATGGTCGGAGAGCTCTTCTGCTGGCCCAGGCCATGCCCGCTGCTCACTTGGAAGCTCATTCTCGATTGCTGATTGGGAGGATTTGTTCGGCATGGCTGCATCCGATGCATTGCAGGACAGAAGTGCTGGCTCATAGCGTATCAATGGATGAGGCTCGTATCCAATTCGAAAAGGCAGTTGATATAGCAACGCATTCAGGAGCACTGAGAGTGCTTTGGAGTGCTCATCTTGAACTCGCCCGACTTGGTGATTTGGTTAGCGATTCCGACTTATCGGCGAGGCATGCCAGGGTAGCCTCCGAATGCCTATCTTGTTTAGAAAAGGGGATTCCTGTTGACGCCATCGAATACTTTTCCGAAAACCCTGAGATAGCCCACGCGCGGAGGGATTGCGTGGGCCTGATTCATAAACACGGGTACTTATCGAGACAACCAGACCTGATCGCCGAGATGCAGGATGAGCAGCTTCGAGTCCTGCTCAGTTTGAGCCGTGTAATAAGCTCGATTCGTGACTTAGACCCTCTCCTTAATTCAATTGTTGACCAGTTAGTTAAGGCTTTGGGCATGGAGCGTGCTCTTCTATATATGAAGGAAAAATCAAGCGGGTCGCTCAGTTTGGCCAAGGGTCGGAACATCCGGCGAGAAACGCTGGAGTATGCCGAAGCCATAAGTCAAAGTGTGTTGCGCGATGTCAGTCTTCAAGGCCGCCCCTTCGTGAGCGGCAACGCTCGTATAGACCCCCGTATTTCGTGTCTGGAGTCTGTGATCTCGTATCAGCTCGGGACAGTCCTGTGCGCCCCGCTGAAAGTGAGTGGACGAGTCCTCGGCGTGGTGTACGCTGATCATCCGTCCCCAATGGCAAGCCTGAGCGAATCCACGATCAGCTTGTTTGCGGCCTTTTGTAACCTTGCCGCCGTGGCTATTGACAACGCTCTAGCGCATCGGCAACTGCTGGAGGAAAAGACGGAATTGGAGCAGCATCTACGACAGGTGCGGGAAGGGTATCCGGAAATAGTGGGGCAGAGTGCAGCAATCCAGCAGCTGCGTGAGCGGATAGCCGCGGTTGCCGCATCGCCTTTGGACGTTCTCATAACGGGCGAAAGCGGGACGGGAAAGGAGCTTGTAGCCAGAGCGATCCATAGAACAGGACGGCGTTCTGCAGCGGGCTTCGTGCCCGTGGATTGCGGGTCCTTCTCGGAGAGCCTTGTGGAGAGCGAGCTATTTGGCTATCGCAAAGGCGCATTCACCGGGAGTACGGAAAACAGGGCCGGGCTGATAGAAACTGCCAACGGAGGTGTGCTTTTCCTGGATGAGATAGCCAACTTGTCGCTGAAGTTGCAGGCGAAGCTCCTGAGGGTATTGCAGGAGCGCGAGGTCAGGCGCATTGGGGAGACGGTTCCTCGAAAGATCGACATTCAAGTAGTAGCGGCGACCAACAGAGATTTGCGCAAAGAGATCGACAAAAGGAGATTTCGCGAGGATCTATACTACCGGCTCAATGCGTTGGAGATCAGATTGCCTGCTCTCCGGGATCGTCTCGAGGATGTGCCCCTTTTGTTGGATTGGTTCCTGGCGAATGTTGTGAAAGAGGAGGGGAGATCTAAGAGATTTTCGCCTGAGGCTTTTGGATTCCTTAGCAGCTATTCTTATCCGGGAAACGTGAGGGAACTGAGGAACATCGTGCTGGGCTGTTACTACACGGCAAAGGGATCGGTAATCGAACTGGCCGATCTTCCGCAGCAGGTGCGGAGCAGTGAGAGAGCGGCTGTGCAGAGAGGAGAATCCGACGAATACAGTCCGGAGGAGATCTATCAAAGCATTCTGAGAGGTGAGGGCAACTTTGCGGATTTGGTGAGGGAGCCGTTTTTACAGAGACAGTTTGGCAAGGGAGTGGTACGCCAGGTCATCCGGAGAGCATTGGTGGATTCGAGAGGCAGATACCGGAAGGCGTTGCGGCTGCTGAGGATTCCTGATGAAACCTATAGGGTGACAATCCAGTTTTTGAAACGAAACGATTGCTATTTGGATTTCCGCCCATTTCGGAAATATGCTCGGGTTGCGGCTCGAGGAGTTGCAGCTGATCGCTAGTCAGGCACGAGGCGGGAACTCGATGATATTGGCTGCTGGTTCTTCATCGGCCGAAGCAGTCACGTGAGCCTGATCGAACATTACACGCTGAGCAGATTGCAGGAGCGCAAGTGTGGTAGAGCCGTCGCCAGGGTAAGATGCTACTCCGGCATGACAGTCGATAAAAATGTTGTGACCTGTGATGCTGTTCACGGCACCAGCCCTGATCTGGTGCTGCAGCCTTTGTGCACATCGAAGTGCCTTTTCTTTCCGCACTCCGGGAAGAAGCGCGGCAAATCCTTGATGCCCGTATCTGACGAGAATATCGGTCTCGCGCAGTTCAGTCTTAAGAGTGTCTGCAACCTTCCGCAGAATGGCGTCGCCGGCATGGGTCCCATAGAGATTGACCAGATGCTGATAGTCCTTGATATCTACACAAAGCAGGGAAAGTGGTGACTGGCTCTGCTCGGCAGACGAGATTAGCTGCGATCCGGAAATTGAGAGATACATGGCTCGGTGGGTTTGCGTTACCGGGTCAACCATGCCTTTGTTTTCCACTAGTGTCTTCCGGCTTCGGATCTCGGCAAGACTCGGCGCTACAATGCTGGCAAGAGCCTGGAGCGAGCTGAGCTGACTACCAGAGTAGACAGTCGGTGCCTCCGCATAGAGAGAAATGGTCCCCATGCATTCTCCTTCTGCTACCAGCGGAACGATCATCGTGTCGGCTAACCAGGAAAAATCACCGCTGACCTCCTGAAACTCCAAGGCAGGATTCGTGTTGATCATGGGCCGCCTGTAAGCCGCAACCCAACCACTGATCCCCTTTCCCATACCAATTCTCAGGTTTTGCAGCCGCTCTGAGTGTTTGCCGCTTACGTGGGCAGCAATCAGCGTATCATCTCCGTTGTCAAGATAGACTGCGCACGTGCTAAATGGCAGGAGGTCACTAAGGCGGCGCGCCACAATGTGCAGGAAGTCTGGAAGGTCCAGGTGCCTTCCCAGACTGGTGCAGAACTCGAACATCTCCATGAGTTCTGAGGAGGGTGTCGCGGCAGGAGTGTGAAGGGATTTAACGGAGTCGGCTGTGGAGATGGCGCGATCAACCTTTTCGAAATACTTGCGGAACGCAAGTTCAGGTGCGTTATTGGCGGCTTCCTCTGCTGCGGCCACCAGTTCATCAATATGGGTTGTGAAAAGATCTACAAGGTGCGGATCAAAGCGTTTGCCGGCTTGGGCACGGAGGAGCTCTATAGAGTCTTGGACGCCGAACGAAACCTTATAAGGCCTGGAGGAGCGAATCGCATCAAAAGCGTCCGCAATCGTGAGGATCCTGGCACCCAGGGGAATCTGCTCGCCCTTCAAGCCATCCGGGTAGCCGAGACCATCCCATTGTTCATGATGGCAGCGGACGTATTGCGCAACGGGAAACGGAAACCGTACGTATTGGAGGATTTCATCACCTGCCCCAGCATGCAATTTCATCTTCTCGAACTCTTGCTTGCTGAGGCGTCCCGGCTTGTTGAGGAGGTAGTCGTCTATGGCGAGCTTGCCGATGTCGTGGAGCAGGGAACCGGTCTCAATAGCCTTCAATTCATCCGAGTTTGTTATGCCGCATAGTTTTGCCAAGCGCAAGGCATACGCTCTTACGCGACGAATATGGCCATAGGTGGTCTGGTCCTTGGCGTCCACCGCAAGCGCCAGAGATTCAACCGTTCGCAGGTAAAGCTGCTCCTGATCTTTGAGGTGCCGCTCCGCTTCCATAGCACGCGCTTTGTTGATTTTGTTCCATCCCCAGCCAACCATGATTAGCGGTGCTGCCCCTAAAGGCATGTAACGATTAATGTGACTCAGCGAAACAATTAAGGTCCCTATTACCGAAGATACTGAAAAATCGATGGCTAAGGGCAAGCAATTCCTCGCCCAAAAGCCAAACACTTTATCTCCGGTAGCCCAGGATATCGCTGTTGAGGTTAGCAGGGAATTAAACAGGAAAAAAGTGGCTGTCAGAACAGCCGCGGGCAGAATGATGTCCTGAACTTGCGTACTCTGCCCAGGATTCAGAAGATGGTAGATATTACTGTAGATCCAAGCTGCGCAAACCATACTGCTCGTGTTGAAAATGATTTGATGCAGGTAGACGCTGGGGCGCCTTCGTGCGAAAATAGAAGTAATTACGGTGTGACAAAAAGTGGCAATTACACACGGTGAGACACCATATAACATGGCAATTGCCATGATACATGAGTCGCCTATTCCGATGGTTGCATTGACGGAAGGCAGGAACAAGAAGAACGGAACTGTAGCGAGTACCAATCCAGTTAGAACAAGCCAGCCAGTGTCCGCAGGTGGTTTTGTATGAAGGTCTAGAATTGCCCAGAGAATGATTGGCGCAGCCGCGAGGGCCAGGAAAATTATGTAAGCTTTGAGCTTGGTGGGAAGAATAGCCCAATGCATCGAAAAGGCACCGTCTCTCGAGATTATTACACTTCAGTTATCGGTTGCTCGGCGTCCATGCTTTAGAATTATGAGAACGACCAGATTTCTCGATGCCGTGCTTGGGCAGAGACCGCCTTGCGGACTTAGTTTGGTTTTCGTGCGTGTAAACTGTGATTGCGCGTTATGGCCCCGGTTTGTGATTGTGCATGTGGAGGCTGTACTTCTAAATAAAGCCTCCGTCACCAGTTGCTAAATTCGAATACGATGCTATGTCCAAAGAATGCTTGGATTTTTGCGCGATTCCAGGATCTCAATTTCAGTTTGCATTTTGTCGCTTTTTGTCCTCTTAGATCTGCTTTTTCTTGCGTCGCTGGCCACTCCAGCAGGACAGTTGAACTATGTCCAAAGAATGCTAGGGTTTTCACGGGTTTCGAGGATTTCGATTTCGGTCTGCATTTGAGTCTCCATTTCGGTTAACGAGTTAATGCCCAACTTCTGAACCAAACCTACGCCTTCTGGTCAAAGCCAGAGAATTGCGCTTGCCATAGGGACTCCTTTCTTAAATGGGAATTGAATCGGGTGGCGCAAAACCAAACCACAATCCAGAGCCAGAGAATTGCGCCGGCATTTATTGTTTTGGCTCTCCAAGTCAGTTGCCATATTGAACAAAACGAACAATTGATTTTGCAGTCTTTTCAGGCGGGGCAGCGTCGGCGAAGCATAAAGCCTGCGGGTTAATACACGCTCCGCAAGCAGAGTTGCCGCAACCTAGCGTCTAATCCGGCACCGCTGACGGAAATCCGAGCCCTTTGGATACACCTCAGTCGAATACCTTCAACGCCTGACGCGCGCAACTCACACGGCGCACGCACAAAATGCGCGAGCAATGCACTTCGCAGCCTCAGCAACCGCTCTGCCGCCAGTAGGAGTCGTATCCGAGCCCATTCGGTTCGCGCAGGTGAGCCGATCGGAACCCTTCAGGTGGGAGAGCTATTCGAGAAACGCTGACTTCCACACAGCCTGAAATCTAACTGTGTTCAAAGAGCTGCTTAGGTACATCTCCAGTGGCAGAAACCTAGCCACCGTCTCCACAAAGACTTCTATTTGATGCCATGTTTAGACCAAATCCTTAACCTTGTCAATTAAAATCTTTGCTTTTTCTCATTTTTAAGGTTAGTCAGCTACTTGCCGAATAACACGATTATCACAGTTTTCCTGGTTTGGGGCGGGAAAGCCGGACACCACTCGCCGTTTGCTCATCCGGTTCAAGGAAGGAATTGCTGGAGAGTACGGAGAAAAAAGCGGCGTTGACTCACGGCAGGTATTCCCAAAACTCCGTGCGCAGCCACCGAAGCGCGCGTCTTGTGATCAACTGCATAATCATGCGCTTGCCGCAGAGAATCTTCCCGACGCCGGTCATGCCTGCCCTGAGAGTTCCATCGCTGTTTTCGAGTTCTCCCTGAACTACAACCATGCGCTCCAATCCCTTCTCGACAGCGATTGGAGCCATGGACTTTAATCTTGCCTCAAAGGACCGACTTGGATAACCGCGCACCTTGAGCGTAATCGGCAGTCCTGAATGCACATCGGCAATCTCTTTTTCGGGAACCGGCATGTCGATTATGACGACGCCCTCGCTGACAATGTCGCAGAACGTATCGCCCTTGTTCAGGTATTGTCCTATTCGATTTCGCAGATAGGGCGTGGCAATTACACCCTCAATCGGACTGCGGATCTTCAGGCACTCCAACTGCTGCGCGAGATTGCTTGTCTTCTCTCGAAGCTTTTTAACCTCGGCCTCCATGGCTTGGATCGTTTCCTTGCGAGTGCCGGCCAGCAGGATCCTGAGTTCGCTTTCTGCCTGCGCCAGTTCTTTGGCCTTCACCTGTACTGTGCGGTCCGTTCTTTCCTCGAGTACCTTCAGCTGGCCCTTTGCCTCGGACAGTTCTTTCTGCAAAACGGAATAGGTCGTCTGATCCCGTTCGGCATCGTTTCTCGAGATAAGACCGTCCTTCAAGAGCTTCTGCGTTCGCAGGTAGTTTGCCTCCGCGTTGAGAACCTCGAACTCTCTCTTGGCCACGGTTTCTGCCAGGACTTTCAGTTCCTGCTCGACGCGTCCTGCGTTGTCGAGCTCGGCTTTCTTGGTCTCGACCTGCTTTCTTGCCCTGTCGATTTCCTCGGATCGGGCACCGGCCCTCAGCAACTGCAGGGTTGCTTCCTGCGTGGCCAATTCACCCTTCGTGTCTTCATAGGAGTTGCTGAGCTCGAGATTCTCCATCACCGCAAGGACATCGCCGCTGCGGATACGATTGCCTTCATCCACGCTGATGGTTTTGAGCATCCCTTCAACTTGGGGACTTACGGAGACTCTCTTGTTTGGGAGAATGGTGAAGTCCCCGGCGATCTTCAACTCCCAGGGTAGGAATCCACCGATGGCCACAACGCACAGAGCGACGAGCCAGCGCGGAGTTTTCTTGATCCGAGCTGCGGCACCGAAGAGGATCCTTGCGCCGGCCACCACGTTCTCCCTCCGGGCGGCCGGAACCGCGGCAAAGAACAGAGCGGAAGTCAGAAAGACGCCCCACGTCTGGAATTCGTGTACCAGCCACGTGCCGATACGCTCGAACGCGTAACAAACCAATCCGGCCGTGAAGAGGAAAGACGCTGTTCCGTAAACGGCATAGATCCGCGTCTCCCTTGGGTTGAGCGCTGCCTCGCCGGCGACTTCAGAGTCCAGCATCCAGTTCTTGAGCTTTCGCCCCAGGAAACGCCACGCTTTTGGCCGCAGGTTTGGTATCTCCAGGTAGTCGCTTAGCAGATAGTATCCGTCCAGCTTGATGAGGGGATTGAAATTGAAGAGAGTCTGCACGCCGGCGAATACTATTGCGATGAGACATACGCGGCTGAGGAAAGTCTCGGGGGCCAGCAGTCTCCAGGCGATTGTGGCGCAAGCCCAAAGGAAGAGTTGAATATAACCCCCGGATAGAGATACCAGGATTCTCTCTCGCCTCCGAAGCATCCAAGCGTCATCGAGATTGCAATAGAAAGCCGGGATAAAGTAGAGGATCAGGAAGCCCATCTCTTCAACCTTGCCCCCAAAGTGCTTGAGCGTCAAACCGTGTGCAAATTCATGGATACTCATAACAGTAAATGCCACGACGAAGAGCAAGGGAATGGAATATAGGGAAACCAGTGTCCCGAGTGAAATGAAGAGAGACTCCCAATTGAGAATGGAAATAATGATAGCTGTTCCGATAGAGATCCACACAAGCGTGGCAAAAGCGCGGGTGAAGCAACAGGCGAGTTTTTTCAACAGCGAAGAAAGCAACCTGTCCGGGTTGAAAGCGTGGATTTTGATCGACAGCAGATTCGCGAGCCATCGGTTTCGCCGAGGGTTGGCGGCGTCGAGCTTGGCCCAGCAGACAGGATGATCCAACAGGAGCAGACCGCGAAGCTTGTTGACGAAATCATTGATCTGCTCTTGCTTCACGTCGGCTTGGAAGCACTTCGAGACCGACTCGACTATGGAATCTGCGCTGTGTGTTCCGTCGAGGAGTGCAAGCACAGCCGCCTGCATTGCGGTGAACCGATAAAACTGCCGTGTGACAGGATCTTTGACAATGACGGATGAGCCGGCGTTCGCGGACTCAGGGCGAGTCTCCAGATCATACCTGAGCTTTGCTTTTTCTTCTTCCATAGCGCGCCTCGCTAGAGGGGAGCCGGCGGTCACGGCGAAGATGGTGGACTGGAACCCGTCGGCATCTTAGCGGCTGCCCAAGGCGATTTGCAACTACTATGCGTAAACCGGCCGGAACCCGCAGCTTAGTTTGATGCTGGGAAACCTGGGAGGAGCTTTCTTCAATTGACTGCCTTCTGGATGTGGTGTAATAATCGGGCCCGGTTTTATGAGCAGAGCTAAGCGCAAGACTTTTAAGGAGATGTCATGTTAAGGAAAGTTTTTTCTGCCATCGTGGTCCTGGTTCTGGTGCTGGCATTGGCCGCCTGCAAAAAAGAAGAAGCCACCAAGGTAAAAGAAACCCCAGCGGCGCCGGAAAAACCGGCCATCACTCCAGGTGAGATGGTCCTGATCCCTGCCGGCGAGTTCATCTTTGGTACCACCGACAAGGACTTTCAGACTGCCAATCCGCAGCAGAAGATGAATCTTCCTGCCTTCTGGATTGACAAATACGAAGTCACCAACTCGGAGTTTCTCGACTTTGCTATCAAGCAGGGCTATTCCGGCGAGGGTGCCAAGGAAGGGAAGGACTGGAGAGCATTTTTCACACCCGACAAAGCGCGCAATCCGGTCATTTATATCACGTGGAACGATGCTGTTGCTTACTGCAAGTCACTCGGGAAGCGATTGCCAACAGAGGTGGAATGGGAAAAGGCTGCTCGGGGTACCGATGGCAGGCGCTTTCCATGGGGAGATAAGTGGGAACCGAACAGGAGCAACACCTTCGAAGCCGGCCTGCGGAATACGGCGGAAATAGGCAAGTTCGAGGATGTCGGCCCGTATGGCGTTTATGACATGCTTGGCAACGTTCAGGAATGGACCTCAAGCTGGTATGAGCCTTACAAGGGCAACTCCTACAAGGATGAGAACTTTGGCAGGCGTTTCCGCGTCCTGAGGGGTGCCTCGAACTACCACTATGGTGCCCGATTTCCACTCTGGGCTCGGTCCGCGTACGTACCCAACTACCTGTCCGGATTCGGTTGCAGATGCGCCAAGGATGCGACTCCTGAGGAGGCCGCAAAAGCCGGGCAGGCCAAGTAGATCTTTCACGCCGGGCATAGAGTCCAGCTGAGTCGCACAGCACCGTCAGAGAACTCGCAGCACAAAACACTTCAAGTATTGTGTTTCGGGCATGCCGGCAAGGACGGGGTGGTCGCTGGATTGGCCGCGACGCTCCACCACTTGAAGATAGCGGTGGGCGTCGTGGGCTGCCTGGCAGAGAATCCCAAAGAAATCCGATTCCGCCAAATGGTAGGAACAGCTCGAAGTGACTAGAATCCCCTCCGGATTCAGGAGCTTCATGGCGCGGAGATTGATCTCCTTGTAGCCGCCACGCGCACTGGAGAGCGAGCTGCGGTTCTTGGCGAATGCCGGAGGGTCGAGGCAAATCGTATCGAAGCGCTCTCCTGCCCGCTCATACTCCCTCAGCAGATCGAAAACGTTCCCCTCTCGAATATCGATATTTGCCGCTCCGTTGAGTTCGGCGTTGCGCCGGGCCTGAGCCAGGGAGTCGGATGACACATCGATGGCCAGTACGGAGGCGCAGGAGGCCGCAAAGTGAAGCGCAAATGCGCCGGTGTTGGTGAAGCAATCCAGAGCCCGGCCGAAGGCATACCTGCGTGCAGCGATGCGGTTATCCCGCTGATCCAGAAAGAAACCGGTCTTCTGTCCGCCGGATAGATCGACCAGGAAGCGCACTCCGTCCTCAACGATCTCCACCTCAGCCGGCACGACCCCGTAGATAACGCCCTTGGTTTCCTCGAGCCCTTCCAGGCGTCGAGCTTTGACGTCATTCCGCTCCATGATTCCTTTCGGTTGAACCAGGTCTATAAGAATCTCCACCAGTAAAGGCTTAAGAGCGTCGGCTCCGCTGGAGAGTGTCTGAAGCACGAGGTACTGGCCGTATCGATCAATCACGATAGAGGGAAGGAGGTCCGCCTCTCCAAATACCAGCCTTCCAGCCGAATCCGGCTTGTCGAAGCCCTGACGCCGGGCGAGCGAGGCGTGCACTCTGGTCCGGATTAGATCCGGGGTCGGAGGCTCTGAATCTCGGGAAATGAACCTCAGCCGGATCTGCGAGTGCTTGCTGTAGAGCGCGTATCCGAGCGGGTTGCGCGCAGAATCGACCACTTGGACGATCGGTGATTCAGACGCTGCCGGTTCCCGCCTGACGTCTCCTGCATAGATCCAGAGGTGTCCCTGGCGCAAGCGCCGCACGCCGCTGGGACTGATCTCGGCCTGTTCGAAAGAGGCGAAGATGTTCAATTCCGGCTGTCTCCTTCAGGGGATGGCGCCTTGTTCAAAGGAAAGGCCCGACGTACGTAATCCAAAGCTTCCTCCCGAGTGCCCAGGTCGCCTTCCAATTGCAGATCTTCTACGGCAGTCAGAATCTCGCGAAATATGGGACCGGGCTGATAGCCCATATTTATGAGATCCTGGCCCCGGATAAGCGGTGGTGGGGAAGGCGGAGCGTTCCTATAGTCTTCAGACTTCTTCTTGCAGAACCAGTAGCTCGAAAGATCCCTATGACTGCTCATGCAGTCCGCGCGGTGCATTTCCAGGTGATCGGCAAAATCCGGCCTGCGGAAAAATCTTTTCAGTGTGCTCTCGCGCATCTCGTGCACGTGCATAAAGCGCAGGTGGTGAAGGACCAGGTCCACGATGCGCTCGGTCTCTTCGCTGGACATCCGCAATCGCTTGCAGATGTCTTCGGCCATTTTCGCTCCCAACTCAACATGACCATCGAACCTGATTCGCTTCTTTATCGAGTAGGTGGGAGGCTTGCCGACATCGTGCAGTAAAGCTCCGAGCGCGAGCACCGGGGTAGGTTTTCGAAGCATCTTCAGCGCCAGTTTGGTGTGCACGAAGACGTCTCCCTCCGGATGGAATTCCGGCGGCTGCTCAATCCCGCGCATCGCCTCCACCTCGGGGAGAACATGGCGCAGCAGCCCGCCTTCTTGCAGAAGATCGAGTCCGCGGCCGGGCGCAGGTCCGGTCAGGATCTTGATCAATTCATCGCGTATTCGTTCCCAACTGACCTGCAGGATTTTCGGAGCCAGCCGCCTTATCGCATCCCAGGTTGCGCGCTCAATCTGAAAGTTGAGATTACAGGCAAATCGGATGGCCCGCAGGAGCCTCAATTTGTCTTCAGCAAACCGGTTGTTGGGCGAGCCGATCGTCCGAATGATACGGCGCTGAATGTCCGCCTTTCCCCGGACGTAATCAATTACCTTGCCGGTTACGGGATCGTAGAAGAGGCCGTTGATGGTGAAGTCCCTGCGGAGAGCATCCTCCCTCGGGCCGGAGAAAGTCACCGTCGAGGGGTGCCGGCCGTCGAGGTAGGAATCTTCGCTGCGAAAGGTGGCCACCTCGAACGCTGCCCGATACACGCGAACCTGGACCACACCGAACTGCACACCGATTGCCGTAGCTCTAGGAAACAGCTGGAGCACCTCATCAGGGCGCGCGCTGGTTGCGATGTCTATATCCTTGGCGGATCGCCGCAGAAGGAAGTCCCGGACCCAGCCGCCCGCAAAAAGGGCTTGATAGCCGTGCAGGCGAAGTTTCTCCACTATTCGCCGGGCAGCTCTCTGCATTTCAGTCCCCAGCTGAATGTGTCAGGCTTGGGAGTCGGAGCCTTGTCGGGGTGATGCCAGTTTATCCAGGTATTTGTTCCAGCTGTCGTCATGGAATATCCGGCGACACAGGAGCCGGTACTTGTCAAAAGATTTCTTGTCTCCGAGTTTGTGGTAGCCCAGAGCCAATCGGAAGTAGAAGAGCTGATCGTTGGGAAACCGCTTGGCGATCCTGAGGGTTCTCTCTCCCTCTTGCACAGCCTCTCTGTAACGTCCCAATTCGCAGTAGTTGCTGGTCAGATAGCTGCGAAGCTCCGCCATTTCCGCTTTATTCCGCGTGCGGTGCCGCAAAGCTTCGAGAGTCCTGAGCAGGGATTTCTCGTACTGCTCTAATCGGAAGTGGCAGTGCGCGATTTTGATGTAGAGCCAGATGAGGGATTCCCGCTTTCCTGTGAGCTGCTTGAGCTCGAGGATCTTGTTATAGGCCTCGAGCGCCATCTTGTCGTTCGTGAGCCGCTGGTAGCAGTCCCCGAGCTTCAGGTGTACTTCGTCCAGTCGCTCAAACTTCGGATCGAGTTCGGTTACCTTGGAGAAGTACTTGATGGCCTCCTGGTACTGCTTCAGGCTCATGTAATTGTTGCCCATGCTCTCGTACAGGTATGTCAGACCTGGGTCGTTGTCACTGAGCACTTGGATGGCTTTCTGTGAGTACCTGATGGCTTCGTCGTGCCTGCCGAGGGCCTCATAGTTCCGGCTGATGCCCGCATAAAGCATCCACTTGGTGTCCTTCTCCTGGCTCTCGACGTACTGCTCGCAGATCCTCCTGGCCTCCAGCGACTTCGCCAGCTTGCCGTGGTACTCGAACAGTGATCCGAGATGGAAATGGACGAAGCCATACATATCGGGCATGAACTCGGGCTTATCGGGCTCAAACAGTCTCGTGGATTTTAGGAGGTATTGCAGTGCCTCCTTATCGTTCCCGGTATTGTAGTGAGAGATTCCGACCTGGCCCGCAAAATAAGCCCGGACATTCGGCTGCTTCTCGAGATCCAGAGCTTCTTGGTAATGCTTGCCGGCCTGGTCGAATTCGCCCTTTTCGAACAGCTCCCCGGCGTATTCGTCCAGAAGCGTGATTTTTTCTTCTCTTGAATCGCAGTGTGCCGACCTGGTGTTGAACTCTTTCAGATCCATCGCAGGAGTATCCTCACTATTAGACACAGAAAAGATAAAACAAAATCTTATAGTAGCACATTCTCCGCAAATTCAGCCTGCAGGGACAATTGTGGGGAAGGAGGCCGGGCAGGCAGACGCTTCGGGAGCGGATCATTGGTATATGCGAATGTAGCCTGAGTGCAACTCTACTTTCTCAATACGGTAAGGCATCTGAGATGGCTGCATTGGGTCGAACGGCGGCCTCTGCTTCCGACCCACGGCGGTGATGATCTCCTCGACGAGGAAGTTTGGCAAGCTGGTGTCATCGAAGCGGGCCTCCTCAAGCTGAAAGTTCGCCTTGCCGCTCTGGGCGACGAGCTTGCCGCGCGCGCTCAGCCTGTGACTTCCCGAGAACATCATCGCCACGATCTTCGACAACAGCTTCGCGGTGCGCATCCCCAGGCGATCGAAATCGATGACGGCATTGCCCTGCAGCTTCGCCTCCTCGAAGGTGAACATTAGACTTTTCAGACTGGGGCTGTACTTGGAGCTAAGTTCCAAAGCGAGATAGGAGTTGACTTCGTCCTGCGAGAAGCGGAGCGTCTGCTTTTTACCCGGGACGGCGTTTGCTGCGAAGTCCTCCATTTTTTTCACCTTCGCGCTGCAAGCGTCCGCTGCGGCCTTGGATATCCCTTGGCTGGGATCCGAAGCGGAGCCTGCTGCGATGGCCGCGGACAGCAGATGCAGAGCAGCCAGCACAGCCAGCCAGCCCGCAAATCTCCTGGTTAGTGAGAAGGAGGGCGGAGGTTCAGGAAGAAGCCGCCGTGAGTCTCGGCTCATCGAATGACCTTGAAAGTTCTGCGCCAGAGCGTCTTCGTGAAAAAGTTCATGAAGACGTCAGCGAACTGCTTCAAGCGGTCCGGAAGTCCTGTCTGCAGGTACTCATCGCGGGGCGTTTCAAAGGACCAGTAAATGATCAGGGCTTTGCCGATAAAGTAGTCCCTTGGAACGAAGCCCCAGAAGCGGCTGTCCTGGCTATTGTCCCTGTTGTCTCCCATGGCGAAGTAATGGTCCGGCGGGATAAAGTAGGGACCGTAGTGCTCGTATATGCTGCCCGGCTCGATGTACTGCGTGTAGTTCTCCTTGAGCGCTTTGCCGTTGATATAGACCGTTCGGCCGATCACTTCCACTTTGTCACCCGGCAGACCAATGAGGCGCTTCACGTAGGCAACCTCGGGGCTGTTGGGAAACTTGAAGACGATGACGTCGCCGCGCTTGAGGTTTTTGTAGGGGAGCAATTTGTAAAGGAAGCCCGATGGATGAATGCCGTAGACAAACTTGTTGACCAGCAGATGATCGCCAATCAGCAGGTTCGATTCCATCGAACCCGTGGGTATTTTGAAAGCCTGAACGACAAAGGTCGTGGCAAAAAGCGCTATGATTGCCGTTATTACAATGGACTCGAAGTACTCTCGAACCGTTGATTTGCGGAATTCCAACCTGGAGATCCTCCCCTTTTCCGGGCTCTTTCGCCCCACAAAAATCTCGGAGAAGATTAACATAGTGGTGGCATTCACACAACATAGACGCGGCAAAGTGACGCAATCAGGAGTGCGATTCAGCCCGCATGAATGCACCGTTCGATGGAGCTGCGCCGCCACGCTGCAAGATTGCATGTAGGGGCACGCGGCAGCGTGCCCTTTAGCAACGAAGGGGCATGCTGCCGCATGCCCTTACGGATTTCTTTGGTCAACAGTGATTTAGTGGGTTCCGGCAGGTGGAGGGTCTTGCGGCCAGGGGCCGGTCACTGCCTTAATGCTGAAGAGATCGCTTAACGACCTGTGCGGCCGGTGAAGCAGCCAGACAATGGCAAGGCCCCAGATGAAATTCGACGAAGCGGTTTCGATAAAATGCGTGGTGCTCACCTCCCTGGGCATCAAGGGATTCGGAAGCACATGGCTGTCGTTCATCAGCAGGGCGAAGAGTACCGCGACCATCAGACCGATTTGCCAGGCGGACCCTTTAGCAGTTCGCATCAGAAGTATAGCCAGGGCCACCCAGATCAGCCCACGAAGCACCTCGAAAGGATAGAGCATGGGATCGCCCGAGAATGTGCGGCTCATGTGGAGAACGAAACTCCCCGCGTCGCTGCCGTGGTAGAAGTTGCGGACGGCAGGATTCTTCCAGGCAACAAAATATCCGAAGCCGAAGAACAGGAGCGGATAAACCAACGCCGCCAGGAGCACGACCTTCCAAGCGAGCTGGCCAAAGGGGATCCTCGGCGCGGCGTCCGCCTGTCCTGCACTTCGAGCCTTGCCCAGAATCCAGACGGCAAGGGGAGGGAACAGCAGTGCGATCGGGATGCTCATCTTGAACAACCCCGGGATCATCTGCGGTGTCAGATTAGGCATGAAGTACCAGGCTTCCACCGCACTCAGCAGGGTTTTCACTCCATAGAAAACGACAGCACATACTCCTACGAGCCGCCAGCCCCGAAGCTTTGAGCCCAGAATTATCCAGCTCAGAATCAGGGTATCGGCCAGGCAAACCAAAAAAAGGAGCCGAGCCGATAGGGCAGAATCCGCCGGCGTCATCTTGGAAGTATCGACTTTGGGTCCCATCGTGAGAGCGCCGACGACGAAAAGAATGTACATCGCAACCGTCAACACCATCACGCTGCCGGTCAGGAGAAGAACTCTTCGGAGAGTCATAACCTGCCTCCTTGTTGCGTTATCGGTCAATTCAGAGCTTATTGTGTGTTTTCAGATAATGCACCGTTTTTCCCGCGGGTGGGCGAAACCGCCGGATGACTGGCCGAAAGGAGCCGGCGAAGGGTTTTTCGAACGTGGCAGATTTCAGGCGATTTTGCTTGGCTGATCCGCGGTTTGGGCGAGATTGCTTCGTTAGCAGCGTAGTTGAGAGATGGGCGGATAAATGCCGGGCGATCTATTGCCGGGCTGCAACTCAGAAGCTTGGCGGGACGAATGCCGAATGAGCTGTCGCAAAAATGGCAGCTTATTTGGACTATCGTGCCGGCACCGGCGCCGCAGTCACGAAGGTCAGCCTCCGGCCTGGCCGGTGGCGCGGATCTTGTCCATCTCTTGCCAGTATGCCGCGAGACGCTCGCGGCCAAGGTCTGTCAAGCGATAGCGCGTACGCGGAATCTTGCCTTCGAAGCTCTTGGAGATGGCAACGTAGCCGGCTTCCTCCAGCTTGCCTGCTTGTACTGACAGATTGCCATTCGTCAGACCGAGTATAGACAGCAGGAACTTGAAGTCAGCCTCCTCAACGCCGGACAGGAGCATCATGATCCGCAGTCGGGTAGGCTGATGGATGTTAGGGTCGGGCTCACGCATGCTGTCCGCCCCCTGTCTTATCGGCCTCCGGGCCGCGCGCCAGGCTGCGGAGCTTGCGCAGGGCAACGCGGCTGTATACATGCGATGCCAATGCGGCAATTGCGCCGTACCCGGCTGTGGGCACCAGGATCGTCACCGCGTTCGGCTCACCGCTGAACGGATGCACACCCGCAAGCGCCAGTACCGCGTGGATCACCAGCAGCCCGGGCCACAGCAGCATGAACGGGGCTGCCATGCCGCCTCGCCTTGCCCACATGTAGAGCAGGAACGGAATCGAATAGGTCGCCATGATCGGGACCATGTACCGAATCGTGGTCTCAAAGGCAAAGCCGGCTAGGATCTGCAGGATCAAGCAGAGCCCGAAGGCGATAACGATCACCAAGTCCGCACGGGAGCGCCCGCACGGCTTGGCGGCCGCAACGGCTGTGCCTTCGGCGCCGTAGAGACGACCGTACAGCGCGCTGAACACTCGCTCCCAGTGGCGAGGCACCACCAGCCAGAGCCACACGGCGCAAGCCGCCAGCGACACCGCGACGAGCGCCAAGGCTGCGGCCTTGTGGCCAGCCTGCCCTTCGCGGGCTGCCAGCATGCTCGAGCCGCCGATCGCCGCGCAAGCGAGGAGAAACACGCCCATATTGACGAGGACCGGGAGAGTTCGGTTGTGGGCATATCGCCTCACCCACTTCGGCATCTCGCGCACCCTTTCCGGGGCGTCAGGGGCATCATCTTTGATCTCTGTTTCCATGGGAATCGCCTCCATTCTCGCTATTTGATTGAACGCAAATTAGTTTATAACGTAAATTAGTTTTCGAGTCAACAAGCATTTCGGAGGGCTAACTAGCCGTGGAGACCACATAACACTGGAGGACGGTCGAGAAAACGGCGTGCGCGGCGAACCCGGTTTCAACAAGGCAGGGCCGGAAGTGACATTATATAATAAAGTGCTTTACACCTACTGGGAAATCGTGCGATGCTGTGATCAGCATGTTCGTCAAGCTAATCCTCCCCGCCCTGACCGAAGCCACCAGCCCGCTGTTCCGGCCCATCAAGTATTCGCTGTTCCCGCCGCTGGGACTGGCGGGGCTGGCCGCATATATTCCCCCGGACTGGCGCGTAGAACTGGTGGACGAGCACGTCGAGCCCCTGCGTCTTGACGACGAACCCGATCTGGTAGCGATCGAGGCCTACATTACCAGCGCGCGGCGCTCCTACCAGATTGCCGATCACTACCGGCGCCGCAGGGCATTCGTGGCGCTGGGCGGGCTGCACGTCACTTCCCTCCCGGAGGAGGCCGCGCGGCACGCCGACACCATCTTCCTCGGTCCCGGCGAGGACACCTGGCCGCGCTTCCTCGCGGATTTTCGGGCCAGACATCAATCGCCGCGCTACGAGTCACGGCAGCGCTCCCTCGTGGGTGTCCCCCCCATCCGGCGTGATCTCATCAAGCGACACCTGTACCTGGTGCCGAACTCGATCGTCGTGTCCCGCGGCTGCCCGCACGTCTGCGACTTCTGTTACAAGGAAGCGTTCTTCCAGGGCGGGCGTTCCTTCTACACCCATACGGTGGACGACGCCCTGGCAGAGATCGAACGCCTGCCGGGACGCCATCTGTACTTCCTCGACGACCACATCTTCGGCAACCGGCGGTTCGCCTCGGCGCTGTTCGAAGGCATGCGCGGCATGGGCCGTGTCTGGCAGGCGGCGGGCACCATAAATTCGATTCTCGAAGACCGTGTCGAACCGCATCTGCTTGAAAAGGCCGCCGCCTCGGGGCTGCGCAGCCTGTTCGTGGGTTTCGAGACCATAGACAACGCGGGTCTCCAGGAGCAGCGCAAGTTTCAGAACCTCAATCGCGACTACGGCGCCGCCATTTGCCGCCTGCACGGCCTCGGCGTGATGGTGAATGGAAGCTTCGTCTTCGGCATGGATCACGATAGTCCGGACGTTTTCGAGCGCACCGTGGACTGGGCCGTGACGCACGGCATAGAGACCGCGACCTTCCACATCCTGACCCCTTATCCCGGCACTGCGCTGTATGCGCGCCTGGAAGCACAGGGGCGCGTAATCCACCGCGACTGGGACCTGTACGATACTCGCCACGCTGTGTTCCGCCCGGCCAGAATAACGCCGGAGCAACTGGAAGCAGGTTACTGGCGGGCGTACCGCGAATTCTACCGGTGGCCGCGCATCTTTGAAGGTGCGTGGACGAAGCCCGATCCCGCCCGCAAGCTGCGCCACGTCGCATACGCTGCCGGCTGGAAAAAATTCGAGCCGCTGTGGGACCTGGTGCTGCGGGCGAAACGCGTGGGCTATACGCGCCCGCTCCTGGAAAGGGTGCTGCTGGGGCACGGCTCGGAGGCGCCGGTCCCACGCACGGACGCGGCCACGCGCTCAACCTGCGACATGAGCCTAAGGGTATTCTCGCCCTAGATCTGGCGGACCTCAGCCGCAACCTTGTCCGGAACCGCCCTCAGCCATCGCTGACGGCCCAATACCTGGCGTTCAAGACGCTAGGGCATCCATTGCCGCTCTCCAGAAGTATCTCTGACCGGTCGCCGGTGAATCGTGAGACGGTGGAATCCCTCATGGTGCATACAACTGCGGAAGAACATCCCCCCGAAGTCCCGTTCGAGGAAGCTTCCCGGCGCGGTACAGGCTACGCCATCAATTCTCGCGGCCACTTAGACGAATAGTCGGCTATTCGTCCTTGTGCCGACGCACGCCCAAGGGGACGTGCGTGAATGGGGTCGCATCTGTAGAATATAGTTTCCAGATTAGAATCCCGTTACCCTACCACGCGGAACCACCAAGCTGAGCGCGTCCCTCAACTGCAGCAGGTATCGACTTGCGGATGAGTCTCTATTCTAGAAACTTCATTCTACAGATGCGACCCCCGACAAGTTTTGCTCGCGCGCACGGCAGCGTTCAAATCCCATAAGGCCGCACTTTATGCACTGCACTCTCTATCGGGCATGCACGCCTTTCCCTGGAGCTGCTCACTCTGCGCGCAGAGCCTCCAGGGGATTGAGGAGCATTGCTCTCCAGGCGGGAATGGCGCTGGCTGCGATCGTAACGACGATGAGAAGAACAGCAATGGAAATAAAAGTATGCGGATCGATGGGAGTAGTTCCTACCAGGAATGCCCGGAGGAGTCTGCTGACGGCCGCAGCTCCGATCAATCCCAGCGCCAAACCAATCGCGAGGTGGCGCACGGCCCCCTTCACCACAAGCCGAAAGACATCCCACTTCATCGCTCCCAGAGCGATCCTTACGCCAATCTCGCGAGTCCTCCGGCTTACTGAGTAGGCAATCAGCCCGTAGACCCCCATCGATGAGAGCCCCAGCGCGATAAAGGCAAAGATGCCGAAGAGAGTCCCGAAGATTTGAAATGGCCAGTTGGTGCTCTTGAGGAACTCGCGGAGGGTGGACACGTCGAATCCAGGGAGATCCGCGTCGATTTCCCGAATCTGTGCCCTAAGGGTTTTAGCGAGCAGTTCAGGCGAGGTGCGGCTGCGTGCACCGATGACCAAAACCCTCACCGGTTCCTGCCTGAAGGGAAGATAGAGGATCGAATCTGTGTCAGCAGACCCCAGGATGAACTGCTTGATGGGAGGACAGACGCCGATGACGGTTGCCCAGTAGGTCTCCTGTTGTCGCTCGAGGCGGATGCGCTTTCCAATCGGCTCCTCTCCCGGGCAGTAGCGCGCGGCAAAGCGGTCATTCACGATGACTGCCTCGGCTCCGTTCCTGCCGTCTGCCTCCGTGAAATTCCGGCCGCGCACCAGGCGGACTCCCATAGTCTCGAAGTAGCGTGGGTCGATGACCAGTGCTGAGACGGAGGGAAGCCGGCCCCTTTCACTCGTCGCGTGACCTTCGAGCACGAAGGTTTTCCGCATCGACCAGCCGGTGGGGAAGTGCGACATGATGGAGGCGGCATCAATCCCGGGCGCCCCCGTAAGACGCCGGCGAGTTGCTCGTAAAATGAGATCAGGTGGCGTGTTTCAGGATACTGCGTTTCGGCCAGCGCGACGCGCATCGTCAAAAGGTTGTCCGCCTTGACACCGATATCGATTCGTTGCAGTTCAAGAAAACTGCGCATCATCAACCCTGCAGCTACCAGGAGGACAACCGTCAGCGCGAGTTGGCCGGTGATCAGAACGCCCGCCAGATGCCGAGACCTGAGCTCTCCGCTTCGCCCCCCTTCCTTCAGAGATTCGATGATATCCACCCGTGTTGACTGCAGCGCGGGCGCCAGCCCGAAAAGTACGGCAGTTGCGAAAGTGACCGAGAAGAGAAAGATGAAGGAGCGGAGATCCATGGAGAAATCGATCCAGAACGGCGCTCTGGCGGCCGCCATAATTCTAGTAAAAGCGCGCACGCCCAAGATCGAAAGAGCCCAGCCCAGCAGCCCGCCTGACAGCCCCAGCAGCAGGCTCTCGATCATCAAGGATCCGCTCGGAATCCGGGAATGGCAGTCCTTTGAGAAGCGCCCGGTTGAAGACGGAGAAGACGGTGCAGTTGGCACCAATTCCGAGGGCCAGGGCTCCCACGGCGACTAAAGTGAATCCCGGGTATTTACGCAACATGCGAACGGCAAAGCGAAAATCCTGAATCAGGTTCATGGGCGTTTCTCCGAGAGGACACTCTCTCTCCAGGCGAGCCGGCACAATTACTTGCGATCGTCCGCAAGCACTCGCATCAAAGCGGGCGGGTCCACAATGGCAGCTAGCCGATAGCTCCGGCCCTCGTGCTGGTAATCAATCATCCGACCCGTTCTCAAAGCCTGTTCCCAGAACCTCTGCGGCGTGATTGCGGGATCGATCTGGGCGGCCAGGCCGTATAAGCCGGCAATGTAGGGGACCGACCAGCTGTGTCCACCCCGGCGATAAAACACAAACTCGTCACCCCGAGGCTTTGAATCAGACGATATAGCTTTGCCTCGGCGGTTGTGTTTGTCGGCAAACAGGATTCTTCATAGGATTGCATTGTAACCCTCCTCTGTGAATTGCCTTTAGTATGTGCAAACCGTCATGAAGATCCGCCCTCTCAGGTCATTGTTGTTCCGAAAGTGAATTGCCCACGAATACTCAGACTCCGCCAATGGATCTAAGTTCCTTTGGATCCAATAATCAGTCGTTCGGCACGGATCTCAGCTCCAGGTTTTCCTCTGAGAGCGCCTGTCGAAATGTAACCATTTTAGGAGTTCGCGGCGATATTGAGGAAGTGTCTTGCGGCAACCTGGCAGTAACTCACGGTAACGCGGCCGCGCTGCCCCTGTTGGAAGACCCATAAAGGAATATGCTTATCCGGTTTGCTCCGAACGATACAACCGGTTGTATGTTGGGTGTCCGTGGTGGGTTTCGATTTCTTCTGGCAAGGGTTTTTGGGACACGGATCAACACGGATAAACACAGATCTGTGTTTATCCGTGTTGATCCGTGTCCAAATGGGATGCGGCCGATAGGCTGCATCATGAATTGACGGAACGGCAAATGGGCGCTTCTACCCCTTGGGGGGCATGGGAGTTAACCGGATAAGCATATAAAGGAATAAGGATGTTCGCATGGCTGTCCCGGCAGCAAGCTTCGAGGTTAGCCACAGCCAATCGGTGTGCGGTCTCGATTTACGTGGCCTCATAAGTCACGCGTGAAGCGTCAGATGCAGAGAGCGCCGTCGGACCGCATATTGCCTCGGACCTTTTTCAAATGGGGAAAAACCCGCGGGCCAGGGATCTAGGGAATCATGTGGTGGGTGATGTACTCGGCCTTGATGGGAGTTCCATGGTGAACGATGACCCGAAGCAGCATTTGGAAGTGCTTGTGCTCGCCCGTTTTGTTGAGCTCGAGCCGCTCCGTCATAGCCCGGACGGTCTCGGGTCGGGTGACATAGTCAACTGCCGCCTGGGTGCCCGAACCACCATGGGCCATTAATAGAAGGATCTCCCGGTTCGGGCGCATGCCGGGGAATGAGGCGATCACTGCGTAGCTGAGCGTTTCTTCATGAGACGGCGTTGTGTAGATTTTCTCTTCACCGGCCTGCGGCTTGCGGTTGCAGATGTTGTAATCCGAATCCCACTCAAAGTCCTGTTGAAACGGCAGCTGTTGCATAAGCGGATTCATGCGTGGGGCGCCCAGGAAAATGATGTTCCCATCCTGAATGGAATCCCATGCAGCCTCATGTGCGGGTACGGCCGTCAGGCTGCCTCCACTTCCGACCAAAAAGGCCGTCAGTCGCTGCAAGGCGAGCGCATCTCTCAGCAAGGCATAGTCGTAGCGCGGCCCGGATAGCGGTCCGAGGCGTTCCTGCAAAGCTCGCAGCTGCGGATTCCCAAGAAGGGTACTTGCGTCATTGATGACATACGGGCGCACGAAGAGGTTGTATTGCGGGCTGGCAAAAAAGGTGGGGCTGCCGAGGATAGCGAAATTCCTAACTTCAGGAGAGAGAAATGATTCCCAAATGAACGCGAATTCCGGGTTTGTGAGATGTGGCTTCGCCGCTTCCAGCCGTGAGCGGAGGATCTGGTTTTGTCTGAATTCTGCAAACGCCCAAAAGGCCGCAAGCGCGGCGAGAAACAGAAACGCGACCACCGCCACGTTCCTCCACTGGATCGGCCTCTGAATAACAGGTGCTTCCGCGGCCGCCACGCTGGGCTTAATCCGCCTTTGAATTACCGGAGCATAGCTCCCCTTCGGGAGATCGATCAGGACCTGATCATCCCGGCCTTCTGCGGCGTAATATTCCTTGAGCTTCGAACGGAGCCTGCCGGCCTCAACTCGTACGATGGGATCCGTGCGGGGATCAAAGGAATCGTCTTTGTCAAAGACGGCTGTCCCGACATGATATTCCTTGAGTTTCTCCCCCTCGCCCTGGATGAATTGATCGACCGTGAAGCGCAGAAAGCGGCTCAAGCGCTGGGACTGATTAAAGGCAGGGCTTGCCAGAATCCTCTCCAGTTCCTCTTGAACAGACTCGGCCGGGACTCTGTCGGGAGGTTGAGGCACAGAGCCCTCAGGTGATCGGAGTTCCGTCCCTACACCGGGTCCCTCTTTCATCCCTAGCCTCCGCGCATCCTGCAATGGAGTTGGGTAGCGCTTGCCGTAAAGCTACTCTAACGCAGGCCTCTTATATATTTCAACGGCCAAGAGTTCGCGGTATGGGTGGATGAGGGGAGGCGGATGACTCTCCCCTGAAAATCCCCCGAGGATGTCTCATTTTGGATGGTTGTGGCCCTTTAGATAAATGTCAGAGCCGCGAGCGTAGCGAGCGGACTGCCACGACATGATT
>Ga0315277_10000745_pt1 | contig 50204 bp, 52 predicted proteins | sample YL17G05_15_MG_FD_203695 | JGI IMG/M metagenome (GOLD analysis project Ga0315277, IMG submission 203695) | Sediment microbial communities from Yellowstone Lake, YNP, Wyoming, USA - YL17G05_15 | ecosystem: Environmental > Aquatic > Freshwater > Lake > Sediment | place: USA: Wyoming | collected... | reverse complement strand
ACATCAATCCTCTTGCGTCGTGCTCAAGAATGGGATGCGGCTGAACCCTTGAATATTCGGGTCTGCGGAGACTGCGCGTGTGTCGGTCATTGGACTTTGATCGAAATCGAGACCAGGTCGCTTTACTATCACCCTACAACCCTCCTCTAATGGATCGCTCTGAGTTTCGCCCTGACCTTCGCAGCCACAACTGAGAGCTCTTCGTCTGTCGCTTTGGCAGCCCTGTTGGGATCGAGTTCGTTCACCTCGTTCACTGGAACCAGGTGAATGTGGACATGGGGAACCGAGAATCCTTCAACGGCTATTCCAATTCGCTTCGACCCAGTGACGCGCCTTATTGGCCCGGAAAGCTCTCTGGCTATCCTGAACAATTCCAAGTAGAGTTGTTCGTCCATTTCGAAGATGTAACCCATGTGCGGCTTGGGGATGAGCAGAGTGTGACCGGGGCTGATGGGATGGATGTCCAGGAAGGCAAGGAACCTTGAGTCCTCCCAAACCTTGTGACATGACAACTTCCCCTCACTCATCAAACAGAACTTGCAGCCGCTCATGGATTCACAAACAAAGCGAGTCCACTATTATTGTTTCCGTGTATGATCTTTGCCCGTGCCTCGCGTTCTAATTTTCGAAGCCCCTTTCCCCTTAGGCAATCCCCACTGTGGCGCCCAAGCCAGCCAAGCATTCTTGCAGACTTCGAAACCAAGGATCTTGTAGAAAGCGGCGGCCTGTTTTCCCCCTGGGCTTACGAAGACGGCCTCGACGCCGAGGGTCTTCATCCTGCTCATCGCGGCTAAAACCAACGATTGCCCCAATCCTCGCTTCCTATGGCCTTGGCGGACGAACAGGTCGTCGATGTAGCCCACTCTTGTATCTGCATAAGAGACGCAATGTGCCCAGACGAAACCGGCGATATTGCCGCCATCTTCTGCGACTAGGAGTACTTTCCTGATCCTTGAATCTAGCGTGAAAGTCTGTCTTCGTTTTCCTCGTGGATAAAGCTCGCTGTACAGCCGTGCGATTGCCCTTTCGTCAGCCCTGCAACCGTTCCTTATCATCGCAATCGCCCCGAGAGCGTCAACTGACATGACTCTTTCGCCCGTCAAAGGTTCTGGGGTACCTCGTGTCGGGTTGCCAGAGGTGGTTCCCTCTTCTTCAATCCATGTCAAGTCCTGACCCTACACCTGAATCTAGGAGCCCATCGTTTCACCCTCTTGGAGCGAGGGTTGATTGCCGTTGATGGTCGGAGAAGCGACTACTATCGAGGCAACGTCACTTCTGCCTTTCTTGGCGGGGCTTCATCCCCACGCAGACACCTCGGCCCATCGGGCCCTTGGCGTAGTGTCTCACCCTCAGTCCCGCTGCTTTGAAGGCCCGAAAATGCTCCTCCGTATGGAACAGAGAATAGCGGACTTTCTCCACGAAGTGCCGAACGCCGTGCGGAGTGCCCACCAAGAAATGCGAAGGCACTTCGAGCACTCTCCCGCGGACGACGCTCACGTGCATCCTCGCGACCTTAATCCCTTTCCGTTCTCTCAGGACGGCATGCACGGATTTTTTTCTCACCGCCTCGGGGGTGATGAAGGGCTCGATGATCAGTAAGCCTCCCGGGCGGACATGCCTCGCCATGTTCCGGGTCGCCTCGCGCATGGCACGGAGCGAAGGCATGAAACAGATGGATCCAAAGAGGCAGGTGACGACATCGAACTGTCGTGCCAGATCGAACGTCCTCATATCGCCCCTGAGGAACTGGACGCCTGGGTTCTTCCGCCGAGCTTCCCGCAACATGCGCGGGTTGATGTCTAGCCCCTCGACCTCGTAATATCGCTTGAGGAAGGCGATATGACTTCCGGTGCCGCACGCGACATCTAGGAGCGAAATTCCATCGCTTCGCTTGTGCCTCCGAATCAACCGATGGATCAGCTCGGCCTCTTTCCTGTAGTCTTTCCAAGAGTATATCGCGTCGTAGATTTCAGCTGATTCTTGGTACATCGCCACTACATCCTGCGAAGCGCATCTGGATTCCAAACTATTATTTCTACCTCCGAGGTGAAGTCAAACCGCCGACCAGCCATCTCCGTCCTCAAGCGGTCAATCACCTTCGTGTGTACGGAGTCGGGGACGGGCCACTGCGGGCTGTACGACCGCGCCTCCAAGAGGCGAAGGAGTAGATTGCCCTCGACTACTTGGCTTCGCGGACCGATCCTGACCCGCGATTCCGGCGATTCAATCTGTTGAGCTTCGTCCCCCCATTGATGACTCGGATGACTGTATCCCTGCCACGGTGGCCCGGCGGTCTCCATATATCGTCCCAGCGGATCGTACGGATCCGGGGAGCCTCCTCTGCCGGGGAGGCGGTACAAGCGATGGGTCTCGAAGACATTGAGGTGGCGGCCTCGCGTAACCCTGGCGATTTCATGAAGCGCTTCTCGCCAAGAGCCGACAAGGTGGAGGACCGACACAGTGAGCGTTGCTTCAAACGCGTCACCTCGGAATGGCAGGCGCATCGCATCAGCAACGAAGGCGTCCGCAGCCCCCTTCGCGCGGGCCCTAACGATCATGGCGCGGGAGATGTCCGCCGCGACGATGCGGATTCCGCGAGCCTGCAGCGGGATCGTGAATCGCCCCGTTCCCGCTCCTATTTCAAGGATGAGAGCGCCCTCGCCTAATTCGTCCACCAATCGTTCGAGGAGCTCGTCCATCAGTGGTTCGGGAAGGCTAGGACGTTCGTCAAAGCAGTCTACACATCGGTCGAAGCTAACGTTGACCATGGGCGTATCGGCATCTCATGGGTACACAAACCCTTTTCGCTGGTCGTCCGCGAATTCCCGAACCCAGCCAATGGCCTGGTACGCAGACCCGTTCGTGGGTAAGGGGCAGACCGATTGAGAACCCTACGTGCATCGGATTCAATCTGACTACGTGCTTTCCTTAGACAAGATCGCTTTCTTCCGCTTCCTCCGCTTTAGGATGGCGAGTACTATCGCGACGATGGTGACAATCACCGCAACGAGAATGGCTATCGGCCACCATTGATTTTGATCGGTCGTCCTAGTCGGGACAGTGAACTGTCTTGTGGTGCTGTTCGTGAGGCCTGTCGTGTCCTTGACCTCCAGCCTGACGGTGTACTCTCCGGGAGCGGCGAACTGATGAAGGGCGGTCTTGTCGGTTGTCCACGATGTGTCCCAAATCCCGTCATCCTCCCAATCCCAGCGAAGGGTCAATGCAACCGGGGGATCCTCAAGGTCGGAGCAAGCGGACGCATCGAAAGAGAAGACCGCGGATGTGGTGCCCTCCTGCGGCGAGACTGTGAACGAGGCCACCGGATTTGTGCTGTAGATGACCGTGACCGAGGCGACAGCGGAAGGATTTCCCGCTTTGTCCCATGCTCTGGCTTCAATGCTGTTGGAGCCTGATGCCAATGTGCGTGAAGCGTTCCATGCAGAGGTGCCCGTGGCATTAGCCCACGCGCCGCCGTTCGACCGGACCATCACGAAGTCCAGCCCGCTACCGCCCGAGTCATAGGCGGTGCCATTGACCATCACCGAGGCAGTCGTGAACACCTGACCTTGGACCGGATTGGCTATCGAAATAGTGGGCAGTGTGACATCGGGGGGAATCAGTGGATAGCGGTCCTGGCTGTCGTTGTCGATTATGAAAGGAGTATCGCCAATCCCGTCTCTGCCCGGCTGATCCTGGGCCGGACCCCTGTACATATCGGAACCCGTGTAGTTTGACCAGTAGTTACCGCCGGATGGGTAGCCATCGTCCCACTGGTTGCTACCTCTGTCAATGGCGTGAAACTCATTGCCCTTGATCCTGTTGTGGAAAACCTTGACGTTGCTGTTGTCATAGAGCGGGACTGCGGTCCAATTCGCGTCTATGTCGTTGTCCCTGATCGTGATGTTGCTGGAATCGCTAACTCGGATCCCGTTGTGATTCGAGAAGACATAGTTATCCGCAATGGTGACGTTACTGGACCATTCGAGGTGCATTCCGCCGCTCGCTCGGTCTCCTGAGATGTCGTTGTTCGAAAACGTGGAGTCTACGGCGTTAGTCACCACAAGGCCACCGCCTGAAACATTGGTGATGATCGCACTCTCCACACGTGCGTTCCTCACAACCCAGAGGTAGATGCCGCAACTCCAGCCATCATGCAAGTAAACGTCTCGAATCACGAAATAGCGACCAGTGAATTTGATCACTATTGCACACCCGGTGTCGACGGTTATGTCCCAGCCCTCGATGATGTATGGATCGGAAGCTGTCCCATGTCCGCCGACGACGCCATTTGAGGGGATGAAGTACGCATCCCCCTCGATGTAGATGTGGTCATGCGGCGTGTACGCCGACGCTGGTCCAGGGACTGAAACAAGCAGCGGGAGCGTGATTGTCACCATTGAAAGGACGATTGTTAATGCCAATGTCCTCTTCACAGGTCCCCCTTCCGCCACCCCCTGGCGTTTCGCGCTCAATGTTGATTGCGATGGCCAGCAAGATATATAATGATTCTTGGACCTCTGATCATCATCCCATCCGGTTCTCCCTCCTCGCCTCGTCATTAAGTCGTTGAGCGATGATCACCGCAAACTTGATTCAAGGAGCCACAATCCTTCGGGGCACAGCACATGAACGGGATCACCGATTACTACGACCGACACCGCGAGCGGGAATGGGAGAGACTCGAACGGCGGCACCGGATGGAGTTCTCTCTCACGATGCGTTCCTTGAAAGAACACCTGCCTGCCGCACCCGCCCGCGTTCTGGATGTCGGGGGAGGACCGGGTCGTTATGCCATAGCCCTCGTCCAGCTGGGCCATCGTAGTTGCCCCTCGCGACGCCGACGACCCTGCCGTCAATCTCGCAGACGAGGAAAACGCAGGCACTGCACTCTTTGACCCTCTTCATGGCTTCGGGTCCGTCCACCGGCGGGAAGCTGTATTGACCGTTCGCTTTCAGAATCCTCACCACGTCATCCGTGTCCGCGAGCTGGAAGTCCCTGATCGACATATGAATCACGCTGCGCACATCATACGATGAGCGGCTGACAGCTCTTCTTAGTTTCTCTTCCTCAGGACGACCTGAACGACGGAGGAGACGCTTTCCACGGCACCGCGAGCCGACACAAAGGACTGTACCACAAACGAATAATAGTCCAATCTGCCTTGAGTCGGTCGATGACTGGGAGGGGCGAAACCGGTCGCAATACTGTACTAGTCGTTGTGGCTGTTGTCCTTGCGTCAATGCTTGTCCAGACTTCCAGGCAAGCAGGGGCTCTCACCACCCATGCGCCGATTCGGATCACCAGCAACGCCGAGTTCGATGCGGCCAATGGTGTCACTGGCGGGAGCGGGATTCCCACAGACCCGTATGTGATTGAGGGATGGGAATTCAACGGGAGCTTCCAAAACTCGATTGAAATCCGCGACACCGATGCCTACTTCGTCATTCGGGACATCTATGTGCATCACGGTTTTCCCTTTGATTCTGCGATATACTTCTGGAACGTGACGAATGGCAACGTGGAGACATCTAGAGTGTCGGAAAATCGCGGTGATGCTGTCTACGTTCGGAAATCCGCCAACATCGTCGTCAGGGGCAACGATATCTACCAGAATTCGGGAGATGGCGTCACGGTATACCAGTGCTTTGGGAGTTCGACCAACGTTGTAGTGGAAATGAACGACTTGTCAAACAACTCCTACAATCTGGACTTGGCTTACTCTGACGGCGTCACAGTTTCGCACAACAACATGTCGAATTCGAACGGCGTCCATGCAATCGAATCGACGAATATCACGTTCACCGGCAACAAACAAACCAATGAAGGAGTGCACTTCATAGGCGACTTCCTGCCGCAATTCAACAGTCATACTCTCGTGGACAACCAAGTGAACGGCCTCCCGCTGTATTACCACAAGGACTGCAGCAACCTGACCGTGGACCGCATCCCAGTTGGAGAACTGATCGTCGCCAACTGCACAAACGTGAAGGTGGCGAACCTCACCATAACCGACACTACCGTCGGCATCGAGATGGCGTTCGTCGATGGCGGCTACTTGCACGACAACAATCTGGCGAGAGACCCGTGGGGAATGTACCTCGACCATCCGAGCAAGCTGGCAATTGCGAGGAACAGGTTCAGCGACAGCCATCACGGCGATATCTATATCGGCCACTCCTCCGACATCGTCGCGACCAACAACGACCACTTTGGCGGTTGGGTTGGCGTCAACCTCGAGTACGCCAGTCCGAACACCACAATCGAGAACAGCAACTTCGCTGGCGGTTACTACGGGATATTGTGTTTTGGCCATAACGTCACCATGGCCAACAACACCTTCACATCGAATGGCTGGTACGGCATCAAAATCGGGTACTCCACGAACTTCAAGATCGCGGACAGCAGCTTCTCCGTCGGCTGGGGAGGCATTTATATCGGCCAATCCTCGCGGGACGGGACCGTGAAGCATAACAGAGTCCTGGACAGGGAATTTGGAATCGTCCTCGGGGATGCCACCTTAAACGTAGTCGTGACTGGGAATACGCTCCAACACAATGGGCACGGCGTCTACCTTCAAGATGCGGTGAACGCCCTCGTGCACCACAACAACTTCCTGAGCAACGTCATGCAGGCTTACGACCTACGTGGCCCTGACAACCGATGGGACATCGGATGCCCCGGCGGCGGGAACTACTGGTCTGACTACTCCGGCTTGGACCAGAGAGACTGCGTCACCGGGCTCTCGAACAGCGATGGTCTCGGCGACATGCCCTACGTCATCGATGCAGACAGCCAGGACAACTACCCGTTGATGTCCCCGCCAACGGACATGATGCCTCCGGAGATGTTCAACGCCACTATCTCGGGCGACTCTGACCACGTGGTTCCTCTCTCCCGCCTTGAGCCGATGACGTTCCAGGCCACCGCAGACGATTCACGGACGGGCGGTTCCACCATCTTCAGTGCGAACTTCACCAAGGGTCGCGACGGCTGGGCGTCCTCGACGCCTATGGTGGCTGAGGACGGAGCGTTTGACGAAGTGAACGAGACAATCCGGGCCACGATCAGTCCCCCTTCCGTCGCAGGAACAAGCGTCTACTGCGCCTACGCCACCGACTCTGTTTGGAACGAGAACACGACTGGGGTTTGCGCGAGGCTCACAATCGTCGACGACCTCCCGCCTCAGATTCGCGACGTCAGGATTGACGGACAGCCGACTAGGCAAATCACCCCCGCGACCCTTTCGGTCCTTCTAGAGGCCGCGGTGGATGATTCCGCGACTGGCGGCTCGATTATCGGAGGAGCCAACTTCACCTCACCCGCCAGGAACTGGGGCAGTTCGCAGCCGATGATTCCCGTCGACACTATCGACAGCGATGTGGAGGCTTTCTCCATCACTATCGACACGTCTTCCCTGTCTGCAGGGACCTACCAGATGTGCGTCTATGGATGGGACATAGTCCCTAACCGAAACGCAACAGGCGCTTGTGCCATTCTCATCGTTCAATCCACAGTGATCTCTGGCCCTGTCACCACCCTCACGATTGGCACTCCGAACCACACCGCCGCTTCGATATACATCAAGTCGTCCACTCCCCTCGACTTCTCCGTCGTCGACCGGAGCGGGGACGGGATCAGGAACACGACCTACAATTTAGACGGCGCGGTGTCAATCAATTACACTGCCACAGGAACATTCTTCTTGGCGGGAGAAGGGGAGCACGTCATCGAGTGGCGGTCGCTGGACCGGGCTGGGAACCTCGAAGATGTCAGCTCGATGGCGCTGACAGTTGACGACACACCTCCTACCACAACGATTACCCAGACCGAGGTGCAGGCTGCGACCGAGACGGTCATCACCCTCCCCGCAACGGATTCCGGCTGCGGCGTGAACGTCACGATGTACAGGATAGACGGCGGGGGCTGGACGGTCTACACAGGCGGCTTCACCCTCGCCGAGGGGGAGCACACCATATACTACTACTCGATCGACAAACTGGGCAATGTCGAGCAGGAGAGGTCGCTGGTCGTCAGGCCAGAAGTGGCGGTGAACTACAAGCCGATTGTGGCGCTGGTGTTCGCAATCATCCTGGCGGTTGTCGGACTGTGGTCATCGAAGAGGAAGCCATGGAAAGGCGGGAAGGAGAAGATGGGGGTGGTGAAGGCTTTCGCGTTCACCTCGCTGCCGTTCGTCCTCGCTGAGGCGGGGACGGGGGTTGTTTCCCTACTGACCGGCCAACTCTCCATACCGCCAGCGCTGGGGTTCGGAACCGCCGTCGACCTGGGTATTCTTGCGGTGGGGCTGGTCGTCGCGCTCGCGGGAGTATTGAAGAAGGAAGAAATGGAAGCCGCAGCGGCGAACGAGCCCGAGAACCGATGATGATCGGTGGGGCCATTGCCAATTGTGCATGCCGGGATCTTCGCGGACGACAATCCGGCACTTCACTGAAGGGGCGACCTCATGCAAGAGCAACTCTGTAGCGCATCACGCGTGCGCGAGCCTTTCCGAATTCTTGGTCCTTTACGGCCCCGTCAGAACGCCATCCGGCGGCCTCGTAGAAGCGCCGGGTTCGGACATTGGTTTCCAGAACCCACAGGATAGCGGTCCGCAGGCCTTGCGTTCGCATCTCCTCCGTGGCAGTCTCCATGAGGGAATGCCCGATTCCCCGCCTCCAGTTGTCAGGCAACACGTAAATGGAGTAGACCTCGGCGGTGCTCTCGGAATCAAGATCCTCGTCACGGCTCGGCCCCATCGAAAGGATGCCCACGAGGCGTTCGTCCAAGACCGCAACGAAGGTTTGGAACCTGGGCGACCGCGAACGACTCAGCGTCTCTCCCCAGAAGTCCTCCGTTTTCTCCAAAGTAAGGCCATTCAGGTAGTCCTGTGGCACATGACCTTGGTAAGATGCCTGCCAGGTCTTCAAGAGAACGTCGGCAATGGCATGGGCGTCCTCTTTTCGGGCCTTGCGGATGGTCGCAAGCGGTTTCATCCCAGATTGGCCCAAGTTCCGCATCCTCTTCGACGCAAAGGCAGGCGCAATAGTCAAAGTATCGTCGGTAGCGCCACACGCGCGAGAAGCCAGATGTTGTCGACCCAATAAGTGATGCTACTAGGATTCTTCATTCGTCGGCCGAAATCCTTTTCCGAAGATGGACAGATGCGTTGCCCATGGGATATCTCAGCGACCTTCAGCAGGATCTTGAGCGTGAGAGCGACGAGATGTTCGGAGACCGCTGGCGTAGGGGCTCAAGGCTCTATTGGGCCACTTCGCTCGCGGGGGAGGTGGGAGAGCTGTGCAACCTCGTGAAGAAAGAGGCGAGGGACGACACAGACCTCACGTCCCGCATAGGCGAAGAGATCGCCGATATTGTGATTACTTCCTTCCTGATGGGGAGTGTGTTGGGCCTACGCATCGAGGATGTCGTCACTCGCAAGCGAGAACTCATTAGGGCCAGGGAGGGGCTCAGGCCGACATGAGACATCAATCCTCTTGCGTCGTGCTCAAGAATGGGATGCGGCTGAACCCTTGAATATTCGGGTCTGCGGAGACTGCGCGTGTGTCGGTCATCGGACTCTGATCGAAATCGAGACCAGGTCGCTTTACTATCACCCTACAACCCTCCTCTAATGGATCGCTCTGAGTTCCGCCCTGATCTTCGCAGCCACAACGGAGAGCTCCTCGTCTGTCGCTTTAACAGCCCTGTTGGGATCGAGTTCGTTCACCTCGTTCACAGGAACCAGGTGAATGTGGACATGGGGGACCGAGAATCCTTCAATGGCCATTCCAATTCGCTTCGACCCAGTGACGCGCCTTAATGGCCCGGAAAGCTTTCTGGCTATCCTGAACAATTCCAAGTAGAGTTGTTCGTCCATTTCGAAGATGTATTCCATGTGCGGCTTGGGGATGAGCAGAGTGTGACCGGGGCTGATGGGATGGATGTCCAGGAAGGCAAGGAACCTCGAGTCCTCCCATACCTTGTGACATGACAACTTCCCCTCACTCATCAAACAGAACTTGCAGCCGCTCATGGATTCACAGACAAAGCGAGTCTACTATTATTGTTTCCGTGTATGATCTTTGCTCGTGCCTCGCGTTCTAATCTTCGAAGCCCCTTTTCCCCTTAGGCAATCCCCACTGCGGCGCCCAAGCCAGCCAAGCATTCTTGCAGACTTCGAAACCAAGGTTCTTGTAGAAAGCGGCGGCTTGTTTTCCCCCTGGGCTTACGAACACGGCCTCGACGCCGAGGGTCTTCATCCTGCTCATCGCGGCTGGGATTCTTAGATGTCGGAACCTGACACGTCTCAAGCTCCGAACCGCAAACTTGATTCAAGGCGCCACAATCCTTCGGGACACAGCACATGAACGGGATCACCGATTATTACGACCGACACCGCGAGCGAGAATGGGAGAGACTCGAACGGCGGCATCGAATTGAGTTCGCTCTCACGATGCGTTCCTTGAAAGAACACCTGCCTGCCGCACCCGCCCGCGTTCTGGATGTCGGGGGAGGACCGGGTCGTTATGCCATCGCCCTCGCCCAGCTGGGCCATCGCGTGACCCTCCTCGATGCGGCCCCAGGGTGTCTTGAGCTCGCAAGGCGGAAGGCCGCAGAGGCGGAGGTGCAGTTTGCCTCTATCGAGCCAGGTGATGCTCGGGACCTTTCGCGATTCAAGGACGAGGTGTTCGATGCGGTCCTGCTGATGGGTCCTCTCTACCATCTTATCGAGGAGACAGACCGCAGAGTCGCCCTCCGGGAAGTGAGGCGGGTGCTCCGCCCAGGCGGGCTCGTGTTCGCGGCCTTCCTCACCCGTTTCGCCCCGATCAGGGCAATAGCCAAGGAGAGTCCCGAATGGCCTCTCGAGAACAAACAACGGTTTGCCCGGATTCTTGCGGAAGGTGTGTATCAGAGTGCCCCCGGCGAAGAGGGTTTCTCTACTGCTTACTACATCCACCCGACCGAGGTCAAGCCATTGATGGAGAGCGAGGGCTTCGAGACCCTTGACTTGCTTGCCTGCGAAGGTGTTGTCAGCCAGGTCGAAGAGAAGTTGAACGAGTTGCCAACGCAGGCCTTTGAGATGTGGGCTGATCTGAACTACAGGCTTGGACGAGACCCAAGCGTGCATGGTGGAGCGGAGCACCTGTTATACGTGGGCAGGAAGTCGATGCAACTTTGAGGAAAGCGGTTGCATGCGGGATGACTTCGCTGTGGACAGGCGACGAGCCGCACGTCCGCAGACAGCTCCATGATCAGCTCCTTTCCAGGGACATAATTCAACGGAGGCTCAGGCACGCGGCTTCCGATGCATAGCAGCGAAGATGACGATGATTAGGACAAGGATAGTAAAACCCGTTATGAGTATCGGAGCGCACAAGCCTGAAATCATGAGGGCCGGAAGGCTTACGATTACGGCGAATAGGACGGCAAGCCCAGCGAAAGTCATCAACCACATGGTCAGAGACTTGCGCGGCTCAGTAATTCCATGATTGATAAGCGACTTGGTCACTTTCTCTTCTCGAGCCATGCCATTCTTCTCGATGCTCCGAAAGTACTTATGACCTGCGGAAGCGCCTCCACAATTGATCGCTCCCGCCTTCTCCGCCACGTTATCATATCGCTGAATGATAATCACCGCAAAACCGTGAAATATCACGCGGAACGCGCGTCATGCCCGACGTTCATTCGACGACTTTCCCGAATCTTTTTCATAGCCCCCACGTCAATGCATCATGTCTGAGGAAGGGTATGCAGTCTCCCCTCACCGTAGCTGACATGTTGCTTGTGCACCTGGCCAAGTGTCCGTCCGCCCGCAACCGCTTCTCTTACTCCGGAGAGATGACGCAGCAGGGCATCTCGGAGAAGCTCGGCGTGAGCAGGGGGTACGTCGCCATCGAACTTCAGAAGCTCAGGGACAGCGGGCACGTCGACGTGGAACTCAAACGCGTCGCGGAGCCGGTGAAGTAGCCGGACAGGCGCGTTTCCGACATCGATCAAGGCCCCTTCGGGGGCCATCTCTCCCCTTTTTTCTTTCGTATTCTGGCGGCAGATGGGGTCATGTTGGATTTTCTGTCGCACGATTCAAACGCAAGAGACGCTTGAATCGACGTCATCCCCCCGTCACGATTCTGACAGGCTCGGAATCGTCTCTAGGGAGTGGGTGACCGGGACGGATATTTCCCCAACAGGGACGACATCCGTCCCGACTGAGACAGGAGCCCCCCCGTCCGGGACCGGGTCCGTCCCCGGTCTGATCGGGTGGTTTGGAGCGGGGTCGCCCTCGACCACACGGGGACGGTGTTCGTCCCGCCCGAGACGGATGCTTTCCCAGCAGTCGCGGTGGTTCACCCGACTGGGACGTGACTCGTCCCAACCGGGACATTGTCCATCCCCGCCCAAACGGGGTGGCGAGGACCGGAACGGACCCCTCCCCGACCGGGACGGACCTCCACCCGACCGGGACTTAGTCCGTTCCGATCGGGGAAACGTAAGTCCCGAAAGGGACGCCATCCGTCCCGATCTTCTTCGGCCCGCCATCGTTCGAGGCGGATTCGCGAGCGATTGCGAGAGCATCCGCAACCGCCGAGCCGAGGTCCGCTCGGATTGATGGAAGTCTGAGAGCAGTTGTCGGTGCCTCTGCAGCCGTCGTCCGGACATCCACTTGGATTCGCGCGACCTGCACGGAAACGCAGGCGGGTTCCGTATCGAATCAGGAGGGCTCCATCCGAGCAGAGGGCGGGTCCGTCCGGACCGGGACCGCTGCCGTCCAGCCACTCAGAATCAATCCACGGGCAATGTCCGGCTCGGTCAAGGACGATTCTGTAACAATCGAGGGGAGGTACGTCTGAATCGAGGAGGACTCAGGAACCGTTGGTAGGCGGTCTGCGAGCATCCTTACGACCTGGGCCCGGAATCGGACTGTCTCGGTGAGGGTCGAGGCGAATTCCATCCGGATGTAGGATGGGTCGCCCCGAATGGAGGAGCAATCTGTCCGGATGGCGGCGGCATTGGATCGCCTGGTCAGGGTCAATCGACGGGTCCGTCTGCGGTGTCCGCCGCTCGGAGCCCCAACTCTTGCAGGAACCTGTCAAGGATTTCAAACGCATCGCGGATCCTCCTCAGCCTGGCGTCTCCCTCCTCGCGATCGTAGAATCTCGCGACCATTGCTGGCCCGGCCGCATTGACGTCAGCGTACCACGTCCGTATCTTCTCCAGCGATGGCCGCAGCGAAGGCACCCGCGCGAAAGGCTTCACCATGCGAGCGACCTCGACCGGTCCTTCGCCGTAGTTCGCGATCACCGCGTACAGGTCGTAGTTGTCCTTCTCCTCGTAGCGGCGCCCCAACGCGAGCCCTTTCGTCCCCACCAGCCCAACGACATCCGCCATCCTGATCGGCAACTGAATATTGCCGCCACCAGGTAGCTCCCCATCGAGCATCTTGTCGCAGCTGTGAGACAGGGCGACATCGGCCCAATCGGCAGCGCGCGCCGCGAGGTCCGGTTGTATACGGCGATGCCTCTGCGGTTTCCCCCGTCCCGTCTGCGGGGCTCTCGTCAGAAGATCCACCGCCACCTCCAACGCCGCAGACTTCCCCGGAACGGGGCAGCCCTTCGTTAGGCGGTACTTGATCTCCCTGGATTCGACGAAGCCTCTCCTTTTCAGCATCTTCACGATTGTGTCATACTCGCCCTCGTCAATCTTCCTCGGGTCTATGACCCAATCCGAGTCGAGCGACCCGACATGGCGGAACGGATTGCCAGGCGACTGATGCTGCTGGAGGAGGAGATAGGGGACCCAGCCCCCGATGAGGACCATTGCCTCGCGGTAGGCCTGCAATGCGGCCGCCACTTCCATCAGCGCGGAGAAGGCGACGCGGACGTCTCGCGGTTCGTAGGTCGAGATAGTCCTCGGGAACGGCAAAGACTCAGCTCCTAGAATTTGATACTCCTCTCACGCAGGAAGGCCGCCTGCTCCCGCCCCCGGGCCGGATTCCCGTACAGGTCGGCGAAGAGCTGGACGTTCGAGACGACATTGAGCCGGTCGATCCTCTGGACGTCCTCGAAGACGCCGTTGTCCAGCGGGATCACGAGTTGGATGTTGCTTCCCGAATCGACCTCCTTGAGGTCGAGCCCTTTCAACCAGGGCTCAGGCTCGCCGCGAATGTAACAGGTCACGTCGTAGAACCTGACGAACGGAGCCACGAGGGACGCTCCCGCGAACATCGTCAGGGCATACATGCCGCTCTTTTTCCTGGAGAACTCAGCTATGGACTTCATGATCGCCTCGGGAGTCCGCCGCAGGGAGAACGCCGCGACGATCCTGTTCCTCCTGAAATCGAGGGAGCCCGCCCAGGCCTCCAGGAGCTCGCCCGGCTTGTCCACGACCACGCGTCGTTGGACATCGCGGCGGGCGAACCCCTTCTCTTCCAAGAGGTTAGACACTTTATACGCCTGTGCCGGGCTGACGCCGCTCGCGGCGGCTAGCTCGGTCATTCCGAACATCCGTCTCGGGTCGCTCAGCAGCCTGCGGATCACCCGGCTGGTCGCGGGCCTCGAGAGACTCCGGACCGACTTCCGCTCGAGCCTCAGCGCGCCGGATCCAGTCCTGTCAATCAGGACGCCGTCAAAGCGGAGATAGACATTCCCGGTCAGGTCGAGATAGCCGACGCCTGACTCTCTGCAGATTCTCCTGGCGGATTCCGTGAGATACGTCGACGCGAACACCGGATAGGCGTCTTTCGATGCGCCCGTGTGGGCAAGGAGCCGGTGTGCCGCTTCCATGGCCGCCCTAGGCTCGCCGATTCGCTTCACCTCGATCAACAGCCTGCGCGTGGTAGGGCCCACCCGCACTTCTACCTCCAGGTCCGGTGTATCACGCTGTCGAGATGCTTGCTTGATCCTCTTGACGACGAGGCCTTCGAGGAGAGACGGGAGGATACCCGTCAGCCTGCGTATGAGTTCAGACTCGCTGGCCGGGAATACCCGGAGTTCTTTACCATTTTGCATGCGTTTACCAAATGGTAAATGAGCCTTCTTCTATAAAGAGTCATCCGGACGGTCGTCGGAAAAGGGTGGTCGTAAGCAGGCAGCGACGGTTCACCGCCGCCTGGCGCTCCAGCCCCCGCAGGAATCCGTCAACAGTCTCGGATGCGTCACGGACTCTCCTCAGCTTGCCTTCCTCAATCCCACGGGAAGATCCGTGTGATGCCGGCCCGTCCCACCTTGAGAAGGAAATCAATATAACCCGCATTGGTCATAATCAACCAATAATGAAATCACATATTTCAGACTCCGAGCTCAGCCATGACCGGATCAAGGACATCGCCGTGTCCTTCTTCAGAGATAAGGGCTTCACCGTCGTGTCAGGAATCCGCGTGCGGACATGGAAGCCAGACATCGTCGCGGTGAAAGGCGACACGGTCATCATCGCTGAGGTCAAGGGCCCGTATGGTGATTTGCGCAAGGCTCTGGCGCAGGTCGCCCTCTATGCGACGGACGCCACGTCGGCCTATCTGGCCATTCCCGCCACGTTGGTCGATATGAAACTAAAGCAGGGCGCAAGGGCGCTCGGGGTCGGGCTCATCGGTGTTGGGGACCGTGCCGTCGTGGCAGTCCAGCCCTCCATCGGCCTCCCGCGGCCCGCGTTCCTCCGCCGGGCGAAGATGGCGCTGGAGCGGCGTGACCGCAAGGAGAGCGATGCCGGACGGCGCAGACCGCCGCCGCTGCACAGGATACTCAGAACCAGAAGCGTGGTGGACGCCCTGCTGTCCAATCGAGAGCGCAGGTTCACGATCAGGGAACTCTCGATCGAGGCACGGACGCCGTACTCGACCACCCGCCGCGCGGTCATGGATCTTGTCTCCCTCGGCGCAATCAGGTCCGAGCGCGTCGGGCCGAGCGAATACCTCGCCCTGAACCCCGAATCCCCTCTCCTCGCGGAACTCTCAAGGCTCCTCTCAGTGAACCTCTCCCCCCATCGTGCGGCGGCAAGCGAGTTCGCGAGGCTCCTTGAGGCGATTCCGGATGTGAGGAAGGTCGTCCTCTTCGGGAGCGTAGCTGAGGGCAAAGAAACAACGGGCAGCGACATTGACGTGGCGGTCTTCCTTTCAGCGAAGACGAAGGAGCCCATGCAGCGCATCTCAGACGCGGTCGCTGAGGTCCAGGACCGCATTCGCATGAACATCGCGCCCCTCGTCATGACCGCGCGGTCCAGACCGAGGAGCCAGCTCGCACAGGCCATCGAGGCCGGTGAAGTGCTGTTTGAGAGACATTGAGGAAGCGGACTGCTGGCTCGACGCCGCCAGGTTCACCATGAACAACAACCTGAGGGGCCGCGAACGGTTCACGGTCGCGACGGCGCAGATGATCCACGGCCTCATCAAGGTCAATGACGCGCTCACGATGAGGTTCCTCAGGCGGCGCTCGACCCGCCACGAGGACGCCGCGCTGCTGTTCGAGGACTTAATCAGGCAGCACAAGATCGACCAGAAATACGCGCCGCTCCGCAAGCTGCTGATCGAGTCGGTAGCCCGGAAGTCCGAATATGACTACGGGGGCGCCGAGACGGGGCTGGACGAGGCGGAACGAAGGTTGCGTGAAGTCGAGAAGTTCGTGAGATGTGCCAGGGAGATCCTGGGCGCCTAGGCGTGATCCCGGAATCCCCTCGGGAGTCCTTCCGCTCGGCTCCAGTGAGCGTTTATCTCCCGAGTGCCGATCTAGGGAAGAAGAATGTCGTAAGCAGGCGGCCATCACCGACGCTCGTTGTGGAGGGTGATGGGGGCGGTTGACTGACAACCATCATATACAACAAGACCAGATGAGGTATGGGAGAGAGGACTGTGGCTGCTTGGAGCTGCCTTCGTGTAGATCGCTTGAAGTCCGCAGGCAGGGTGACCGCGGCGGTTATTGTCGCGTTTATCCTGTCAATGCCGTTCCTGACGAGTTCGGCACCGCAGGGAAGTGACGCCTCGAGCCCTCCCGTTTCGCCGGCCAGCGGGAAGGCCTTGCACGCACTCGATTCCGTTGGCGGCTATTTCACTGAGAACGTGGGTCAGGTGAACGGACTTGTCCGCTACTACTCGACCGGGAATCCCGCCGCTGCATTCAGGGACGACGGGGTCATGTTCGTAGTCAGGGAGGCCGGCGATGGAATGGGCAAGGAAGCACGGCGTGAGTCGGCTGACCGCTTTGCAGTCGATGAGACCACAACGGTGAAATCATTCGCGTACATGCTCCGCTTCGAGGGAGCGAATGCTGTCACGCCTACTGCCAAAGAACCACTCCCGTTCAACAGCAACTTCTTCATCGGGAATGACCCAAGCAGGTGGAGGACGAGTGTCCCCAACTACCGGGAAGTGGTCTATCAAGATCTCTATGATGGTGTGGACCTGGTGTACCGGTCTAGTGCGAACGGCTTGAAGTACGATTTCATCATCAGTCCACGGACGAATCCGGATGTCATCAGGATTGGATATGAGGGCGTGGAGTCTATGCAATTGGACGGAGAAGGAATGACCTTGCATACCGTCATAGGAGACATCCGAGACTCTTCGCCGACAGCCTACCAGGATGACGAAGAGGTCTCGTGCAGATTCACCGTTGGCGAACCGTTCTCCTATGGATTCCGTTGTGAGAGTTGGGACACCGCACGCAGGCTCATCATCGATCCTCTGGTCTATTCAACATATCTGGGAGGCCAGGACGTCCAGATTGCCTACTCCGTTGCAGTGGACGCAAGCGGCAATGCCTATGTGACGGGACGCTCAGACTCCCAGGATTTCCCGATCACCCCCGGGGCATATGACGCGACTCACAACGGCGGCAGCGATGTGTTCGTCACGAAGCTGAACGAGGCAGGAACCGCACCGGTCTACTCCACGTTCCTTGGCAGCTCAGTCGCGGACTACGGATCCTCCATCGCCGTGGATTCCCTCGGGAATGCATACGTCACAGGCATGACACACTGGAATGACTTCCCGGTCACGCCCGGAGCCTATGACACGACATACAACAACTGGGAGGAGGCGTTCCTGACAAAGCTGAGCCCTGATGGGAGTTCGCTCGTCTATTCCACTTTCCTCGGCGGTGGCGGCTGGGACGAAGGCACCTCGATCGCGGTGGACTCAGCCGGGTCCGCCTATGTCACAGGCATCACAGACTCGGACGACTTCCCTGTCACCCCTGATGCATTGGACCCTACCCGCAACGGGGACGACGCATTTGTTGCGAAACTGAATCCCGCCGGTACCAATCTTGTCTATTCGACATACCTCGGGGGCAGTGGAGGGGAATGGGCAGCCGGAATCGCGATAGACTCTGCCGGTCATGCCTATGTTGCCGGTACCACAACCTCGGTCAATTTCCCTGTTACGCCTGGAGCTTTCGACGCGACCCTCGGCGGCAGCTCTGACGCATTTGTCGCGAAGATAGACCCGGACGGCAAAAGCCTCAACCTCTCGACTTACATTGGCGGCAACGACATAGAGACCGGATATGCCATTGCCGTTTCTTTGGCAGGCAATGCCTACGTGGTTGGCAGAACGCACTCCCCCGACTTCCCTGTGACGTCATCCGCCTTCGACAGAGATCTGTCGGGCAACTCTGATTGTTATGTCGCGAAGCTGGAAGCCAACGGAAGTGCGCTTGCGTATTCGACATACCTTGGGGGCACTGATAGCGAGAACGCGTATTCGGTCGAGGTCGATTCCGCCGGCAATGCGTATGTGGTCGGTGCGACCTTCTCTACGGACTACCCCGTGACGGCGAATGCGTTCAACATTTCGCTTGCCGGCAGCCTCGACGCCTTTGTGACCAAGCTGGACAACGCCGGCAGACAACTCCTCTACTCCACATTCCTTGGTGGGACCTATGGGGATGAAGCCGATTCTGTCGTGGCGGACGTCGAAGGCAATGCCTATGTGGCCGGCCAAACGTGGTCAGCCGATTTCCCCGTCACACCCGGCGCCTTGGACACATCATGCGGCCTTGGCGAAGACGCATTCGTGACAAAGCTGTTCATCCCCAACAACCCGCCCAATGTGCTGAATCTGGGAGTGCAGGGTTTCACATCAGCGCCGGGGATAATCCATGTCACGAACCAGCGCCCCGCCCTCAACTGGACGTATTCCGATCCCGAGGGCGATGAGCAATTCGTGTACGAAGTCAGGGTCGGGTCGTCGTCTGGGGGCACGGACAAGCTGTCCCCGTCCCAAAGATGGGGAACGGAGACGACTGTGCCGTACTCAGGCTCCGGCCTGGATCGGGGTGTTGACTACTGGTTCGGCGTGAGGGTCAACGACAAGACCAATTGGAGTTCATGGGAGGAAGTGATGTTCCGCCTGAATTCGCTCCCGTCACCCCCGCCGAGCGTGATATCTCCTCTTGATTCATCAACTCTGAAGCCGAACGCAACTCAGACGGTCTCCTGGGCCGCGAGCACGGATGCAGATGGCGACACCGTCTCGTATGAGTGGCGGGTGGCGACTGACAATGCCTTCACGGCATTGGTGGCTTCAGGTACGACAACCGGGACAACATCGTCGACGTTTGCCGCAATCAGCGGGAATGACTACTACTGGCGGGTGAGGGCGAGAGACGACTACGAGCCCGCCAACTGGTCTGCGTACGGGAACGAGCCGACGGGTTATTGGAAGTTCAGAGCTCTCTCGAACACTCCTCCCACGATTCTTTTAGGAACACCGCCAGCCTCACTGGATGACCGCGTGCCATACACAATCTCCTGGACGATGAGCGACGCCGAGACGCCGCACTCGCAACTAGCCGTCTATCTCAACTACAGCTACGGCGGGAACACTTACACGATTGTGCAGCATCTCGTTGGTCTGGATAGCTACGAGTGGACACTCCCCTCAGGCGACAAGACCGGTGTCAGGATTAACGCCACTGTCGTCGACGAGGAGGGGATGAGAGGCTGGAGTGAGACGACGTATTTCTCGATATACCACGTCACCCCGCCCACGAACGACGGGGACATCTTTTCGGTCATGTGGGGATCCGTTTGTCTCATCCTCATCGCGCTCTTCGTTATCCTCTCGATTGTGATAGGTTGGTGGTGGTTCAAGTTCAGGGTAAGGACGGCAGCGCGCATAGTGCGAGAGGAGATGGAGCCACTCTTCAGGCAGCAACAGCAGCGGGACATGGGTCAGCCCCCAGAGCAAGGGCGACGTCCTCCGAGGCGGTAGACCCGAATCCTAAAGGAGGCGACTCCTGTCGCGGAGAGCACTCGGCAGCCTCACCAGATTCACGAAATCATCAGATATGAGAGTCTCGCTGATACGTGCAGGAGAAGGGTTGGCGGCTTGAGGTTCGGAGAATCGTGGAGTCGGAGAGCAACAGTTCCTGTGATCAGCACAATGTCTAAGTCGGATACATGACGGGAGGAACCACGACAACGCTCGTGGCGGGGCTGGTCGTCGCGCTCGCGAGGATGTTGAAGACGGAAGAAATGGAAGCTGAAGCGGCGAACAAGCCCGAGAACCGATGATGATCGGCGGACTAAATGTCTTCGCGCCTTGAAGCATGTAATGCTAGCCACCGCGAGCGGAGTCCTCGTCATCAGAGATTGATTCTCTATTATCGGAACAGGCAACATTACCAAGAGCGATAGCGTCGCTGGTCGCTCTCGGCGGGACAAACGTTTATTTGCGACGCCTCCCTCGCTCGACTTGCGGAAACGCAGGCGTTCCTCCATGACCGACGTGACTTTCGTGACCTCCCTGCAGGGGCGGCAGGCAGAGCGCGTCAAGGAGATCTCCAGCGGCTTAATGGAGAAAAGGCCTGAACTGAAGGTCGAAGTCCTCGAGGCGGAGCAGCACCAGGATCTCCTGGCCAAGTTCAAGCTCAAGTACGGCCCGTGCGTGATGATCGACGGCAAGATGCAGTTCGTCGGCATCCCTAGCTTGCGTCAGCTCGTCGAGAAAATCGACATACTCGCGAAGGCGGCAGAGGCGAAACCGCCAGAGCCAGCGCCCGCGCAGACGAAGTGACTGGCCTCTGCGTCCGCGGGGAAGTTTATTATACCCTACTCGTCAATTACTCACATGGAGGAGGGTCGGTTGGCCCGTCACTGGGTGGCCTTCTGGGTTACCAGTGAAAAGGGTCGAAGACTACCTTCGGCGGCAAGGGGTAAGGAGAAACCATGGGGATCGAGGACGATTTTGCGGAGCTCAGGAGAGCTCTCGACAGGATGCTCAAGGAGGCCTGGGACGGCCGGACAGGCGTGTTCAAGGACGGAAGCGGAAAGGCGCGCCGGATGGACAAGCCCAAGGACATGGAAGTAGCGGGTCTCCAGCACCTGGAGACCGGCGAGATACTGATCGAGGAGCCCCGCATAGAGATACAGGAGGATCGGGACAGGGTCTACGTCACGATCGAGTTCCCGCCAGGCTCGGACAACGAGCTGTCGCTCGAGGTCGAGGCCAGGCGCGTCACCGTCGAGACCAACGGCGGCAAGGTGCGCAAGATGTGGGAGCTTCCGGAGGACGTCGAGACCACGACGTTCACGGAGTCGTACAACAACGGCGTGCTGGACCTCATCCTGATCAAGAGAGTGACGGCCGAAGCGGCCTGATGCATCAGAGGTTTTAAGCGGTCACACCTCTGTGCACCCTCACCTATCAGGCGAGGTGCGGGAGGCAGAGGCCAATGGCCGACACTCACAACATCGACCTCAAGCTGAAGAGGTTGAGGGTCATAGAGGGCGACTACCGCTCTGCGATAAAGAGGGCGGAGCACGACTGCGAGAATAACTTCATCTCCCGAGAGAAGTTGCTGAAGATCAGGAAGAAGTACGAGGCGAAGATGGGCAAGGTGGCGCCCAAGCTCCGCAAGCTCCAGCACCTGAGGAACGAGATGAAGTCGAGGGGCTGAGCCGGAAGCGAACGGATTTAGGCAAGCAGCTCTCTCAGTTGTCCGGATGAATCGTCTCGAGGGCATCGCCCGCGAGGTCAGGAGGTGCCGCAGGTGCCGGCTCGGTTACATCAGGAAGAACGCTGTCCCCGGAGAGGGGCCCTCGCACGCGAAGATGTTCCTTGTCGGTGAGGCTCCGGGTCGTGACGAGGACGCGTCAGGCCGTCCGTTCGTCGGGCAGTCGGGCAAGATTCTCACCGCGATCCTGAAGTCCGCTCACATCCGCAGGGAGGACGTCTTCATCACGAGCGTCAACAAGTGCAGGCCCCCGGGCAACAGGAAGCCGAGGGCGGACGAGGTGGCGGCATGCAGGCCGTACCTCATGCGTCAGATCGACCTCGTGCGGCCAAGGGTCATAGTCGCGCTCGGCCTGCACAGCCTCTACGCACTGACCACGTTCCGCGGCAGCATGTCCAAGGCGAGGAAGTACCAGTTCGTCTACCACGGGATCCCCCTCATCGCGACTTATCATCCGGCGGCGGTGCTCTACAACCGACCGGTGCGGGCGACTATCCGGAAGGACATCGCCCTCGCTGCGCAGATTGCCAGGACGACGAAGCCGAGGGAAGGTGGCATCGATCCTGTGCCAGGCATCCCATTCAGGAAACGCGTCTCCTCGGGCGGCGTGCCCTGGGACGGGGGCTCGAAGTACCTCCTCATCAGGCGGATGGACGAGGGCCTCTGGGGCATCCCGAAAGGAGGAGTCGAGGAGGGGGAGACGCTCGAGCAGACAGCGCTGCGCGAACTCAAGGAGGAGGCAGGCCTGAAGGGCAAGACCGTGTGCCCGATCAAGCGCATCAGGTACCGCTTCTACGACTCGGGGAGCGAGATGAATTTCGACAAGACTGTCTGCTATTTCCTCGTGAGAGTGCGCAAGGGCAAGGTCAAGCTCGAGAGAGGATTCGAGGATTACCGCTGGTGCACCTACGAGGAGGCGTGCAGGATCCTCCATTACGCCAACGACAGGAGCGTCATGATAGCGGCAAGGCTGGCGGTGCGCCGGCTATCTTGAGAGGAACTCCTTCACCCTCTCGTACGGCCAGCAGTTGACGACGTCATCAGGCTCAAGCCAGCCCCTCCTCGCCGTCCCGACGCCGAAGCGGATGTACGCGAGGTGGTCGATGGAATGCGAGTCCGTGTCGATGACAAGCTTCGCCCCCTTCTCCTTCGCCAGCCTCGCCTGCGGGCCGGAGAGGTCGAGCCTGTCGGGGAAGGCGTTGATCTCCAGCGCGGTGCCCCTCTCCGCCGCCTCCTCCGCGACCCTCTCGAGGTCGAGCTGGATCGGCTCTCTGCGCTGGACCATGCCGGTGAAGGGGTGAGCGAGGATGTTCACGTATGGATGGTTCACCGCCGCGAGCACCCTGTCGGTCATCTCCGCGATCTGCATGTTGAACCTCGAGTGCACCGAGGCGATGACGTAATCGAGCTCCTTCAGCACATCGTCGGGGTAGTCCAGGTCGCCGTTGGCCAGTATCTCGCATTCGGTCCCCAGGAGAATCCTGAAGTCACCTGAAGTCTGATTGATGACGCGGATCTCGTCTCTCCTCCTCATGAGGTCGTCCACGCTCACCCCGCGCGCGACCTTCAGGGACATCGAGTGATCCGAGATGCCCACGTATGCGTACCCCCTCGCGCGGGCCGCGTCGATCATTTCCTCCAGGGTATCACCGCCATCGCTCAGGCTCGTGTGCACGTGGAAGTCGCCGAGGACATCCGCCATCGTGAGCAGCCTGGGCAACCTTCCCTCCTGCGCCGCCTCTATCTCGCCGGCGTCCTCGCGTATCTCCGGCTCGATGTACTGCATGCCGAGCGACCTGTACACGTCCTCCTCTGTCGCTCCCGCGATCCGCTCCTCCCCCCTGAAAACGCCGTACTCGCTCAGCTTGAGGCCCTGCCTCTGCGCGATCGTCCTGAGGTGGACGTTGTGGTCCTTGCTGCCTGTGAAGTACTGCAGCCCCGAGCCCCAGCTGCCCTCGTCGAGCACGCGCAGGTCCGCCTGGATCCCTGAATCGAGGATGACCGTGGCCTTGGTGTCCCCCGCCACGACAATCTCCCTGACGAATGGCATCGAGGTGAATGCGCGCACGACCTCCTCGCGCTTCGATGAAACTGCGAGGAAATCGAGGTCGCCGACGGTCTCCCTCATCCTCCGCAGGCTCCCCGCGTAGCTCATGTTGATTACAGGCGCGCTCCCCTTGACTAGTTGGACCATCTCCTCGGCGAGGGGCAATGCAATGCCGATCGGGGTGCGCTTCTTCGCTTCCGCGAGGAACTCGATGCCCCTGAGGATCTTCGCCTCCTTCTTCTCGCCGAAGCCTTTGAGCTTCAGGAGCCTGTGCTCCGCCGCCGCCTTCTTGAGCCCCTCGACATCGGTGATGCCCAGTTCCTTCCAGACGAGTCCCGCGGTCTTCGGGCCGACGCCGGGGATCTCGAGCATCTCCACGACGCCCTGAGGTATCTCCTTCCTCAGCTCCTCGAGGACCGCCACCTTCCCGGTCTTCAGGTACTCCGCGGTCTTCTCCGCGATCGCCTCGCCGATGCCTGAAATGTCCTTCAGCTTCTGTCCCGCCGCGAGGACCTCGATGTCCTCCTCCATCATCTCCATCACCCGCGCGGCCCTGCGGTAGGCGTTCGGCTTGAACTTCTCCCCCTTGATGTCGAGGAGATCGGCGATCATGTAGAGGACGGCGGCGACCTCTTTGTTCCTCATCGGCGGAAAGAAGCGGTCCTGAAGCTATTAGGCTTTCCCGCCGCGACCCGGTTGTGGACGTTCATCCACAACTCGCCGGTCCGTCGATTCACTTTCGCAGCCCCCTGGGCTGGCGGTTAATATCTGGTTGTGGACGTTCATCCACAACATGAAAGTGGGATGCGGCCTCGAGGTCCGGATCGTCAAGGGAAGGCGTTACCTGTATTTCTGGAGATATGGCGAGGCGGCAGGTCGCAGGAGCAGGTCTTGGAAATACCTCGGTCCCGCTGGCGACGATGAGACGAAGAGGAAAGCCCTCATGGAGTTGAGCAACTCCTACGACGCTGCCAGGGGCGAGATGGAAAGGAGGCTGCGGATCGTCAGGATGAGGCTGATGAGACTCCGATAGCCCGGGCAAGTTGTGGACGTTCATCCACAACTCCACTGTTCTCCGGCACGCCTCGATGGCCCGGATTCGAGAGCACTCTCGCGGTATCTTGGGGCGGCGGTAGAGGGCCAGTTGTGGACGTTCATCCACAACCGTGCTGCCTCGGTCCGCCCCGCCACGACCCAAAACTTATAGGCGGGGTGAGGGAATCGCGCACCCGTGATGTTCGTAGGGACTTGCGGCTTCCCGAAGTCGAAGGCTGAGTTCTTCGGCAAGCTGCAGGCGGTCGAGATCCAAGACAGCTTCTACAAGCACGTCGACCCCGCCATCGCGAAGAGATGGCGGCGGGACTCGCCCAAGGACTTCCTCTTCTCGGTCAAGGCCTCGCAGCTGATCACCCACGACCCGTCGTCGCCCACCTACCGCAAGAGCGACATCGCGCCGGACTCGAAACTAGCCGCCATGTACGGCTCGTTCAAGCCGACGAGAGAGGTCGTGGCGGCATGGAGGAAGACCGAGGAGACGTGCAGGATCCTCGACGCGAGGGCGGTCCTCTTCCAGACTCCCGCATCGTTCGAGCCGACGGCGGAGAACATCGAGAACATCGGGAAGTTACTGCAGAGGGCCGAGACGAAGATGATCAGGGCCTGGGAGCCGCGTGGCGGCTGGCCTCGGGAGTACGTCGAGGAGATATGCATCCGCCACAAGCTCGTACACTGCGTCGACCCGTTCGCCGAGAAACCAGTGACCGCGAAGGTCGCCTACTTCCGCCTGCACGGCAAGCCCCCCGGCGGCCGCAACTACTACTACACGTACGGCGACCAGGAGCTCGCACGGCTCCGTGATACGTGCGCCGGCTTCGACGAGGTCTACGTCTTCTTCAACAACATATCCATGTTCGAGGACGCCGTCAGGTTCAGGGGGCTCGCCGGTGTTCAGGGATAGGGAGCACGCGGGCGAGATGCTCTCTCGGGTCCTCATGAGGTACCAGGGCGGACACGCTGCGGTCGTCGCCGTGCCGAGGGGAGGCGTCCCCGTCGGCTTCTGCATCGCGAGGAACCTGCAGGTCCCCCTGGACGTTGTGATCCCCAGGAAGCTGCCGATACCCGAGGAGCCGGAGGCGGGCTTCGGCGCGGTCACCGCTGACGGGACGTTCGTCCTCAATGACGGGCTCGTGGCGCAGCTCAACCTGCCACCCAAGACGATAGACGCGATAGTCAAGGAGGTGCGGCGGGAGGTCGAGAGGCGCGAGGCTGTCTACCGCCAGGCCGGTCCGCGCGTCGACCTGAGCGGGAGGACCGTCGTGCTCGTCGACGACGGCCTCGCGTCGGGGTACACCATGCTCGCGGCGATCAAGTCAGTCAGGAAGGGCGGCCCGAGGAAGGTCGTCGTGGCTGTGCCGTGCTCGCCGACGAGGTCGGTCGACCTCGTGACCCCGCAGGTCGACGAGATCTACTGCCTGATACGGAGCGATGAGCCGATCTTCGCCGTCGCCTCCTACTACGAGGATTTCGCCGACCTCTCCGACGAACAGGTGCTCGATTACCTGAGGCGGGCGGCGAGCCTTCTGCGTGGATGAGGCCTGCTATCGGAAACGATAACTATGGGCAAAGATATTCATCCGCCGCTCCGAGTGAGGAAGCAGGGATTTCTTTGTTGGCGAAAAAGGGCATTCCAGCAGAAGTGCTAAAGTTCTTCCAGACGCCCGGCGGGCACTCGGTCATCGTCAAGGGCTCCGCGGGCACGGGGAAGACGACCTTCGCCCTGCAGCTCACGGAGGAGCTCGGCGGCATCAACTCGAGCTATTACATGAGCACGAGGGTCTCCGACACGACGCTGTACAACCAGTTCCCGTGGCTCAAGGACCGCGTCAGGGCGGGCGAGAACATGGTCGCCGGCCGTCACTACTCGAGGATGCTCGGGCAGGAGCCGGTCTTGGTCGAGGAGGGGACGCAGATCTCCCTGGAGATGAGGATCCTCGGGGAGAAGGCGCAGTCCAAGGCTGTCAACGCAAGCGGGAGGAAGGTCGACAGGTCCGAGCTTCTGAAGCTCGAGGGCCGCATCGAGATGGGCGAGGAGGGAGAAGATGAGGAGTTCAAAGGGGTCGGCGAGGGCGAAGTGAAGGAGGACAGCCTGATATTCGACCTCGGCTCGGACCTGCCGGAGATCGACATGGCCTACGACGCCGTCGAGAAGAACCTCCCCGAGAGGACCCTCGTCGTGATCGACAGCATAGACGCCCTGAGCGAGAGGTACGGCCTTTCATCTTCCAAACTGATCAACGTTCTCCAGAAGGACCTCGTCGAGAGCTCGATGGCGAACGTCCTCTACGTCCTGGAGAACAGCGGGGAGACGAAGCTGGACTACCTCGGAGACGGCGTGATAATGTTCAGGAGCGACGAGTACGGGGGGCGCAGGCTCAGGACGATGTCGATCGAGAAGCTGCGCGGGAGCGAGGTCAGGCAGCACAAGTACCTCTACACCCTGGATGGCGGGAGGCTGAGGGCATTCGAGTCGTCTCGCCACAGCCGCCCCGCGGAGACGTCGAATTGGTCCGCGGTCCCTGACCCCTCGAAGGAATGCGTGTCGACGGGGCACGTCGCGATCGACGCGCTGATCGGCGGGCTCAGGGAAGGTGGACTCGGCGCCCTTGAGATCGGGGCGAACGTCCCGACAGAGTTCGTCGACGAGCTTAGGACTGGCCTGATATGCAACTTCGCGACCATGGGCCGCGGAGTCGCGCACGTTCCGCCGGGGAAGGCCGGCGCGGAAAGCGTCAAGCAGATGGCGGGCAGGTACCTCGCCGAGGACGTCTTCGACAAGCGAGTCCGCGTGTTCGAGTCGACGCCGATGGGCACGCTCGAGGAGTCGAAGAGCGCGATACACGTCGAAGGGTCGAACATAGACACCGACCTAAAGTGGAACAACGTCGAGTACCACCTCCCGAGCGCGAAGCACCCGTTCCTCTCTCTCATGGCCTTCGACACCCTCGAGTCGGTCTACGGCCCGAGCGTCCTGGAGGGAATGTCCGGACACATAGCCGCAGTGCGCAGGAGCAAGGACATCTTCATCGGGACAAGCACCGCCACGACCGCCTCGAACCAGAAGCTCGCGGACCTCGCGAGCGTGCACGTCAAGCTGCAGATCGTGGCGGGCACCGTCCTGCTCTACTGCGAGAAGCCCTACACGGAGATCTACCACCTGGCGTTCGATTACTCCGGTGGATTCCCGCAGATCGTGCTCACGCCGCTCGTGTAGCCTCCATGACTGCCCCGCCGCACCGACATCCTATGGCGAAAATCGGCATGGCGAGTTCTATCAGCCCCGATAACCGTATCCAAAAGACCTTTAATAGCCAGGCGAATCCGAACCAGATGAGGGAGAAACACATTTCGCGTCTCCTCACCGACGAGTACGCTGAGCGAATCCTCGTCGCGACGCACGACCGCCCGAGGTCGGTCCAGGATGTCAGCAACAAGGACGACATCCCCATCGCCGCCTGCTACCGCAAGGTGCACGAGCTAGAGGAGCTGGGCCTGCTGCATTGCGCCGAGATCGTCACGACGCCGAAGGGCAAGACGATGAAGCTGTACAGGTCGCAGCTCAAGACCGCCACGCTGATCTACGAGAAAGGCGTCTTCAAGGTCCGCCTGGAGTTCAACTACGACCGGGACATAAACGGGAAGTGGATCGAGCTCAACCCCGTTGTCACGGTGTGATAATCACGCCCAATACTGTTTTCGCGCCGTGATAATCACGGGAGATAATTTATATAGCCGCTGAGGTCATTTTATCCTCAGTAGTCGAGGATGAGCGGGGAATCACCTTGGAGGACGCAAAACTAACCCCATTGGAAGCGTCGCAGTTGTTGACAGACGAGTACAGCGCCAAGATTCTGTTGGCGACGTACAAGCGCAGGATATCAGCGCAGGAGATCAGCCAGCGCTACGGGATCCCGATAGCGGCGTGCTACCGCAAGATCAGGGTCCTGGAGCAGGTAGGGCTGATCGAGTGCGTCGACAGGATCCTTACGCAGAAGGGGAAGAGGAAGAACCTCTACACCTCCCGCCTCAAGAACGCTTACGTGTTCTTCGAGAACGGGCACCTTCGCGCGAGGTTCCAGCTCGCCACGGGCATCGTCAAGGACTTCGGCGGGGACTGGAACGGCCTGGAGCTCCTCAGGCAGTAGGCCGCCTGAAGCGGAATCCGCGCAACAAGGTTCATTCGGCCGATTATCATGGAGGATAACCGCCGCCCACTCTTTATTAGATTCGCGGGCCAGTCTACTCCGGGTCCACCATGAAAATCCGGTTCCACAAGATTCTGTCTGAGGGGCGAAGCGTCCGCTACGAGCCAAAGCAGGGGGAGAAGGACGAGATCCTCGACCTCAACATAATCGTCTCAAAAGAGAACCTCACGAGGAAGGGGAAGATCTAGGTCCTCCTCGGGAGCATCCTGGCGCTGGTCCACACGTTCTTCAGCGACGCAAGAATCATGCCGATGCCAATGAACGCCAGAGGATAGGCCAGCCACGAAGGTGACAGGGACCCGAGGGGCCACATGAGGGAAAGGGCGTAGAGGATCAAGCCGACCATCAGGAGCAGGCTCGATGTCGTGCTGCGCGCCCGCAGATGACCCCCTGCCCTGCGTCCCGCGCGGCTCAGGCCATTGGTATTGCCCGTGCGCTTCCCCGCATCTCGCGCGGCCAGGGGCCGTCCCTGCGAAGTGAGCGCTGAAGTTGACGAAGACAACATGTGAGTGAGGCGCTCTTGCCCGCAAGCACTTTTCGGAGCAATTATCATCCATGAGAAGCTCAACCTGTTCGATGATTTTATCATTGAAGCTGTCCTTCCCTCCGCGATGGCCGATGTCGTGGTCCCCTGGCTGCAGCTGACCATCCTGCTGACAGTCGCGACCGCGAGCCACTTCGCCTTCAAGCGCTTCCAGCTGCCCACGATCGTCGGCGAGATTCTCATCGGGATCATCCTCGGACCGAGCCTGCTCGGCCAGCTCCTCGCCCCCGGAAACGGCGGGTACTTCTTCGATCCGATGTTCACGGGCATCTTCGCCGCCCTGGGCGCGATCGTCCTGCTCTTCATCATCGGCCTCGACTCGGACATCACGGCAATCTACTCGAGGAGGAACATCGCGATCGCGGCGGGCGGCGTCATCCTCCCTTGGCTGAGCGGATACTTCCTCACTGACTTCATGCTGCCGAACGAGTCGTTCGCGGCGAAGGTGTTCATCGGGGCGATGCTCGTCGCGACGAGCGTTGCCGTGACGGCTGCGGTGCTGCTGGAGATGAACGCATTGAAGACGGACGTGGCGAGGACGATCATCGGCGCTGCCGTGGTCGACGACGTCCTCGGCCTGATCGTCCTCTCGGTGTCCATAGGCCTGTCCAGAGGGACGTTCAGCGCGGTGAACGTCGTGCTACTCGTCGCCGGCGCGCTGCTGTTCATCGGCGTTGGCGCCTTCGTGGGGATCAGGTATTCGACCAGGCTCGTGAACTGGGCGGAGCGCAAGGGGCAGAGGTCCGGCCTCAAGCACACGGGCTTCACGCTCGGGCTCGGCCTCACGTTCCTCTACGCGTTCATCGCGAACTACGCGGGCCTCCATCCGATTGTGGGGGCGTTCCTGGCGGGGGCCGCGTTCTCCAAGTCCGCGGTGACCGAGGACTTCAAGCAGGGCGCGGAGTACCTCGGCGCCATCTTCACGCCGATATTCTTCGTGTCCATCGGCATCCAGGTGAACCTAGTCACTCTGTGGGACCAGCTGACTCGCGACTCGAGCCTTCTCATCTTCGGCCTCGCGCTCACGGCCGTGGCGATCGCGAGCAAGGTCATCGGGTGCTGGATACCCGCCGAGCTGGGCAAGATGTCCCGCGGCAAGAGCATCGCCATCGGGGTCGGCATGGCCCCGAGGGGAGAGGTCGGCCTGGTGATAGCGGCCACTGCCATTAGCCTCGCGGTGATATCCCCCGCGCTCTACAGCATCGCGGTGCTCGTCATCGTGCTGACCACTGTGCTCCCGCCGCCCGTCTTCCGGCGCTGTCTCAGGCGTTGCTTGAAAGAGGAACTGCAGGCGCAGCTCGCAAGCATGGAAAAGTCGACCTAAATCTGTACTTCGACGACCTCGCCGTCCACGACGTCGACCCCTAGCAGCGTCTTGATCCCAACGCCAAGCTCGCTCTCGAGCTCGCGCTTTCTCCTCGTCTTCTCGAAGACGATGACGATGTCGTGTATCTCGGCCCCGATCCCGCGGAGCGCCTTGACCACCGCCCTCAGGCTCCCGCCGGTGCTGACCACGTCGTCCACGAAGGTCACCCTGTCCCCCTTCTCGATGTTGTTGATGTACAGCTTCTTCTCCGAGTAGCCGGTGACCTGCTGGACCGACACCTCGCCCGGCAGGCCGTACTGCCTCTTGCGGATGAAAACGTATGGCACCCCTGTCTCCACGGAGAGCAGCGCCGCCAGAGGGAAACCCATCGACTCGATCGTGATTATCTTGTCGCACCTGAAGTCGCCGACCCTGCGCATCTCGTCCACGACCTCCGAGAGCATATTTGGGTCGCCCAGCGGGATGCCGTCGGTGATCGGGTGCACGAAGTAGTTGTACTCGCCGAACCTCACGACAGGGCAGCCCTTGAGGCTCGCCCTCAGCCTGCCCAGTCTATCCATGAGATGCCCTCCTCGCCACGTCGAGTGCGGCAGATGAGGCCTTCTCCAGAATTTCCTCCTCGACCGCGACCCGTCTGTTCCTCATGAGAATCTTGCCGTCGCAGATCAGAGTGTCAACGCAATCTCCGGACGCCGCGTAGACCAGGTTGGAGTAGAGATCGTGATTCGGCACCATGAACGCCCTGCGCAGGTCCACCAGGATCAGGTCGGCTAGCGCCCCCTCCTCCACCCTCCCGCAATCGAGCCCGAGCGCCTTCGCGCCGCCAATGGTCCCCATTTCCCAGACTTCCTTTGCAGGCGCGGCGGTCTGGTCATTTGATGCGAACTTATGCAGTAGCGAGGCGAACTTGAGCGTCTGGAACATGTCGAGGTTGTTGTTCGAGGCTGCGCCATCAGTGCCGAGGGATACGGGCACCCCCGCGCGCCTCAGCTCTGCATAGGGCATCGCCTTCCCCACCGCGAGCTTCATGTTCGAGACGGGGTTGTGGACCACCTTCGCCCCGGTCCTCGCCAGCGCGGCGATCTCCGTGGAGTCGAGCCAGACGCCGTGCGCCATGACGCACCGGTCGCTCAGGAAGCCGAGATCCTCGAGGTATTTGGCGGGAGACTTCCCCGTCTCCGCCTTGCACTCCTCGACCTCCTTCTGCGTCTCGCTCAGGTGCATGTGCAGCAGGTAGCCCGTCTCGTCGGAGAGCTGCTTGAGAGCTCTCAGGGACTCCTGCGACACCGTGTAGACCGCATGAGGACCCCAGGCGGGGACGATCCTGGTGCAGCGCATCGCGGCGATCTTCTCTGTCACCGCCCTCGTCTTCTTCAGGCTCTCCTCGCTCGCCTCTCTGTCCCTCATGTCGATGAAGCCCTCTGACAGCACAGCACGCAGGCCCATCTCCTGTACCGCCTTCGCCGCCATGTCCATGTGGAAGTACATGTCGTTGAAGCACGTCGTGCCGGACTTGATCATCTCCAGGCATGCGAGCTTCGTGCCCCAGTAGATATCCTCCGGCCTGAGCTTCGCCTCTGCCGGCCAGATCTTCGTCTGCAGCCAGTCCTGGAGCTTCATGTCGTCGGCGTAGCTCCTGAACAGGGTCATCGCGGCATGCGTGTGGACGTTGACGAGGCCGGGGAGCAGCGCCATGTTCTTTCCATCGATGACCGTGTCCGCCTCGATCTTCCTGCCGATCTCCCTGATGCGGTCCCCCTCGATGTAGACCGACTCGACCCTGCCGTCGAGCAGCGCGTCTCTGATCAGGATGCTCAAGCCAACATCTCCACCGCGGCGCGCATCGCGCGATCCAGCCTGTCCGCATTCTCCTTCTGCCGGCGGACTATCTCCTCGTAGGTGAGGACCTCGGACGTTATGCCGTTGCAGTAGTTATCGACCGTGCAGAGAGACGCATATCCGATGTCGACCTCGCAGGCGAGCGTCGCCTCGGAGGCCATGGTCATCCCGAGCACGTCCCCGTAGTCCTTGAAGAACCTGATCTCCGCCCTCGTCTCCAGGCGCGGGCCTGAGGTCTGTATGTAGGTCCCGCCGTCGTGGACGGTCGCGCCCGCCTTTGCGGCGGTGGTCTTCAGGACCCGCCTGAGCCCCGCGTCGAGCACCGGCGTCGCGTGGTGCACGTCCTGCCTGAGCGTGGGTATGTTCCAGAATCCGAGGAAGTCGTCCGGGACGACGAACTCGCCAGGCCTGATGTTCTTCTTCAGGGACCCGGTCGATGACGAAGCAAGGATGTGCGAGACGCCCTCCCTCTTCAGCGCGTGGATGTTCGCCTTGTGGTTGATCAGGTTTGCGGGGATGGTGTGCTTCCTCCCGTGGCGGGGGATGAAGGCGACGCGGAGCTCGTCCACCTCGCCTATCTGCAGCCGATCCGACGGCTCGCCGAAGGGCGTCCTCACGATCTTCTCGCTCACCTTGTCGAAGAAGGAAGCCTCGTAGAGCCCCGAGCCGCCAAGGATTCCCAGGACCTTGACCTTCACGCGCGCTGCAAGGCCCTGTTTTGTCATAAATCTTTGCGGGGACCGAGAGAGCGTTCCCTGACACGAGGCCACTTCTCCCGTTCTATGGAGTGCTCGATATCAGCCTCGATTCTGTTCGCGATACGTATATGAGGCAAACTGGGGTAGTTCAGAGCTGACAAAGCATGCTGCCGTTCCTCCTCCTCGTCGCAGGCGAGGATGAGCTATTCCAATCGTTGCTATTCGGGCGCCGCAAGGAGCCGGAGGAGGGCAGGTCGTACATCATCAAGGAGAGGAAGCCCGACGGCGCGATGAGCCACTTCGTCAAGATGCTCGGGCGCGGCTATTCTGGCCTGGTAATCACCCGCCAGCACCCCGACAACGTGCTCAGGAAGTACAACCTCAATGGAGTGCGGCTGGTGTGGCTCTCGACCACGCTGGGGAAGGACTACATCGACCCGCACAACCTGAGCAGCATAACGAACGTGGCCGGGCTCTTCCTGCAGGACAGCGGCAAGAGCGCGATGCTCCTCGACGGCATCGAGTACCTCATGGTCCACAATGACTTCGGGCGCGTGCTCAAGTTCGTGGAGTACCTGAACGAGCTGGTGATGCAGCGTCAGGCGGTCCTCTTCATATCCCTGGACGACAGGGCATTCGAGCCGCGGCAGATCGCCCTCCTCGAACGAAACGCGGCGGTGCTCGACGCGGTCAGTTGAGCCGAGCCGGGTCTCGTCGTTCTCAGTCGGCAACCACCATCTCGCAACACTTATATACGGCACCCTTATACGCAAGAAATCGAGCGCGCTCCGGGGACGTGCTGGACAAAGTCTCTCGGGAGGAAAAACGATGGAAGAGTCGCTTGTCAACGTCGAGTTCCTGAAGAGCTCGAACAACTTCATCGCCCGCATCCAGAGCGAGCTGGGCGGCCTCAGGGAGTTCAGGGCAAGCAGCTTCGAGGAGGTCCTGGAGCAGGTCATCATCGACCTCCAGGAAGAGTTCGAGGGTTCCGGCTGAGGAGAGCTTCTCCCCGCCAAAGCTAATTATCACCGAGGATGTAGCGGCGCCGTGCGTTCCTCGCCCTACGCCGCAATCGCGGTGGCGATCGTCGCGGTCTCCTTCGCGTCCATTTTCATCAGGCTCTCCGAGTCGTCACCTTTGGTGATCGCGGCCTACCGCCTGATGTTCGCGACAATCATGGTGGCTCCGTTCGCCCTGGCCCGCCAGAGGCAGGAACTCAGCAAGCTGGGGACGCGCGACATTCTCCTGATGATCGGGATAGGCGGCGTCCTCGCGACCCACTTTGCGCTATGGATCACGTCTCTGAAGGTCGAGGGCGTGAGCGTCGCGAGCTCGGTCGTGCTCGTCACGTCGCACCCGATTCTCGTTGCGGTTGTCTCGCACATGGTGCTCAAGGAGAGGGTGAACTCCGTCACCGCGGCGGGGATTGCCATCGGTCTGGCGGGGGTGACCCTGATCGCCGTCGGTGACTACGGTCTGTCCGCGTCAACACTTGGCGGGGACCTGCTCGCTTTTGGCGGCGGCATCATGGCGGGTGTCTATCTCCTGGCGGGGAGGCGATTCCGCCAGCGCATCTCCCTCCTCACCTACGTATTCGTCGTGTATGCGTCCGCTGCTTTCTTCCTCATCGTGGCGGCATTCGTCACAGACGACATGAGGCCGAGCGGCGACCTCTGGCGGGAGCTTGGCCTCTTCGCCGCCATGGCCCTCGTCTCCCAGATCGGAGGGCACACCCTCTACAACTGGGCGCTCAAGTACGTCACCGCCCCCGTCGTCTCCGTCAGCCTCGTCGGTGAGCCAATCGGCGCGTCGATACTCGCGTGGCTCCTGCTTGGCGAGACGCCTGGTGTTCTCGTCGTGTTCGGCGGGCTCGCGGCAGTGTGTGGGATCTATCTGACAGTGAGGGGTCAATCGAAGATACTGCGGAAGACCGCCGTCACCACCTAAGGCTCCGCCACGCGCCCCTTTCTCTCGAACTGCTTCTCGTACATCTGCTTCAGGCGGTCAAGCGTGTCGGCCTCTCCCGGGCCCTTGTCCTCCCTGATCCGCTTGACGCGCGCGAACCTCAGGGCGAACCCCGACTCGTACCGAGGGCTCTTCTGTATCTCGTTGTAGTCGATCTCGACGACGAGCTCCGGCCTGACGCGCACGCCCCATCGCTCATCCGAGGTCGTGATTCCTTGGAGCTTCTTCGTCATCCACTCGAACTCCTGGTCCGTCAGACCCTTGAACGTCTTCCCGATCATCGCGAAGCCCTCTCCGTCCCTGACCGCGAGGTGGTAGTTGCTCAACCATCCCTGCCTGCGCCCGTACCCCCACTCCGCCGCCACGATCACCACGTCGATCGTCTCTGCGGGCTTGATCTTGAGCCATAGTTTGCCGCGCTTCCCCGGCGTGTACCTGCCGTCCAGCCGCTTCGCCATCAGGCCCTCGTGCCCCTCCTCGAGAGCCCGCCTGAGAAAGGCCTCGATTTCCTCCGTCCTTTCGCTGATCAATCGCTCGACCAGCAGGTCCGAGGGGACGACTGATGCGAGCGTGGCCCAGCGCGACTCGTAAGTCTCTCCGATCAAGAGCCGCCCGTCCAGGTAGAGGATGTCGAAAAGGTGCAGCTCCAGGGGAATCTCCGCCATCGCGGCCTCGATGTCGTGCACCCTCCCGAAACGGCGCATGAGATCCTGGAAAGGCAACGGCCTCCCGCCGCGGTCGACCGCGACCACCTCGCCCTCGACCAGCATCGAGTCTCCCTTGAACTTGTGCGCGAGAGACACGATCTCCGGGACGCTCTCGGTCACGTCGGAGAGCCTCCTGCTGAAGACCCTGACCTCGCCGCCGCGCTTGTGAATCTGGATCCTCGCGCCGTCGAGCTTGAACTCCACCGCGGTCCTCCCGCCATGCTCCTTGAGCGCGCCGACGAAGTCCCCGCCCGTGTCATCCGCGAGCATCGGCTTGATCGGGGTGAAGAGCGACAGCCTGATGTCCCGCAATGCCTCCGCCCCTCGCGTCAGCGCGACCTCGGCGACCAGGCCGATGTCCCCGCACAGCATGTTCGCCGTCCTGACGCTCTCCTTGTCCGCCCCGGACGCGTCGGCGAGAGCCTCGAGCATCACGCCCTCGTTCACCCCGTGCCTCATCTCCCTGAAGATGTTCTGGAGGATGACGTCCCTCTCCTCGTCCGAGGCTCGCCCCAGGAGGCTGTCCAGGATGCGCCTCTTCGCCTTCATCGACTCGGCGCCGGAGGATGCGGCGATCCGTCCTAGAGCCTCCTGCACCTCGAGGATCGTGAGGGGCGACATCTCGAGCGTCGCCTGGCGCGTGCTGCCAAGGCTCTTCTTGATCGTCGCCCACCCGAGGTTGAGCGCCTTCCTGTCAGTCTCGGGAAACATCCTCCCGACGATGAGCAATGTTGCGGCCGAGACCTCGTCGCTCCTCAGCCCCCTCAGGAAATCCGCGATGATCGCCCTCTTCTCCAAGCGCTTCGACGTCGCCCTGAGCGCTGAGCAGACCTCCGCCAGCCTGGAGAACCTGGTCTCCCCTGCCACCGCCGGCGAGCCCGCACGCCCTTTCCCATGCAAACCGCCGTCGTTATTCACGCGGATGACAACTCACACAACAATCTTTTTAAAACTACCGCTCATTGGGACGGTCGCACGGCCCGAAAAGGGGCGGAAACCCCTGAATAGGGGCGATGTGCTCGGTGAGGTCGGTGACCAAGAAGCAGGCCGGGAAAGCGAGCGCGAAGAAGCCCGCCAAGAAGGAGACGAGGGCGAGCGACCCGCCTGCAAGGCAACCGAGCAGGGAATTCTCGACAGCCAGGGGCATGTTCCGCAACGGCAACTTCGTGGCCGCAGCGTCCGTCCTCGAAAGCATCGTGCGCAGGGAGCCTGGCAACTTCGAGGCGCTGATATTCCTCGCCTCGTGCTACTCGTTCCAGGGGAGGTACGACGAGGCGGTCAGGTGCCACGAGGCGGCGGTGGACGCGGACCCGTCAGACGCGCAGAGGTGGCACAACCTCGCGTCGGACCTCCTGAACCTGGGGGACCTGGAGAGGGCGGAGAAGGCGATGAAGGAGGCGATCAAGCTGGACGGGAAGAGGGGCTTCAGCCACTACGGGCTCGCGCGCATCTTCGCGCGCAGGGGGGAGCACGACGAGGCTCTCTCGATACTGAAGAGGGCGGTGGAGCTCCAGCCAGAACTCAAGGAGAACCTCAGCGACCAGCCTGACTTCGCCGCTTTGGCGGGAGACAATAGGTTTAAAGAACTCCTCGGTTTGAAGAAGGACGAATTCGACTATCCGTTCTTCGAACGCGGGGAGACTTGAACAATGCCGATGATGAACATCGTGCAGGCGGTGAACAGCGCTCTGCGCGAGGAGATGAGGAGGGACGAGCGTGTCGTCGTTCTTGGCGAGGATGTCGGCAGGAACGGCGGTGTCTTCAGGTGCACCGAGGGCCTTCTCGACGAGTTCGGGCCGAAGAGGGTCATAGACACGCCCCTGGCGGAGTCGGCGATAATCGGTGCGGCGATCGGCATGGCGCTCAAGGGCCTGAGGCCAGTGCCGGAGATACAGTTCCTCGACTTCATCTATCCCGCATTCGACCAGATCGTGAACGAGGCGGCGAAGATGCGCTTCCGTTCCGGCGGGACCTATTCGGTCCCCATGGTCATCCGCGCGCCCTTCGGCGGCGGCATCAAGGGCGGGCTTTATCACTCGCAGAGCAGCGAGACCTATTTCTGTCACACCCCCGGATTAAAAGTCGTAGTGCCGAGCACTCCTGCGGACACGAAGGGGCTGCTCATCTCCTCCATCCGCGACCCGGACCCCGTGATGTTCCTGGAGCCGAAGAGGATCTACCGCGCGTTCAAGGAGGAGGTTCCCGAGGGCGACTACACCGTCCCCCTGAGCTCCGCGGCGGTGAGGAGGGAGGGGAAGGACGTCAGCGTGTTCTCCTACGGGTACATGTCACGCGTCTGCATCGATGCGGCGGCGAAGGCCGCGGAGAAGGGCTGGGACGCGGAGGTCGTCGACCTCAGGACGCTGGTGCCTCTCGACGTCGAGGCTGTCCTCAAGTCGGTGAAGAAGACCGGCAGGGTGGTCGTGGTCTACGAGGCGCCGAAGTTCCTCGGGTACGGAGCGGAGATCGCCGCGATCGTCGCAGAGAAGGCGGTGGAGTACCTCCGCGGACCGGTGATCAGGGTGGCGGGGCTGGACACGCCGTTCCCCTACACGCTCGAGGGGTTGTACATGCCCGGAGCGGACCAGGTGCTCGCGGCGATCGAGAAGCTGATGGCTTATTGATCGGTCGACGGTGAAAAGAGGAAGGTGGAGTGAGGAGGCACTCTCCCCACTCCTTTGAGCGCTCTATGCCGACCCGTACGGTGGCTGCTGAGGCGGGTACTGCTGCGGCGGTGGCGGAGCCTGAGGTGGCGGCGCGGGCGACTCGGGCGCTCTCATCTTCGGCTTTCGCATCGACATCACCAGTGACAGTATCGAGACTATCAGCACGACAATCACCAGAATCATGAGCAGGTTCTGAGTGCTTGCCAGATCGTTCTTCGTCGCCATCTGATCCTTGACGGTGCCCATGTCATCGGAGAGCTGAGTGTTCATTTCGTCGATCGCGGTCTGGGCGCTCGTCAGCGTCATCTGCATGTTCGTTATGCTTGTCTGGAGGGAGGTTATCTGGGTCTGCATGCTGTTTATGTTGGTCTGCAGTGCGTTGATATTGTTCTGGGTCGTCGCGTTCATGCCGTCGACGAACATCTGCAGGAGACTCACTTGACTCTGCAGGCCACTAACCGAGGTCTGCAGATTCGCTACCGCAGTCTGCAGGTTGCTGATTTCCGTCTGGACGGTCGAAATCTGGGACATGAGGTTAGTGATGTTGTTCTGTAGCTGGTCGATCCTGGTCTGCAGGTTTGTCTCAACGTTCGTCAGTTGGGTCTGGAGGTTCGAGATCTCTGTCTCAAGCTGGTCGATTCTGTTCTGCAGCGTCGTGTTCATTCCGTTCATCGAGTCCTGGAGGGCAGCTATCTGGGCCTGCAGAGCCGCGATCATGTCCACGACCGTCGGGCCGACCGTGAACCTCACATAGGTCGGGCTGGACTCATATCCGGCTATGGTGGTCGTGGTGATGGCGAAGACGTAATCGCCGTTCGCGAGTCCAGTCAAATCAAAGGATGTCTGGGACGGAGGGACGGTGGCCACGAGAGCGGGAATCACCGGGTCGTAGGTCGCGTTCCAGATCAAGTAGCTCGCCAGGTCGCTCTCGCTGTTCGAATCCCACGTGAGTTGCACCGAGCCCGGTGAAGGCAGCGGCGTCGCAATGAGGTTCTTGACCGGATTGGTCGGTCGGTCAATCCATATCGCGTATGCCTCATACCCGTTGGGAGCGCCTTCGTCGCGGGTGTACGACGCGAAAATCGTGTTGTCTGGAGCGGCGGCCAGTGTCGGTGTGATCCCCGGGTCCGGAGAGAGCGGGACCTCTCGACCGAAGGTTGACCCCCAGTTGAATGATCCCGCGACCTTCAGCTCGAATTGCGCACTTGATTCGAGCCAAGCGACATAGACCTCACCAAGGTCGTTCGCGACGATGGCCGGCTTGGGCATTGTCAAGTCGACGTTGTCGTCCAGCCTGACCTCCATGGCAAGGCTCGCCCCGTGGTCGAACGAGCGCGTGTAGTATATGCCGCCGTTCGTGTTGTCCCGCCAAGCGAAATGAAGAGTGTCGCGCATGTCGACATAGAGTACAGAATACATCACCTCGTGGTCCGTCTTGGGGACCTTGAAGTTGCCCAGCCAGGTCGCGCCACCGTCCCTCGATATGTCCATGAGGATTGACAGGCTGTTTTGGTCATACCAAGATACGTAGACTGTTCCGAGGCTGTCGCACGTGATTGAGGGGATGGCCTGCATCAACGTCAAGTCTGTGTTCACGCCGTAGCTCGGGCTCCATGTCGCTCCGTTATCGGTCGATGCGCCGAAGTAGACGTCGAGCGTTCCAGCGATGCTGTCTGACCACGTGGCGTAGATGTTGCCGTTGGGGGCCATCGCGATTTCCACGAACAATTCCATGTTCGCGCCCGCAGTGGTGCTGACCCTGGAGCTCGGGCCGAAAGTCGATCCACCGTCGGTGCTTCTGGCGATCCGGATATCGTAGCCATTCGTTGCGGCGTCCCTGGTGTCGCTCCATGCGATGTAGATGTCACCGTTCGAAGCAACCAGCATAGCCACCGTATGGTAGCCGGCCCAGTCATTGTAAACGAATGCACCGCCATCGTTGACGAGGGTATGCCTCGTGAACACGGGGGCTCCTTCCGGGTACAACCCGTTGTCGTCTACCGCCAGGTACAGGTTGCCGTCAGCGCCGGTGTTTCTGAAGTAGGCAACGTATGTCTGGCCTTTCGGTCCGACCGCCACGCGGGCGCCAACCTCGTTGTCTGTCGTACCCTCGCTTGCCCTCACCGGATATGTCGGGGGGTAGGCCATCGTTCCCGGGCTGAACATGGCAAGCACAAAGGCGACCATGAACAGTCCGCTCACAATGGCACGGAATCGTGCCGATCTGATTGCACTGGTTTCGGACTCGCGTCTGACTGCATCCATATTTGAACACCAACCTCAGGGGCGTGCGGGAACCTCCCACCCGCCTTGACGCGCCCACATGCCATCCCGACGATAAGTATTGCTCGGAGTATTCCCGCTCATGAAGGAAACGATGGGTCAACCTGGGACAGGTACAGATCCGCAGGATTGAGGAGGAGGTATCCTCCTCCTCGTGGACTCCTATGCCGACCCGTATGGCGGCTGCTGAGGCGGGTACTGCTGCGGCGGTGGCGGCTGCTGGTACTGCTGGGGCGGCGGGGGCTGTGCGGCGGGAGTCGGCGCGGGCTCCGGCGCCTTCACCTTCGGCCTCCTTGCCGCGAACGCCATCGTGACGATCAGCAGGACGATGACCACGATCATCAGCATCATGTTCAGGTTCTGCGAGCTCGCGAGGTCGTTCTTCGTGTTCGTCAGTTGGTCCTGTAGTGCAGCGTTCTGATTCCCGAGGTCCTGCAGGTCTCCCTGCAAGCCGGTTATCGCGTCGTGCATGGAAGTGTTGAGCTGGTCAAACCGGTCCTGCAGGTCGTTGAACTGGTCGTTGATCTGATCCTGCAAGGTGGGCCCCACGGTGAACGCCGCGAACGCGGGCTCGGAATTCTGCCCGGCGATGTCGACCGCCATCACAGCATACGAGTACTCGCCGTTCGCGAGCCCAGTCAGATCGTACGTCGTCTGGGTCGATGGGACGATGGCGACTAGCCCGTAGTACATCTGCCCGTCGATGATCGCTATCTCGTAGGCGGCGATGTCCCGCTCCGCATTGGGGAGCCACGAGATCCGGACCGAGCCGGGCGTCGCTAACGGCGTCGCCATGAGGTTCTTCACGGGCCGCGGCTCCGCGTCATCGAACAGCATGAACGCCTCGTCGTTGTTGGGCGCGCCCATGTTCCGCGTCCAAGCCCATATGACATTGTTGTTGTTGTCGACAGCGACCGTCGGGGTGGCCGAAGGGTTCGAAGTGTACTGATACTCGGAGTTCCAGTCGAGGCCCCAGTCATAGGCACGGACGTACCTGGCATAAGGAGTCCCGCCGACCCTGTCTTCCCAGGTCACCAGGATATTACCGTCGTCCGTTGAGGCTATCCTCGGGGACGGGTCCCCGTAGTCGCGCCCGTCGTCCAGCCTTACCGGCATGGACCACGTCAGGCCACGATCGAAGGAGTGCTTGTACCAGATGCCGTTGGTGTCGTAGTCCTGCCAGACGGCGTGGACCATGTCGTGAGTGTCCACCGCGATATCCGGCAGGCCCGTCATGGTCCCCATGACGCCCAGTTCCGCATTGCCGTTCCACGTCGCTCCGTTGTCGCGGGTGAAGTCGTAGTACGCGCTGACAGGTCCCGCCCTCCAGTCCGACCAGGCGACGTACACAGACCCTGTGCTGTCGGTGGCGATCTTCGAGAACCATCTGCTGCCGGTCGTGACCTCGTTCACCACGATGTTCGAGCTCCAGCTGGCGCCGGCGTCAGTGGACCTGGAGACCATGATGTCCCAGTTGCCGTTCCGGTCGTCAGCCCAGGTGACCCAGACGTCCCCGTTCGCGGCGACCGCGATGCTCGGGTAGTCCTCGGAGTTGACACCGTTGAAGTCGCTGATCTTCACGCTCGCGCCGAACGTGGCTCCGCTGTCGGTGCTCCTAGCAACCCTGATGTCCGTGCCCATCGTGGCCGAATCCCTGTCATCAATCCAGGCCCCGTATACGTCCCCGTTCGGCGCTACCGCAAGCGCGGCGCTCCAGAACGGCGAGGTCTGCACATTCGCCCCGCCATCGTTGATCTGCGTGTGAGCGGTGAAGACCGGCCCGCCCTCGGGGTAGATGCCGTCCGGGTCCACGGCCAGCACGTAGTTGGTGCCGCCAACGCCCCCGTCCCAGTACGCGACGTAGATCTCGCCGTTGGGTCCTGCGCCCGCCATCGCGCCGTATTCGACGTTGGGCGTCAGGTTGCTCGCTCTCGTGTCTCCCCACGTGAACGGCGCGATCCCGCCGGGCGTGCAAAGCACAGCCAGCATCGCGACCGCGAGGAGCGCGCCAACGAGGAGGCTCCAATGCCTCTGCCCATTCGGTCTTGATACATGCTCACCTAGAATCTTTGACACTTGAAACACCATCCCTGCGGGCATTCGTCCTGCCCATCCGCCCGCATTGATGCCGAATAGCTTGCACAGATATAAAACCGAGTCATTCCGAGAGAAGATTGCACGCTCCCCGCGACGATGGAGCGCTTGCGACGCTCGCTTTTGCAAACGGTTATTAGTTCGCGATTGTTTCAAGACACCCGAGCCTGCCAGCGCCCGCCGAGGAGAGTGTTCATCGTGAAAGAGTTCAAGCTTCCGGACATCGGAGAAGGTGTGCACGAAGGAGAGATCGTCAAGTGGATGGTGAAGGAGGGCGACGCCATCAAGGAGAACGACCCGATGGTGGAGGTGATGACGGACAAGGTGACCGTCGAGATCCCCTCTCCGTTCACGGGCAAGGTCCTCAAGATACTCGCGAAGGAAGGCGAGACTGTGAAGGTCGGTTCGGTCCTCATTTCTGTCGGCGAGGAGGGCGAGGCAGCGCCGGCGCCGGCACAGATTGAGGCGGCATCGTCGAAGGTGGAAGCACCGCCGCCACCGCCGCCGGAGCCGGCCGCGCCTGGCATGATACTCGCGGCCCCCGCGGTCAGGAAGCTCGCGAGGGATATGGGCGTGGACATCGGCAAGGTGAGGGGCACGGGGCCGATGGGCCGGGTGACCGAGGACGACATCAGACAGTTCTCCGCGAAGCCCGCAGTACCGCCACCCGCCGCTGAGGCTCCACCCCCAACTCCTGCACTTTCACCGCCAGTTCCATCTCCGCCACTGGAGAAGGCCCCCGCCGCAAATGAAGAGCGCATCCCCCTCCGCGGGATCAGGAAGCGGATAGCGGAGAAGATGCACAAGTCGGTGACCACCGCCGCGCACTTCGGCTATGCGGACGAGGTCGACATGACCAACATCGTGCACCTGCGCGAGCGCCTCATGGAGATGTCCGAGAGGAAGAAGGTCAGGCTGACCTACCTCCCCTTCGTCATCAAGGCGGTCACCGCCGCTCTGAGAGAATATCCCATCCTCAACTCGTCGCTGGACGACGAGAGACAGGAGATAGTCATCAAGAAATACTGCAACGTCGGCATCGCCACCGCGACAGACCAGGGGCTCGTCGTGCCGGTGATCAAGGACGCGGACAAGAAGGACATCTGGCAGCTCGCGAAGGAGATAGAGCAGCTGGCGGGGGACGCTCGCTCGGGGAAGCTCAAGCTGGAGGACGTCACGGGCGGGACGATAACAATCACATCTCTCGGCGCGCAGGCGGGGATGATAGCATCGCCCGTCATCAACTGGCCCGAGGCCGCGATCATCAGCGTCAACAAGATAGAGAAGAGGCCGGTCGTGGTGAACGACCAGGTCGTCATCAGGCAGATGATGTACCTGTCTCTGTCGTTCGATCACAGGATCATCGACGGGCATGTCGGGGCGGCGTTCACATCGGTGATGATCAAGTACCTGGAGCACCCGGCGCTGCTGTTCGTCGGGATGGAGTGAGCTGGACGGACGCCGATCAGGATTCCGTCCGAGTGCAAAGATGTCCGGCGTAGACCGTCCATTATCTGCCTTACCCCATGCAATCAGGAATGGTAATGGATGCACCAAGTTCATACTACTCGGGCAGATAGTTATAAGCGCCAGGCGAGAATATTGCGAAAGGGATCGAATAAGATGGGAGCTAAGGCCGATACAAACACGCTGGAGTGGCTTTCGGGCCAGACTCTGACCGAGTACAGGGGACTCTGGATTGTCGCGCATAACAGGGCAATTCTGGCCAATGCTCCGACGCTCGAAGAGGCCCTGAGAAAGGCGAAGCTCGGGCCTGGCGTTGTTCCGTTCGTCTGCAGGGTTCCCGAGAGCGAAAGGCTGGCTCTTTGAGGGGTAGAAGCAGCTTGGCTCACTATTCTTTCAGGTTCCAGGAGCTGAGGCTGGGCAAGAAGAGGACTCTCCGGCCGATGGTTCAGGTCCGTCTCACCGGAACGAAAATGAGTCTGGAGACACCGATGCTGATAGACTCCGGGGCGGACATGTCTATGATACAGCTTGAGCTGGCCGAGCAACTGGGTCTGGAATTGGGCGCGGCAGGGAGCACTCACGGTGTCTCGGGGGCGATACCAGTCTATCTATCCTCCGTGGAAGCGAGAGTCCGCTACGGGAATACCCTTCTGAATACGCTTCAGCTGCCGATTCAGGTGCCGACAGAACGCGGAAAATTGCCCCTTCCGCTGCTGGGACGAGAGACCTTCTTCTACGAATATGACATTTCGTTCCGCATGGGTTACACTCCGACCAAAGGCAAATTCGTGCTCACGCCGGTGGAACGAAGGCGGGACGCCACCAGGTACAAGTAGGTACCCAGGCACCGCATTCACCTCGACGATGATCAAGTACCTGGAGCACCCGGCGCTGCTGTTCGTCGGGATGGAGTAAACTGAGCGGACGCAACGCTGCCCCCAAGGGTTCTTGTCTGCATGTAAAAGGATGCTCCCGCTGACAGGACAAGTCCCATGCGGAAGTCGGCATAGTCCGGAGGTGCTCACCAGGAGCGGGAAGGAGCCTTGCTTGAAGCGCGCGGCGACGGACGAGGTCCTCGGCGGGAAGCGCGGAACCCTCGCACCCGAGATAGGCGCGACCACAACCGAAAAAAGGCTCCTTGATCTCTCACATGATACGGCAAGAGGTGAACCAGGAACGTGATCGTTGGACAGCGAAACCAGACAACGATGGCCGAGCGAAAACTCGGTTATTCTTCGTCTCTTGGACTCCCCTTTCCATGAGGGATCTCAAGAACAAGTCCCCACTTGTCCCTCAAATCGGCAGAGGTTTTCTCTTCTTGCTTCTTCGGTGGAAGGGTCTTTCTGGGACTCTCAATCGTGAGCAATTGATGGCCTGACAACGTATAGCTGCCTCCGAACTTCACGCCCCAGGTATAGGTTTCCATGCTCCTAATCATCTATGTGCGCCCCCTTACTTAGCTGTTGCGCTATCATGATCAAAAGCCCTTCCAATACGAGAACTCCCGTTTGTCGAACAGGCCGGCACCAGACATGACCGGCAGGCCCTGGAACTGAAGAGGGATTAGTTGACCTGGCGGGATGAAGAGGGCGGGTACATTGTTCACCTGCGTGAAGATAGAGCCGGGCGGCGTCTGGATCTTGGCCCACTCCTGCTCTATGATGTATTCAGATGTGAGCGACTCGCTCTCGATTACCTTTGTGAGCAGCTCCACCTTCCCACCCGCGGCCGGCGGCTCATCCCTATATGGCATCATGAGTCTCATGTCATGCTCATATTCGAGGTAGAGCGCCCAGATTAGGTCGTTCAGCGTTTTGCCGTCTTTGCCCACAGAATCCTCCGCGTTCTTCACCTTCAGCCCTAATTGCTTCGCCTCTCTCCGTGTGATATGATGACCATGGAAATACAACTTCTCGACAAGGGTGTTCACGATTGTATCGATCTTGTCCTTGTCAACTGTCGGGCTCATATGCAGCTCAAGAAGCTTCCGGGTATCATCGCGCGCCTTGATGTAATGGCGGTACGCATTGCCAAGCGCCAGTGGCCGGACGTCGGCAGGGAGCCTGTCAAGAAGGCCTGCGAGATTCCGCTCATCCTGAATGCCGAACTTGTCTTTCAGCAGTGAAACGTACGCACCGATGTCTTCCACCGAGATGGGTATTGGCCGCCCCTGGATTTCTGGATTGAACTCGTTCCAGACTTTGGGATCGACGGGACTCAGCGTCCCAAGATTGCCCATGACAATCTCATCAGCTCCCAGCGCCAACGAAGTTCCCGCGCTGAATGCGCTGTACGGCACCAATACCGCGAATCTGCTGTTGTACTCACGAATGAGGTTTGCCATCGCCCACGGGACGGTAGATACCCCTCCATATGTGAGTAGAAAGATGTCAACGGCTTCATTTCGGCCCAAGGCGTGAAGATGGTCTCTCAGTACTCGGTTATCTGGGGGTTCGAGCTGTGTCAGTACGTTCTGACGAGTGGTGGTGACGAGAGCGACGAGCTTGCGATTTCTGACCGCTTGGATTCCTGAAATAAGCTTCACGCGCGTTTCACGAGACATTATGGGATGCAGCTTGGCCAGGCCAGTTATACCTTTCTAGGGGATGTACGAATGCTACTGTCTTGAATCCGCTTCTCACTTCTTCCCGCCCGGGTCCGGGAATGGTGAAGCTGGACGTGAGAAAGGTGAAGCGGATCATCGGGGAGATGAAGCAGGGCCAACTGGATTCGCCTGACCAACGATTTCTGGTCGCGATGAGGGGCTGGTCTGGCTTCCCCAGTATCGCAAGAGATACAATCGAATAGTCTGCAGCCACGTTCAAACCCGTCCACCTCCATACCTCAATGTAGGAGGTGCGATTCGATTGAAGCCTTTCAACGTAGACGACGAGAACGTGTGGTTCGAGCGCGGGGTGAGGTCCCTGGAGAGGCACGAGCACGGTCAGGCGGTGGACTGCTTCGAGAGGGCGCGCGTGTCGCTCCCACGGGAGGTGCTGAGGAGAAGGAGCGGGAAGATGAGGTACTAAGCTGGAGGCTCTGATGCGAATGGTGAATATCATCAAGGGATAATCGGCCGATGCAACATTCGATGCCTGAGAGATTGATGATTTTCATCGATGGTTCCAATCTCTTCCATACCGGTCGGTTGTACGGGAAGCATTACCGAATCGAGGACCTATGCAACGAACTGTCCGCGGACAGACAACTCGTCCGGACCTACTACTATGGTTCCATTCCCACTGGCGGAGACGACGACAAGGTAGAGAAGCAGAAAGGATTCCATATGAGGCTGGAATATGGGGGAATCAATGTCAGCATCATTCCGCTGAAGACACGGGAGGTCAATTTCAAATGTCCAAAGTGTGGGGCAAAATCGGCTCTCAGCCGCAATGTCGAGAAGGGGGTGGACGTCGCGCTCGTCACTGACATGCTTGCTTTCGGTTTCCGCGATGGCTACGATGTGGCCTTGCTGGTCGCGGGCGACCTGGATTATGTCAGAGCGATTGAGGAAGTGAAGAGGATACCAAAAAGGGTCGAGATTGCATTCTTCGAGAGCGTCCAGGCGATCAGCGGCGCACTGAAGAGGAAAGCGGATCGCTTCATTCCTCTGGAACCGATAATCAACAAGATCGGCACCTAGTGTTTCTTAAAGTAGTTATTTCACCAGGTCGCCGAGGAGATGCCGAAAGCGTCTCCCCGCTAGGGCATGTTGGTTCCGCCGACCTGTTAAGTTGTTTCACCACCCTTATGACTCCCGCGTATCTTAAGCTTTTTCCTGGGGCTATCTCGAAGGGGCAGTACATGATTCTCGAATAGACTTCGTTGGCGGTGATGACACGGTCCGTGATCTGTTGACTTGATGAAGGCTTTTTACCAGACGACCGACAAGCCATCCTCGAAGATGCTTGTCGTGTAGGCTTTGGCCGTCGTCTGGAGAGCTATTTTCAGACACCTCATTCGTTTCGGACTTTAAAGCCTTTACGCTTCAATTCATCAAGGTGCGCCCCACGCGATGTCGCGAACCGAATTGAGTACGCGGTCGGAGGAATCCCTGATGTCTTTCTCCGTGATGTTCAAGCGAGATCGCATCCGCATTTCTTTCCACGCGAACGGGTTGGCATAGCGCACCCAGATGCATTCTTCGGCTGTGACGAATTCGAAGGTCGCCGATTCTGGATTGCCGGCCTTGCGTATCCGCGAGAGGAGCGTTTCGAAGTCCTCATCGGAGTCGATTACCTTTCGGTTCTTCACCGCGATGTAGCGGTCGCCGAACTTCTTGCGCAGGGTCGACATGGAATTGTTAATCCATTCCGAGTTCCGCTGTTCTCTTCGAATCGAGCGGAGTATCTCCGTCTGGTTCACATTCATATCCACCCTCCGATTCACCGGCAAGGCAATAAAGCCTGGTCTTTCCATCATCAATTGCCCCTGATTCCTGTCGCTGACTGTTCGGCAGGTCTCGCACAAGGCTGCCCGGGGGCGAAATCGGGCGCTTTTTCCAACAATTCGACATCATTGAGAGGGGAGTCGGGACAATCGGGGGAGGTCATCGAGCAATCGAGAGGACATCCCGAACAATCGGAATGGAACTCGGGACGATCGATGTGCACCCCAGAAAGGGTCTCCTTGGCCTCGGACAATTGGGACGGACTCCCGCGCAGTTGTCCCGGAGTCTGTAGCGATTGCGAAGGGTTCCGGGACATTCGTCCGGGCATTGCGGGCAATCGGGGCGGGTTTCCGAACAACTGCGCCGAGGCTCGGGACAATAGGGACGCTCCTTCGGACAAATGTATTGAATATATTCGCACCGGGACAGATGCCGGAACAATCGGAAGGGGTCCGCGCGCAATCGTCCCCGCAGCCGGGGCAACCGGGATGGACATCGGAGCAATCGAGAAGGGTCCACGGACATTCGTTCCGACTTCCGGGGCAATTGCCCCAAGAGCCATTCAGATTGGGATAGAAGCACGTCCGTATGGAGTGGACATGCCTTCAATCTGATTCAGGTTGCTTCAAGCTGACTGCCGCTCGCTCCAGAATGCCCTACTGCCGAAGCCGGTCTCCGGCGGCATGGACCCGGTCGGTTCGACTAATGCCGGTGTGTGACGACATACTGCGCCGTTGATGCGGGATACCGTCAAGAAAGAGCCACGATCGGCGGGGATTTTCTCTGACCCCGTTCATCCCGGGACGGGAACGCCCCCGTTAAAACCGTCATCACATTCGATCGGCATTCGAAAAAAGAAAAAATGGCGGGAGTCTGCCGCGACCCCCGCCTTGTGGAAGCAGGGTATTCCCCCTGACTTGTCGCTTGTCGTGATCATCCCGTCTTTATCGGGACGGGTTGGACATCCGGGGGCT